>Ga0193752_1001531_pt1 | contig 19049 bp, 14 predicted proteins | sample H1c1metaG_FD_144924 | JGI IMG/M metagenome (GOLD analysis project Ga0193752, IMG submission 144924) | Soil microbial communities from a riparian zone of the East river system, Colorado, United States - H1c1 | ecosystem: Environmental > Terrestrial > Soil > Riparian zone | place: USA: East River...
CTCTTCATCAGCGCCAACGGCGGCGAGGAAGAGCGTTTCACCAACACGCCCGGTGTCGACGACGGGCCCGAGTACACGCCCGATGGCAAGTACATCTACTTCAACTCGTCGCGCACGGGTCGCATGCAGCTGTGGCGCATGAAGCCTGACGGCAGTGCACACGAACAGGTGACGAACGACGGCTTCAACAACTGGTTCGCGCACATCTCGCCAGATGGACAGTGGATCGCGTACATCGCGTTCCCGCCCGACGTGCCGGCGAACGATCATCCGTTCTACAAGCATGTGTTGCTGCGACTCATGCCGATCAGCGGCGGGCCGTCGCGCGTGATTGCGTACCTGTATGGAGGTCAGGGTACGATCAACGTGCCGTCGTGGTCTCCGGACGGCACGCGGCTCGCGTTCGTTAGCAACACGACGATGAAGTAGTTGGCGCGACTGCTTACGGGGCGCTCGCTCCGCTCGCTTAGGGCGACGGCGTCTGGGGTTGTGGGTTTGCAGTTGCCATAAGCAGCGCGAAGCGCTCGCCTATGCGGCGCCCGCCACCAACCGTAGGACACCGGTACTGGCATCCGTGTAGTCCGACAGGAACGAATCGATATCCACCGCGCTCATCGGGCGAGCGATGAGATATCCCTGCATCTCGTCGCACTCGAGCTCCTTCATCAGGTCAGCCTGCACGTCCGTCTGCACACCCTCCGCCACGACACGCATCTTGAGGCTCTTGCCCATCGCGGCAACCGCGCGGACGATCGACGCATTCTGCGTATTCGCCGGAAGATCCGAGACGAACACTCGGTCGATCTTGATTTTGTCGAAGGGAAAGCACTGCAGGTAGCTCAGCGACGAATAGCCTGTCCCGAAGTCGTCCATCGCGATGCGCACGCCCAGCGTCTTGAGCTCGGTCAGTACTCGCAGTGCATCGTCGCGGTTCTCGACGAGCAATGTCTCTGTCACTTCGAGCTCGAGCCTGTTGCCGGGAAGGCCACTGTCGGCCAACGCTCGGCGAACGGTGTCGATGAGGCCTTTCCGCCTGAACTGTACTGCCGACAGGTTGACCGCGACGCAGAGCGGTGACGGCCACGTCATGGCATCGAAGCATGCGCGACGCAGCACGAACTCTCCAATCGGCACGATCAGGCCGGTCTCCTCGGCCACCGGAATGAAGTCGCTCGGCATGATCAGGCCGAGCTCTTCATCGTGCCAGCGCACCAGGGCCTCGAAGGCGAGTGGCGTGCGGCAGCCGCTGTCGACAATCGGCTGATAGACGACCGACAACCGATCTTCCGCTACGGCGCGACGCAGACCCTGCTCGAGCTTCCGGCGGGCGACGAGCGCGGCATCCATCTGTGGCTCGAAGAAGCGACAGGTCGCCTTGCCGTCGGCCTTGGCGCGGTACATCGCCGTATCGGCATTGCGGAGGAGGTCCTGGACTGTGGTTCCATCGTCCGGATACAGCGCAACGCCGACCGACACGCTGATCGTGACCTCGGCACCATCGAGATACACCGGGGCGCGCAGGACGTCGAGCAATCGCTCGGCGAGCTTGATGGCCAGGTGTGGCTGCGAGGCGCACGTCTGTACGATCGCGAATTCGTCGCCGCCGAAACGCGCTGAGATGTCGGCGTCGCGGACCGTCGCAGCGATGCGCTTGGCGGTGACCCTGATCAACTCGTCGCCAGCAGCGTGACCATGTACGTCGTTGATCAGCTTGAAGTCGTCGAGATCGACGGCAAGAAGCGCGAACCGCTCTCCGGTGCGCTGCGCGAGGGAGATGTTCTTCTGCGCGAGCTCCATGAAGAACCGCCGGTTCGGCATGTCCGTGAGCGGATCGTGCAGCGCGAGATGTGCGAGCTGAGCTTCCGCTTCCTTGCGCGACGTGATGTCACGAACCGCGAAGAGCTCACCATCGGTGCCGTCGGTCAGCAGAATTCGGCGCCGGCAAATCTCGGCCGGAAAGGTCGAGCCATCTGGCCGCCGCAGCACGAGCTCCATCGTGCGATCGTCCGCCTCGGCTGCAAGAGGAATTGAGTATTCGCCTGTCGCCTGCCCGAACCATTGAAAGATCGACTGTCCCGCAGCGTCCTCACTCAGCCCGAACATGCGTCGCGCCACGGCATTCGCGTCGACGATGATACCGTCGCGGTGGACCACAATGCCCTCGAAAGCGCCCTCGGCGAGCGTGCGAAAGCGGTCCGCTTCCGCGGCCAGACGCTTGGACACGCGCTGGTCGACCAGCGCGCCAGTCATGGCGATGAGAAGAATGAACAGCGATGCGACGGCGACTGCGGTCACCAGCACGGAGCGCGACACGCCGTCGGCTGCAGTGGCCGCGAGCCCATGCTCGATGTTCACTGCGCCCATTGCCGTGAAGTGAAGCGCAACGATCATGAGGATCATGAGCAGCGTGCTGATCATGCGTCCCATCGCACGTGGCGGGCCGAACTCGACGAACAACGACAGTGCGCCGAAGCCGAGGCTGAACACGATGGACGCGGCGACGAGGTCGGGCGAAAATGTCAGGTGTCCCGGCATGCGCAGCGCGGCCATGCCGACGTAGTGCAGCACGACGACACCCAAGCCAAAGATCGCGCCGCCCACCAGACGTGCGGACACGGCGTGTCGGAACCGCATCGCGATGAAGAAGCCGAGCCCCATGACGAGCGCGCCGCCGACGAACGACAGCGCGGTGAGGCCAGGGTCATATGTCATCGGCATGTTCACCTTGTAGGCGAGCATGGCGATGAAGTGCGTGGACCAGACGGTGGCTGCCGCGCAGACACTCAAAAGCCCGAGCCAGAGCGGCGTGCGCTTCTTGCCCGCGGCGCGACTCGAGACACTCAGCGTCGACACAGCGCCGAGCACGCAGATAGCGGCGGCGAGGAGTACGAGACGAAGGTCGTGATCCAACAGTAGGTTATTGATGATGCGCCACATGCTTCCTCGCTGCGGTCTACTTCAGGGATGGCTAGGATAGCGAACTCGTCATGACGGAGTCGTGAACGAGACATTACAGGGCTGTCATAGTTGGCAAGCGGCTCGCTTTTGCAGCTATGCGCAGGTGAAGTAGTTGGCGCGCCCCAGCGCCCCGTAAGGCCGCCGTTCCACGGCGGCCGCCCCGTAAGCGCGCGAAGCGCAGCGCCCCGGCCCTTGTAGTAAGGTTGGGAATGAGTGACTCCACTGCACTTCGCACCACGGCCGCCGCCGCGATGCGATCCAATGGGTTCGAGCCGGAGTTCTCGCCGGAGATCATGCGCGAGGTAGAGGCGATCGACGACCCGTCGGACGATCCCCTCCCCGCGAGTGTTCGCGACCTGCGCGGACTCGAGTGGTCGTCGATCGACAATCGGGAATCACGCGACCTCGACCAGATCGAGGTCGCGGAACGGTTGAGTGATGGGACAATTCGCCTCATGATCGGTGTCGCCGATGTCGACGCACTGGTCGCGCGCGGCTCCGCCGCCGACGATCACGCCGCGATCAACACCACCTCCGTCTATACCGGCGTCGCGGTGTTCCCGATGCTGCCCGAGCGGCTGTCTACCGACCTCTCATCATTGAACGAAGGCGAGGATCGTCTCGCCGTCGTCATCGAGTTCGACATCGCCGCCGATGGCGCGCTCACGCAAGCCAGTGTGTATCGGGCACTCGTGCACAACCGCGCGAAGCTCACCTACGATGGCGTCGGTGCATGGCTCGAAGGCCGCGGGCCAGAGCCCTCAGCGGTCGCAACCTCGCCAAAGCTGCGCGAACAGATACTGCTGCAGGACGACGCGGCCAGCCGACTGCGCCAGGCACGGACGCGCGCTGGCGCACTCGACTTCGAGAGTGTCGAGGCATCGCCGGTCGTCGCGCATGGGAAGGTGATCGATCTGCAAGTCGCCAAACGAAACAGGGCGCGCGACCTGATCGAAGACTTCATGGTCGCCGCCAACCGCACGGTGGCCACCTATCTGTCGTGCGCGAGCCCAAGCGATGGGATCGCATCGTCGCACTCGCCGCGGAAGTCGGCGAGACACTTCCCGAGGCGCCGAACAGTCTCGCGCTCAGCGAGTTCCTCGCGAAGCGCCGAGCGGCTGACCCGGAGCACTACGCCGATCTGTCGCTCGCGGTGGTGAAGCTCCTCGGCCCCGGCATCTACGTACTGGAACGCCGGCTCGGCGACCGCCGTGGCGCGGGCCACTTCGGGCTCGCCGTCGCCGACTACGTGCACTCGACCGCACCCAATCGCCGCTTCGCTGATCTCGTGACGCAGCGAATGCTGCGCGCCGTCGAGACGAAGAGTGGTCCGCCGTACACCGACGAAGAGCTGACGGTGATCGCCGCGCGATGCACCGAACGTGGCGACGCCGCGCGCAAGGTCGAGCGACTGATGCGCAAGGTTGCCGGCGCGTCGCTCCTGGCCGAGCGGATTGGTGAGAGCTTCGCGGCTGTGGTGACGTCGGCGTCGCCGAAGGGCACGTATGCTCGCCTGCTCAGCCCACCGGTCGAAGGACGCATCGTGCGCGGTGCGGCTGGTCTCGATGTGGGCGACACCGTGCGCCTCGAGCTCGTCGCCGCGGACGCGAGCAAGGGCTTCATCGACTTTGCCCATGCGGTAGACGGCGCAGCGCGCAAGCTGGAGCGCAGTCGTCGCAAGAAGGCCGCGGCGGATCGCATGCGTCCGCTCATCGGCCGGATGTTCGACGCCGAGGTCACCGGCGTGTCGGAGAGCGGGACGTACGTCCGCCTGCTCGATGGCTCGGCAGAGGGACGCGTCGTGCGCGGCTACAAGCCGCTGACGGTGGGAATGAAAGTCCCGGTGAAACTCGTGCGCACCGACAGCGTGCACGGCTTCATCGACTTCGAGTATGCGAGTGACGCCGATCGCACGAAGGAGGAGCGTCTCGAGCGGAAGCGCGCGGCGGCGGTCACGTTGCAGGAGCGCATCGGCGAATCGTTCGACGCCGTCGTCACCGGCATGACGCAGAAGGCGACCTGGATCGCCATCGACGACGGCGCGATCGAAGGCCGTCTCGTGCGCGGCCGCAGTGGGCTCCACGTCGGCGATGCACTGCGGGTCGTGCTACTCGTTGCCGACCCGCAGCGTGGCTTCATCGACTTTGCGCTGGACGCCTAGCGGCTCACGATGTCGAGCAGGAACTGCCGCACACGGGGATCGCGGCGCTGAGACAGTCGCTGAACGGCCCTGCGCCGCAGCACCATGTTCTCTCCGTCGCCGGCAATCTGCAGCAGCTTGTCCGTCGCCGCCGATTCGGGCCGCTGCGCGAGGATGTCGAGCAATTGCTCCTGCATTTCGGGCTGGGTCTTGAACTCGTCGTAGAGTGCGAGCAGGTCCTTGATCTCCAATCCCGCCGAGTTTCCCTTCTCCGAATACTGGCCGGCGCTGCGCAGCGCGACCTGGCGCAGCTCGATCTCCGAATTCCTGTCGCGGGCGACGCCCAGTAGCCAGTTCATCGACTCGGTCGTGCGCTGGTAGGAGACGCCGCGAAGGATGCCTTCGCGCAGCTGCGGAGACGTCGTCTTCCCGTAGAGGTCCCTGAGGTACTGGACGTCTTCCGCCGTCCGGCGGCTGGAGCCGATCTGACTCACGGCCTTCACACGCAGCTCGGTGGCAAGCGTCGTCGACTCGGCAATGCGTCGCAGTGCGGTCCGCGCCGTTGGGCTTGTCTGCTGGGCGAGACCGCGGAGGGCGATCTCCGCGACGTCGGTGTCGGTGGCGTTGAAGAAGATGGAGTCGAGCAGGACGGCGCTCCGCTCCGTGTTCGTCTGTGCGATCGACTGCACGGCCTGACGTCGCACGGTGCTGCTGGGATCGGAGCGTGCGACGCGCAGCATGATCTCGACGCGCTCCGGGTCCCGCGAGCGGGCGAGGAGCTCCACCGCTTGTTTGCGGAGGGAGACAGAGCACTCATCGCGCCGCTCGAGCAGCTTCTCGATGACCGGAATGACCTGGGACGACTCCATCTGCATGATGCCGATGAGGGCGGCGCGGCGAATTTCGTCGGCATCGTTGGAGCAGACGGCGCTCTGGGCGCCGGCGACGACAGGCGCCAGCAGCAGCAGCGCGCAGAGAATGCGGGAGGAGGGCATTTGGCGAATGGGAAGGAGTGTGCGGCATTTACGACACCCTTCCGACACGACAACCCCGAATAGGGTTGGGTGAACGGGGGACGGGGGGCGTGCTCGCTGACCCCTACATGGAAATTGCTATGGCCACATGGCCCTGCACCTGACCCGCGCGCTCCAGCACCGGAACTACCGCCTTTTCTTCGGCGGACAGAGCATTTCGCTCATCGGCACGTGGATCACCCGCGTCGCCACGAGTTGGCTGGTCTACCGGCTCACGGGGTCGCTCGTCCTCCTCGGCGTCGTCGGCTTCTGCGGCCAGATCCCCACGCTGGTGCTCGCTCCGTTCGCCGGCGTCATCGTCGATCGGTCGGACCGGAAGCGCATCCTGCTCTACACGCAGGTGATGTCGATGCTGCAGTCGTTCGCGCTGGCGGCCATGGTGTTCACCGACACCGTCTCCGTGCCGCTGATTCTGGCACTGCAGGTGATTCAGGGCGTCATCAACGCGTTCGACACACCGGCGCGGCAGACGTTCGTCGTCGAGATGGTCGAAGACCGTGCCGACCTCGCCAACGCCATCGCCCTCAACTCCTCGATGGTGAACGCCAGCCGCATCATCGGCCCCAGCATCGGTGGGGTGATCATCGCCGCCACGGGCGAGGGTTGGTGTTTTCTGATCGACGCAATCTCGTACATCGCCGTCATCGTGTCGCTGCTGATGATGAACGTCGAGCCGCGCGAGATCAAACGCACGGCGACGAACATGCTGGAGGAGCTGCGCACGGGATACGACTATGTCACGAGCTTTCTGCCGGTGCGTACGGCGCTGACTCTCCTGGCGCTCGTGAGCATTCTGGGAATGCCATATACTGTGCTGATGCCGGCGATCGCCACGAAGGTGCTGCACGGCGGACCACACACGCTCGGCTTCCTGATGACGTCGTCCGGTGTGGGGGCGCTCGCCGGCGCGTTCTACCTCGCGTCTCGCCGTACCGTCCTGGGGCTCGGCAAGGCGATGGTGTATTCGACGTCGGCGTTCGGCATCGGGCTCATCGTGTTCTCGCTGTCGAGAAGCTTGTGGGTGTCGCTGCTCGTGCTGCCGCTGGTGGGTGGCGGCATGATGATCACGATGGCCGCGACGAACACGATCATCCAGACGATCGTCACCGAGGACCTGCGAGGGCGCGTGATGTCGTTCTACGCGATGGCGTTTCTTGGGACAGCGCCGATCGGGAGCCTGATCGCTGGCTTGGCGGCCGACAAGATCGGACCGGCGCGGACGATTCTCGTCGGGGGGGTGTGCTGTTTGATCGTTGTTGTCTGGTTCAGCCTGCGTCTCCCGAAGCTGCGCGAGATCGTGCGGCCGATCTACATGGAGCGGGGGATCATCGCGGCCGCGGAGATCGACGCGGGAGTGAAGGCATTGTGATCGGTGCTGGAGATTGGAACAGCAACTGCCTGACACGGATGACCACGGAAAACAACGGCCGGATTTACGCGGATACTGCCTCGGGACGCTTCCACCTTGAACGCACAATTTCAAACGAAGACATTCCTTCGTTCCACGCATGCAATTCGGGCGAATAGTGGTACAGCTGTATCCGTGTAAATCCGGCAGTTCATCCGCGCCCATCCGCGTCAATCAGTTGTTGTTCGAAGCTCTTGCATCCAGCCTGTTTGACTAATGAGGTAAGGATTCGCGCCCATCCAACCCGACCATGCTCTCCGAACACGACAAGATGCTCTCGGGTGCGATCTACAACACCCGGGACCCCGGCCTGCTCGCAACCGCGCATCGCGCGCGCGTTCTGCTCGCGGAGTACAACTCGACTGCGTCCACGGAGGCCGACGCCCGTCACGCACTCCTGACGCAGTTGCTGCGCTCAGTCGCCGACGGCGTTTGGATCGAGCCGCCCTTCTTCATCGACTACGGCATTCAGACAGAGATCGGCCTGAACACGTTCATCAACGTCAACTGCGTCTTCCTGGATTCGGCAGAGATTCACATCGGTGCGAACGGGCTGATCGGACCTGCTGTGCAGCTACTCACGGCGTTTCATCCGCTCCGCGCACGCGACCGCATCACGCCTGACTGGACGTCCGAATCAGGAGACTCGCCCTTTCGCACGCAGGCGGCGCCCATCCGCATTGGCAACAACGTGTGGCTCGGTGCGGGTACGTTGGTCATGCCCGGCGTCACCATCGGCGACGATACGACGATCGGCGCCGGCAGCATCGTCACCAGCGACATCCCGGCTGGCGTGTTGGCATTCGGACAGCCGTGCCGAGTGCAGCGCGAGCTTTAGTCGTCAAGTTGCGAAGGAGCGCGAGCGCGATGTCGGTGTGAGTCGCCAGATCTCGACGGGCGCGCTGAGCTGCTGCTCGAGCATCGGCTGAATCTCGTCGGACCACGATGCGTCGTTCGCCATCGCCGCCACGTGACGATCGTACGAAGCCAAGTCGGCGAACCGTGCGAACCAGACGAAGGCACGCTCGCCTTCGCGCACGGGAAGCCGCGGAAAGGTGTTGGCGCTCGCATCCGTCTCGAAGATCGCGAACGGCACGGCACCACTCGCGGCCATTCGTGGGGCGATTCTTTGGTCGAACAGAGCAGGAAAGCCCGCTGCGACCTCGGGCGAGAGTGTGTAGATCGTCGCCACGATCAATCCGGCTGGAACGTCCGTCGAGCCGGGCGCTGGACGCGCTTCGTCGAGCACGAAGCCCGAGTCGGGCCGTACCGGACGAAGCAGGCGAACGTCGTCGGAGCTGATCATCGTCGCGTTCGCGGAATGCTTGTGCGTCTGCCACACCGGGCCGTCGTAGAACGCTGCGAGCGACGCAGCGCGCATCGGCATGCCGGAGAATCCACGCAACCAGGTGAACACGTTTGGCCGGTCGATGTCGCGGAACTGGGCGATCACCGGCATGCCCGTCGCGTCTTGCGTCTCGACGAACTCGCGGTCGAACAGGGCGATCAGTGTGTCGCGCTGGCCGGGGTGCAGCACGTAGTGGCGCAGCTCGACCACCTCACATGCTCCCGTGCGCGTGAAGTCCATCACCCAGTTCGTCTCCCAGCTCGCACCGTCATCGGCGGAGAATGCCTGCTCCCAGCGAGCGGCGTCGCGGCCACTGGACGTCCACAGAAAGCGCACGACGATCGGGCGACCCTTGTAGTCCTCGTGGCTGTAGAACGAACCGACGCCGTCACTGAACACACCAGTCATGGGCGGATCGAGCGTGCCCGTCGTGCTGCTCGACCAGTTGATCGTCCACTGCTTCGCTACCGGGTTGTACAGTCGAAGCGCCAACCCGCGCAGGTGGACGCCGTCGGGCAGCGTTGCCTCGTATTCCTCGAGGTTGCCCTGACCATCCCATAGCGGGCGCTCGACTGCCCTGCCCTCGAACTCGTACCAGTCGCTGGAGCCTGCGAGCGGCGCGCGCAGCTTACGGTTGCGGATGCGCCACGCGCCGTGCAGGAAGTCGAAGTCGTGTGTGCCGTCGTGCGTGTCGACGGGTATTGCGGCCGTTGCGGTCATCGTGGGATACAATCCACCAACTGGACCCGTGGCAAGCGCCATTCGTTGACTGATGACGGTGCCATTTCGCCCTTGTGCAATCCGTGTCGAGCGCCGAGCCTATGCCGACCCTTCCACCACGGTATCGCCGGTGAACGCAGTCAACCAACGAACGCGCATCATCGCGGGCGGCATCATCGCCGTGCTTCTCTTCGATCTCGTTGCGTCCTTAGCCGCGCGCGCGCTCGGGTTTCCCTACGCGACGACGGCCGTCGGCATGTACTTCATCTATCTCGTCACCGGCTTTCTCGCCGGGCGCGCGGCCGCCACATCTCGCGCGAAAGAGGGCGCCATCGCCGCCGCCCTGGCGGGATTTGCCGACGCGTCCGCCGGCTGGGCCATGGAGTGGATCATCGGCGTTGGACGTCCGCCCAGTGGAACGCTCACGCCGACCGAGTGGATCATCACCGCCGCCATCGCCGTGCTATTCGCCGCCGGAATCGGATTCCTCGGCGGGGCGGTGGGCGCGCGGAGCAACCCGCACGTAGCCCGCTGACGCCCTTGCCTGCCGCGCTGGCGCGGTGTGAAACTGCCCCGTCGTTCGCACGGCCACATGCGCCGCGATCGGCGTCTCCTGCGTTACCCGCATCGTCTCCGCGATCTCACGCACCCTGTCCGGTAGATCAACGGGGAGCCGACGCTCGGTGTCGAAGTACACGCCGACGATCTCCATCTCCGCCACTTCCACGTTCGTCTCGCTGTTGAACATGCGGTGGACGATCTTCATGCTCTTCGTGCCGAGCACGACGAGCTGGGACGTGATGTGCAGCAGCGTGCCCGCGAACACTTCGTGCTTGTATTCCGTGCGCTGATCCGCCGCCACCGCCGCTCTGCCACTTCGCTTGAGGAACGTCGGCGAGAGTCCCAGCCGTCCGAGAAACTGCCACGACGCCTCGTCGAACCGCGCCGTGTAGAACTGGACGTTCATATGCCCGACATGATCGATTGACCATGGGTTGACCAGGCCGCGGTAAGTCTCGAATGCCTTATACATGCTCTGCCTCGCTGAGAATTGGGGTCCCGCACTGGCGACGGCAGAAGAATGGCGAGGACGGCGTTAGGGCTGTATCGGCCAAGCGACTGGTGTTGCACCTGTCGATGGTTGGGTGGCGGTCCAACTCATGGAGCGCTACGCTTACGACGCCAGCGGAGCGGCGCACCATGGTCAAAGCCATCATCTTCGATCTCGACAACTGCTTGAGCGCCGCCGACGAATCCACCCGTCAGGTGCTCGAGCCAGTGTTCGACGCGGTGCGCGAATCGAATCACGGCACACTGTCGAATGATGTGCTTCAGCGGGCGTTCGACGACTGCTGGCGCGATGCGTTCGACGTCGTCGCACAGCGATACGGGTTCTCGCAAGCGATGCTGGAGGCCGGATGGAACGCTGCCGCCCAGGCTGAAGTGACGACGCCGCTGCAGGGCTACCCTGATCTGGGCGCGCTGCGTGAACTGCCGGGAAAGCTCTTCCTCGTCACGTCCGGCTTTCGTCGACTGCAAGAGAGCAAGATCTCGGCGCTCCGCATCGGTGAGCTGTTTACCGAGGTTCACGTCGACGCCATCGACGACGACAATCGTCGCGGTAAGCGCCAGATCTTCGCGGACATCCTCGCGTCGTACCAGCTCTCGCCCGAAGACGTGCTCGTCGTGGGCGACAACCCCGACTCCGAGATCGAAGCTGGCAATTCGCTCGGCATCACGACCGTGCAGATCCTTCGCCCCGGGGTGACGCGCGGCAACAACGCGGCCTTCTACATCGACGAGCTCGCGGAGCTCGCACTGCTGATCTGACTCCGGCGCGCTACGCCCAGAGGAAAGCTGGGTGATCCTCGCCCATCGTCGCGCGGATGACGCGCTCGTACACTCGCGCGCCGCGGTCGCCGTTGGTGAACACCACCATCGCCTTCTCGTTCTGCGTATCGGCGAGATAGATGTGCTTGAAGCCCGAGTTGTCTCCCCACTGCCAGGCATATCGACGCGTGCCGATGTCCTCGAGCCCCACGCCGAGCCCCCACTGCACGGCTTCGTTGCAGCGGATCTGCGGTGACGTCATCTGCTCGACGATCGCCGCGGGCGCACCTCCGCGCCGCTTCGCCGTGACGAGATGCCTGAGGAAGATGCCGAAGTCGTTGGCTGTCGTCTGCATGCTGGCCGCCGCATTGGGATTCAGGTAGTTCGGCAGCACAGGCAGTGTCGGCTCGGCGGTCTTGAGCGCTGACTCTGCGTCTTCTGTCTTCACCATGTCGAGCGACACACCGCGCTCGGTCATCACTCGCCGCAGCTCCAGTAGCGAGGGCCGACCGAACGGCTGCACCACGTCGCCGCGCCCAGAGTGGCCCGCAGCGAGATATGGCTCGAGCTCCGCGAGTATCACCATGCTCGACCGCTTCATGCCCAGCGGCTCGAACACGCGTTCGCGCGCGAGTTGGCTCATGCCCTTGCCGGTGAGCTTCTCGAGAATGCGCTGCATGTAGAAGAAGCCCTCACCCGAGTACGACCATTTTGTGCCGGGCTCGAAGTCGGACGTCAGCGGCTGCGTCGCGTTGTTACGCCAGTTGCGCCATCCACCGGAGTGACTGAGCAGCCGTCGCAGCGTGATCGCCGGCGCCCGTGGATCATCGGGGTTGGGCAGTGGGAGGTACTCGCGCGCTGGCCGGTCGAGCGAGAGCAGGCCCTCGTTCACGAGCCCGAGCAGGACGTAGGAGAACACGGTCTTCGTGAGCGACGCCGCGGCGTAGACAGTGTCAGCCGTCACTCGGTCCGCTTCTCCAAGGCGTCGAACGCCGAGCGCCTTGGTGGTGATCTTGTCGCCGTCGACGAGGGCGTAACTCATCGATGGCACGCTCGCCAGCCGCATGACGCGTTCGAAGTCGGCGTCGTTGTCGGCCCGAGTCCCTCGACTTCGCTCGGGATAAACTCCGCGAGGGGCCTGCTTTTCTTTTTCCCCTAACCCGGGAAGTGAACCGAGTCCGAGTGCCGCGATACCCATTCGTGCGACAGCAGTGCGCCGAGGAATCGAAGGTGTGTCAGACATGGTGCACGTTGTCGGTTGGGAGTGCTGTTCGGGGAGCGTCCTTGTTGCGACAGCGCATCCTGCAGAAACGTTGATATTGCCACGGCACCTGATGCATTCGGTTTGTAACGCTACAGACAGGTTCACCGAGGTACACTGGGTACGTACCGCGCTCGCGCGACTTGGCGTCACTCAAAAGGATCGTATGACCAGACAGACACTCACCGCTGCGCTGCTTGTCGTTGCTGCGCTCAGCGCGCCCGGCATCGGCAACGCGCAGACGTTCAAAGTCGAAAGGTGGAACATCGGCGGCGAGGGCAATACGGACTATCTGGTCGCTGAGCCGGGCACGGGGCGCGTGTTCGTCTCGCGCAGCACGCACGTGATGGTCATCGACGGAGCCACGGGCAAGGTCCTCGGCGACATTCCAGATACGCCGCGCATGCACGGCATCGGTCTCGCGCCGAAGTGGAACCACGGCTTCACGACGAATGCCGGCGATTCGACCATCACGATGTTCGACCTCACGACGCTGGCGTCGATCAAGAAGACGGCGATCAAGGTCGGTGGTCTCGACGGCATCATGTACGACGACTACTCCGATCGCATCATCCTGACGAACCACAGCCGGCCTGGAACCGCCGTGGCGATCGATGCGAACACCGGCGAGATCGTCGGCACCGCGGTGCTCGAGGACAACGCGCCCGAGGGCGCCGCGAGCGATGGCAAGGGGAGGCTCTTCGTCAACAACGAAACGAAGAACACGATCCAGGTGCTCGACGCGAAGTCCATGAAGGTGCTTGCCTCATGGCCGCTCGCGCCGTGCGACGGTCCCACTGGCATCGCGCTCGATCGCCCGACGAACCGGATCTTCTCGGGTTGCGGCGAGAAATCCGTCGTCCTCGACGCGACGACAGGCAAGGTCGTCGCGACGATCATCAACGGCGATGGCGTCGACGCACTCGGCTGGGATGACGCGGAAAAACTGATCTACATTCCCGCCGGTGCCGCGGGGAACGTGACAGTCGTGCGACAGGACTCCCCGGACAAGTACACAGTGGTCGCGACCGTTCCGACGATGCGCGGCGCGAAGACTATCGCCGTGGATCCGATCCGACACATGGCGTATCTCTTCCAGCCCGAGTACGGTCCGCCTCCCGCCGGCACACCGGCGCCGGCGCCAGGAACGCGTGCTCCGCGCGGGCCCATCGTCGCCTCGTGGTTCTTCGCGATCACTCACTAATATTTCCGCGCCGGACACCGAATTTGAACAAGAGGGCCGAATCAGTGCAGATTGATTCGGCCCTCTTCGTTTACCAATCGCCCGGTCCGGATGCCAACTACGACGTGCTCATGTGGACAGGAGCTCCACTACTCCGCCGACAAGGTGGGACTCATCGCGCGTTGCCGGTGTGGACGCCCGGTCCGCCTGCCAGAGGCGCAGCCTGAGCCGCCGCAGAAGACGGACAAGGAGCTATTCGAGGAAGAAAAACGCGCCGCGAACAGGCAACGTCAGTTCCTCGCCGTCCTCGCATTCGCCGTCATCGTCATTGCCGCAGTGATGATCTTTGCGCGAGTCAGCTCGACACCTCCAGCGCGACGGCAGCAGCCGCGCGCGCCGGAGGCAGTGGAGCCCTAGCTCAGCGGCACACGGGGTACGCGGGATCCGCCCCCGTGATCGCCGGCCGGTCCTTCCTGGTCGCGATAGCCATCATCACGTCGTGGATGAACCGGGCAAGCCGCGCAGCGTGATCGTACTCGATGTACTGCGGCTCGTCAGTGGCCTGGTGATAGTCGAGCGCGTAGCCGAGCGAGAAGTACGTCACCGGAATGTCGTGGTGGACGTAGTTCACCTGGTCGCTGCGACAGAAGCGGTTCATCGGGTTGGCGGCCACGTCCCACGACTTGTCGATCGCCATCGTCTCGACACGCGTGGCATTCACCGAATCGATGATGTCGCCGAAGTCGCGCGACAGGCGGCGTGCGCCGAGCGTCTGCACTGACGTCGGGCCGCCGAACTTCACCTGGTCAACGCGCCCCTTGCCGAGCATGTCCATGTTGTGCGCGGCGACGACAGACGTCAGCGGAATCGTCGGGTGATCGACGAACCACCGTGAGCCGAGCAGTCCCGCCTCTTCCCCTTCGTGCGACACGAAGATGATCGACCGCGCCGGCTTCTCCTTCGCGAACTGCTCGGCGATCTCCAACATCACCACGGTGCCGGAGCCATCGTCGTCGGCGCCGTTCATGATCGAGTCCCGCCGCGGGGCGCGGATGCTGCGCGCGTAGGCGATGAGCGAGTCGATCTTCCGTTGCTGGGCAGCGGTTGGGCGGCATGAGGGGTCGTTGTTACCCTGCGGACGCGTCACCGCGTTCACCGCGCGCAGCGAGTCGTGATCGACTGCCGTTACGTTCACACCGACGTGGTCGTTGTGCGCGCCGACGAGCACGTACTCCGACGCGCGTGCCGGATCGGAGCCCGGCATGATGGCGATGACGTTGCGGCCCGGCGTCTTCGAGATGCGCCACTCGTAGCTCCAGTTGCCCGACACCGGCTGACCCGTGGTGCCGACGCTGAGTTGATCGACCGGCTGTCCGAAGAGCTTTGCCGCCGCGGCACGTGAGATTGCCGCACCGACAGGCAGCGTCAACGCGGTGGCCGGAGCGGCGGGCTGCATCGTCATGCGACCGTTGAACGCTGCGTTCACGGCGTTGCGCGTCGACGAGTCCAGCGTGACGAGCAGCACGGCGACTGCGCCGGCGCGTTGCGCGCGCGTGTCGCGCACGCCACCACCACCGCCCCCGCGACCACCGGTGGGCGCCGCAGCGCCCCCCGTCTTCGCGATGCTGTCTCGGATCGCCTGCTCGACGAGCCACGCGTTGGTGGCGCCGAACTTGTTGGGTACTGAATCACAGCGCAGCAGCGTCTGCGGACGCGGTGTCGCGATTCCGGCCGCGGCGGGTGTCGCCAGGAACACCGCGACCTTGCCGCGGAACATCGCCGGATCGAGCGCCACCGCAGTGTCGCCCCAGCGTCCGGCGAAGACTGTCTGCACGTTGGCGAGATCTGCCTTGCCGGCGACGCTCGCCGATGGCGTCAGCGGAATCCAGTCCGCGCGTCCGAGCGGTGCGCCAGCCGCCACGAGGCGCGCCGACGTGCTGTCGTAGCCGATCGGGCCAAAGGGCAGATCCTGGAAGTACGTGCCGTTGTCACCAGCGGGCTTGAGCCCGAGCCGCTTGAACTCGCGCGCGATGTAGTCGGTCGCCATGTAGTTGCCCGGCTCGCCGATGCGCCGGCCTTTCAGCGAGTCGTCGGCGAACTGATAGAGCCGAGTCCGTAAGTCGTTGGCGGTAATGGCGGTGACCGTTGGGCGCGGCGCCCAGGTGCGCGGGCCCTCGTCGGGCCAGACGGGCTTGGTGCTCTTTTGAGCGGAGAGGCTGGACGCGGTGCAGATCAGCAGTGTGAAGCCGAGAGAGGTGCGGCGCACAGTTTTTCTGTTGTATGAGGAGCGGAAGTCGAACGACACCACACGGTGGCGCCTGCTTCTTCATACGAGGCGATGCTGGAAGTCGCTGTGAGAGCGCTCTCATCGTTCGGGACGCTGGCTACTCATTTGGATTTCGATACATTGGTCTGCTGCGGCAGTGAGGAACGGCCGCGACATCTTGGGGGAGCGACATGGACGCTCAAGGTGAACGGATTCGCAGCATGGACGCACTTCGCCGGCGTGTGCCGAGCATCGTGCAGCGTATCAATGCGGACGAGGCGCTCGCCATGCGCGCCGCGGCCAATCCCCTTCTGGCACTCGAGGAGCTCGGCTACGAGCTCGAAGAGGACCTGAAGCGCGAGGTTGCGCTGCGCATTCGCTTCGACCAGCGCACGATCGAGACGATGCAGGGCCTCTCGGCGCGCATCCACGAGCTGGCGGGGGAACCGTTTGAGATCGACTCGCCGGCGCATCTCGGCGCTGTGCTGTTCGAGCGCCTGAAGCTCCCGGCACTGCCGCCAGCGCCGCAGCGGGTCGTCGTCGCCGAAGGGACGATCGCGGCGCGCAGCGTCGGCCAGCGGACGCGCACGCCGGCCGACGCGCTCGAGACTCCACGGAAGGTACCGGGTGGGGTGCGTCCGCCCGATCCGCTCGAAGCGCTGCGAGGAAAGCATCCAGTCGTCGAGCCGCTGCTCGAATATCGTCGCCTTCAAGGGAGTGTTCCGGCACTCGCGTCGCGCGAGCTGTATGAGAAGATCAAGCGCGGCGAGGTGAGCGCTCCAAAGTTGCGTCTTCGTGCCGTGCTCCGCCGGGGCATGACACCGGAACAGTCCAAGTAGCGAGACGTCAATGCCCAACCTTGGCGGTTTCGAGATCGTCGGTGAGCTGACGGTCGGCGTTTTGAACCAGATCCTGCTGGGTGCGTGGGACAATGACGTCATCCCGCACAGCACGAACGTGGATCCGGCCACCTCGCCGCTCGGTCCGTATTCGCTGCAGGACGGCGTCGTCAACATTCCGCGCAGCGGCGTGAGCCTGGTGATGGATCCGGGAGTGAACGGCGTGAAGGTCATGCTGTCCACCGAGATTCAGGCGCACGTACTGAATCCTCCCATTCCGAGCGCCGGATTCTTCGACGTCTTCGCCGACATCGCGGTTCGCGTACCCGTCGGGGTATTCCCCGGCACGATCCACGTCGGCGCGATGCTGAACGACGTGCCGCGCGCGAGTGTGAGTGCCACGATCACGAGCGGAAATCCCATTCCCGGGTTGACGCTCAATGGGATCGCCGAGTTCGTGCATCAGCAGTACGCCACGGGAGTGATCAAGGATCACTACTCGGCCACGGGCGTCAGCTTCGGTGGGTTCAGCGCGGATGCGTGGCTCGACGTCTACGACGATGCGTCGAAGCCGAACCATCATATCACGGTAGTGGACATTGGTGGCGGGCAATTCAAGATCCGCATTCCAGTGCACCTGAAGCTCAGCAACTGTTCGGCGCCGGCGCCGTCGCCAATGGGCGTCGTCGCGACGATCGCGCTGACGACGCCGGTCACCCAGGGCACCGGCTCGATCACCGCGCCCATCAAGACCCAGGGAACGGTCGCGATCGAGGACTATGCGCCAGCGCCGGCATCGGACCCCGAGATCGGTTCATTCGACAGCGAAGGAAGCAACTACTCACTCGCCAACTCGTTCAATCCGCTGCTCGAGACCGCGATCAAGAGCGAGCTCACGAGCCGCGCCACGACGATCAAGAATCTGATCGGCGACATCGTGATCGTCGTTCCCACGGAGACGCAGCTCAACGACTTCATCGCCGAGCAGGCATGGCGCGCGGTGAAGGGGCGCGGCAACATCGGCTTGTGGACGCCGACGCCCCCGCCGGGAGGCGGCACGACGGTCACCGACGTCAAGCCGTTCGCACTCTCCGACGCGATCGCCTTCTGCCTGAACAATCCCGGCGGCGACACGAGCGTGATCGTCAACTTCATTCCGGTGGGACGCACGTGCGCCATCGCGATCGACGGTGCGAAGGTGCTGCAGATCGTGGACGAGCAGATCCACCGACCGGAAGACGAGGGCGGCTTTGGACCGGACTTTCCGCCGAAGACGTTTGATAACGTCAACGGCCACGAAGCGAAGCTGACCAGCCTGTCGATCTCCCTGATCCCCGGCTCGATTCACATCGAGGGCGACGTCACCGTGGTGGACGCGATCGCCGACTCGATCGACGTCGATGCCAGCTTCACGGCCGACGCCGGGCTGGAATGGGAGGACAACGCGGACGGCACGCAGATGATCAAGCCGTTCATGATCGGAGAACCCGACGTCGACCTCTCGCTGCTCGCGTGGATCCTCTCGTTCCTCCTCGGCTTCATCACGTTTGGTATCATCGGCGGCATCGTCGCACTCGTTGTGATGGCGGTGGCCGAAGGGGTCGCCCAAAAGATCGGGAGCGCGGTGATCCGTGATGACGTGACGGGCCAACTGCGTGGCATCGGCGCGTGGCCGCAGACGCTCGAGGGTATCGGCGAAGTCACGGCGCGCTTCGAGAACCCCGTGCAGATCGACGCGAGCGGCATCATGTTCGCCGATGCGTACCACGTCGTCGCGACCTTCGCATCGGTCACCGACGCGCTCGCCGATGCGAACGGTCCATATCCCGTGCCCGAGGGCGCGGAGGTGACGTTCGACGGCGGCGCGCCAAAGCCGCATACGACCTACACATGGGACTTCGGCGACGGCGCGGGGGCCGCTGGCTCCGTCGTCACACACAGGTACGCGGACAACGGTCTCTACATCGCCAAGCTGACGACCGTCGTCAACGAAAAAGGCGGCGTCACCACGCGCCATTTCGCGGCTGTGCGCGCGGTGAACGTTCCGGCGACGGTGGATGGC
>Ga0193752_1001532_pt1 | contig 19046 bp, 17 predicted proteins | sample H1c1metaG_FD_144924 | JGI IMG/M metagenome (GOLD analysis project Ga0193752, IMG submission 144924) | Soil microbial communities from a riparian zone of the East river system, Colorado, United States - H1c1 | ecosystem: Environmental > Terrestrial > Soil > Riparian zone | place: USA: East River...
GCAAACGCGCGAATTGGGAGGCGAAGTCACAGAGCGACTGACGCTCGAGGTGACTTGAAACACTTTCGGAATTTGCTCCGAGGCCTAGCGTTGTTGGTATTCGAACCTCAACGCAAGGAGACTGCGGATGTCAGCCTATTGTGTGTTCTTGGTGCGGGAGATTTCGGATCCTGCGAAGCTCGGTGAGTATCGGCAGAGTGTGGTTGCGAACGTGACCAAATACGGCGGCACGTATCGGGTCTTGGGAGGCACGTGCGATGCGACTCGGAAGACTACGCGCCGTTGAAGAAGCTGCGCCTAGACGCGACTCGTTGTGAGGCGTTCTTCATGGAAGGTCTACCCGACCAAGCCGCTGCGCGATGAGCCCGGACTTTTCTTGAGTATCTGCCCTTGTCGGCGACGATGAGAAAGCCGTGCGATGCGAGATGATCGAGAAACGACGCGTAGAAGTCGACGGTGCCACCGCTGCCGCAAGTCCACACGACGAGCGGGTATTTGCCTTGAGTTCCGGGCTCGTCGGGCACGAACAGGGAGTGCGTCGTGAGACCGCTTGCCGTGGCGACGCGCCGCACATCGAACGGCCCTGCGGCACCGGGATCTTCGACCGGTATGCGGCGAGGCTCTCGCCGTCCGGCGACGGTCCGCGTGAGTCGAATTAGTAACTGCTCGAACCGAGGTCGATGTTCTCGGGCATCGGAGCTCAGGCTCCAGTTTCGTTCCAGGTCACGAGCTGAAGGTTTAGTAGTGCAACCGCTTCCGCGGGTTCGGAGGTCGCTGCTATCGCTCGAATCTCTCGAAACGAACGGCGGAGAACCTCACGCACTCGCTCGAGGTCTGCTGCCGACATCGAGATGACGTTGTAACCGAGCCAATCCTCCGGACGCGGCGAACGCAGTCGCTGTAAGCAGACGTTCGTCCAATGCGCCTTCACCCGAGACAAATCTTCGGCCGACGCACTGCCCGTATCCACACTGAGAGACGCCGGTACGACGTAGTGATCCCCAGCGCGCACGAGCGCGCCCGCCGCTTCGAGCTTGCTCAACACGAGCAGTTCTTCTTCGCGTGAGAGGCCGAGCCGTTGCGCGATGTAGCCCGGAGCTCCGAGTGCCTTGCGATAGCCGGTAGTCTCCATCACCCGCAATACCGCGGCAGACCACGGTACATCGAACGCGACGCGCCGATGCGCAACACGCTGAGCATGCACTGCGCGCAGCTCCGCAACCGCGTCGATCGAAACCAACGCGTGCACGAGATCCGACGCGCGACCGCTCATGGCCTCGACGAGTGCGAGGAAGTCGTGCAAGCGCGGACGAGCTTTGCCTTGCAACCAACGTGCGACCGCATAGCGCGAATAGCCGCTGCGCGCGGCCAACTCAGTGAGCGAGGTACTGCCGAGCAACTCGGTCAGCCAGCGGTCGGGGTGGTAACCGCGCGGCCCTCGAATCGCGTCTGCACAGGCAGGTTGGAACTCGCGAAACGCGGATAGCACATCGATGCCGACGCGCGCGCAGATGCGAAGTGTTTCCGCGGCTGTCGGTAGTCGCCGGCCTGCTTCCCAGTCGCACGCGACGTTGGAGCGGTATTTCAGTCGGCGCGAGAACGCGATCTGAGAGCGCTTGCCGCGAAGCGCGCGGAGCATCTGGCTCGCGGCTTCGCGCCAGTCGACTGGTTGGAACATCTCCGCATTTTCGCACATCTCAGGGCATGGACGAGGGTGGTTTCGTTCGAACCCGGGAGAGTGGCCATTGCTACGAGTGCGTTCCCATCGATCTGCATGTCTCCTAGACGCCGACAGACGTGAACCGCTACCAAGCGTACTTCTTGAAAAAGTCCCACTGCAGCTGGGTCGCGCTCGCGTAGTTCGGACCCTCGCCAATGCACGACGGGCACACGGGCGCGCCGGCCCAAGCGTGCGGGAGATCTTGAAACGAACACATCTCGACCTGACCGTCGGGCGGGCAATCATCGTACACGTAACAGGAGCCGCTGCTTCCGTTCGTGCCGTTCGCAGGGATCGTCATGTAGGTGGCTTTGCACCCATTCTTCTTCGCCCACAGCGTCGCCGACGCGACGAAACTCGGATCGGGACTCAGCTTCGGGTCGTCACAGTTCGCAGCGATCAACGGGTCGGCCGTTCCGTGAAAGATGATGATCGGCACGTGCCCCGTCTTGCACGCACTCAAGTCGGAGAGCGTGCCGCCGGAGTGAGGCGCAGCCGCGCGAATATCCGTTCGATCACACGCGATGTGGTGCGTCATGTAGCCACCCATCGAGAAACCAGTCGAATAGGTGTGCTTCGGATCCAGGCACTGGTCCTGCTGCAGATCCAGCTTCATCGCATCCATGAACGCGAAGTCGACCGCATTCGGATTGCTCACGATCGCTCCGAGCCCACACAGCGCGCCACCGTCGCTGACGTTCCACGGCGTGAGAGACGCGACGGACGTGGCCGACGACACCCCTTGCCCATCCGGGAACACGACTGCGATCCCTTCGCTGTCTGCCAGCTTGGAATAGGTCGTCATGTCGTAGAGGTTTTGTCCGGTCTGATTTGCGCCGTGAAACACGTAGACGAATGGCAACGGTTCGGTGGGACTTGCTGTCTCCGGCAGATAGGCGATGAACGTTCGTTTGTCGCTGCCGACGGTCACGGTTCGCATCGTCTTGCCACGCATACCCATGCGCGTGCCGCAGCTACCCGCCGCAGGGCTGCCCGCTGCGGAGCCGCTCGAGCCCGCTACTGCACTCATGCCCGCAGCCGCCATCATCCCGCCGCTGCCAGCGGCGACACCGGCGCCGCCGCCACTGGCTCCGGCACCGCCAGCTGCAAAAGCGCCAGCACCCGCCGGTAGGCCGCCGCTGCCAGCTGCAGGAGCCGCCAGCGGAGAACCGCCGAAGCCACCAGCGGCAAACGTTCCAGCCGGGCCCAGGACCGGAACATTCGCGCTACTAGAGTCCTCCGAATGACATGCCACGCTCAGTAACAACGACGTCCACACCCAAGACGAACACCGAAGCATCATTCGCAAATCGAACTCCTCGTTCGTTGCAAACTAGTCTGAGTGCAGAGGCGCAGCAATGTTGTTAGTTGCAACGTGCACGCAGCCGATCATGCGTGTAATTTGCTCGATCGTGACTGCCTCGGCTCGCGCCTCTTTCGCATACCCGGCCACGTGTCTCTGAGTGCGGGTCGACATCCGTGCATTCGTCAATCTAGACTCTGCCGATGTTGCGGAAGTCGACCGTCGCGAGCTGGACGTGGGTTGCTGCATTCGTCGCGAGCTGCAGTTCGGATGCAGCGAAACCGCCTGCGGCTAACGGCGGCGACCAAGCGGTCGCTGCTGCGAGCGGCAGCGGCGGGGACAACGCAGCTGGATCGACTGCAGCGGCGGCCGCCGGGACCTCTGCGGGCAGAGGAGCAGCCCAGGCCGGTACGACATCGCCCGGCACCGCTGGCCAACTCGCGGCAGGTCGATCCGGTGCGACCTCAGCAGGAACGGAGGCTGCAGCTGGCAGCAGCGGAGTCGCGGCTGGGAGCGGCGGTGCAGGCACGGCCCCCGCCGGAATGAAGCCGTACAAGGGTGTCGCAAACTCGCCGTGCGCAGCACGCAAACTGCTCGGCGTGTCCTGGTATTACAACTGGATGCAGAGCGAGAACGAGCCCTGCACGGACGGACTCGGTGGCGAGTTCGTGCAGGGCTCGTACGGTCACACCGGCGCCGAACGTCAGGCATCGGCGATTCAGGCATCCGTCACGAAGTTCGCCGGCAGCAAGTACGGTGCTGTGCTCGGTTTCAACGAACCCGACAACCCGAGTCAATCGGACATTCCGGTCGCCGAGGCGATTCAACTCTGGCCATCGTTCGACAACACCGCGTTGCGCATCGGCACGCCTGGAACCGCTGCAAACGCGAACCCCGGGCAAGCCTGGTTCAAAGACTTCATGACCCAGCTGAACGCAACTCCCAGTTTACGCGCCGACTTCCTCGCGATTCACTGGTACGGCTGGAACGCGGGCAGCTGCGATGCAAAAGCTTCGCAACTCGAAAACTATCTCAAGTGGGCCGAAGCGTTTCCGGGTGATCGCCCGATCTGGATCACAGAGTGGGGTTGCTTGAATCAGAGCGCACCCGACGAAGCCACCGTGATCGCGTTCTACAAAGCCGCCGTCGCGATGTTTGCGAAACATCCGCGCGTCGAACGCTACGCCTGGTATCCGTGGTCGACGAACTGCAACCTCAACGCCAAAGACGGCTCGCTCACGAAGCTAGGTGAAGCGTACGCCGAAGCGCCGGCGATGCGCTGAGCATCGCCGGCTGCTCGGGCTCGGCTACTCGGCGGGCGCCGGCTCTGCCTCGAGCGGGGCGGCCCGCTCGGCACGCCGGCGACGCAACACCGTGAAGAACACCGGCGTCAGAAGCAGCCCGAAGAACGTCACGCCGATCATGCCCGCAAACACCGCGACGCCCATCGCGTGGCGCATCTCCGAGCCTGCGCCGTGCGACGACACGAGCGGCCAAACGCCCATGATGAACGCGATCGACGTCATCAAGATCGGCCGCAGCCGCAAGCGGCACGCCTCGAGCACGGCCTGCACGGGATCCAGATTGCCTTCCGCTTGTTTGTCCTTCGCGAACTCGACGATCAAGATCGCGTTCTTGCACGACAACCCGACCAATACGAACAAGCCGATCTGCGTGAAGATGTTGTTGTCAGTGCCATCGATCCAAACACCGGCGAACGCGGCGAGCAGACACATCGGCACGATCAGAATCACACTCAGCGGCAACGACCAACTTTCGTATTGCGCCGCGAGCACGAGGAACACCAGCAACACGCATAGCGGGAACACGAACAACGCCGTGTTGCCTGCCAAGATTTGCTGGAACGTGAGGTCGGTCCACTCGAAGCTCATCCCGGGCGGCAGCTCGCTCTTCGCAGCGCTTTCGATCGCAGCCAGCGCCTGGCCCGAGCTCGTGCCCGGCGACGGTGCGCCATTCACTTCGGCTGCGACGTACCCATTGTAGCGCGTCACGCGATCCGGCCCGTGCGTCGCATGCACCGAGAGCACGGTGCCGAGCGGCACCATTTGTCCGGCCGCGTTGCGCGTCTTCAGCGCACCGACGTCAGCCGGCGTCAACCGGTGATTCGCTTCGGCCTGCACGGTCACTTGGAACGTCCGGCCGAACCGGTTGAAGTCGTTCACATAGACCGACCCGAGATACGCTTGCATCGTCTCGAACACGTCGCTCACTGACACGCCGTGCGTCTTCGCTTTGTCGCGATCGAGCTCCGCGTACAGCTGCGGCACGTTGATCTGATACCCGGAAAAGAGCCCAGCGAGGTGCGGCGACTTCGCACCCGCAGCCATCAGCTTCTGCGTGCTCTCGTACAGCGACTCGAGCCCCGAATCGCCGCGATCCTCGACGTACAGCTTGAACCCGCCGATCGTCCCGAGGCCTTGCACCGCCGGCGGCGGAAAGACCGCGACGAACGCATCTTGAATCTCGGAGAACTTTTGGTTCAGCGTGCCCACGAGCGCCAGCCCGGACAGGTCCTTGGAGCGGCGCTCTTCGAAAGGCTTGAGCCCGACGAAGATCACGCCCGAGTTCGGGCTGTTGCTGAGACCCGCGATCGACAGACCTGGAAACGCGATCGCATGCTCCACGCCTGGCGTCGCAAGTGCGATATCGGTCATGCGGCGGATCACGGCGTCGGAGCGCTCGAGCGACGCCGCATCGGGCAGCTGCGCAAACGCGACCAAGTATTGCTTGTCTTGCGTCGGCACGAAGCCGGTCGGAACCCGTTCGAACGTGAACCACGTCAGCGCGAGCAGGCCCGCGTACGCGACGAGCGCAATGCCCGAGCGCCGCACGAGCTTTCGGACGAGCCCGACGTAACCGCGCGACGTCGCATCGAAGAACCGATTGAACGGCCGGAAGAACCAACCGAAGCCGCGCTCCATGACCCGTGTCAGTCGATCTTTGGGCGCATCGTGCGCGCGCAGCAGCCGGGCCGCGAGCGCCGGACTGAGCGTCAGTGAATTGATCGCTGAGATCACGGTCGAAAACGCGATCGTGAGCGCGAACTGTTTGTAGAACTGGCCGCTCAACCCCGGAATGAAGCCGATCGGGATGAATACGGCGCAGAGCACGAGCGCGATCGCGATGATCGGCCCGCTGACTTCGTCCATCGCACGCTGCGTCGCTTCGCGCGGCGCTAGACCGAGCGCGATGTTGCGCTCGACGTTTTCCACGACGACGATCGCGTCGTCGACGACGATGCCGATCGCGAGCACCAACCCGAACAGCGACAGCGCGTTGATCGAGAAGCCGAACATCTGCATCACTGCAAACGTGCCGACGAGCGACACCGGCACCGCTGCGATCGGAATGATCGATGCGCGCCACGTCTGCAAGAATATCAGCACGACCACGACGACGAGGAGCAGCGCTTCGAACAGCGTGCGCACGACCTCTTCGATCGACGCGCGGACGAACCGAGTCGGGTCGTACACCACGTCGTACGCGATGCCTTCTGGAAAATCGTGCGACAGCGTTTGCATCTCTTTGCGCACGGCATCGGACAATGCGAGCGCGTTCGAGCCCGGCGCCTGGAAGATCGGCATCGCGACCGCAGGTTTGTTGTCGAGCAAGCTGCGCAGCGCGTATTGGTTTGCGCCCAGCTCGATGCGCGCGAGGTCCGACAAGTGGACCTTCGCGCCGTCCGGCGACGTCTTCACGATCACCTTGCCGAACTCTGCTTCGTCGATCAGCCGGCCTTGCGCGTTGATGCTCAACTGGAAGCTCGCGTCGCGCGGCGATGGCTGCTGACCGAGGCTGCCGGCTGCGACTTGCACGTTCTGCTCGCGCAGCGCCAGGACGATGTCACTCGCCGTGAGCCCGCGCGCCGCGACCTTCTCCGGGTCGAGCCAGATGCGCATGCTGTAGTCGCCCGAGCCGAACAGATTCACTTCGCCCATGCCCGGGATGCGCGCGATCGTGTCCTTCACGTGCAGAAGCGCATAGTTGCGGATGTAAGTGTCGTCGTAGCGCCCGTCGGGCGAAAACAAGTGCACGACCATCGTCAGGTCGGGCGAGCTCTTCCGCGTGGTCACACCGAAACGGCGGACGTCTTCCGGCAACCGCGGCAACGCTTGTGCCACCCGGTTCTGCACTTGGACCTGCGCGCGATCGAGGTCCGCACCGATGCGAAACGTGACCGTGAGCGCCATCACGCCGTCGGCATTCGACTGCGACTGCATGTACAGCATGTCTTCGACGCCGTTGATCTCTTGCTCGAGCGGCGCCGCGACCGTCTCCGAGATCACGCGCGGGCTCGCACCGGGATACTGCGCGCGAACCACGACCGTCGGCGGCACGACTTCCGGATACTCGGAGACCGGCAGCAGAAACATCGAGATCGCACCGAGCACGAAGATCACGACTGCGATCACGCCCGCGAAGATCGGGCGGTCGATGAAGAAGCGTGCGAGTCTCACAGCACGCCTCGCGCGCCGATTTCGATCGACTTCATCGGCACCGTATCGAAGTCGACGGCAGCTCCGGGCCGAATGCGCTGCAAGCCGCGCACGACGATCTTGTCATTGACCGACAACCCATCGCGTACGACGCGCAACCCTTGGTCGAGTGGACCGAGCTTCACCGGCCGGTACGTGACCTTGCCGTCGTCCGAGACGACCCAGACAAACCTGCGATTTTGATCGGTATTGACCGCCTGATCCGCGATCAACAGCGCCGGCTGCGAGGGTGCGCCTTCCGGCAAACGCACGCGCGCGAACAAGCCGTCTTTGAGCACACCATCTGGATTTTTCACCACTGCACGCACCTTCAAAGTGCCCGTCGCGGGGTCGACACGGTTGTCGTAGAAGTCGAGCGTAGCCTCGTGCGGATAGCCGTCTTCGCCCGCGAAACCGATGTTCGCTTGGACACCCGTCAGGTGTGCGAGCTTGAGCGCCCGCGCTTCATCCACTTCGATGTACACGTGAAGTGGATCCACCGAGACGATCGTCGCGAGCGGCGTCGGCGTGCTCGGCCCGACGAGGTTGCCCGGTGTCACGAGCAAGCGGCCGATACGGCCCGTGATCGGCGAACGCACGAACGCGTACTCGAGATCGAGCTCCGCTTGTGCAACCGCAGCTGCAGCCACTTCGGCGCGCGCATCGAGCGTCGAAACCAGCGACTTGTCTCGGTCGTAGTCGCGCTCGGCGATCGTGTGTGCCGCCAGCAACTGATCGGAGCGCTGGGCATTGCGTTGCGCGAGCTCCCGCTCGGCGCGCAAGCTCTCGAGCTCCGCCCGCGCCCGACGCAGCGCGGCGCGATACGGCCGCTCGTCGATCACGAACAGCAACGCGCCTTTTTTGACGATGTCACCTTCGCGAAACGCTGCCTTCGTCAGATAACCCGACGCGCGTGCTCGAATCTCCACCGTCTCCACTGCTTCCGCACGCCCGGTGTGATCGCTCCACTCGGTGACGTCGCTCGAAACAGGCGCGGCGACCGTCACCTTCGCCCGCGGCGGACCTTCGGCCGCGTGAGTCTGGCTCGGTTGCACGCAAGCGCTCGTAACTGCAATCAGAAAGAAACCGAGAGCAGGCGCGATCCAGGCGCCTCGGAAATGACGTTTTACGACCATGGTTTGCATGGCGCGTCTGTTCGGCCGAGCGGTCGGATAGTCAAGTGAGTATTTGACTAGGGTTGGGACGCTTTTTGTCGCCGCGCGCGGATTGCCTGACAGGATCCGGGTTAATGCCGGGCGCGTGGTACACTTGCGGACATGGCATCCGCTCGGCTGAGCGCAGAGCAACGCGCCAAGATTTTCAAGGCTCTCGGCGATCCGCATCGGCTCGAGATCATCGATGCTCTCGCAGCCGGTAGGGGCATGAGTGGCACCGAGCTTGCGGAACAGCTCGATGTCAGCATCGCGCTGCTTTGCCATCACTGGGACGTACTCGTGGACGCGGGGCTCGTCCGTAAGCAACGTGTCGGCCAGGTGCGCGTCTGCACGCTGGACACGGAAAAGCTGCGAGAAGCCACGGGCGCGTGGGTGCAGCCGCCGGTAAAGCGCGCTCGAGCCAAAAAGCGAACGAAACGGAAACTGGCGCGCTCTGCTCAGCCCTGACGGTTCACGCGATCCCTCGCGGTGTGGACGCCGCCTGACGCTCGCCCGAGCCGCGGTCCCAAAATCTTTTCGATCAAATGATCGCCCGCGAGCACAGGCGGATACTTCGCTGGCTGTTCCGCGGTTGCACACGTCGGCAGGCACGCGATGCGCGCATCGTAGTTCGCATCGAGAAACAGCGCGACCGAGCGCCGGCGCGAAGCCCCGCTCGCAGCTGAGGGCGGCACGACTCGATGTAACGTCGACCGCCAGCGGTCGTTCGTCCACAGCGCAGTCATGTCTCCGAGGTTGACGAGCAGCGCACCCGGCCGCGGTACGACGTCGTGAAACCTCGCGTCGGGCCCGAGGATCTGCAAACCCGGCACCGGATCCGCATACAGGACAGTAACGACCCCGTAGTCCGTGTGGGCTCCCATCCGCATCTGGCCCGGCTCCGGAACCGTGTCCCCATCGCGCCCCTCGTAGTGATTGACGCGCATCGTGAGTGTCGAGCGATCGACGTACGGTCGAAACCAGCGCTCCGGCAATCTCAGCGCCAGCGCGAACACGTCGGTGAGCGTCGACGCGAGCCCGACCGCGTGATCGAAGTACGTCGTGAGCGCGGGCCGCAGCGAGGGCAGGGCGGCTGGCCACAGGTTCGGCGCGAAAAACTCGTGCGGTGCATCACGATAGAAAGGCTCATCCGGCACGACGTCGAGTCCGATGTTGAACGCTTCGAACAGATCCGGAAGCGCCTTCTCCGCGCCCTGGCTGTATGCGAGCGATTCGGCAGCACGCGGTGCATATCCCCGATTGACGCCGGGATGCGGCGGCAACAGCGCGAGCTTGTCCGCGAGCGGCAGCGCGAATAGCGCGTCGGTTGCGCGCAGCATCGTGTTCACGACGTCGTCGGGGAGCCCGTGCCCGACGATCTGCATGAAGCCGACCCGCGAACACGCGGCATCGACTTGGGCCGCGATCGCAGTCCGCTCAGAAGAGTCGCCGTGCCAGCTGCTCAGATCGATCGTGGGAACGAGCTCGACCATGGGTCGGCTCTACCATGACCTTCGGCTTCGATCACGCCGGCTTCATGTGCAGGCGCGGAGCCGGTACTTGACCTCGCCGCGAACGCGCGATGTCGAGCCCGTGTCCAATCCGCTGGCACAAATCTTCGAGCTCGAACGGCTTCTTTACGTACTCGTCCGCGCCTGCGTTCATGCCCGCGTGGACATCGGTCGTTTGGTCGCGCCCGGTCAGCAGCACGAGGTACACGTAAGGGGCGCCTTCGCGCGCGCGAACGCTGCGACACAACTCGGGACCACTCGCGCCCGGCATCGTCCAGTCGAGCACTGCGACGAGTGGCGGCGAAGGAGCGCTCAGCGCCTTCCACGCTTCGGCACCTGCGTACACGACCTGCACCTCATAGCCGCGCGAGCGCAGTTGCTTCTCGAGAACGCGGGCGGTGATGCGATCGTCGTCGGCAACGAGCACACTCACGAGTTCGCCTCGATTCGCATTCGCACGAGCGCCTGTTCGAAACCTTCGTATGCGCGTTCGAGTCCGCTCATGATCTCGGGCACAGTCGAGAGATCTTTCGCGCGTGCACACTGCTCGAGCTCTTTAGCGAGTTCGTAGAGTGGCGAGACCCCGAAGTTGGCCACGCTGCCCTTGAGCACGTGCGCGGCTTTCGCGAGCTCATCGGGCTGCATCCGTTTGGCCTCGAGCCGGAGTGCGTGCAGCATCGCCGGCGCGTCGCGAAGGTACAGCTCGATGATCTCCAGCAGCAGCTCACGGTCGCCGCCGAGGGCTGCAATCAATCGACTCGCGTTCAACCTCTCGAAGCCGTCGTTGTTCTGCATGGACCCGCGCCTGGCCCAATTTAGCATCACTCGCTACGGGAGGTCTCATGCTGCAGCGGTCAGCTGCAACGGCCAGTCCTACATGCAAGCCGCCAGCCTACCGGCGACTACGCGTGAGCGTCACTTACTCGCACAGGCCGACAGTTCGGCTTCGCGTTTGATCTGACCGAGCACGCGCATTTGCATGTGGTGGATGATCGCATCCGACCACAGGCTCCAGTAACGCGTGGGGTAGATCTCCGGCGTGTAAGTCGTTCGCGCTTCGATGCGCGTGCGACCCTCCGACAGCTGCTGCATGCGGAGCTCACGCCCGGTGTCGGGCGCGGCGATGCCGGCGATGAACTGAAGTTCGGGCGGCACCGAGAGCTCACTCGCCATCGCTGCAGGCGAGAGATCGTCTGCTGCGCGATCGACATCGATACTGGAGAGCACTTCACGTGGACCCGGTCGCAAGTCGGGAAGCTCTGCAGCTGCCAGCAGCGGCCAGCACATCAGCAGCGCGATGACCGGGCTCATGCTCGGACGGCCACGCGCAGTCGAGTGACCCATCACCGCGCCGAGGACTGCGAGCACCGCGACCGGTGGCACTGCGATGAGCGCGTAGAGGGGACCGCCGGGCGTCCAAGCCACGACGCTCACGGTTACGAAGCAGACCCCGAGCAGGGCTGCGATCACGCTGTCGCCCAAGCGGGCCGGCATGCGCCACTCGTTGCGGACGAAGGCGGCCGCAAAACCGCTCAAAAACGGGGCCGCGAGACAGACTGCGGTGCCGGCGGACTCGGGTGCGATCATGCCGAGGGCGGTCCCGCCCGTCAGCACGACGACGCCGGCAGTCGCGCTCGCGACCGCCGCAAAACTCGATTGATTGCCCGGTCCCGCGGTCACTGCGCGCATCCTAGCCTGAATGATGGCAATGGGCACCTCACGCTGGCTGAAGTGCCCCAGCCCCTAAAATGCAGGCCAATTCCGTAATAGTCATGGTTCGTGCAGTCGCGCGCGATCGAGCTCGCGTTTGGGGTTGGGCAGCCCGCCTCACATCTCAGGCCACCGACGCTAGCTTCAGGCGCCTCCCCCGAATACGTTTCATCGATCGTCTTTGCATGGAGGCCTCGCGCATGCGTGACACGGCATTCCCAACCACGGCTAACAGAGTGATACGCGCAACGTTGGTCGTGATCGCGATGTTTGGCGCGTTCGGATGTGGAGACGACGATGACGGCGGCTCGAACGATGGTGGGCCCGCTGCAGGTCGCAGTGGAAGTGGTGGACGCGGCGGGCGCGGCGGAAGTGCCGGCGCAGCGGGTGCAGCACCGATCGAACCGTTGCCAGATAAGACTGCGGGCAAGACCTGCAAGGCTGACGACGATTGCGGTACCGGGATGTGCCTCGCGTCACTGCCCGGCGCATTCGGCGGCCAGATGATGGAAGCGCCCGGTGGTTACTGTTCGGGCTCATGCATGACGAACGCAGACTGCGGTGAAGGCGGTGCGTGTTCGGGAGCGTTCGCTGGCATCGGTGGCATCGGTGCTACGGTCGGTCGCTGTTTGAAGAGCTGCACGGATAGCACTGAGTGTCGTGATGGATATCGCTGCGTGAATGGTCTCGGGATGCCGGTTGCGGCTGCGGGTGATGCCGGAGCACCGATGAATCCTGGGGCGGGTTTGCTCGGAGGCAACACGTGTGCACCGCTGCCTGCGACCGATAAGCTTGCAGACGGAATCGTCGGTTCGATGTGCGGCGCGGACGGTGACTGTGGCGACGGTCGTTGCATGACGATGGCTACGGCCACCACGTATCCGGGCGGGTATTGCACGGGTAGCTGCTTGGAGGATTCGGATTGCGGAGCGAAGGGCTCGTGCACTCCTGGCCTCGTCGGCGGCGTGGGCACTTGCTACTTGAGTTGCACGACCGACGCCGATTGCGATCGGGACGGCTATCGTTGCCGAACGTCGGGCAATCGGATGCAGTGCGTGCCGGGTGCGGCGCCGCTGCCGGATGGCGTGGTCGGAAACGCGTGCACCGGCGACGCAGAGTGTGGCGGTGCAGCTATGAGCTGCGGGGCTCGGTTGGGTCGTTATGATGCGCCCGGCGGCTACTGCACGCAGCGCTGCGTCAACTCCACCGATTGCGGTACCGGTGGTGTGTGCGTCGGCGGGATGGGCGGCTTTGGTGCCGGTGCCGCGAATGGCACTTGTTACACTGGCTGCACCGATGCATCGGGTTGTCGTGAAGGCTACACCTGCGGCCCCGCGGGTCGCACCGGAACAGCGGCGATGCAGAACATCTGCTCGGTGACTCCGCCTCCGCCCGCCGAAGACGCGGGCATCTGAAACGCGATGTTGCGGGCAGAGCGTGCGGGAGCTCCCGTGCGTCTGCCCGCGAACAGCGAAACCGCTAAACGGCGGGCGCTTCCGCCATGCCCTTGGCCGGGCACAACAGCAGAAGGCGCGCTCGCAGCGATTCGAGCGTCGTGCGGTCGAGCGCACTGACCGCGATCGCTTCGTAGCGCTGCGCCAAGTGCTGCGCCTCTTCGGGCGGCAACCGATCGACCTTGTTCATCACGAGCAGTCGCGGAACGGTTTCGAGCTCGAGCTCCTGCAGCAGCTCGAGCGTGGCTTTCATGTGCTCTTCGTGCGCCGGATCCGACGCATCGACGACCTGCAGCAACAGATCTGCACCGGCAGCCTCTTCGAACGTGGCTTTGAACGCGGAGAACAACTCGCGCGGCAAGTCCCGAATGAAACCGACGGTGTCGGTCAAGACGAGCTCGCGACCGTGCGGTGCTCGCAGGCGTCGCGAGCGCGTATCGAGCGTGGCAAACAGCTTGTTCTCGACCAACACGTCGCTGCCGGTGAGTGCGTTCAACAACGTGCTCTTGCCCGCGTTCGTGTAGCCGACGATTGCGACCATCGGCGTGTCGCCTTCCACCCGGCGCTTGCGCTGTTGGGTGCGGCGCCGCTCTAGATGCGCCAAGCGCTCTTCGAGATACGCCACGCGTTCACGCGCGCGACGTTTTCCAATCTCGAGCTTCGTTTCACCGGGCCCGCGCCCACCGATGCCACCGGTCAAGCGCGACAGCGAGTCGTCTCGCGTGCCGAGCCGCGGCAAGAGATAACGCGTCTGCGCGAGCTCGACTTCGAGCTTGCCGTCCTGGCTCTGCGCGTGCTGCGCGAAGATGTCGAGGATCAGCTGCGTGCGGTCGATGACCTTCAAGTCGGTGAGCTTCGCGATCGCAGCCGCCTGCGCTGCGTTCAAGTTGCGATCGACGATCAGCACATCTGCATCGAGCTGCATCGCCGAGACCACGATGTCTTCGAGCTTTCCGCGCCCGACGACGTACTTCGGATCGAGCCGGTCGCGAACCTGCAGCACCGTGTCGGCGACTTCGACACCGGCCGTGCGCGATAGCTCGGCGAGCTCCCGCAGCGAAGCCTCGGCGGAACCCGCGTCTGCCTTCTCACACACGTGGAGCAAGATCGCGCGGCCGTCTTTGGCCTCGACGCGACGAGTGCGCGCCTGGCGTGCGAACTCTTCTTCGATCGCCATCACGAGCTGGGCAGGGTTCACGTCGAGCTGGTGATACGGCACGGGGCCGAAGCTGCGATACGGCGCTTGTTTGCTGCCGTTCACCGGCACGCAGTGCGCGTAGTGCACGCTGCGCGGATCGCCTTCCGGCGAGACACAAATTGCGGCCACGAGATCGAGCCGCAGTCGGGTCAGGTCGACCAAGTCGTCACGCGTCAGCGGCTCGCTCCGCAGATGCGTGTGGATCAGCCGAAGGCCGCGGAAGCGGCCGCTGCCGGCGCGCTCACGACCGAGGTCCGGTAGGAAAAGCTTGGAGGAATCGCCGACGACCACGTATTCGACCTGGCCGGCGCGATTCACGAGGACCCCGACCTGACGCCGGGTGTCCTTCGAGGCATCACACAGACCGCGCGTCAGCTCGGTCGTGGTCAGCTGCGTGAAGGGGACCCGTCGGCGATACAGGCGCTCGAGAGCTTTGCGGTCTGACGGCGCGAGGCCAGTGGTATTGCCGAAGATCTCCAAAATGCGCTTTTAGTCGTTCTGGCCGATCGGCGCCGAACAGATTCAGCTTACCACGCGTACTCGCGGTCTCAAGGGCGGTGATTTTTGGCTCCGTTCGAGCTTGCACTGGCGACCGAGTCGTCGGTAGTACTTTTCGCCGAACCGTAATACTGACGCGCCCGTATCTGCTGAGTTGTTCGAGTGCCGGAGCGGGGGCGCCGAACCGTTTGGCGGGAGCAACCGTATGTCTGATCTAGAACGCGTGAGCTTGGCTATCGAGAAGGACTTGATCGAGCGCTTCGATGCGTTGATCGCCCGCGACGGGAAGGCGAATCGCTCGGAGGCGATTCGGGATTTGATTCGGGCGCGCCTGATCGAGGAAGAAGTTTCGGCCGGTCGCGGGGAGACGGTCGCGAGTGTGACGATCGTCTACGACCATCAAAGGCGCGATCTCGCCGACCGGTTGTTGACTGCGGGTCACGATCACCACAAGGCGGTGCTCGCGTCGATGCACGTACACCTCGACGAGGTGAACTGCCTCGAGGTCGTCGCGCTGCGCGGCAAGGCGAAAGACGTGCGGCACCTCGCCGAACACATGATCGGGATGAAGGGCGTGAAGCACGGGAAGCTCGTGCTGACGACGACCCAGGTTTAGCGCGGTCGCGTTGGGGGCAAGGAGCTTGGGATGGGACGCGGGCGAAAAAATCGCGCTGCGCGGCAGAGTTGCGTCTGGCTTGCGGCCACGACGTTGCTGCTGACGGCGGCGGGCGTATCTGCGGAGGACGATCGAGTCGTTCCGCCTCGCCTGCGCGACGGGCAGGACTTGAGTGTCGCCTATCCGGTGGGAGCAGCGCCGCTCGATGCGACTGCCCTCGTCGTGCTGCAGTTGCTGATCGATCGCGAGGGTCGCGTCGGTTCGACGAAACCGGTCGAGGTCGAGATCGAGCCGCGTGATGCGGACGCTGCGCCGTTCGTCGCGAACGTCGAGGCGCGAGCGAGGGAGTTGCGTTTCGAGCCGGCGCGTCGAGGTGCGCAGCCGGTCGATGCGTTGATCCGGTTTTCGTTTCGCATCCGTCCGGAGCTCGCAGGTGAACGAAGTTTTCAGCCCGCCGCAGACGCCGATGTTCCGGCGAGCGCAGGCACACAAGGGGTCAGCTCGCCGAATGCCATCCCGGCCTCTCCGGCTGCGCCCGTTTCGCCCGATCCGGCGCCGCAGTTCCCGGAGTCGCAGCGGGCGCCGGCGCTGAGCTCGCAGAAGCCTTCGTCGCCAGTGCAACCAGCCTCGCCGCCAACAGCTGAAGCCGCAGAGGCCGAATTCGGCGCTCACGCCAATGCGACCACCGGCGCCGGCAAGAGCCACCCCAGCGCTGCTTCCGATTTCGATCTCGAAGTGGGTGCGCTTCGCGCCGTACCTCGTCGCACCGCACAAGACTACCTGACACTCGCGCCAGGACTCGTCCTCGCCAATCACGCCGGCATCGGACACGCCGCCGGCGTTTTCATGCGCGGCTTCGATGCGGGCGAAGGACAAGACCTCGAGGTCACCGTCGATGGTGTGCCGATCAACGAACCGAGCAACGCGCACGGCCACGGCTACGCCGACACACAGTTCCTGATCCCCGAAGTCGTCGATCGCGTCCGCGTGCTCGAAGGGCCGTTCGATCCACGCCAAGGCGACTTCGCCGTTGCAGGCAGCGCCGGCTACGAACTCGGTGTCGCCGAACGCGGGATTCGCGCGCAAGTCGGCTACGGCCGCTTCGCCGAACGCCGCGCGCTCCTGCTCTGGGCTCCGACCGACGCGGACCGCGGCACGTTCGCTGCGGTCGACCTTCGCGAAGGCGACGGCTTCGGCCCCAACCGCGCCCACTCGAGCTTGAACGCGCTTGCACGGTACGCCGGGGGTTCCGGCCCGCTGTCGTATTCGCTCTTGCTCGGCAGTCACGCGCTCGACTTCGACAGCGCAGGTGTGTTGCGCGAGGACAGGTCCCAGGCACGCCGGCTGCCGTGCGCGAAGGACGAAGACAGCCAGTTCTTTTGTGTCGAGGACCCTGCGCAAGGTGGATCGGCCGCGCGCCACTTGCTGAACGGCAAGCTCGAGTGGCGCCGCCCCGATCGCAGCTACCAGCTGCAGGCGTACGGGATGTTGCGCAACTTGCGCCTGCGCGAGAACTTCACCGGCGCCTTGGTCGACCCCCGCGGCGACGGGCTCGACGAAGGCTACGAGACCACAGCCGTCGGCATGCACGCGGCCTACGCGCTCACGCCGAAGTTTTGGGACGCGCGCCAGCGGCTCGAGCTCGGCATCGACGCGCGTCACGACACCGGCGAAACACGCATGTGGCGGCTGCGGCGCGAGACCGCGATCCCCTACGACACGGTGTTCGATCGCGATCTCGCGCTCACGCACGTCGGTGCCTATCTGCGCGGGGAGTTGAGCTACTCGCGCTACCTGACGCTGCTCGGCGGCGCGCGCTTCGACGGCTTCGCGTATCACACGGAGAATCAAGCTGCGCCGGCGTCCGACCGCGTCGGACCGCGCTTACCGAAAGATGCGCGCGATGCGTTCGGGAGCGCGTTTTCACCGCGCGGAAGTCTGGTCGTACACATCCTGCCGCAGCTCGACTGGACGGTCAGCGGTGGGCTCGGCGTGCGTTCGAGCGACGCCGAAGCGCTATCCGAGGGCGAAGATGCCCCGTTTGCGCGGGTGATCTCGCTCGAGACAGGTCCCACTGCGCGCACGAAGCTCGCAGACGCCGCTCTCGAAGCCCGCGCGTTCGCGTTTGCGACGCGCGTCACTGACGACTTGTTGTTCGATCCCCAGCGCGGTCGCAATGTGCCGGTGGGTCCCTCGAATCGCTACGGCGCATCGGCGAACGCGCGCGCTCGGTTTGGAGACGCACACGACACGCTGCTGAGCTTGACCTACACCGAAGCGCACCAGACCTCGCGCGGTGCGAGCATCTTCGATCTCAGCGGCGGACCGCGCTTGCCGTTCGTGCCGCGCTGGGTTGCCCGGCTCGATCACGCGTCGAACGCGCGAGTGCAGCTGGGGAGCGAGGTGCTGCAGCTCGGAGCGGCGGCGGGTATCAGCTGGGTGGGCCCGCAGCCGCTTCCGCTCGCGACCGAGAGCCAGGCCCGGTTTCAGGTCGATGTTTCCGTGCGCGCGCGTGTGCGGTTTCTCGAGCTCGGGCTCTCGGTCGAGAATCTCTTCGATCGGCGTAACCCCGCCGCTGAGTTCAACTACGCGTCGTTCTTCGGCGAGGACGGCGATCCAGTTTCGATGCGGAGTGTCAGGCATTTCGCCGCGGGTATTCCGCGGCTCTGGATGCTGACGCTCACCGCGTACTTCGACGACGTCGCTAGCAGCGAACCAGGAGATCAGTGATGAGGCGAAGCATAGTCTCGGTGTTGTCGTGGGTGGTGCTGGTTTGCGCCTGCGGATCGGACACCGCAGGGCAGAGCATTTTAGTCGACTGGACTGTCGCGAAGGCCGCGGACGAGTCGAAGTCGTTCACGACCGACACAGGTTGGGACGTGACGCTCGACGAAGCGCGCGTCGGGCTCGATTCCGTGTTTGCGATCGCGCCCGCGTCCGACAGCAAGAGCGCTGTCGCGTGGTTGTCCGAGCTCCTCGTGCCTGTCGCGCATGCGCACGGCGGCCACGACGACGCGAACGGCTTGCGCGTGCGCGCGGAGTTGCTCGATCCGATGGTGGTCGATGTCCTGGCAGACGCGCCGACGAAGTTCGGCGATCAACCGGGAGAAGCTGGCGACATCGCGACGATCAAGATCGAGCTCGCGCGTCCCGGGAGCGATCTTCCCGACTCGCTGCACGGCTTTCAAGCGTATGCGCGCGGTGTCGCGGAGAAAGCTGGCGTGCGGATTCCGTTTGCCGGCGGTCTGCACATCGCAGATGCAGAGCCTGCGCGGCGCGTCGAGACGCAAGTGAAGTTCGCGCTGAGCGAAGGCGGAGCGCTCACGCTCGCGGTGCACGCGGACGAGTGGTTTCGCGACGCCGAATTCGAACGGCTATCCGAAGCC
>Ga0193752_1001533_pt1 | contig 19045 bp, 15 predicted proteins | sample H1c1metaG_FD_144924 | JGI IMG/M metagenome (GOLD analysis project Ga0193752, IMG submission 144924) | Soil microbial communities from a riparian zone of the East river system, Colorado, United States - H1c1 | ecosystem: Environmental > Terrestrial > Soil > Riparian zone | place: USA: East River...
GGCCAACATTTTCCCAGATCACAATTGGTTTGGCTTCTCCAGACAGCATTTTGGAAAAAAGCTATGGTGAAGTTTTAAAGCCGGAAACCATTAACTACCGTACTTACAAACCTGAAAGAGATGGTTTGTTTTGCGAAAGGATATTTGGGCCGGTAAAAGATTATGAGTGTGCCTGCGGTAAATACAAGCGTATCCGTTACAAGGGTATTGTGTGCGACCGTTGCGGTGTGGAAGTAACAGAGAAAAAAGTACGTCGTGAAAGAATGGGACACATCAAACTGGTTGTGCCTGTTGTTCATATCTGGTACTTTAAATCGTTGCCAAATAAGATCGGTTATTTATTAGGAATGAGCTCTAAGAAATTAGAGAGCATTGTATATTATGAGCGTTATGTGGTAATTCAATCTGGTATCCGTGCAGATAAAGGACAGAATTATTCTGACCTGTTGACTGAAGAAGAATACCTGGATATTTTAGATACACTTCCAAAAGATAACCAGCATTTGGCTGACGAAGATCCAAATAAATTCATCGCCAAGATGGGTGCTGAAGCGGTGCATGATATGTTACAGCGCATCGATCTTGATCAGTTGAGTTTTGACCTGCGTAACGCTGCTGCCAACGAAACATCTCAACAACGTAAAGCTGATGCTTTAAAGAGATTGAGTGTTGTTGAAAGCTTCCGTGATGCAAATACAAGGATCAACAACCGTCCGGAGTGGATGGTAATGCAATACATTCCTGTTATTCCACCGGAACTGCGTCCGCTTGTTCCTTTGGATGGTGGCCGTTTTGCATCTTCTGATCTGAATGATCTGTATCGCCGTGTTATTATCCGTAATAACCGTTTAAAAAGATTATTGGAAATTAAAGCTCCTGAAGTTATCCTTCGTAATGAAAAAAGGATGTTACAGGAAGCGATAGATTCATTGTTTGATAACAGCCGTAAATCAAATGCTGTAAAAGCAGAAGGTGGACGTGCATTGAAATCATTGAGTGATGTATTGAAAGGTAAACAAGGCCGTTTCCGTCAGAACTTATTGGGTAAGCGTGTTGACTATTCTGGTCGTTCGGTTATCGTTGTAGGTCCGGAATTGAAAATGCACGAGTGTGGTTTACCAAAAGATATGGCGGCAGAATTATTCAAGCCGTTTATTATCCGTAAATTAATTGAAAGAGGTATCGTTAAAACAGTAAAATCAGCCCGTAAACTTGTTGATAAGAAAGAGGCGATCATCTGGGATATCTTAGAAAATATTTTGAAAGGCCACCCCGTTATGTTGAACAGGGCCCCAACACTTCACCGTTTGTCGATCCAGGCTTTCCAGCCAAAACTGATCGAAGGTAAAGCGATACAATTACACCCGCTGGTAACTACGGCCTTCAACGCCGATTTTGATGGTGACCAGATGGCAGTTCACGTGCCTTTGAGCAGTGCTGCAATTTTGGAAGCCCAGTTGCTGATGCTTTCTTCTCACAACATTTTGAACCCGCAGAATGGTACGCCGATCACGCTTCCTTCCCAGGACATGGTACTTGGTTTGTATTACATCACCAAGGGGAAAAAATCAACAGAAGAAGAAAAAGTAAAAGGTGAAGGCAAATCATTTTATTCTCCTGAAGAGGTGATCATTGCTTACAATGAAAAAGTGATCGATCTTCATGCTAACATTAAAGTAAAAGTTGACTTCCGTAACCCGGATGGCAGCCTTACCAATAAATTATTAGACACCACTGTTGGCCGTGTAATATTTAACCAGCACGTTCCAAAAACTGTTGGTTATATCAATACATTATTAACCAAGAAGGCATTGCGTGAGATCATTGGTGACATTATCAAATGGACCAGTGTTCCTATCACTGCTAAATTTTTGGATGATATTAAAACACTGGGATACCGTATGGCATTCCGTGGTGGATTATCGTTCAACATCAATGACCTGATCATTCCGGAAATTAAAGCTATGTTGGTTGAAAATGCACAAGGCGAAGTAGCTGAGGTGTGGGACAACTATAACATGGGTTTAATTACCAATAACGAGCGTTACAACCAGATCATTGATATCTGGAGCCGTGTGGATACCAAAGTAACAGAAACATTGATACAGGAGTTGGCTGCCAACAAACAAGGTTTCAACTCTGTGTACATGATGCTGGATAGTGGAGCCCGTGGTAGTAAGCAGCAGATCAAGCAGCTTGCAGGTTTAAGGGGATTGATGGCTAAGCCACGTAAATCAGGTTCATCAGGAAGTGAGATCATTGAGAACCCGATCCTTGCGAATTTTAAAGATGGCTTGAGTGTATTGGAGTACTTTATCTCTACCCATGGTGCCCGTAAGGGTTTGGCCGATACGGCTTTAAAAACAGCGGATGCCGGTTACTTAACACGTAGGCTGGTTGACGTTTCTCAGGATGTGGTTATTAATGAAGAAGATTGCGGAACCTTACGTGGCATTGCAACATCAGCATTAAAAGATAATGAAGATATCATTGAAGCATTAAGCGACAGGATCGAAGGGCGTATGTCATTGCATGATGTATTCCATCCTGTAACTGAAGAGTTGTTGATTAGTGCAGGCGAAGAGATCAGTGCAGAAATGGCAAAAGAAATTGATGCAAGCGGAATTGATACTGTTGAAATTCGTTCGGTATTAACCTGCGAAAGCAAGCGTGGTGTTTGTGTAAGATGTTATGGTAAAAACCTGGCATCGGGCATGATCGCACAGCGTGGTGATGCAGTAGGTATCATTGCAGCTCAGTCAATTGGTGAGCCGGGTACACAGTTAACACTTCGTACTTTCCACGTGGGTGGTGTGGCAGGTTCTGCATCAGTAGAATCTACATTGCCAGCTAAGTTTGACGGTACTTTGCAGTTTGATGGTTTACGTACTGTACATACAGAAGATGCTCAAGGCAAAAAGATCAATGTGGTTATCGGCCGTACCGGTGAGATCAGGAACATTGATGTGAAAACCGATCGTTTATTAAATACAGTTCACATTCCTTACGGCGCTATCCTGAATGTAAAAGACGGACAGAAAGTTTCTAAAGGTGATATCATTTGTACATGGGATCCGTTCAACAACGTAATTGTTGCTGAATTAAATGGTCGAGTTCATTTTGAAAGTCTGATCGAAGGTATTACCTACCGTGATGAAGCAGATGAGCAAACCGGTCACCGTGAAAAAGTGGTTATCGAAACAAAAGATAAAACCAAATTACCTTCTATCATTATCGAAGGAAAAGAAAAGAAAACATACAACTTACCAGTAGGATCTCATATCGTTGTTGAAGAAGCTGATGATGTAAGAAGCGGACAGGTATTGGTTAAAATTCCAAGGGTATTGAGCAAACTGAAAGATATTACCGGTGGTCTGCCTCGTGTAACTGAATTGTTTGAGGCACGTAACCCAAGTAACCCTGCTGTTGTTTGTGAAATTGATGGTGTGGTTGCTTTTGGAGCTATTAAGCGTGGTAACAGGGAGATCATTGTTGAGGCAAAAGATGGTGTAGTGAAAAAATACCTGGTTCCATTGAGCCGCCAGATCCTGGTACAGGATGGTGACTTCGTAAAAGCCGGCGCTGCATTAAGTGATGGTCAAACTGCCCCGATCGATATCTTAGCTATTAAAGGACCATTTGCAGTACAAGAGTATGTTGTGAATGAAATTCAGGAGGTTTACCGTTTACAGGGTGTGAAGATCAATGATAAACACGTTGAGGTAATTGTTCGCCAGATGATGCGTAAGATCAGGATCGAAGATGCAGGTGACACCAAATTCCTTGAAGGGGATACAGAAGATCGTTTAGACTTTAACATGGAGAACGACTACATCTATGATAAAAAGGTAGTTACAGAAGCTGGCGAAAGCACCAAGTTGAAATCTGGCCAGATCGTTACACTGCGTGAGATACGTGAAGAGAATTCTGTTTTACGTCGTGCCGATAAAAAACTGGTTGAGTTCCGTGATGCTTCACCTGCAACATCATCACCGTTGTTGCTGGGTATTACCAAAGCATCATTGGGTACACATAGCTGGATATCTGCCGCTTCGTTCCAGGAAACGACCAAGGTATTGTCTTCTGCCGCTATCCAGGGTAAGACAGATGAAATGCTTGGATTGAAAGAGAACGTAATTACCGGGCATCATATACCTGCAGGAACAGGCTTGCGTGAGTTTGAGAACATGATCGTAGGAAGCAAAGAAGAATACGAACTGTTGATGACCACTAAAGAAGCGATGAGCTTTGATGAGGAAGAGTAATTGATCGTTATGATCTTATAGATAGTAAAAGAGCCCTGTTTTTTAACGGGGCTCTTTTTTATTAAGCGCTCTTTTTTAATATTTTCTGCAGCCGTATCCTGGAGCGGTAAAACTGGGATTTACTTGTACTTTCGGTGCATCCAAGAATTTCTGCAATCTCCCGGTGGTTGTATCCTTCAATAACGTGCAACATGAATATTTTTTTGACCTTTGAAGGTAGCTTTGTTACAATTCCTTTGATATCTTTTTCAACCAGGGTATCAAAAATACCAGGCTCTTTAATTTCACTGGCATGCTCAATATCAATATGGTAACTGTATTTTTTATTATCTCTTAAATAGGAAAGAGCAGTCCTCATCATTATCTTCCGTATCCATCCCTCAAACGAACCTTCGTTCTTGTAATTATGCAGGTTATTAAACACCTTAATAAACCCTTCCTGTAATACATCCTCAGTATCGGCCGGGTTTTTAATGTAGCGTAAACACTGGTAGTACATGGTGACGGCAAACTTCTGGTAAAGCATTTCCTGCATTTTTCTGTTACCAAGTATGCATTCACTTATCAGGTATGGCAGCGGGATCGTTTTATCTTGTTCAGGTAACATCTTCGGAATATTGGTTACTTTAAAATACACTTTACGGACTTATCAGCTTACGAAACTTTGGTGGTAATTATTTATTTTTTATCTTTTAACTCATCACTGGTAACGGGATTTGAAAATGCAGAACCGATACTGTGCATTAAATTTGATACAGGTCCTTCCATTTTATTCGTATTATCATCCAGTGTATTGTCATGTAATAGTTCACCCATCTTTAATTCAACCGGCAGGTATGGAAGAATATTATTTACCTGGCCGCTAAAAAAATCTTTCATTTCCATAATGCCTGCATTGGCAGGCAGGTTTTCTTTGGTAATTTTTACAGCTTCATTCGCTATTTCATTCATCTTTCCCACAGGTTCTACATTTGATAAATGTGCGTAAGCTGTAATTTTCTCTATCGCTTCTTTCCTGTTATCATCAAATATTTTAGCTACCCAATTGTCACTGCTTTTTATGTTTAAAATATCGGCGGCCCCTTCATCTGTTTGTACGTACCTGTACAGGCCCGCAAGAACTGCTGGTATTGCAGCCTGGCTGAATTTATTGGTAATTGCTTCATCCCTGCCAATTGAAAACTCCTGTGAATTAGGATCAATTTTTTTTAATGATGGGTAACCTAAATTTTCCTGTACTGCTTTAATAAGATTTACTGACATGGTATTTATTTTTGGTTACATAAACAGGTGATAAAATCGTGCCAACAAAATTTTTATACGGCAGCAACTTTATTATTAAACCTGAGTTTATTCAATAGCCTGATCTTCATGAAAGAGAATCTGGTTGCATATAACTGAAATGCAATTATGTCTTTAAAATTTTTCAGCGGGAGATATTCTAAAAGAACGTCCTCATAAAATTTGTTGAAATACGCCTCACAATTGTTGCAGAGTGCAATAATTTCTCCTCCTTTTATACAGTCTGCCTGTTCATAGATATCAGATTCTATTTTCTTCCAGAGCTGGTCTGTAGCTGTTAGCGGAACATTGATATTTATTTCCTGCAGTTGAGTAGTTATTTCTTCTGCATATTGCCTGGCTTCAACAGAGAGCGTAACTATGGCCGTTTTAAGTTTTGCACATTCAATATCAACAGCAATGTTCTCAAACCCATTGGTAACCTGGCATAGGTATGAAACCAGGCGTTGTAGTTTATCCTTAAGAGATTCACTGATGATTTCCATGACAGGGTTTTATATTTTTTGCTTTCCTATATCAGTTATACATTCTGCCGGTATATTCCTTAATGGTATTTAAAACTGTTTTTATACCGTTAACCTGTTGCTGTAATATTACCCGTACTTCGTAATTATCTTCTACCTGGTCTATAGCCTGGCAATAATTTTCCAAAGCTGTTTCTTCTGCCTTTATACAACCTTCAATGATCTGCTCTTTTTTTCCGTGCTTAAAGGTGCTTTTAAGGTCCATCCAGGTTCGCTGCAGCAGGCTTAAAGTAAGCTGGTCAACAGGAGAACTGGTGCCCATAGTATTCACTAATTTTCTTAATTCGCTGCTATACCTCCCACGTTGGTAACCATAACGTTCCATTAGTAAAGACAATACACTGTCTTTGATTTTTTCCGATGCATGTAAGTATCCTTTTTTTGCATCTTCCAAAACTGCGATAAGATTGTAAATGGTGAGGCTTATGTTTTGATTGATATTTTGCATAGCTTTTTTGGTTTACAAGCTAGGGGCATCAATATCTATACCGTAATTATTTTGTTGGCAGAATAAAAAATATCCCGGTTCGCTTGTCTGCAAACAAATGGGAATTATATAAATTTTCAGGAGAATTTTGTAAGCTACCCACACAGATAAATTTCAGCAAAACAATGGATTATAATCACCTGCAGAAGGATTCCCAATGCGGGACCAATGCTGATATTATAAAAAGGTTATCATTAACGGGCCCGTTAATGATCTCTACCGTTTTAGGATTTATTGAACCGGTATTCTTCTAAAGGGGACAATCGGGGATATTTTTTCCCACGTAAATATTTCTTTCCCCTTGCAGCATGCAGGTTGACTGTTTAGGATTGCCATTTTGTGTGCATGTATTGAAGGAAAGCAGGTTAACCGACAGCAGGCAGGCTAATATTAATTTCATGAGTTGTATTTTACTGGTACAAATTTGAAAAATGTGATCACCATTTTAAAATCACCAACAGATCATTTTACCTGACAAACTGAAAAATGTATTTCATCAGGTAAATACAGCCATTGCTGTAATCGTTATTGCCGGTTGAAATTTGTACTTTTATTTTGACATATGCACAACGCCGCCTTTTTTATCAAGTATAAGCTGCACCATCTCATCATCTGGATGCTGATCTTTGGATTGTGGTTTTTTTTACGCTATGAAGATTATGCACTGGAGTCCACCGCTTTTAAGGTTACATTAATTAAAGTGGCGGACCTGGCATTGATGGTATACATTACCAATTACTTATTGATACCAAAACTGCTGTACCGGAAGGAATATTTCTGGTTTGCTTTCTTCTTTATCGTAATGATCATAGTAAGCAGTGCGTTGAAGATGAATATACTTGGCCACCTGATGAACAATCCCACTTTGCTGAATATTGCCGGAAACCTCAAAGCCAGGATATATGATAATGTGATCCCGCATTTTTTCCTGGTGCTGGCCGGGGCAGCTATTAAGCTTATGGTTGATTATACAAAAATGCAGCAACACATGGTAGAAATGGCTAAAGAAAAAGCGGAGGCAGAACTGAACTTTCTGAAATCGCAGATAAACCCGCATTTTTTATTCAACTCCATTAACTCGGTTTATTTTTTAATTGATAAGACCAATACGGATGCAAGGGGAGCATTGCATAAATTTTCTGGTATGCTGCGCTACCAGTTGTACGAGATGGGTGGGAACCGGGTTGAGATTGAAAAGGAGATACAATACCTGCAGGATTATATAGACCTGCAAAAACTGCGTAAGGACGACCAATTCATTATAGAATTTAACTGTGAGCCTGATGTAAAAGGTTTTTCCATTGAACCGCTGCTGCTCATTCCTTTTGTTGAAAATGCCTTTAAGCACATTTCTCATTATAAAGAGAAGCCTAATTTTATAAAGATCAGGCTTGCGATAGGCAAAAGAGAATTTATTTTCAGTATAGAGAATTCGAAAGAACCTGCAATGCTTATAACCGATGAACATTCAGGCATCGGGCTTACCAACGTAAAAAGAAGGCTTGCTTTATTGTACCCACAAAAGCATACCCTTGTGATCAATGACGGAGCAGATATTTTTCATGTGGTATTAACCATAAAAATTTAGTTTTAATGGCTATTAATTGTATCATTATCGACGATGAACCTTTGGCAAGGGCCGGGTTAAAAGAATATATTGCTGATATTGATTTCTTTAACCTTATCGGCGAATTTGACAATGCACTGGCAGCAACAGAAATACTGGGCAGTGGCCAGGTTCACCTGCTTTTCCTGGATATACAGATGCCGAAGATAACCGGCATTTATTTTTTTAAAACACTTGCCAATCCACCTGCATTGATCTTTACAACGGCCTACCCGCAGTATGCCCTGGATGGTTTTGAGGTGAATGCGCTTGATTATTTAGTAAAACCCATTTCATTTGAGCGTTTTTATAAAGCGGCTCTAAAGGCGAAAGAATTCCTGGGACAAAAACAAAATAATAAAGATGTACAGGAAACGGCTTCAACCTATTTTTTTATAAAGGCCGATAACAGCCTTGTAAAAATAATGTATGCCGATGTTTTATTTGTGGAAGCGCTGCAGAATTATGTAACCATTCATACGGCCACAAAAAAATACATCAGCTATCTTACTTTTAAATCGGTTGAAGAATATCTACCTGTTGATACATTCATTAAAGTACATAAGTCTTTCATCATTGCTGCAAACCGTGTTGACAGTATTGATGGCAATGAGATACATATTGGCCAGCACCGTATCCCCATCAGCCGTACCCTTAAGGATGAAGTGATGGAAAAACTGCTGAATGGAAAATTTTTGAAAAGATGAGACCGCTTAAAATAGTTGTAAGCCATAATAACCCACCAGTGTAAAAACAATACATCTTGTAAGTACGCCAATGCAGCACCAGGTAACCAGTTTTTTAATATTGGCATTTAAACCAACGCCTATTGCAATACTTATGGGGGCGCCAACAGCCATGGTGCCCAGGAACCCGAGGCCGATGATCCCATATTTATTCCAGAGTTTTAGTATAGCAGGGTGTTTTTTTTCAGCTGCTTCTTTGGTGGGTTTATTTTTATGAAAGAATGACCTGATCTTATCGCCCAGGAAAGCCGCAACAAACACACCCACCAAACCACCGGTTATACTGGCAAAAAAAATGGTCCAGGGCGAGAGGCCAAATGCAAAGCCTGCAGGAATGGCTGCATAGATCTCAACAGTGGCAAGGCCGGCTACAGTAAGTATTTTTAGGAACATATTTTGATCAGGGTTAAAGGTATTTACTTCGTTGCGGCGAAATTAACTGAATAAAACTACTAAGCTTGATTTGTGGTGTTAATTCTGTTTTTTATTGATTCTGATCATCCGGTAGCCGTTAACCCTTTCCTAAAAATTTATCAAAAATATTGCCCTGTAGCTGTTTCTGAGTATCTTGCCGCCAAACAAAAAGTGCATGATGAAAAATTTATCTCTTGTATTGAACATTGTATTGCTGCTTGCTGTCGGGTACCTTTATTATTACGATTTTTCCGGAAAAAAGACCAAAGATGTTGCTGCAAAATTAAACAGCAGTCTTATGGCAACAGATAGTGGATACAGGCCGCCACTTGCTTATGTAGAACTTGACTCGCTGAACGAAAAGATAACTTTTATAAAAGATAAGCGTAAAGAACTAGAGGCTGCTATGAAGGTAATTGAACAGGAACAGGAAGCCGGCTACCGCAATTTACAGGCGCAAAAAGATAATTTTTTGAAAAGAGGTGCTGCCATAACACAGGAAGAAGCTGAGATCTTCCAGGGAAAGCTGATCGACCAGCAACAAAAGATCGACAGAAAAAAACAGGAACAAAGCCAGGCGCTTAATGAAAAAAGCTTTGGTATTATGGAAGGCATACAAAAGAAGCTTAAAGATTTTTTAAGTGAGTACAACCAGGATAGAAAATACATGTACATCTTTACTACAGGAACCGGGCTTGATTATATGGTGTTTAAAGATTCCACACTCAACATTACCAATGATGTAATAAAGGGCATGAATGCAAAAATGAAAGCCGAAGCAAACAAATAAATTCCCACAATTTATATATCTTGTCCTTAGTAAAGTAATCAGGTTGTCAGCCTGAGCCTGTCGAAGGCGGGTTTATTATTATGCATCGGGTTCGACAAGCTCACCCTGACAGGCTTTGGGTATTTCCATTACCAAAAACCAACATAAAACATGTCAGAACAAACTACTGCTTTTAAACCAACACTTGGATTATTCGATTCCACTATGATCGTTGCCGGTTCTATGATCGGGTCCGGTATTTTTATTGTTAGTGCAGATATTACCCGTAATGTGGGCAGTGCAGGCTGGCTGATAGCTGTATGGCTCATCACTGGTTTTATGACACTGACTGCAGCGTTAAGCTATGGAGAACTAAGCGCTATGTTTCCCAAGGCCGGCGGTCAATATGTTTATCTGAAAGAAGCTTTTAATCCCCTGGCAGGGTTTTTATATGGCTGGAGTTTTTTTGCAGTGATTCAAACGGCCACCATTGCTGCGGTTGGAGTTGCGTTCAGTAAATTCCTGGCTTACATTGTGCCCGGCCTGGGCCCTGAAAATATTTTGGCAGATCTTGGATTTATGACGATAAATGCAGGTCAACTCGTGTCAATTGTGCTTATCACTTTTCTTACTTACATTAATACCAAAGGTATAGAGGGTGGAAAAATGATACAGACAACTTTTACTGTTGTAAAATTACTTTCCCTGTTTGGCTTAATAATTTTTGGTCTTTTGTTGGCTGCAAAAAGCAGCATATGGAATGCAAACTGGGCAGATGCCTGGCAAATGACGAGCAGGAATGCAGAAGGCACTGTTATAGGCGGTGTTGCAGGTTCCGCAATTTTGGGAGCTATTGCCGCTTCTATGGTGGGTTCCATCTTTAGCAGCGATGCATGGAACAATGTAACTTTTATTGCAGGAGAAGTAAAAAATCCCAAACGCAATATCGGCCTTGCTTTATTTTTAGGAACATTGGTGGTAACAATTATCTATGTATCAGCAAACCTGATGTATGTAAGTGTATTACCATTAAATGAAATTGCCTCTGCTCCGCAGGACAGGGTAGCGGTTGCAGCAAGTAAAGCAATATTTGGTAATATAGGTACTTATGTAATTGCGGTGATGATCATGATATCAACCTTTGGCTGTAATAATGGTTTGATACTAGCAGGAGCCAGGGTGTATTACACTATGGCAAAAGACGGATTGTTCTTTAAAAAGACCGGCACGCTAAATAAAAATAACGTACCCGAATTTGCCTTGTGGATTCAATGTATTGTTGCTTCAATATTATGCCTCAGCGGTAAGTATGGCGATCTGCTTGATATGATCTCATTTGTGGTTGTGATGTTTTATGCATTAACCATACTGGGTATTTTTATTTTAAGAAAGAACAGGCCGGATGCTGAACGTCCTTACAAAGCATTTGGTTATCCGCTGTTACCTGCTATATATATTTTAATGGCCATTGCTTTTTGTGTGTTGCTGATCATTTATAAACCTGCATTCACATGGCCTGGTTTAATAATTGTATTGGCAGGTATACCCATTTATTATATTGCAGTTGCCAATAAGAAAAAAGAACAAGCGTAATGGATTTCGAAAAATTATTCCGGGATTTTACACAATTAAAAGTCGCCGTAATCGGCGATGTGATGCTTGATACTTACTGGTGGGGAACCGTAGACCGTATCTCTCCCGAAGCACCGGTACCGGTTGTAGCAGTAACTAAAAAAGAGCAACGCATTGGTGGCGCCGGCAATGTGGCTTTGAATATTGCTTCATTGGGTGCAAGCGTAAGTATGATGAGTGTATTGGGTAAAGATGATGATGGTGATCAGCTAACAGCCCTGCTGCAACAAAATAATATCAATACCCAATATTTGGTGCATAGCGAAAACCGGGTTACCACCAACAAGATCCGTATCATAAGCCGCAACCAGCACATGATGCGGCTTGATGCTGAAATGGCCGATGATATGAGCGCTGATGAGGAAGACAAGTTGTATCACACTTTTGAAAATTATGTGGCAGCAGAAAATCCTGCAGTGGTGATACTGGAAGATTACAACAAAGGAGTACTTACTGAAAAGGTGATCAAAAAAATTATTGCTTCCTGCAAAAAGCACAATATACTTGTTGCGGTTGACCCCAAGCGTAAAAATTTCTTTGCCTACGAAGGAGTTGATATTTTTAAACCAAACCTGAAGGAAGTAAAAGAAGGGTTGAATATTTTACAGGATGATGTAAGCCTGGAAGCATTGAAGAATATGCATTTGTTATTGCAGGAAAAACTGGAGCACCGTATTTCACTTATCACTTTATCAGAGAAAGGAGTTTTTTATGCACAGGAAAATGATGCAGCCATCATACCTACACATATCCGCAGCATTGCCGATGTAAGTGGTGCTGGCGATACGGTAATAGCTGTTGCAGCCCTGGCTTATGCTGCAAGCGGTAATATTAAATTAATGGCCGAGATGGCCAATATTGCCGGAGGCCTGGTTTGCGAAGAAGTGGGTACGGTGGCTATTGATAAAGAGCATTTGCTTGAAGAATGTAAAAAAATACTGGCTTAAACTTTAATACTGTCAGCCTGAGCCTGTCGAAGGCGGGTTATTATAATTTATCAGGTTCGACAAGCTCACCCTGACATCCCTTAACCTTTATTCCCCCGCTCATTTTTTAATTGCTGCCTTTTTTCTGCAATGGCCAGGAACCTGTTGAAGTTTACAAACAACTCAAAGAATATCTTTACCATAACAAATACCAGTATAAAAATTTTACCGGCACCAAAACCTAAGAACATACTCCCAACTATCACTACGAGCTGCTGTACAAATATCCTTATGTAAGGTTCAAACATCAACCTGCCCATGGATATGGTCTTGTACTTGCCCGACAGAAAAAAATCAGACAAATTCTGAAACGTATAGTAAGCTATAAATATCAGCAGCATCAATTTTCCATTATCACCGAGCAGTTCTGGTATTTTAGAATAATTAGCAAAAAGAGAACCATCAGGTATCAGTCCGCTTACGCTGAAAAATATCTGTGTCTGTACAAAAACAAAAAAGCCATAGTGCACAATAAAAAAGAAAATAAAGAACCAGCCGCTTTGCCTCGTGTTACTTCCATTATTTTCCCAGGTATCGCTGCTCTTTACAAAAATGGTAACGCATGCCATTTTGAGTACGTTAATAACACCAACGATCACCGTCTCCAGGCAATACACCAAAAAAACTTCCGAAGCATTCCAGCCCTGGAACCATACACCATACAGGGGGATAAGATTTACGAGTATAAGCAGCCAATCACTTACCGGTAATTTCCTTTTGAACATGAAATAAAATTGTAGATGGTTTATGCAGGGAAATTAGATATTTTTGAGCAACATTTAAATACCCACTGACACGTATGCAACAATTTTCAATAGCCATTCACGGCGGAGCCGGAACTATACTGAAAGAAGACATGACCCCTGAACTGGAAAAAGCTTACCTGACAGGGCTTGAAGATGCACTGGCAGCAGGTTATGCGGTGCTGGAAGAAGGAGGCTCGGCAGTAAATGCCGTGAAGGCATCTATTGTTGTTCTGGAAGATAACCTGTTGTTTAATGCAGGCAGGGGATCTGTATTTACCAAAAAAGGTTTGCAGGAAATGGATGCTGCCATCATGGATGGTAAAGACCTGTCGGCAGGGTCGGTTGCAGGAATAAGAAATGTACGCAACCCTATTGAGCTTGCTACCGAAGTAATGTTGAACAGCAACCATGTTTTTTTAAGTGGTAAAGGAGCCAATGATTTTGCCATTAAGCAGGGAATAAAATTAGAGCCTGATGAATATTTTTTCTCACAGTTCCGCTACGACCAGTGGAAGGAGATCAGGGACAGTGATAATTATTCCCTTGATCATACACACAAAGGAGTAGAAGAACTGATGAAGGATAAAAAATTTGGAACGGTGGGTGCTGTAGCCTGCGATGTGAATGGAAATATTGCCGGTGCAACCAGCACCGGTGGTATGACCAATAAAAAATATGGCCGCATTGGCGATAGCCCTTTAATTGGTGCCGGTACTTATGCCAATAATAAAACCTGCGCCATCAGTTGTACCGGCCATGGTGAGCCGTTCATTTGTGCAGTGGCTGCACATGATGTAAGTTGTTTAATGGAATACAAAGGAATGAGTTTGCAGGAAGCGATGAACGAAGTGGTGAATGTAAAATTAGTGAAGATGGATGGAGAAGGTGGCATGATAGGTGTGGATGCCAAAGGAAATGCAGCCATGATATTCAACAGCGCAGGTATGTACAGAGGAATGAAGAACAGCGCAGGAGAAAAAATTATTGGAATTTATAAGGACTGATATTTTCTTACAATTGTGAGTAGTAGTAATAAATAAATGCTGTCAGGCTGAGCTTGTCGAAGCCGGTATGACGAATGAACCCGCCTTCGACAAGCTCAGGCTGACAGTAAAAACTTTGAAAGGGAAGCCTTAAAAAACACATGAAAAAATTTGCTGTAATAGTTGCCGGTGGAACAGGAAGCCGTATGAACAATGTAATACCCAAACAGTTCTTACTGTTAAAGGGCAAACCGGTCTTGTATTATACCATTCATTCTTTTTTGCAGGCTTACGACGATCTGCAAATTATATTAGTACTACCTGAAGAGCACATTGCTGCAGGGCAGGAGATCATTGATGCTTTTTTTGATTACAATCGCATACAGATAACCATTGGTGGCCGCACAAGGTTTCACTCTGTACAAAACGGGTTACAGTTGGTACAGGAAGAAGGAATTGTTTTTGTGCATGATGCAGTGCGTTGCCTGGTAAGTATTGACCTGATCCGCAGATGCTATGAAGCTGCCATGGAAACCGGCTCTGCAATTCCGGTTGTTGATAGTAAAGACAGTGTGCGTATCATTACTGAGGATGGTAATGAAGCATTGGATCGTAGTCATGTAAAGCAGGTACAAACACCACAAACTTTTCACAGCAAAATATTATTACCAGCCTACCAGATAGATTATAAGGACAAGTTTACCGATGAAGCAACGGTAGTGGAGGCATTTGGTTTAAAAGTGCAGCTGGTGGAGGGAGAGGAGAATAATTTTAAAATTACCAGGCCGGTTGACCTGGTGATGGCGGAGCAACTTTTATCTGCTGATTGATTATTTACGAAGGCACACATAGATCGCCATCGCTCATTTAATACCCTGCATATCTGCGTCAGTGGATTAATACAAGTCCACCCACTTAAACGCCCCCGCCTTGTCTCCGACAAGCGGGCAGCATACACCCAATGTTAAAAATTATCCTTTCTATCAAACAGCGGCAGCTTTTGGTGGCAATGCTGCTTGTCGGAGACAAGGCAGCGGCGCTCACTGGTTTAGGAGTTGGCTTGCGACATGATTACTAACACCTACGAAGGCGAACTAAACTTTTCACAGCAAAATATTATTACCAGCCTACCAGATAGATTATAAGGACAAGTTTACCGATGAAGCAACCGTGGTGGAAGCATTTGGCTTAAAAGTGCAGCTGGTGGAGGGAGAGGAGAATAATTTTAAAATTACCCGGCCGGTCGACCTGGTGATGGCGGAGCAGTTGCTTGCGGCTAATTTTTAACTTAGATTCCGGTGGCACACCGGCCACGGGGTAGAAAAGTTATCACTTTGAGGTATTGCAAATTGAGAAACTAATTTATAGATTTGGTAGCAGTTATTCAGCCTTTCTTCTTAATTCAATAAAACCCACCTCAAATGTTGCAAAAAACTCAAATTCGCCTCCGTTATGTCATTTTTTGCTTGTTATTCTGTGTAATTTTCTGGTCGATAGAATCCTGTAAAAAAACAGACTCTTTAGTTAGCGCAAGTAAGAAAGAGACTATTGTAGAAACGCCGGAAAATTTCTTTAATCTGCCGGAGAATGCTTCTCCTGTTTTGAAAAGAATCGCTAAAGAGTTGGAAAGACAGAATAAGTCAAAAGAATTTATAAAGGCATTCATTGCGAAAGAAGGTTTTCCTGTTTGGGGTAAATCAAGAATAGAAAGGCAAAGAAAAAATAGTACCATATCAGACTTTGATGGAGATGGCCTGGAAGATACAACGGTATACATTCCATTAGTAGTTAGTGCAGATCATTATGTAACCGGATTTTTAAAAGCAACTGTTGATGATTCTGTTGATATAAAAATATTCAGGCAGAATGACTATGCAAATTTTCCATTTAAAACGCCGCAATCATCAACAAGTGTGACTACTGCCGAAGAATTCGCTTTAAGGATGATGAGTATGGACAGGGATGTCTTTGGCTCTACAACATTTAAACTGAAAGACAAAAGGATGTTTAATAACAGCACAGATTACAGTGACACAGGCAGCATTCAACGATTTGTAACACTTAATGATAGTTCTGAGAAAGAAAGTTTCGCCGATGGGACAACTATCAGTAAATATCAGTATGAGGTATGTTGGTCAATAGATATAGTATACTATATATGTGGTAGCAGTTTTTCTGGATCAGGTAATAATACTACCTCCGAATGTGGATATTATACTGGCGTCCTTACTAATTGCACTACATATGAAACAGGTGGTGGTAGCGGCAGTAGTGGCGGTGGAAACCCCGGGGGTGGGAATCCTGGGAGTGGCACATGGCCATTTCCACCAAGCGGAGGTGGTAGTGGTGGAGCCCCATGCGAAGAGTTTGGTGCCTCTATAACAAACAGTTTTGTTCCTATAGAATGTAATACTTCGGGGAATAATCCTTGGCCTTCAGGGAACCTTGATACCTGGTTAGATAATATTTGGCTGACTTACAACGTAAAAGATAGTACAGGCGACCCTTGTATAAGAAAAGCATTAGACACGCTCAAAAGTATTCAGCAAAGATTACCGACTTTGATTCGAAGTTTTTTTAGTGTTGAACCTCCTTTTGAAATGACATTTAAGATATATACTGATAATAATTGGACATCGGGAGGTAGTTTCCCATCACCACCAGAAGGTGCTTATACAACAGTAGCAAATAATACAACTAATATGTTTAATGTCAATATTAATAAATATTATTCAGATTGTACTGATTTGGGATTAGCAGCAACAATAATTCATGAAACTCTTCATTGCTATATAAGAAATTGCTATAGGTTAGCATATTTTTCTCCAGATAGCACGGCTGTAAGAATGAATTTAGCTTCTCAATACGGCTATTTGTTCCCTCCCTTGCCAATAAATCCAGGCATTGATAGTGTATTAACTAATATTATTAACGATATAGACCGAAATAGTCTTCAGCATCAAAATATGGTGACACGTTATAAAAATGATATAGCCAATACACTACTTCAATTTGCTACAGCAAAAGGTATAAATGTAGATCTTGCTTATTGCCAGGATTTAGCATGGACAGGTTGCACTGATAGTAAAGCCTTTAGAGACCTAAGTTTTCTATCCAATGGGGCAACTATTCAAACCCGAATTATGGACAGATGTTTAGCCGAAAAGGATCCTTATTCAAGTTTAACAACTGTTTATAATAGTCTTACTTATACTGTGAATGCTAATGACTATCCGGAAAAAGGACATCCGTGCCATTGATTTGAATAATAATTAGGCTTATTTTTAAGTTAATAGATCGCTATCAGTTTTATAAATAATGTTTATGAAAATTGTTTTAATCGGGCTTTTTTGCTTATTATTTTTAGATAGCTATCCGCAACAAAACGACTCTTCTTTTGTCTTGGAAGAAGGATGTTATGTGATAGGATATGAAATAAATTCTTCTACTACGAATTTTTGGTATATAAAAAAGGATTCCAGCTTTTTTGCTATTTATACTGATAATAATCACCAGATTAAAACGGTAAGGATGGGTAAATGGCAGTATTTAGGTGATAGTATGATTAGCTTACAATATCTTCCTTTAAGATCCACATTATTATTGAAATCAATGATTGAATATAAGGCAGAAACTAAAGGGTCCCCGGACTCAGTTTATTTTTATGGTAGTATTAAAGACCCACAATGCGAATATCCGGGTACTTGCGGTTTTATTTTTGATAATGCCAAAAAAGAATATGCTCGTTTTAGAAGTACTGCCGGATATGGATTTAAGTCGGTGAATACAAATTCAAATGGAGATTTTGGATTTGTAATTCATAAAAGCCTTTACTTTGGAAGTTTAGGAGTTTTAGCCACATCAGATTATTATCCTCTTACAATAAATACTTTCCCTGGTAACAATTATCATACTTTAATTATTAAAGTTCCGAGAAAGGATTCTACCAATGATATTGATATAAGTAAATTTGATGAAAGGCCTGAAATATATAAATACAAACCATTTAAAGAAAAAAAGGTCAGAAAGTATATCCATGGAGAGCTGGGAATAACTTTTATTACAAAGGATAAAACTATTTTGTTAGAAAAATTATATGAATTTAGAAAAAAACAACCCTATTTAGTTGGTCCTATTGATGAGCTTATTGAATATTTAAGAAAGTAGATACAAGCAGTAGGCCTTTCAGTAAAAGTTGAATATGTGTTTAAATTCAAACAAAAAAATGGAGTTATAATTTTTGATAGGAAATTAAAAAGGCAAAATGAAGGCAAAGAAAAAATGGCATAGTAATAAACAATAGCATTAGTAAATTCCCAATGCAGAAAGCGGTGTTTCAGAAAATAATGAGTGAATTAGAATAAAAATTATAATCTTTCATTTAATCCAAATCAAATGCACCCTCAACAGGAGGTGCCATGTAAGAACAGGTCTAGGAAATCCCTTTGAACACATTTTCTTAAAGGCCATCCTTGTCATTAACTTTACTTTATGAGAATTGTTTTTATTTTATTTTTTTGTTTGGGATGTATTCCTGTCTATGCTCAAAAGAACAAACATAGCTTTGTCCTTCAAGAAGGTTGCT
>Ga0193752_1001534_pt1 | contig 19044 bp, 14 predicted proteins | sample H1c1metaG_FD_144924 | JGI IMG/M metagenome (GOLD analysis project Ga0193752, IMG submission 144924) | Soil microbial communities from a riparian zone of the East river system, Colorado, United States - H1c1 | ecosystem: Environmental > Terrestrial > Soil > Riparian zone | place: USA: East River...
AATGATTTAAGTGCATGTTTTTAAAGGATAATTTTGATGGCATGAACGTTGCTGTATCTACATTACTATTATGCGAGAAATCCCATCCACTTGTCCCTATTGCGGTGTCGGTTGCGGGGTGTTGATTGCCAGTGATGGCGAACGTATCACCGGTGTGCGTGGTGACCCTGCACACCCGGCCAATTTCGGCCGGCTGTGTACCAAGGGCTCGACGCTCCACTTAACCACGGGTTTGGCGGGCCGCGCGCTGTATCCGGAGTTGCGCGCGCATCGCAATGCACCGCGCGCGCGCGCCGACTGGACGACGGCGCTTGATTTCGTAGCGGAAAAATTTGCCGCGATCATCCGCGAGCATGGCCCCGACAGCGTGGCGTTTTACATCTCCGGGCAATTGTTGACCGAAGACTATTACGTCTTCAACAAACTTGCCAAGGGTTTGATCGGCACCAACAACATCGATACCAATTCGCGTTTGTGCATGTCGTCTGCGGTGGCGGGCTACAAGGCCACGCTGGGCGCGGATGCGCCGCCGGGCTGTTACGAAGATATCGATCACGCCGCATGTTTGTTCATCGCGGGATCGAATACCGCGTATGCGCATCCGGTGCTGTACCGGCGCATCGAAGCGGCGCGCGCGAAAAATCCTGATCTGAAAACCATCGTGGTTGATCCGCGCCGCACCGAAACGGCGCGCGAAGCCGATCTGCACTTGGCTCTGCTCCCCGGTACCGACATTGCGCTCTACAACAGCATGTTGCATGTGATGCTGTCGGAAGGGTTGGTGAATCACGACTATATCGCGGCGCATACCGAAGGTTTCGAGGTATTGAAAGAAACCGTGCGCGAGTGCACACCCGCGGCAGGTGCTGAAGTCTGCGGCGTGCCGGCGGCGGATATTATTAAAGCCGCGAAGTTGTTTGCTGGATCCAAGGCGACGTTGTCACTGTATTGCCAGGGTCTCAATCAATCGATCAATGGCATGCACAACAATGCGGCACTGATCAATCTGCATCTGGCTACGGCGCAGATCGGCAAGCCCGGCGCGGGACCGTTTTCACTGACGGGACAGCCTAATGCGATGGGTGGTCGCGAAGTCGGCGGCATGGCGAATCTGCTGTCAGCGCATCGCGATATGGCGAACGCAGCGCATCGCGCTGAAGTTGCTGCATTGTGGGGTATTGCGGATGTTCCCGCGACGCCGGGCAAAACGGCAGTGGAGCTATTTGACGCGCTGCGCACCGGCAGCATAAAAGCCGTGTGGATCGCCTGCACCAATCCGGCGCAATCGATGCCCGACGTTACACACGTGCATGAAGCGCTCGCCAAGGCGGAACTGGTGGTGGTGCAGGACGCGTTTGCACACATTGAAACAGCCGCTTACGCCGATGTGTTATTGCCCGCGGCCACTTGGGGTGAAAAAGAAGGCACCAGCACCAACTCCGAACGCTGCATTTCGCGGGTGCGGTGCGCGGTACCGCCGCCGGGCGAAGCGCGCGCCGATTGGAAAATCGCGCGTGACTTCGCGCTGTGTCTCGGCGAGAAACTGGGCAACGTCGATACGCAGCGCCTGTTCGGCTACGCGCACGCAAAAGACGTTTTCAAGGAACACCGCGAGTCAACGCGTGGGCGCGATCTCGATATCACCGGCCTGAGCTATACGCTGCTGGAAACGCGCGGGCCACAGCAGTGGCCGTTTCCAGAGGATTCGGCGGGCGCGGCTGGCGGCAAGGCACGTTTGTATGAAGACGGAAAATTCGCAACACCTTCAGGCCGTGCACGCTTCGTCAGCACACCGCACAAGAGCACGGCGGAGAAAACCGACGCGCATTACCCGCTCCGCTTGAATACTGGACGGCTGCGTGATCAATGGCACGGCATGAGCCGCAGCGGACGCGTCACACGATTGCATAACCACGTCGAAGAGCCGCTGCTTGCCATGAACGCGCAGGATATGGTGTTGCGGCGGCTCGTCGAAGGCGACATCGTGCGCGTCAAATCCAGGCGCGGTGCGATCAACGTGCGAGTGGCAGCCAGTGATGAACTGCGTTCTGGGCAAACCTTTTTACCCATGCACTGGGGCAGCCGCGCCATGAATTCCAGCGGGGCGAACGCGCTGACCGTGCCCGCATTCGACGCGATCTCCAAGCAACCCGAATTGAAGCACGCGGCGATTGAGGTCGAAAAGCTCGACTTGCCGTTTCGCGTGGTTGCTCTGCGCCGCTTTGAGTCCGATAGCCACGACGATGCGCTGGATTTTCTGGAAGCGCTGCGTCCGGTTCTGCCGCGCTTTGACTATGCGCACTTGGCACTGGCCGGGCGTGAGGCGACGGTGGTGCAGTTGCGCGGATTCGGCGCGAAGCCGGTCGCGGATGAGGTGCTCGACCAACTTGATGTGCTGTTCGAAATGAATGTCGAACAAACCATGCGCTATGTCGATGCACGCCGCGGCGTCGAGAAAAAGGCACGTATAGATATTGCGGATGGCAGGGTGCGCAGCGTGTGTCTCGCCGGAGAAACCGCGGCGCAAGACTGGTTGAAAAACATGATGGTGCAAGGGGCTTCCGCCGAAGCGGTCCGGCCATGGGTGCTGGCGCCGGTGGCACATGCCCCGCACGGCACGCTTAACCGCGGACGCATCGTGTGCACCTGTCACGATGTATCCGAGCAGGAAATTCGCGGTGTGGTTGCCAAAGGCGCCGCGTTGCCGGCGCTGCAAGCTCAATTGAAATGCGGCACTGAATGCGGTTCATGCCTGCCTGCGGTAAAGCAATTGGTGGCGGAACACGAAAAGGCAGCGGCGTGAACACGAAACGGAGAGGCAAAGTGTGGCTGATCGGCGCCGGCCCCGGCGATGTCGAGTTGCTGACGTTGAAAGCGGTGCGCGCGCTGGGTGAAGCCGACGTGGTGCTGATCGACGACCTGGTAAACCGCGAGGTATTGCAATTCGTGAAGCCCGCTACGCGGGTGATCAAAGCCGGTAAACGCGGCGGCAGTCGATCCACGCCGCAACCTTTTATTGAACGCAAGATGCTGCAACTGGCACGCGGGGGTTTGACCGTGGCGCGGGTCAAGGGTGGCGACCCTTATGTGTTCGGGCGCGGTGGCGAGGAAGTGGAAACGCTGTGCCGCGCGGGGATCGCAGTCGAAGTAGTGAATGGCATTACGGCCGGCGTTGGTGTGCCGGCTGCGTTGGGCATACCGGTGACGCATCGCGATTTTTGCCGCGGCGTCACGTTTGTTACCGGCAACGCGCGCGCCGGCGCCGGGATCGATTGGCGCTCGCTCGCCAACAGCGGCACCACGCTGGTGATTTACATGGGACTTGCCAATCTTGCCGGCATCGTCAGTGGGTTGCTGGATGCGGATATGGCGCCTTCGATGCCGGTGGCGGTGGTGCAAAACGGCACTTTGTCCACGCAGCGCAGCGTGGTGAGCCAGCTCGATCAAGTCACCGAAGCGGTTGCACGCAAAGGTTTGATAAGTCCGGCGCTGATCGTAGTGGGGAATGTGGTGAGATTTGCGAAATGCAATGAAATGCAAGAAGTATCAAGGAAGCGGGCATGAAAAAGATAAAACTGGTGATGGTCGGCAACGGCATGGCGGGGGCGCGCACGCTGGAAGAAATTCTCAAGCTTGCGCCGGATTTGTACGACATCACCGTATTCGGCGCGGAACCGCATGCCAACTACAACCGCATTCTGTTGTCGCCGGTGCTCGCGGGTGAAATGACGCTCAAAGAGATCATGCTCAATGATGTGGATTGGTATGAGGCCAACGGCATCAAGCTGCATCTGGACAAGCAGATCACCCGGATCGACCGTATCGGGCGCAAAGTGATTGCAGCGGACGGCACCGAAGAATCCTATGACCGGCTATTGCTGGCCACCGGTTCCAACCCGTTTGTATTGCCGATACCCGGCAAGGATTTGCCGGGCGTGATTACCTACCGCGACATCAACGACACCAACCTCATGATCGATGCCGCGGGCAAATACAAACACGCGGTGGTGATCGGCGGCGGCTTGCTGGGCCTTGAAGCGGCGAATGGTTTAAAACTGCGCGGCATGGACGTCACCGTAGTGCATTTGGCGGAATGGCTGATGGAGCGCCAGTTGGATAAGACCGCTGCGGGCATATTAAAAAAATCATTAGAAAACAAAGGCTTAAGATTTTCACTGCGCAAGCAAACGACGTCCATCACAGCGAATGGCGAGGGGCCGGATGCGCGGGTAGGCGGCGTGCGCTTTGCCGATGGCGAACAAATTCCCGCTGACCTGGTGGTAATGGCGGTGGGCATCAAGCCCAATGATGATCTGGCAAAAGCCGCAGGCATTCTTTGCTCGCGCGGCATCGTGGTCAACGACACCATGCAAACCTACGATCCGCGTATTTACGCGGTGGGCGAATGCGCTGTTTGAGATGGGCAAAGTGTGCGCGAATCATCTCGCGAATCAGGGTATCGGTCGCTACCAGGGCTCAGTGGCTTCGACCAAGCTCAAGGTGACGGGCGTTGAGCTTTTTTCGGCCGGCAATTTTCAAGGCGGCGCCGAAACCGAAGAAATTGTTTTGCACGACCCGATCGGTGGCGTTTACAAAAAACTGGTGCTGAAAGGCGACTGTATCGTTGGCGGTGTGATGGTCGGCGACACCGGCGATAGCGCATGGTATCTGCAGATGCTGCGCGACAAGAAAAACGTTGCCGAGATTCGCGACCATTTAATATTTGGCCAGGCGAACCTCGAAAATGCCGGCCGCCAGAGAAAAGCTGTACCGCTCCAGTAGCGCGGCATGTAGGTCAAGAATTATCAAGGAAACGAGTATGAAGAGCGAAAAAATTATCGTCATCGGCAACGGCATGATCGGCCAGCGCTTTCTGGAGCAATTGGTAAGCCGCTCGGAAGACCACCCGATTGAGGTAACCGTGTTTTGCGCGGAGGCGCGCCCGGCGTACGACCGCGTGCAGCTCACCAGTTTTTTTTCCGGAAAATCGGCCGCAGATCTTAATCTGGTGCCCGAAGGGTTTTTTGAGCAGCACGGCATCACGCTGCGGCTGGGTGACAAGGCTGTAGCTATTGACCGCGAGCGCAAGGTGGTGCGTTCGGCACGCGGTCACGAATTGCCGTATGACAAGCTGGTGCTGGCCACCGGCTCTTATCCTTTTGTGCCGAAAGTGCCGGGCACCGAATGGCAGGATTGTTTTGTTTACCGCGCGATCGAGGATTTGGAGGCGATCCGCGTCGCTGCCGCGCAGGCGAAAGTCGGCACAGTGATCGGCGGTGGTCTGCTCGGCCTCGAAGCCGCCAAGGCGCTGCACGATCTGGGTCTTAAAACGCACGTGGTGGAGTTCGCGCCGCGGCTGATGGCAGTACAGCTCGACGATTCGGGCGGGCGGCTGCTGCGCCACAAGATCGAGGCGCTGGGCGTTGCGGTGCATACCTCCAAGCAAACCAAAGAAATCGTCAAGGGCGAGGCGTGCCGGCACAAATTGCTGTTTGCCGACGGCAGCGTGCTGGAAACGGACCTCATCGTGTTCTCCGCCGGCATTCGTCCGCGCGATCAACTGGCCAAAGCGGCCGGGCTCTCGATCGGCGAGCGCGGCGGCATCGCGGTCAATGACCATTGCCAGACCAACGACGCAGATATTTACGCCCTCGGCGAGTGCGCGCTGTGGAGCGGGCGTCTGTATGGTCTGGTAGCGCCCGGCTATCAGATGGCGGAAGTCACGGCCCGTCATCTCACCGGCGAGCAGGAAGCGCGTTTCCCCGGCGCCGACATGAGCACCAAGCTGAAACTGCTGGGCGTGGATGTGGCGTCCATCGGTGACGCCCACGGCGTGGCGCCGGATGCGCTCAACTATGTGTTCACCGATGAAGCCTCGGGCATCTATAAAAAGCTGGTGGTGTCGGGCGACCGCAAGCGGCTGCTCGGCGCGGTGCTGGTGGGCGAGGCCGACGACTACGGCAGTCTGTTGCAATTGACGCTGAATGCGATTGCGTTGCCTGAGCATCCCGAAGACCTGATTCTGCCCGCGCGCGAAGGCGGTGCGAGCAAAGGATTAGGTGTGGATGCGCTGCCTGACACGGCGTTGATCTGCTCCTGTAATAACGTGTCCAAGGGTGCGCTATGCAGCGCAGTGAGCGCGGGCGCCGCCAGCCTCGGCGCACTGAAAAAAAATACCAAAGCGGCGACCACTTGCGGCGGCTGCGGACCGCTGGTGAAACAAATCCTCGACGCGCAACTCAAGAAACAGGGCGTGGATGTGAAGAATTACTTGTGCGAGCACTTCGAGTATTCGCGCCAGGAGTTGTTTCACCTCACGCGCGTGGGCGGCTTGAAAACCTACGATCAAATTATTTCCAAGCACGGCAAGGGGCGCGGTTGCGATATCTGCAAGCCGGCGGTGGCTTCCATTCTGGCGGCGTGCTGGAACGAATACATTTTGAAGCCCAAGCACGCGCCGTTGCAGGACACCAATGATTACTATCTGGCCAACATGCAAAAAGACGGCACGTATTCGATTGTGCCGCGCGTGCCGGGCGGCGAAATTTTGCCCGAGAAATTGATCGTACTGGGAGAGGTGGCGAAAAAATTCGGGCTCTACACCAAGATTACCGGTGCCCAGCGCATCGATCTTTTCGGTGCGCGCGTGGAGCAGTTGCCGGTGATCTGGAAAGAACTGGTGGATGCGGGCTTCGAGTCCGGTCATGCCTATGGCAAGGCATTGCGCACGGTGAAGTCGTGCGTGGGCAGCACCTGGTGCCGTTACGGTGTGCAGGATTCGGTGTCGATGGCGATCAACATCGAGAACCGCTACCGCGGGCTGCGTTCGCCGCACAAGCTGAAGATGGCGGTATCAGGCTGCACCCGCGAATGTGCCGAAGCGCAGGGCAAAGATGTCGGTATCATCGCCACCGAAAAAGGCTGGAACCTCTACGTGTGCGGCAACGGCGGCATCAAGCCGCGCCATGCGGATTTGCTGGCGAAAGACATCGACGATGCCACGCTCGTCAAATACATCGACCGCTTTTTGATGTTCTACATCCGCACCGGCGATCGGCTGCAACGCACGGCGACCTGGCTCGACAACCTCGAAGGCGGCATCGACTATGTGCGCAAAGTCGTGTGCGAGGATTCGCTCGGCCTCGGGGCCGAACTCGAAGCCGACATGCAAAAATTTGTGGACACCTACGAGTGCGAATGGAAAAAAGCGATCAACGATCCGGAGACGCTCAAGCGCTTCCGCCACTTCGTCAATAGCGAAGAGCCGGACCGCAACGTGGTGTTCGTCGCCGAGCGCGGCCAGATACGGCCGGCGCGCGAGGATGAACGCGACGTTGAGCGCGAAGACGCTCTGGTATGACCGCGCGCCCGAATATTGTCATGAACGAATGGACGGCGGTATGCAAACTCGACGATATCGTGCCCGACACGGGTGTGTGTGTGCTCGTTGATGGACGTCAGGTCGCGGTGTTCCGCCTTAACGATGACAGCGTTTATGCGCTCGACAATCTCGATCCGTTCTCGCGGGCGAATGTGCTGTCGCGCGGCATCGTCGGCGATTTGAAAGGCGAGTTGGTGGTGGCGTCCCCCATCTACAAGCAGCACTTCAACCTCGTCACCGGTCAGTGTCTCGAAGATACGGAGATAAGCGTCGCCGTGTTTTCAGCGCGCGTTGAAGGCAATATCGTCTTGGTAAAAATTATTCAATAAAAACAAATACTTACGTAACGACGCCAAACGTAGCACTGGAGGCTGAATTTAATTCGTTGGTCCATTCCCGGCCACCGCCGGGAATGGTGTTGTGCTGTTGAAAACCGGGTTGGAAACCTGCTCACCCGAATCAAAATAATCCTAACTAATCGTAACGTGGAGGAAGAAAATAATGTCTTATTTAGTGCCGTCGGAATTCGTCACCAAGATGATTGATGCCGGTGAATCCAAAGTGTTCATGTCAACCAAGGACACCTTGATTCGGGCTTTTATGGCAGGGGCGATTCTCGCACTGGCGGCGGCATTTGCCATCACGATTAACGTGCAGACCGGCCAGCCGCTCATCGGCGCCATTTTGTTCCCGGTCGGTTTTTGCATGCTGTATCTGCTGGGCTTCGATTTGTTGACCGGTGTGTTTGTTTTGACGCCGCTGGCATGGCTTGACAAGCGTCCGGGCGTCACGATTGGCGGGATTTTAAGGAACTGGTGGCTGGTATTCGTCGGAAATTTCGCGGGTGCGTTCACCGTGGCGGTGCTGATGGCGATTGTGGTCACCTTCGGCTTCTCGACGGAGCCCAATGCCGTGGGTAAAGCGATTGGCGTCATCGGTGAAAATCGTACGCTGGGCTATGCACATTATGGTGCCGCAGGCATGCTGACCTTGTTCATTCGCGGCATGCTGTGTAACTGGATGGTATCGACCGGCGTGGTGGGCGCGATGATTTCCACCACGGTCAGCGGCAAAGTTATTGCCATGTGGATGCCGATCATGGTGTTCTTTTATATGACCTTCGAGCACTCCATTGTGAACATGTTTCTGTTTCCGTCCGGTCTGCTTCTGGGTGGAAAATTCTCGCTGATGGATTACCTGATCTGGAATGAGATTCCCACCGTGGTGGGCAATCTGGTGGGCGGGCTTGCGTTTACCGGCCTGACTTTGTATGCCACGCATATCAAGACCGCGCCCAAGCGCACCGTTTGATCCGTATGCCCAGCCAGCTAAAAATTGCGATTGGGCAGCATTCGGATAAGGGCCGCAAGGAAAGCAATCAGGATTTTCACGGCACCTACATCCCCCTGGAGCCGCAGTTAAGCGCCAAGGGGATTGCCGTTGCGCTGGCCGACGGCATCAGCAGCAGTGATGTCAGTCACATCGCCAGTGAAGCCACGGTTAAAGGATTTCTGGACGATTATTTTTGCACGTCGGAAGCGTGGTCGGTCAAAAAATCGGCGCAGCGTGTTTTGACGGCAACGAATTCCTGGCTGTATTCACAAACCCAGCGCAGTCAGCATCGTCACGATAGCGGGCGCGGTTACGTATGCACGCTCAGTGCGCTGGTCATCAAATCCACCACCGCGCATGTTTTTCATGTGGGTGATTCGCGCATCTATCGTTTGCGTGGCAAAACGCTGGAGCAGTTGACCAACGATCATCAGGTGCGGGTGTCCGGGGACACGACCTACCTTGCGCGCGCGTTAGGCATGAACCCGCACCTTGAAATTGATTACCAGGCGTTGCCGGTGGAAAAGGGCGATATCTTTGTGCTGGTGACGGATGGCGTGTACGAGTATTCCTCGCCCAAATTTGTCATCAACGCGGTGCATGAGCATGCGAACGATCTGGATGCAGCGGCAAAGATTGTCGTGGCCGAAGCCTACCGGCGCGAGAGCGGCGACAACCTCACCATTCAGATTGTGCGGGTGGATGAATTACCCACGCGCGATTCGGACGAAATTTATCAGCAGCTGACCGAGCTGCCGTTTCCGCCGGTACTGGAAGCGCGCACGCTGTTTGATGGCTACAAAATCATCCGCGAGGTGCATGCCAGCAGCCGCAGTCACGTGTATCTGGCGGTGGATGGTGAAACAGAAACCACGGTCATCATCAAAACGCCTTCGATAGACCTTCAGGGCGATGCGGCGTATCTGGAACGGTTTCTGATGGAAGAGTGGATTGCGCGGCGCATCAACAGCCCGCATGTATTAAAGCCCTGCCTGCAAACCCGCAGGCGCAACTATTTATACATCGTCACCGAATTTGTCGAAGGCCAGACGTTGACGCAGTGGATGATCGACAACCCCAAGCCGGAGCTTGAAACCGTGCGCGGTATCGTCGAGCAGATTGCCAAAGGTTTGCAGGCATTTCACCGCATGGAAATGCTGCATCAGGATCTGCGTCCCGAAAACATCATGATCGACAGTACCGGCACCTTGAAGATCATCGATTTCGGTTCGACGCGCGTGGCCGGCGTGGCGGAAAACGCCGGGCTGGACGAGCGCATTCATCCGCTCGGCACCGCGCAATACACCGCGCCGGAATATTTTCTGGGCGAGGCCGGCAGCACGCGTTCGGATATTTTTTCGTTGGGCGTGATCGCGTACCAAATGCTCAACGGCAAGCTGCCGTACGGCGCCGAGGTCGCGAAATCCAGAACCAAAGCCGCGCAACGCAAACTGCGCTATCAATCGTTGCTCGATGATCATCGTGAAATGCCGGCATGGTTCGATGCCACGCTCAGAAAAGCCGTGCAGCCGGATCCCTATAAACGTTACGAGGAGTTATCCGAATTTACCTATGATTTGCGTCATCCGAACGGCGTGCTTATGAATCAAAAAGCGCCGCCGCTGTTGGAGCGCAATCCGCTGATTTTCTGGAAGTGCGTTTGTTTTATTCTGAGCGTTGTGATTGCCGTTTTGGTGTTTAAGTGATTTGTGGTGAATACTAAAATATTCAATAAAATCAAATACTTACAATTATGTTACTGAGACTGAAATGAACTCATCGTTTCTCAAAGCCGGCCACACGCCGACGCTGTTCGCGGCGTTCCTGTATTTCGATCTGAGCTTCATGGTGTGGGTGTTGCTGGGGCCGCTGGCGGTGCAGATTTCCAGCGACCTGCACCTGACGCCTGCGCAGAAAGGTTTGATGGTCGCCACGCCGGTACTCGCGGGTGCGCTGCTGCGCATCGTGATGGGCATCATGGTGGACCACCTGAAACCCAAAATGGCCGGGGTGATCGGTCAGGTGATTGTCATCACGGCGTTGTTGATTGCCTGGTATTTAGGCATACACAGTTACACGCAGGTGCTGGTGTTGGGACTTGCGTTAGGGGTTGCGGGCGCATCGTTTGCGGTGGCGTTGCCGCTCGCTTCCCGCTGGTATCCGCCCGAGCATCAAGGCAAGGCGCTCGGCATCGCCGCCGCAAACGATGCGGGTACGGTGTTCGCTGCGTTGTTTGCGCCGGGCCTGGCCGCCGCGTACGGCTGGAGCAGTGTGTTCGGCATCGCGGCGATTCCGCTGATCGTGGTGCTGGCGGTTTATATATGGCTTGCGAAGGACAGTCCCGAGTGCCCGCCCGCCAAGCCGCTCATCGAATACCTGAAGGTGTTGCGCGACAAGGATGCGTGGTGGTTCATGTTTTTCTACAGCGTGACCTTTGGCGGATTCGTGGGGCTGGCCTCGTCGCTTACCATTTACTTCAACGACCAATACGGGTTGTCGCCGGTGATCGCGGGCTATCTCACGGCGGCCTGCGTGTTCGCCGGTTCTCTGGTTCGCCCCATTGGCGGATTCGTGGCGGATCGCGTCGGCGGCATCAAATCGCTGTCGTTAATGTATGTGCTGGCGTCGGGATTTATAGCACTGGTGAGTTTCGGCATGCGCGAAGCATGGATGGCGCTGGTGCTGTTCGTGTGCGCCATGCTTGCGCTGGGCATGGGCAATGGCGCGGTGTTCCAGTTGGTGCCGCAGCGCTTTCGCAAAGAAATCGGGGTGATGACGGGGCTGGTGGGCATGGCGGGCGGCATCGGCGGTTTTTATCTGGCGTCGTCGCTGGGTTATTCCAAGCAATTGACCGGTAGCTATCAGGTGGGCCTGGTGATATTCGCGGTGCTGGCGCTGGTGGCGCTGATCGGACTGACCACGGTGAAGGGCCGCTGGCGCACCACCTGGGGTGCGGCGCATTTGACGGCGGCGAAGGTGTAAGCGGCGTAATCTTGCACCTTCCGCTTCCGGTCATGTCAAACGATGCCCCTTGAATTCGCGCTAGGCCACGTCACCCGCACCGGTAAACGCGAGCGCAACGAAGACTTTTGCGGCGCGGTCACGCCCGATGCCGGCGAACTGGCCGCGCGCGGCGCACTGCTGGCGGTCGCCGACGGCGTATCCGGTGAAGGCGCAGGACGGGAAGCCGCGGAATACACGGTGCGCGGCTTGCTCGCGGACTATTACGCCACCCCTGAAACCTGGGAAGTATCGCAGGCCGTGGACCGGGTGTTGTCCGCCATCAATCGCTGGATGCTCGGGCAGGGCGCAACGGATAAGGCCCGCGCCGGCATGGCGACGACGTTGAGTCTGTTGATACTGCGCGGCAATCGCTACACCATCGGCCACGTCGGCGACACGCGTGTCTACCGGCTGCGCAATCACGAAATGAGCCTGCTGACGCAGGACCATGTGTGGGACCGGCCCGATATGCGCCATGTGTTAAAGCGCGCGGTGGGCCTCGATCAGCGTCTGATGGTGGATTACAGCGACGGTGACCTGTTGCCTAAAGATAAATTTCTGATTTGCAGCGACGGCGTATGGGAGCCATTGGGTCATAAGCGTATCCACGAATTGATGCTGTTGCATGACGATCCACAACGCGCGGCCGACGCCATGGTCGATACGGCGCTGGAGGCCGGCGGCGCCGACAACGCCACTGCGCTGGTCGCGCGCATCGATGCCGTGGCCGCCGAAGGCTGGCGCGACATGCTGGATGCGTATGTGCGCCTGCCGGTGCCGCAGCGTTTGAAGCCCGGCGCGCGCATCGACGATTTCGAGGTGGTGAGCCTGCTGCATGAATCGCGTGCAACCCTGCTTTACAAAGTACGTTCGCTATCGAAACCAAGCGCTCAGGTATGCGCCCTGAAAACACTGCAACCGGCGCTGGCGGACGACCGCGCGAGTTGCGAAGGCCTGCTCGGCGAGGAGTGGCTCGCCAAGCGCCTGGTGTCGCGGCATTTTCCGCAGGTCGTGCCGTTGCCGGCTGCGGCGCGTCATCATTTGTATTACGTGATGACGTTTCACGCGGGCGCCACGCTGCAGCAGCATCTAGACAGCGGCAAACATTTTACCGTGGCCGAAACCGCGCAGATTGGCACGCAGGTCGCCAAAGCTCTGGGTGTGCTGCACCGGCTTTCGATTATTCATCGCGACATCAAACCCGCGAATTTGCTGCGGGATGAAAGCAGTGAACTGCGTGTGCTCGATATGGGTGTTGCGCTGGCGGCGGGTGTGCCGTATCCCGAATTGCAGGGTAATCCCGGCACGCCCAGTTTTATGGCGCCGGAATTGTTCGAAGCGAACAAAGCTACGATGCAAAGCGATCTATACGCAGCGGGCGTGAGCCTGTACCACCTGCTCACGCGCAAATATCCTTACGGCGAAATCGAGCCGTTTCAGCATCCGCGTTTTGCCGACCCCGTGTCGCCCACGCGTTACCGGCCCGACATCCCGCAATGGCTGGAAAACATATTGTTGCGCGCGGTGGCACGTGATCAGAAGCAGCGCTTCGAGACTGCGGAAGAAATGCTGCTCGCACTCGAGCGCGGTGAAGTCCGGCCGCTGTCGGCGCCGCCGCGCACGCCGCTGACGCAGCGCCCCACTGCGTTGTGGCAGGCGATCGCACTGATTGCCGTCGTTCTAAATCTGCTTCTGCTGTATATCATTTTGGTGCGATAGCACCAATTTGAACTAAGCGCCCCCGGCGCGTTATGATATGCACCAAGATTAAAGTGCGCTGCACCAAAAATGGGATTCATATTTTAGATGTAAATAGAATAAATTAATAAAAACATATAGTTATGATAATTATCGTTTCTGGCATTGTTATTGCAATGCAGTAGTCATGGCGCCATTTTGTGGTGGCGCCGGTGCAACTCAGGAGCGACAAAATGGCAAGAAACAAACCAGCAACCGCGGGCAACGCTAATCACCCACGCGCCAGCCGACGCAAATTTTTAAAGGCGGGCGCGGCGCTCGGCAGCGCGTCCTTGATGTCTCTGGTGGCGCCCGGCGTGCGCCAGGGCGCATGGGCCGCGGGGTCGGATGCACCAGAGAAAAAAGAAGTGAAAATCGGCTTCATTCCGCTCACCGATTGCGCTTCGGTGGTGATGGCCTCGGTGCTCAAGTTCGATGAAAAATACGGCATCAAAATCATTCCGACCAAGGAATCGTCATGGGCGGGTGTGCGCGACAAGCTGGTGAATGGCGAACTGGACGCCGCACATGTGCTCTACGGGCTGATCTACGGCGTGCATCTGGGTAACGGCGGCCCGCGCAAGGACATGGCGCTGCTGATGACGCTGAATACCAACGGGCAGGCGATCACGCTGTCGAAGAAAATCGCCGACAAGGGCGCAGTGGATGGGCCATCGCTGGCCAAACTGATGAGTACCGACAAGCGCGAGTACACGTTCGCGCAGACGTTTCCTACTGGTACGCACGCCATGTGGTTGTATTACTGGCTGGCGGCCCACGGCATTAACCCGATGAAGGATGCGAAAATCATCACGGTGCCGCCGCCACAGATGGTCGCCAACATGCGCATCGGCAACATGGACGGTTATTGTGTGGGCGAGCCGTGGGGACACCGCGCGATTGCCGACGGCATCGGCATCACGGGAATCACCACGCAGGATATTTGGAAGGATCACCCGGAGAAAGTGCTCGGCACCACCGCCGAGTTCGTGCAGAAAAACCCGAACACCGCACGCGCGATGATCATGGCGGTGCTGGACGCGGGACGCTGGATTGATGCTTCGTTGTCGAACCGGATGAAGATGGCGGAAGTAGTGTCGAACACGGCGTACGTGAACACCTCGGTGGATGTAATCAACCAGCGCATCCTCGGCCGCTATCAAAACGGTCTCGGCAAGACATGGGATGATCCGAATCACATGAAATTTTTCAACGACGGCATGGCTACTTTTCCGTATCTGTCCGACGGCATGTGGTTTCTAACGCAGCACAAGCGCTGGGGATTGATGAAGCAGGAGCCGGATTACCTCGCGGTGGCCAAGCAGATCAACAGGATTGATCTCTACAAAGAGGCCGCGTCGCAGGTCAAAGTGAGCGTACCCAAAGAAGTCATGCGCATATCCAAATTCATGGATGGTGTTGTCTGGGACGGTAAAAATCCAGCGGCGTATGCGAGCAGTTTCAAGATCCGGGTGGCGTGACGTTCCTGCGGGTACTACAAAAACTTCTCTTGTCCTCGGCGCACCACCGCTCACGCGAGTGCTGTATCGAGTCCGTCCCGAGAGCGTGGCGTTGGGATGAGGTGGATTTTCCTGGCGCCTAACCCTTGCCCGTGCTGCCGAACCCGCCCGCCCCTCGATCCGACGCGCCAAATTCTTCAACAACGTTGAATTCGGCCTGAACGACAGGGATCACCACCAGTTGCGCCAGCCGCTCCATCGGGTTGATCACAAACGGCGCGTTGCCGCGATTCCAGGTTGATACAAACAACTGGCCCTGATAATCGGAATCGATCAGGCCGACCAGGTTGCCGAGTACGATGCCGTGTTTGTGACCGAGGCCCGAACGCGGCAGAATTACGGCTGCGTAGCCGGGATCGCCAATATGTATAGCGATGCCCGCAGGTATCAATTCGCATTGGCCGGGGACGAGTGTGAGTGGGGCCTGCACGCAAGCACGCAGGTCGAGGCCGGCTGAACCGGGTGTTGCGTATTGCGGCAACTGATCGCGCAGGCGCGTGTCGAGAATTTTGACGTCAATTTTTTTCATGGAATCGCGAAAAGGCGGTACCTGCTATTATTGATTTACGAGACAAATTACCACAGCGTAATAATCTCACAAAAAATACTTTAAAAACAAATAGTTACGTTTTTATAATCAATGTCTCGTCGTGCCATCCATTTCCGCCGGTTTCTTTGGCGATGAACAGTCCGCGTCTCCCGCAAGAAAAGGGCCGCCGCTCCGGCACGGAGGATCGACGCAAAATCGTCGACCGGCGCACGGCCCCCGTGGGCGGAGGCGGGGTGCGCCACGCAACCTGGTCCGAACAAAAAGTTCAGTTCATTACCCGCTACGTATTTCTTGCCCTCGGGGTTTTGTTCTTCAATCTCGCACCCGAGTTCAAGCCCACGTGGATGAGCCTGTGGCAGATCAACGCGTTTTTTATCGTGATGGCGCTGATCATCGCTTCCATTTTTTGGCATGCATCGCGCAATCTTTACTGTGTGTCGCGTTATCGCTTCGCCATGTGGTTGGACATCGTTGCCGTCTCCATATGCATAGCGAATGATCCCTATGAAATTCCGCCGAGCCTTATCGTCTTTATCCTGGTGGTGCTGGGCAACGGCATGCGGTACGGCATGCCGTTTTTCGCGGAAGCGGTAATCGGCTCTTTTCTTGGCGGGTCGGTCGCGCTGGTGCTGCGGCAAATGCATAGTGGTCTGCAAATTCCGCCCGGTATGGTTTTCTTGACGGTGTTCTCCGCCATCGTGCTGGTCTACGCCTACATTCTGATGGGCCGTATTGAAAATTCACGCAAACAGCTTGAGCGTTCGAGTAACACCGATACCCTGACCGGGCTCATGAACCGGCGCGCGCTGCTGGTGGCCGCCGAAGCCTTGTTCGACCGGGTTAACCAGAACGACGGGCGGCTGGTCATGCTGTTTGCCGACATGGACCGCTTCAAGAGCGTCAACGACGGCGCGGGTCATGCCATGGGCGATCAAGTGCTGCAAAAACTCGGTGATATTCTGCAAGATTCGATTCGTGGCGGCGACGTCGCGGCACGCTACGGCGGTGACGAGTTCGTGGTCTTGCTCAACGACGCGTCCCTCGACGAAGGTGAACAAATCGCGCGCCGTATACAGGCGCTGGTGCAGGATTTCGCGCGCGAGCAGTGCCTGGATTTCGGCGTGACCATTGCGCTGGGCGAGGCGCCGACACACGGCACCACCATAGACGCGCTGATGGATCGCGTTGACGAAGCGCTGTATCGCTCCAAATCCCAGCGTGGCGCGGGTGGCATCGGGCGCGCAATTGCTGTTTCCGGCAGTTAGGCTTTTCGTAGCATCACTTATGGCCGGCATAGCCGGTATGGCACATATTGCAGGCTATAACACCGCGCTTGATCCGGTGCGCGTACGTTTGCTCATCGACCAGGTGTGAAGCGTATTTCCCAACGCGGGAGATTTTGCCGCAGATCTCAAGCCGTGGTGCGGCTTACGTCCCGCTACGCCGAAGCGCACACCGATATTCGGTGTGCCACCAACAGATATTTTATTTTGAATGCAGGCTACGACACGTTGGGCTGGACGCTGTCTTGCGGCGCCGTAAATGATTAGCGTAAATAAAAAACCAATAAAAACAAATACTAGTCGATTATCTGTTATGGGCGAAGTGTTCCTCGTGCAACCCACCAGCGAACTACCGACGTGTTTTTTTGGCCCTATACAACGTCGCGATATGCGCCACGATATCCTTCGCCACCGCTTGTTTCGGCGCACGCGCTAGTTTGTGCGTGCCCGCATCATCCAGCAGCATGACCTCGTTGTCGTCGGCGCCGATGGCACGTTGCGCGAGATTGGCGACAATCATGTTCACTTTTTTGCGGCGACGCTTTTCGTCGGCGTAGGTTTCGAGATTTTGACTTTCGGCGGCGAAGCCCACGGTGAACGGCGGCTTCGTTTGCGCTGCCACCCAGGCGAGGATATCCGCATTCGGCAGCAGTTTCAGCGTCAGTTGCGATCGGTCGGTCTTTTTGATTTTATGCTCGCGCGGCTTGTCCACGCGGTAATCGGCGACGGCGGCGACGCCGATAAAAATATCTGCTTGCTTGGCGTTGCGTTTCACCGCGTCGAACATTTCCGCGGCGCTTTGCACCTGTGTAACCGACGCGCCCGCGGGCGGCGGCTGACTGCTGGGCCCGGAAATCAACGTCACTTTTGCGCCCGCGCCGATGGCTGCGCGCGCGATGGCGTAACCCATTTTGCCCGAACTGCGATTGGTGATGCCGCGCACAGCGTCTATCGGTTCAAACGTCGGGCCTGCGGTCATCAGCACGCGCACACCGGATAGTGTTTTCGGTGCGAGAAATGCGGCTACGGCATCGGCAATCTCCTGTGCCTCCAGCATGCGTCCGTTGCCGGTTTCACCGCAGGCCTGATCGCCGCTGGCGGGACCGAGTAGCGTGACGCCGTCCTGCTCAAGTTGCGCGGCGTTGCGTTGCGTTGCGGGGTGATCCCACATCTGGCGGTTCATCGCGGGCGCGACCAGCAGCGCACAGTCGCGCGCGAGACACAGTGTCGATAACAAATCGTCGGCATGCCCACATGCCAGCTTGGCCATGAAATTAGCGGTGGCGGGCGCGATCACAATAGCCGCTTTGTCGCGCGACAGTTCGATATGCGCCATGCTGTTGCCGATGCGTGCATCCCACATGTCGGTGTAGACCGGGTTGCCCGACAGCGCCTGCATCGTTGCCGGGGTGATGAAACCGCAGGCGCTCTGCGTCATTACCACATGCACGTCGATGCCGTGGTCGCCCAGACGGCGCACCAGTTCGGCGGCTTTGTACGCCGCGACCCCGCCGGTGATGCCTAAAACCACTTTTTTACTTGGAATATCAATCATATAGCGCTTTCTGCACGATTCAAATAGCAGTGTAACGTACTGCTGCGAAACGTGAAATGTGAACGGTGCGCGGTAAACGTCAGGCATCCTCGCCCGTTGATCATCATTCCTCTGTCATGTTTTACCTTTCACGGTATTCGTAAAATGGCAATCACCGACTGGCCTGTGGACGACCGTCCGCGCGAGAAGCTGCTGTCCAAAGGCGCGGCGGCGCTTTCCGATGCGGAGTTGGTGGCAATTTTTCTGCGCACCGGCGTTACCGGAAAATCGGCGGTCGATCTGGCGCGCGACGTCGTAGCGCAATTCGGTTCGTTGTCGGCGCTGTGCGGTGCGGATCGCAAGACTTTTTGCAATATTCACGGTCTCGGTGAGGCCAAGTACGTGCAGTTGCAGGCGGTGCTCGAAATGGCGCAGCGCGCACTGGGCGAAAAATTAAAGCAGGGCGTGGCGCTCAACTCACCGAAAGCGGTGCGCGATTATCTGCGGCTCAGGCTGCACAATCGTCCGCATGAAGTATTTGTCGGTGTGTTTCTCGACGCGCAGCACCGTGTGCTGGCGGTGGACGACTTGTTCAGCGGCACGCTCACTCAGACCAGCGTTTATCCGCGTGAGGTCGTTAAACGTGCGCTGCATCACAATGCTGCAGCGGTGATTTTTGCGCATAATCATCCGTCCGGCGTGTC
>Ga0193752_1001535_pt1 | contig 19044 bp, 13 predicted proteins | sample H1c1metaG_FD_144924 | JGI IMG/M metagenome (GOLD analysis project Ga0193752, IMG submission 144924) | Soil microbial communities from a riparian zone of the East river system, Colorado, United States - H1c1 | ecosystem: Environmental > Terrestrial > Soil > Riparian zone | place: USA: East River...
GCGTCACCAATACCCTTCTCAGGGAGATGCCGGAATTCGAAGTCACGAACAGCCCTTTCAGGACCAGGGCTGGTTTAAAGGAAGAAATTACCAGTGCGGGATAAGCGCCCACCAGCAGCGCACCGGCAAGGAAGATAGCCGCCGCCACCATCCAGAAATATGGCTCGCCGCCAAGGCCGGACGAGAAGAACCCAGCGTTGATGTCCTTGCCCAGAAGTTGACGAAATAATGGAATACAACACAGCACGACAGCTGCGGCAATAATCAGGGCGAGAAAATTGATGATGACCGACTCCAGGAGAAACTGAAAGATCAGTTGTCGCTTCTCCGCGCCAACGGCCTTCCTTAGACCCACCTCTTTCGCCCTTTCCATTGATTTGGCTGTTGCAAGATTGATGTAATTCACCCAGGCGATGACCAAAATAAATATGCCGATGATTGAGAACATGGATACCTCTCTTGCACTTCCGTTAGCCTCAGGTTCCTTGAGATAATTTGATCTGAGATGAATGTCTGTCACAGGCTGCAGTTCAAATGCGCAACCGAAATTCAACTCCTTCATGGTTGGGCCGAGGTACTTATCTACAAACGCCGGAAGCTTTTTCCGCACCGCAGCAGGATCGGCTCCCTTTTTCAATAACACATAGTTGTAAAATTCCGGATAACGCCACTCATCATACCCCCAATCTTTGCCGATTGTTGAAAAAGAGATCAGCCCGGTAAATTTTACATGGGAGTTGTCGGGAACATCTTTAAACACCCCTGAGACTGTCAGGAGCCCGTCCGAGTTGAAGATTAATGCTTTCCCCATGGCATTGGTCGTTCCAAAATACTTTTTGGCCATCGACTCGCTGATGACGATGGATTTGGGTGTGACAAGACAGGTTCTGCGATCGCCGGATAAGAGTGGATAAGAAAAAAGATTAAAAAATGATCCGTCAGCTACAAAGATTCCCAACTCATTATAAACCCTCGGGGCCTGATTTTCGGGTTTGTACGAAAGATAAAACGACGTAGCAAAGGTTGAAATGTTGACGAGGCGTGCAAAGTCCTCGACCTCAGGAAAGTCCTTTTTCATCGCTGGGCCTACGGCCGGGTGATTAGAGGCCCCCGTCGGCTCATTGGAAAAGGAGATCGGCACCCTAAAGAGCCTGTCTGCATTGTTATTGAATCGATCATATCCCGATTCAAAATGCACATATTGAAAGATGAAAAAGCAGGCGGCCATTCCGATGGCCAGGCCAAAAATATTGATCAGGGAATAGATTTTATTCTTGCGGAGGTTTCTGAACGCAATGGTGAGATAATTGCGGAACATGGGTGGAGTATTTTTAGATTGAGAGTGCCGCCCTGAATTTACTATTTTCCGGGGAGTTAAGTCCCTGATAATCTGTTCGATCAACCTGATAGTCCTTAGATCGAAACTCTGGCGCCTTCATCTCATATCACTTCAACAAATACCCCCCTCAGATTGCATTAAAACCAAAACGGTGCTCGCAGGAGAATAATACAATATGCTGGTCGTAAACTGATTATATTCTCCGGTTCCCAAAAAAACGACTTCCGGGCAGCAAGCTGAGATCACGAACCACCAATCAGAATGGTCAACCGGCTGGGATACTTGCGGAATTTGGCCGGAGGAAAGGCCCGGGAACATTTTCGAGAAATATTGCAACTCTTCGGATCAATTAAACGTAGTAACTTAGAAATACTAAAGCCACGCGTATGAGACATCTCTCCTCCATCCTGTCCATCCTTGCTCTCGGTCTTGTCGTAGGAATGGGAACATCGTGCAAAAAAGAAACCGTTTCGCCTGCCAACAGCAGTATTTCAGGCACTACTGCTAAGGTCTATCAGCAGCAGGACACGACTACAACCAGCCAACCTTACAACGATCACCAATGCGGCAACGGTAGCGGCAACCATGTTGGCGGGCAGTAATCTTCTGGCTTATCAATGCACATCGGTTGAGCATACCTAAAGTTTCCCGGTCCGTTCTGCCCGGCTTGTGTTAATTATCAAGGGGTATGTGATCTTACAACACAACATCAAATATCTACAACAGATCAATCTTTCCAAATAGGCAGACCTTTGCCGATATTTATTAATGCAGTAGCCTGAAAAAAAGGACAGGTATTTCGGTTTGATTTTTTCCTCTCAAATAATATCGTGTTTAAATAAATCCTCGCTTAATGTACCAATTAGATAATTCATCTATTTGATACACTAATCAAAGCTCCTATATTTGTGCTCCCAACCACCAAATATTCAGTAACAAAAATCTTTTAGCATGCGTTCTGCATTGTTGTACGAAACTGCTTTGGTGGATTCTGGGTTCTCATCAATCGGTCGTTGTTGTTGCTATTCGGATTGTCCCTGACAACAGGTATTGCATTTTCATAAAATATATTGAGGACATTTTACTTCCACAATACATAACGCAGTGTGTCTGTGCTAGTATCGCGAAGACATTCGTCCCGCTTCTTTCCAGCACTTATTTATGGCAACAGGATTACTAGCTGGCATACACGAAAATAAAAACTCCATTATGGTTTACCAGGAAGCAACAATCAATTGGGGAAATACAAAGAAAGCAAGACCAGATGTATAAACGACGAAACGGTTGGGCATCACAAAACGCAAGGCGCCTGCCTTGTCTTTTGCTGTTCATTTTCCTGGCCTGCAATTCCCAGTCTGAAAAGCATGAAGCGAGCTTGCCTGCCTCTTTTGGTTTTGGCAGACCGGCGTCAGATTCTCTCATCGCATCTATGGACGAGGATGTGCGCCCCGATGGAAAAGGCCTGCCGGCCGGATCCGGAACTGTATCGGTGGGACTGATTGTATATGCCGCGAAGTGCGCTTCCTGCCATGGGAAAACAGGAACCGAAGGTCCGCAGAGCCGACTGGTGGCGCCGATTGGCGACTCGCTAAAAGAAAAGGCTATCGGCAATTACTGGCCATACTCCACCACTTTGTTCGATTATATAAAAAGGGCGATGCCTTATGCCTCACCCGGTTCACTCACCAACAACGAAGTGTATAGCCTTTGTGCGTATTTGCTCTGGGCCAATAAAATAATCGATTCGACAGCCTACTTAAATGCAGGCAACCTGTACAAGGTGGCTATGCCAGCCAGGCAGAGTTTCATCCCCGATGATCGCCGTGGCGGGCCGGAGATCAGGTAAGCACACGAAACCGTGCAGGCAATTTTACAGGAACATGAACCATTGAATAATTGAATATGGGAAAGGAACTAAGAGATAATAAAGAAAAAGAACTCAGGGCGTTTGAAAAGAAAATCAAACGGCGCTCCTTGTTGGGCGGTGCGATCACTGCAGCAACCATCGCCCTGGTAAAAACAACGGCTGGTCAATGGGTTCCGGCATCGGTGGCTGCAACCGATCCGCCGCCGGATCCAACAAAGGTATTGGGCACCCCTCCCGGCACCCTGGGAACAAGATCAACATTTGAACATCCGCTCAAAAAACCATCGGACACTTCCTCCCGCAGTCCCTTGCAAGACATGTACGGGACCATCACACCTTCAGATCTTCATTTCGAACGCAACCATGCGGGCGTTCCGCGAATTGATCCTGAAAAATATGAACTGCTGATACATGGAATGGTAGACAGGCCCATGGTATTCAAAATAAGCGACCTTAAACGTTTTCCCTCCGTATCCAGGATCGCTTTCCTGGAATGTTCGGGAAATTTCAGGTCAGGCAAGGAAACGATGACACCGCAGGATATCTGCGGTCTGACCAGCCAGAGCGAATGGACGGGTGTGCTTTTGTCGACCCTGTTCAGGGAAGTAGGCGTTCAACCCGGAGCGGGGTGGTTTCTGGCGGAGGGATTGGATGCCGCTAAGCTGACGAGGAGTATTCCGGTAAGCAAGGGATGGGAAGATGCCATCATTGCCTATGGCCAGAATGGTGAGGCCATCCGGCCTGAGCAGGGCTATCCGGCAAGATTATTCCTTCCGGGTTGGGAAGGTAACACCAGTGTTAAATGGATCAGGCGTATTGAATTGTCGGACCAGCCCTTTATGACCCGGGAGGAAACTTCAAAATATACGGAACCGGTAAAAAACGGAAAGATCAGGCAATTCAGCTTTGTGATGGATGCCCGGTCAATCATCACTTTTCCTGCCTACCCGGTTCGAGTGCAAAAAGGGTGGGTCGAGATCCGGGGCATCGCCTGGAGCGGCCGGGGGAAAATTACCCGTGTAGAAATTTCCGTGGACGGGGGCAAAGACTGGCAGCCCGCAATCCTGCAGGAACCCGTGCTCGACAAAGCGCATACAGCCTTCCGGTTTTTATGGAACTGGAACGGGGCACAGACAGAAATTGCCAGCAGGGCGATAGATGAAACAGGATATGTGCAGCCCACGCTTAGCCAGTTAGTACAAGCCAGAGGAACCGAAATGGGTGGCTATCATCTCAATCCCATAACATCATGGGTGATAAGACCCGATGGCCATGTTTTTTTCAAACCGGAGAAAAGAAAATAACTACTGATCCAAACACTCGTGCGGAGGTAGATTGCTCCTGGCGACCACAAATAGGGATTGGCAATTAACATTTCCTCACGGAACTTTTGCCCTTTTGCAGCGCATCTTTTAAGTAATTTTGCAGGGTAAACGAAATCAGAATATATGAGTATTCAAAAAGCCATACTTGCCGGAGGATGTTTCTGGGGTGTTGAGGAACTGATCCGGGCAATGCCAGGGGTAAAGTCGACCGTTGTTGGTTATACCGGCGGCGATGTGCGCGACGCCACTTACCGTAATCATGGTACCCATGCCGAAGCTATCTCGGTGACTTTCGACGATGATCAGCTCTCTTACAAAAAATTACTTGAGTTCTTTTTCCAGTTGCATGACCCAACCACGCTTAACAGGCAGGGCAACGACAGAGGTATGTCATATCGCTCTGCTATATTTTATCTCGATGCAGATCAGAAGCAGGTTGCTGAGGACCTGATATCAGCCATGACTGCTTCGAAAAAATGGCCCGGCCCGATCGTGACCCAGGTTGTTCCGGCTTCAGATTTCTGGGAAGCGGAGGAGGAGCATCAGAATTACTTACAGAAACATCCGAATGGGTACACCTGTCATTGGGTGCGACCCGAATGGACATTGAATGAAGGCGTGAAAGCATAGATTGTCATTTGTTCATTATAAGAAACTACTGACTTTTACATTGTTTCAAATGTCTGGTGTATTCTTCCAAAAATTGATCGCGTTGCTTCTTGTAATCCTCAAGGGTTTCAAAATTTCGCCATTCCGGTTTAAGATTATTAAAATAAAAGTAAACGACCACGTCATCCCCAGGAAACATACAAAATGTACCTAGTGTACTCCCGGTCTCAATAGAACCCCGACTCAAACCCCAAATTTTATAACCATTAAGATCGAGCTCAATCACATCCTTAGTTTCCATTCCTTTTGAAACAGAATTCAAATATTTGAGGTTATCGACAATTCCCTTAATATCATGTTGGTACGCCTGCGGTTCATATCGTTCAACTTTCAGGTTTACGAAAGGAACTTTCTTACTGTTATTATACAAAATTCTATAGCCATCGATGCATGTAATTTCAACTTGACCTGCTTCAGTCTTCAAAGTTCGAACCTTACTCGCGGTCGCCGGAAGCCGCTCTGGCTCGGCAGATTTCAGCTCCATATTCATTGGTTGAAAATTTAACAGGCATTGACCTATTCTACTGCTCTGTGCAAACCCAACAGTAAAGATCGTCGAAAATATTATCAGGAAAATTATGAATTTGTATTTCATATGGGGATTTGCAATACTGTTGAAATTAGTAATCTTTTTTCAACATTCAACACCATCGAGGCCCAATCGACATGTTTGATTTGTAGACTATTATCGTAAATTGATTTATGAAACTAAACCAGATAGGGAATGGTCAGACATATTATCCTTTTATTTTTTAGAAGTTTTGGTCGTCATAAATCTACTTCTATTATTAATCTGATTGGATTATCCATAGGCCTGGCTTGTGCCTTGCTAATATATTTCTGGGTATATGATGAAACAAATTTTGATAAGTTTCATAGTAATGACCGGAATCTATACAAGGTGATGATTAATGACCATAATCCTGGTGGAATCACTACCCGGGACGCAGCCAGTGCAAATCTGGGCGATGCACTAAAAATTTCGTTCCCGGAAGTGAAGTATGCGGTAACCACTACTCCGGACAACTGGTTCAGGACTTTTAGCGTGTCACGCGATAATAAAACTATTGTCAAGTCAAAGGGAAATTTTGTTGGAAAGGATTATTTTAAAGTGTTTTCCTACGACCTCGTAAAAGGTGATGAGAATAGCATTCTCACCGTTAAAAACTCTATTGCCATATCGGATGAACTGGCCATGAAGCTGTTTAAGACTACCGAGGTGATCGGACAGACACTGGATTGGAAATGGTTTTCTTACGGAAGGCAGAGTGTTATCACAGGTGTATACAAGAAACCACCTCAAAATTCCACTTATCAGTTTGATTTTGCTTTACCGCTCGAATCCTGGAATGACATTATGCCGGGAACGATAGATCCGAATATTGCGGATTTGAGTGGGGGGCCTTTTAATACTTTTCTGGTTCTAAACGACGGTGCCGACAAAGATCGCCTTGCAGATAAAATAACAGCTTTAGGTAAATCGAAAATATCCGGTTCTACTTCCACATTTTTCCTGGCTAAATATTCCGATTATTACCTTCATGGAAATTATGAAAATGGTGTAGCGGTGGGGGGAAGGATTCAATATGTCAGACTCTTTTCCGTCATAGCCATTTTCATTTTACTTATCGCGTGCATAAATTTTATGAATTTATCTACAGCGCGATCTTCTGAGAGGATGAAGGAAATAGGAATCAAGAAAGCACTGGGAATCAGCAGACATGCATTGATTTTGCAATTTATCAGTGAATCTTTGATTACGGCCTTTATTTCATTGGGAGTGGCTTTATTGATCGTCGCCTTGCTCCTTCCCTATTTTAGTGACCTTACCGAAAAACATTTGTTTTTTCATTTCGATTCGAAGCTGATCTTATCGATTTTGGGCATTACTTTCTTCACAGGGTTGGTATCGGGAAGTTATCCTGCACTTTATCTGTCGCGTTTCAAGCCTGTTGATACGCTTAAGGGCAAACTCGTGCAATTAGGTAACGACGTTTCTATCAGAAAAGGGCTGGTATTCTTTCAATTTACCGTTTCGGTTATATTCATCGTTTTACTGTTTATTGTGTTTAATCAAATACAATTTATTCAGTCGAAGGAACTTGGATTTGATAAAGACAATGTCATTTATTTTGAGATGGAAGGAAATGTGGCAGAAAAAAAAGAGATCTTTCTTACTGATCTCCGAAAGATTCCGGGTGTTGAAAAAGCCTCAACGATTATGAATACTGTCGTCCTGCCTACGTTCACGCCAGCACCCGGTGTTTACTGGGACGGGAAGAATGATGATGATAAAATCCGTTTCTATCAAACATCTGTCAATTATGACATGATTGAGACATTGGACATTTCTATCACCGAAGGCAGGTCATTTTCCAGAAGTTTTGGGAACGACACCAATAGTATAATTGTGAATGAAGCTGCAGTTAAGACGATGGGAATATCTGCGCCAATTGGTAAGACGATTAAAGTTTGGGATGAGGATAAGCGGATCGTTGGCGTTGCGAAAAACTTTCATTTCAATTCGCTGCACGAGCGCATACAACCGTTTATCTTCAAACTTGAGCCGGAAGTGACCCTCTTAGTTATGATACGTATCAACGGAAAAAACCAGAGTTCAACAATCAGTTCTATAAAGAACTTCTATGCAGAATTTAATCGGGGGTTCGCTTTTGATTACAAATTCCTGAACGACGATTTTCAAGCTCAATATGCTTCAGAAATGGTCGTAAGTGCACTGTCGAAGTATTTTGGGGGTCTGGCTATTTTTATTTCTTGTCTGGGCCTATTTGGGTTGGCGGCGTTTACCTCTGAAAGGAGAGTGAAGGAAATCGGGATTCGCAAGACGTTTGGCGCCCGTAACATGAATATCGTTTATGTATTATCCATAGATTTCCTGAAAATTGTGTTATTCGCTATTTTATTTGGTTCCATTATCAGTTATTTAATATCGAGATCATGGCTCAATAATTTCGCCTATAGGATAGACCTGGATATCTTATATTTTTTGGCTGCAGGTGTACTGGCACTGGCAATGGCCTTACTCACCATTGGTTTCCAGACATTCAAAGCCGCTCTGGCCAGTCCTGTAAAATGCTTAAATCAAAATTAGACCGTTCAGGTAATATCACTCCAGGAATTGTTGGCTAATGTCAGCCGTAGGAATCATGCAAGTGTTTCGCTTTCCAAAAACCCTATAACGAGTCTTTGAAATTATGCCATAGAGAAAGTCCCGCAACGGCCTCGGGATGAAAATGAAGACATAAAACAGCTTCCACACCCCGCCCAACTCCCTCAATACATGAAGAGCTGCTGTGGATCTGAGAAAGTATCTTTCTCCTTTTACAAGAACGAAAGTTCTAAAATCGTCTTTCGGCAATCCAAGTTTTTGAAGTAGCGCCTGTCCGCTTTCGGACTGCAATGAAGCGAATTTAAACTTCCCCTCCGGATCCCTTCTAATCGTGAACTGAATAAACCTGTTACATAAATTGCAAACCCCGTCAAATAGCAGGATATGTGGTTCATCATTGCTCATTTCTATAAATGTCCTTACGTCCAACCTCCGAAGTTAGACACAAGCTGACCAATTTATTAACCGTCTGGCAAAAAAACTATTGCAATTGAAGATTGAACATCTGGTTTTGTATGCTTTAAGCCTGTGTTGAAGTCGGCCAGATCCTCTCATAGACCCCATTCAATCACACCTGCTCCCATATGCATTCAAATACCCGGCTGGAGCCGGGTATTACGTTTCGATCCATTTCGACGGTGTTTCTTGGGCTGAGGTATATTCTAGAAGCCAAAAACTGCAATCACTGAAAGATCGCTATTGCTCCCTGAACTCTTCTACAACGGCTATCTCCTCATCGATGACCCTAATCATTTTCGTCCAGCCATCCTGCCTGATTTTTACAAAATAAGCCAGCGTATTTCCATACCGAAGCTCATTCACCAGGATGATCTTGCTATCGAAGAATTCATATTTGACAGCTCGTCGGATGTCAAGCGGCAAATGAGACTCATCGTAAATACGAATGGTATTCCTCCATTGTCCATCAAAATAATAGTCAACCATGTGTTTGACTGACCCTCTGACAAACGATACCCGATAACTATCTTCTCCGACAGTCCAATGTTCATCTATCGGTTCTTTGAAAGATTGTTTAAACCGGCGAACCGCCTTTTCATTTACCGGACTTAATGAGCCATCAGCATCATTTGTTCCGATTGTTGATTGAGATGCGAAAGCGTTAAGAACTGCTGCGTTAACGCCCTGTGCCTGGGAATTTGTGACAGAAATTACAAATACAAGGCTTCCAGAAATAATTAAAGACCACATTTTGAGTTTAGTTTTAAATATGAATAATAATCCACCCGGTTTTTACTTGCGGGCGACGAATAAAAGAAAATGATTTAACAGGAAATAGAAATTGTCCACTACATAGTACGGCGCCAGCGCTGTTTTAATAGTTTCTTCAACAGTCGCTTTATTGACGTGGTTCAGGGCGGCGGCAGCCGGCCCGGTTCCCATGAAGCTTTTTACTCCGTCGGCAAGACTGGAATAAATAAATGGGCAGGCGACCGAACTTTTGGCATCGAGTTGCAGGCCGAGGTTATCTAATATCGCGTCCACTTTACCATCTTCAGAGAGGGCAAACGGACCGGGAGTGCCTGCGGGTGGAGGAGGCACCAAACTACTCATAGCCTTCAATACCGTGGTAGCATCACTCAATTCGGGTTTATCCCAAATAGCAATTACCAATTTGCCACCTGGTCTGAGTGTTCTCTTTGCTTCCTTTAAGGCATTTTCAAAACTCCCGGTGTACTGGAAAGAGTTAAAGCCCGCCACTACATCAAAAGATTCGCTCGCAAAGGGCAGCTTTTCCAGATCCTCATCCAGAAAAGTATTGTTGGAATTACGTTTTCTTGCCACCTCTAATAGTTCGGGTGCCGCATCCACACCGACAACGTATGCTCCTGTTTTAATGGCGAGGGAGGAAAACATACCGGCGCCGCATCCCGCATCGAGCAGAGAATCACTCTCGTTTAATTGCACTTCCAGAAGCGCTTTCCTGTAAAGTGGTAAAAAATACGGTTCAAAATTCCGCGACCAATACTGCGGTTGAATGCTCCACAGTTTTCCCTGAATAGTTTTTGTGCTCATGATAAATAGTTTGATTATTTATCAGCAAAGCTAGATTGCTATTGAGAAGGTCACTTTTCTAATTAGCTCATAAATATGACTGTAAAGCTCAGAAGAAGGCTTTTTGTTTAGCTCCGGCGGGAGGCATGCCGAAGCGATCACGGAAACAACGGCTGAAATGTGAAGGGCTTTCAAATCCGCTTTCGAATGCCGCATCGGACACTGTTTTGCCTAAATTGGTCAGCAGGTGCAAGGAGTGATCAAGCCGCTTAGCCAGCAGCCATTTTCCCGGGGATGTATTGTATATTTTCAGAAAATCTCTTTTGAAAGCGGATACGCTCCGGCAACTCAGTTTCGCAAAATCTTCCAACTTAAGATTAAAGCAAAAATTGTCATCCATTATTCTCTGTAGTGAGACGTTCTGGGGTTCCTGCAACAATGAACTGAAATAAGACAGCAGCTCCTTATTATCCGGGTTGTCGGCAATGGACAGGATAAGTTCCCTGAATTTCAGTTGAAGAAGCGAACTGTCCGGCTCACGACCAGATTCAAAGTAGGGCATCATCGAATGGAAAAATGCCTGGGTTGAAGGCGAATGACTGATCGAAATGACCGGCTGATGATTTTGCTGCGTATTTCGAATAGGATTCGTTTTGGTTTTCAGCACATCTACGATAAAATCATCAGGCACAAAAAACAAGATCAGGCAGAATGTGGCGTCGTCGAACTGTTCAACTATCGAGGCGCCTCTCCTTACAAATACGCACTGGGGTGGATTAAGGTCATAGGAACCATTAGGGGTATGCCATATTTTACGTCCTTCCATTACGTAGACGATATAATTATGATGGCTCCAGGTATCCTGAAATCTATTTTCGAGGGGGCAATTAAAAATGGTAATAAGCGACTCACCGCAGCACAGCTGCCGGAATAGGCCGGGGTTCGTTGCTATGCTGGAATATATGTTATACATAAGCAGAAAGGGGTCAACAAATATACATATAGATTTTCGAATATGACTATGCACCCGACCCGAGCCTTCGATGGTCATAGATTTTCTTCTGCTACCCGTCGGCCAGCTGAGGCTTTATATTGGTCACCACGAGCGACACCGGGCAAAACTTTGATAATGAAAGCAATAACTGACAATTCGATGGTCGCCGTCTGGACTTGGGCGACCTTTTTCCGCCTTCGCTCTTGGAGCTGCCTTCGCTCTTGGAGCTTCGGCGGACGCTGTATGGAAATCATCGGGAACCGCACAAATCGCCCTAGACTAATTTTTGATTAATCGCCTTGGCAACGGCTTCGCTCTTCGAATGCACATGAAGTTTCTCGTAGATGTGTCGCACATGAGTACAGACCGTATCAAATGAGATATAGCAAATGGCAGCAACGGATTTATATGACTTTCCTTTTACCAGTAAAGCGAGGATCTCTGTTTCCCGTTCCGAAAGATTGATGAATTCCCTCTTACCCATCGTTTGCTGGAGGCGGAACATCTCCAGCACTTTTGAAGCAATCGAGGCTGTCATGGGCGAGCCACCGGCATAAGTTTCCCGGATTGCTTCGAGCATTTTCGGTGGTGGCGTCTTTTTAAGCATGTAACCGGATGCGCCGCCACAAATTGCCGCAAAAATTTTGTCCTTGTCTTCGAAAACCGTTTGCATCATGATCCGGATCGCCGGAAAATGTTCATGTATCTGTTGCACGGCATCGATGCCTGATGTTCCGGGCATGTTGATATCCATGAGAACTACATCCGGTTGATCGGCCTTAAGTTCGCGTAACAAATTATTTGCATCTGGATGGGCGCCAACACAGACCATGTCCTCGGCACTGTCGATTAGTTGTCTTAAACTTTCACGGAGCGCCTTATTATCCTCGAATATGGTTGTCCTTATGTGCATTGATACAAAGGAAAGTTATCCATTAAGTTTCATCGATCACCTGTTTATGTGATTTTGAACTCCAGTTTTACCATCGTCCCTTTGCCAGGAACCGAATTTATGTCAGCCGTTCCGTTAAGTTCAGTCGCCCGCCGTCTAAAAGTAGCCATTCCATTGCCAGCGACTATTCTGTCCGGATCAAATCCTTCACCATCGTCGATGATGGTAATCGATATCAGGTGATCGCGTTTTGTAAGTAAAACATACACCAGTCTTGCATTTGAATATTTGGCTGCATTGTTGATCGCCTCTTTGAAGAACAGGTATAAATTTTTCCGTTGTGTCATGCTGAGTCTGACTGAGGAGACAGATGTCACGCTGTCAAAGTCCAGTAAAATATTTTTGCTCTCGAGTATCGAGTTGGCAAATTCATTCATTCTCTCGATAACGCTATTCATAGAGTCGTTACCGGGGTTTACCGCCCAGACGATATCACTCATGTTTTCTTGTAAGGTCAATGTGTTTTCGCCAATGGTGGTGAGGAGCGGCAGTGCTTCCGGCGACTTCGCTTTGGCAAGCTCGTTCATGATGCTTATACTGCTCAATGTGGAACCGATGTCGTCGTGAAGATCGTCGGCAATTTTGTTTCTCATTGCCATCAACTGCTTCTTTCTTCTTTGGGCTACAACAACCCCTACAATGACCAGCAGGACAACGATAGTAAAAATAATCCCGAATGTCCGAAGGTGATTCTGCCAGGCAGCCTGACTGGACGCGAGTTCTTGTTGTTTCTGCCTTTCATTAAATGCAGTTTGCTGGATTGCGATCATTTTGTCGCGTGAAAACAGACTGTCTTTCAACCCCGTCGCGACGTGGAGGTATTTAAGTGCGCTGTCAGCGATATTTCTTGACTCGTAAATATTCGCCAAAATTGTAGCTGCCTTGAGTTTGGCAGCAGGATAGGCAACCAAAGTATAGTTGTGCAGTACCCTGCTTGAGTAATAGATCGCAGAATCGTCATGTCCGAGAACATGAAATGTTTCTGACATACCGGTATAGTCATCCATCATGTCGAGGAAGTGCTGTATTGGCTCCGCTTTTATTTCCCCTAACCGGTAATAATAGAGAGCAGAGTCGTATTGATGATCGCCAAAAAAGGCGTTGCCAACGATCGGGTATGAAAAGCTATAGAGGCTCTGAAATTGATTGTCACTGCCAGCTTTTTTCCGTGTGGCAGGCAAATGCTGAAGCGCCTTTCGCGAGTAAAACACCGCCGAATCCAGGTGGCCGGTACCTGTAAATAATTTCGCAAGCAGAATCCAGGCCATTGGTACGATTTCGGGATCATAAACGGCTATTGCCCACGCTACTTTCCGGCCGTATACCATGCTACTGTCGTACTGGCCAATGTTGTAGTAAAATTCACACAGCAAACTTGTTGAGTAACCGTCCGAGTAAGGCGTATTCAACTTTCTTGCAAGTGACAGTCCCTTGAATGTATTGTCCAGTTGCATAGGATAGTCCCCGGTATAATCCAATGATGCATTGAGCGCAGATCGCGAACTGAACAACAAACTATCATTATTGATTTTTTCAGAAAGGGCAATTGCTTTCAAGGCATAGGCCACTCCGGAATCGGGATAACAACATTGAAACGACCAGCTTAAGAAAAGAAGCGTGTTAATTGTGTTTGTGTCCTCCCTCTGCGTGGACAGATCCATTCTTAACGAATCCAACCACGCGTTTTGGGCATTGCCTAATTGAATAAAGGTCAAGATTGCTATAGACAGAGAAACCGCTCGCCTGAAAGGAAGCATGAGTTTGGGATTGACTTTTCGGAGAACTTACAAGATACCCAATCATCTGCTTCACTAGGGCAACTCCCGTGTTCTAGTTAGTAAAATCATCAATTTATGTGATTGTCTACGGGGATTCTACAGTGTAGTTTTATCTCAGATTAACCCCTAAACTCTAGTCGTTATGCAAGCTTCCAGGATTTTTTTGCTCATATGCACGATTATAAACGGCGTTATCACCATTGGCGCCATGACTTTTGCCCTGATAACGATATCGAAAGTTGTTTTAGCCATGCTAACGCTTCGAACACAGACCATCACCTCCTTTCATTACTAAACTCAAAGAAACAGATGAAATCGTTAATGAATTACGCCATTACGCTTTGCCTATTGTTCTCTTCCGCAACAAAGGTCACAGCACAGAACCAGGAAGTGACTATACCGGGAAGCCAGGTAATCCAATTTACTTCTGCTATCAACGGACATGACTATAACCTTCAACTCTCCTTGCCCGCAAGCTATAAAGACAGTGTTGGCAAACGGTATCCCGTCGTGTATCTTTTAGACGGACAATGGTCTTATCCCACAGTGACAGGTCTGGTGGGCGGGTTACAATACGATGGCGAACTTCCGGAGCTAATCCTGGTGGGCATCGCCTTTCGAAAAGATTATGAGACCAGTAGAGCGATGGATTTTTCACCAACTAAGGTTAAAGAAGATACCAACACCGGCGGTGCTCCCCTATTCCTTCAGGTGCTGAAGAAGGAAATTGTCGGCCGGGTCGATTCGATGTATCGCACAGATAAAAACATGGATGCATTATGCGGTGGTTCTTATGGGGGATTGTTTGTTCTTTACACAATGTTCAATGAGCCAGAGCTATTCAGCCGATATCATGTTGGAAGCCCATATCTGAATTTCGATAACGGAATGATCATGAAATTTGAACAAAAGTTCAGAAAAAGTCATTCTCAACTCAATGCCAAGATCTTTTTTTGTAGTGGTGAATTTGAAGAAATCTACTATCAAAAAAGTGATCTTACTACATTCATAGAACAAATGCAGAGATCGAATTACAGCGAGGCAGAGATCCTGCGTTACACAGTGCCGGAGATGGGACATGCCAGTTCAGGACCTTACGCCTCGCAGCGAGCCCTTCAGTTTTTCTATGGGAGGCCAGTGGTTAATCTCCAAAGTGCTGTCCTGGCTCAATACACGGGGAGGTATAAGTCGAGTATGGACACAACGCTTATGACGCAAAAGGACAATAATCTGTTCCTGCAAATAAGTCCCAGCATGAAACTAAAATTGATTGCCGAAAATTCTAACCATTTTTATTCGAAAGGTCTTTCTGGCCGGCTTAGTATCGATAAGGACAACAGGGGTAGAGTCACCGGCTATACCGTTGTTGTGCCTACTATGGGCAGCATGACTTACACTAAAATGGAATGAGCTTAGTCGTTTGTTAAAATATCATTTTCGCGTGGCCGGTTGGATAGGGCACCGTACCGGCTTTTACGGCGTCATTATCCATTTTCTTAACCGACAATTTTTTTCAGGAAACGTCTAAAAACGGACAGTATTGTTCATTTTCGAACAGCGTTGTTCAATCGAACCAGATTTTACATGTTCAGAATAGCCACTGAATGCATGGCACCCTTCTTGTCGTCATGCAGAAAACGTTGAGACATGACAAAAGGTTACCTTAAAGCCGCGTGGAGGAACCTGTTTAAAAATAAATTTTATACAGCTATAACTATTTCCGGCCTTACTATTGGATTAACGGTCGGCATACTCGTCTTTATATGGGTGCAAAACGAATTAAGCTACGACAGATTTCACCATAATGCCACGAACATCTACAAGGTACTTTCCAATTTAGGAAAAGGAACAAGTCGACAAATTTGGCCAAATTCTCATGCTCCGATAGCGGTATTTGCAAGGCAGGACATCCCGGAAATAAAAAATGCGGTACGCATCAAGAGCAATCATGATTTTACTCTTTTTACATATGGCGAAAAGAAATTTATCGAAAGACAAGCGGCTTATGTAGATCCTTCGTTTTTTAATGTTTTTGATTTCAAACTTTTAAAAGGATCAGTAAGAACTCCATTTAACGGGGATTATTCAGTAATTCTGACTGCTACCGCTGCAAAACGCTATTTTAATGACGATGACCCGATTGGTAAAGTACTCGTTGCCGATAACAAGCACAACTTTACGGTAGTAGGGATAGTCGAGGATTTCCCGGGTAATTCAAGTATACGATATGATATGCTGTTCCCATTGAGCCTTTACGCCAATGTATATCGTGAAAAGAATGATGGAAGGTCTATTGATCAGGATTGGGCAACCTTCACTTATGATACATTTTTACAGCTCAGTCCAGGAATCTCAACTAATACTATAGAAGACAAACTGTCGTCAGTATTGCGCACTCATTATAAAGATATTGGCATCAAGAAACCCTATAGTCTGCAACATTTGACAAATCTCCATCTATATAAAACAGATGGCAGTGATGGACTAATACAAATCGTAAGGATATTTATCATTGTGGGTTTACTAATCCTGGCGATCGCGTGTATTAATTATGTAAACCTCTCCACCGCACGTTCTATTCTAAGGGCTAAAGAAATAAGCGTCAGGAAAATTATAGGCGCCGGAAAGGGCCAGTTATTCATTCAGTTTTTTATAGAGACGACTGTGGTGTTCATCATCTCATCTATGTTGGCGTTGGTTCTAACAGAATTGATGATGCCAGTATTTAATGAAGTTTCAGGTAAAAATATCCATTTTGATATTATAGATCCGAAAGTATGGGGGCTTGTTGGCATTACTATATTGTTTACATTAATCTTATCCAGCATTTATCCATCCTGGCTTCTAGCTTCTATGGACCCAATAAACGCGTTAAAAGGCAAAGTCACCGCAAAGGTAAGCTCAGTTTTTCTCCGCAAAGTCCTGGTAACGGTGCAGTTTATATTCTCGGTAGCCTTAATTGCCGGCACATTGATCATCGACCGGCAGCTGTCGTTTATTCACAAAAAAGAATTAGGCTATGATAAAGAACAGGTATTTACTCTGCAATCAAGAAATATGGAACCGCATGGAGAGGTTGTTAAAGCAGAGATTTCGAAACAACAGGGAATAGTCGGTGTAACTTATGCTAATGATGAGCTTATTAATATTGGCACTACCACAGGGAAAACCGACTGGGAAGGAAAGGACCCAGATCAAGCTTTCTTTATCCATCCGCTTGAAATTGATAAAGATTTTCTTTCCGTTTTTAAAATAAAAGTGATCGTTGGGCAAGGGTTCACGGGGTTGGCTACCGATTCTGCGCATTATATACTCAATGAGACTGCCGTAAAAGAAGCGGGTATTTTGAATCCAATCGGTAAGCGGTTTACTTTGGAAGGTGATGAAGGAACCATTATTGGTGTGGTAAAAGATTTTCATTTCGCTTCACTAAAACAAAAAATAGCACCCGCCATTTTTAGATATCGTCCGCAAAACAGTCAGATGTATGTAAAGGCAACTGGTAAGGATATAGATAAAGCTGTTGCAGCCGTCGCGCAGACATGGAAGCGTTATAATGCTGGATTCCCATACGAGTACAGCTTCCTGGATGAAGATTATAATAATCTATATCAATCAGAAAACCGTATCGGGATAATTTTCAATTATTTTTCAATTATCTCTATCTTGATTTCATGCATGGGGCTACTGGGGTTAACCGCCTTCACCGCCCAGGTGAAAACGAAAGAAATCGGAATTCGGAAAGTACTAGGCGCAAATATTCTAAACATTGTGCAATTGCTGGCGGCTGATTTTATGCGTCCGGTGTTTGTTGCTATTGTTATAGGTATCCCGCCTGCCTGGTATGTGCTGTACAATTGGCTACAAGGTTACGCGTACCGGGTAGAAATGCGTTGGTGGTTTTTTGCTTTAGCGGCAATGGCAGCGATATCAATAGCCTTAATTACCATTGGTTTTCAATCAATAAAAGCCGCCATAATAAATCCTGTCAAGTCAATAAGAACGGAATAATTGCATTAGTGTAGCAATCAATTAGCCATTTTTTTAAAGTTTAGGACTAACAGCGACTTTCCGATGTGTAAATAAAGACAAATCCCTGCGAGTTTCGTTGCTATTCCCGCCTTCGCTTTGATTTTCGGAAACTTTGAATTCGCCCATGATAACCTCGCGATTCAACCACAATGAAAAATGGTTACAGATTGCGCTATATATAAATACCAATAGCTACTTCAAACTATTATATTGTTCGTCAGTCACCTTCTGTAACCAAACAACCGGCCCCTTTTCCATATTGCCGGAAACAGCTACATGACTCATCTCCGTGTCGGGCGAAGCGCCGTGCCAGTGTTCAATGCCGGGTGGACATTTCACAACGTCGCCCTTAAAAATAATTTTAATGGGCGAACCTTTTTCCTGGTAATAGCCCCTGCCGCTTGCCACCATTAGTACCTGGCCGCCTGGATGCTTGTGCCAATTAGTTCTTGCGCCTGGCTCAAAGGTTACCATTCCTAAACTATAGCCTAAAGCCTCTGCTGGTCGCACGAGCATATTCACCCAAACAACCCCGGCAAATCTATCAGCTGGCGCTCGATCCCCCCTTTCAACGAGATTAGCACCGATATTTCCGGAATTGTTTTGCGCATTAGCCTTACCCGTAAGATTTATAAGAACTTTTCTTGCGGCGCTCCCTTCGTACTTTCCTACCCTATTTTCTATAATAGAAACAAGGTGACCTAATTGCGACTCATTTATTCCAATATTCATAGCAATCCTCATGTGCGATTGCATCATCGGTTCCACACCGCCTAAGTTGATTAGTGCAGAAATAGTTGCAATTTCCCTGTCGGAATAGCTTAGGACGTCCCTGGTAAAAAGGTCAGCAAACAAATGTTCTTTAAGGAACACTTCAATTTCAGGGCTAAATGCCGCATACCCCGTTTTGGGGGCTGTTTCCGGTCGTCCGCTTAACGATTCGAG
>Ga0193752_1001536_pt1 | contig 19043 bp, 18 predicted proteins | sample H1c1metaG_FD_144924 | JGI IMG/M metagenome (GOLD analysis project Ga0193752, IMG submission 144924) | Soil microbial communities from a riparian zone of the East river system, Colorado, United States - H1c1 | ecosystem: Environmental > Terrestrial > Soil > Riparian zone | place: USA: East River...
CGCTGGAACTGCTTGAGCTGGCTGCCCCAGAAATTGAAGAAGCGCAGCACCAGGCCTTCGGCGTGGACGAGGAGCTGGCGGCGAGGGCGGTAGGCGACCTCGGCGCGCAGCACCTTCGCCTGGACCTGGATCGGCCTGCCAGCCGGCGCCTGCTGCGGATCGGTGAGGGCGGTTTCGTCCTCGTAGCGCAGCGGCAGGTGAAGCACGAAGTCGAAGCGCGAGCGCAGCCCGAGCTTGTCGAGGGACTTCGGGGATTTATCCCGCGTGGAGGACGGCGTCAATTTCCACGAGCGCGCCGCGCGGCAGCGCCGCGACGCCGACGGCAGCGCGCGCCGGATAGGGCTCGCGCACGTACTGCGCCATGATCTCGTTGACGCGCGCGAAGTGCGCGAGGTCGGTCAGGTAGACCGTCATGCGCACGGCCTGATCGAGGCTCATGCCGGCGGCGTCGGCGACGGCGGCGAGGTTGCGGAACACTCGGTGCGTCTGCGCCTCCATGCCCTCCGCCATCTGCATGGTCGCCGGGTCGAGCCCGATCTGCCCGGAAAGGTAAAGCGTATCGCCCGCGCGCACAGCCTGGGAGTAGGTGCCTATCGCCGCCGGCGCCTCGCGCGTCTGGATTGCAGTCTTCATGCCGCGTATCTTAGCGTAGTGATTTCCAACCTGGAGAAGCTTCTAGGCACGCCGCGAGACGGCGCCTTGCTGCGCTACTCGCTCGGCGTCGAGTACGAGAAAGCGGGACGGCATGACGACGCGCTCGCGCAGCTGCGCGAGGCAGTAGCGCGCGATCCGCTCTACTCCGCGGCGTGGAAAGCGCTGGGCCGCGTGCTTACCGACGGCGACCCGCGGGAAGCGCTCGCGGCATTCAGGCAGGGGATCGCCGCGGCACAGCAAAAAGGCGACCGGCAGGCCGAAAAAGAGATGACCGTCTTCGCCCGGCGGATCGAGAAGCGCCTAGACGGGGACGCCTAAGCGCAGGGCCAGCCTGTCGGCCGGCATCGGCCGGCCGAAGAGGAAGCCCTGGCCCAGGTCGCAGCCGTGGCGACGCAGGAACGCGACCTGCTCGTCCGTCTCGACGCCCTCGGCGATCACCGTGAACTCGAGATTGTGCGCCATGTCGATCACCGCTCGCACGATCGAGGCTGCCTCGCGGCTCACGGCGGCGTCGCGCACGAAGCTGTGGTCGATCTTGAGCGCAGTGAGCGGCAGCCGCGTCAGGTACGACAGGCTGGAGTAGCCGGTGCCGAAATCGTCGACCGAGATCATGAGGCCCGCCGCGCGCAGGCTGAGGAGCAGGCGCACCGCCTCCTCCGGGTCGGACATCAGGCAGCTCTCGGTGATCTCGAGCTCGATCAGGTCGGGCGCCACGCCCTCATCGGCGAGCACGCGGCGCACCAGCGCATCGAGGTCGGGCCGGTGGAACTGCTTGGCCGACAGATTGACCGCGACCGGAACCGCGCCCACGCCCATCGCCTGCCAGCGGCGCAACTGGGCGCAGGCCTCGCGCAGCGCCCATTCGCCGACCGGCAGGATCAAGCCGGAGTCCTCCAGCGCGGGGATGAACTCGTCGGGCTGCACCATGCCGCGCTGCGGGTGGTTCCAGCGCAGCAGGCTCTCGACGCCCAGCAGGCGGCCCTCGCGCAGCTCGACCTTCGGCTGGTAGTGCAGCACGAACTCGCGCCGATCGATGGCGTGGCGCAGATCGGTGTACAGCTGCAGCTTGGCGACCGAGCGGCGGTTCATTTCGGCGGTGAAAAAGCAGTAGGCATTGCGCGTCATCTCCTTGGCGCGGTACATCGCCAGGTCGGCGTTCTTCAGCAGCGTCTCGGCGTCCTCGCCGTCGGCGGGGAACACCGAGATGCCGATGCTCGCGGTGACATAGGCCTCGTTGCCCTCCAGATCGAAGGGCAGGGCGAGCGCGCCGAGGATCTTCTGCGCCACGATCGCCGCGTCGTCGGCGTGCGTCATCTCGGACAGCACCACGCCGAACTCGTCGCCGCTCACGCGGCCCACCGTGTCGCCGCTGCGCACGCAATGCTTCAGGCGCTCGCCGACCTCGGCCAGCAGCGCGTCGCCGAGGTGGTGGCCGAGCGTGTCGTTGATCAGCTTGAAGCGGTCCAGATCGATGAACAGCACCGCGCCCGGCCCGCCGCGGCGGCGCACCTGCGCCACCGTCTGCGTGAGCCGGTCCTGCAGCAGGTTACGGTTCGGCAGGCCGGTGAGCGCATCGAATTCCGCCATGTAGGCGAGGCGCGACTGCGTCTGCAGGCGCCGCACCGCACCGGAGAGCGCGCTTGCGACCGCCTCGGCGAAGCGCCGGTCGTCCTCGTCGAAGGCATCCTCGCGCAGCGAGCTCATGCTCAGGACGCCGAACAGCTCACGCTCGCCCTGGACCGGCACCCGGATGCTGCTGCCGCCGGCGGCGTGCGGGGCGTCCTTGCCGATGCTCGCCGCGTCGCAGCCCAGGCGCAGGATGCGCAATGCCTCGGCGAGCACCGCATCGAGGTCGGAAGAGTCGAGCGCAAACTGGCCGAGGCGCGCGATGCCTTCATTGCGCTGCGCGTTGAGCCTGACGCGGTTCTCGGCGGCGCGCTGCGCGTCGAGGTGCTGGAAATTGCCGAGGGCGAACGACATGTTGTCCACGAGCCGCTGCAGCAGCGCGGTCATCTCGACGCTGAACACCTCCTTGTCGGCGTGCTGCACGCCGAACGCGCCGACGATGCGGTCTTCCACCCGCAGCGGATACACGGCCGCCGCGCCGAGCGTGTAGCCGCGCTTCAGCAGCAAGCGCCGCCCGAGCGTGCGCGGATCCTTGAAGTAGTCGTTGCAAATCTGCGGCTCGCCACTGCGGCAGGCCATCCCGACCAGGCTGCGGCCTCCGGGATGCGAAGGGTCTATGGATGGCGGCGTTGCATCGGGATAGGTCGCGACCGGGCCGCTCGCCGCGACGCGCGTCAGGGTGCCGCCCTGCGCGTCGAGCATGAATACCGTGCCGAGCAGAAAGCCGCCCGTGCGCACCGCGATCTCGCACGTGCTGCGGAAGAGGTCCTCGCGCGACTGTGCGCGCAGGATCGCCTCGTTGGCGCTGGACAGCGCTGCGTACATCATGGCCATGCGCCGCGCGCGCGCCCGCGCCTCTTCGCGGTCGGTGAGGTCGCTATAGTTGAGCACGATGGCGCCGACGCTTTCGTCGGCGCAACGGTCGGTGACGGTTCCCTGCAGCTGGCGGTAGGTGCCGTCCTTGTGGCGCACGCGCACGCGCATGTCGTGCGTGACGCCGGGACGCCGCTTCGCGTCGGCGATGAGCGCTTCGAACGCGGCCCGGTCGTCCGGGTGAACGCGCTCGACGGCGTGCTTGCCGAGGGTCTCCTCCAGGCCGTAGCCGAGGCTGCGCCGCGCGCCGGGAGTGTTGTAGATCACGTAGCCGCTCGCGTCGATGAGCGCGATGCCGTCGGTGCTGTTCTCGATCAGGGCGCGGAAGCGGCGCTCGCTGCGCTGCAACGCCTCGATGGTGGCGAGAGCCTGCTTCGGCAAGCCGGCAGTCATGCTAGCCCGCGGTGGGGAAGAGCTGCGCCAGCGCCTGGTTCAGCCCGGCCACGAAAGCTTCCTTGCCGACCAGCGCGTCGGCGCCCGCGCGCCGGGCTTCGGCTGCGGCTTCAGGAGTATGGAACAGCGTCATCGCGACCACCGCCGGACCGCCCGGCAGCGCCTTCAGCCGCCGCAGGAAAGCGAGCCCGCGCACCGGTGGCAGCCCGAGGTCGAGCAGCAGCACGTCGGGTAGCTCGGATTTGAGCAGCGCCAGCGCCTGGACCGAAGTGCGCGCCGTACCGGCCAGCTCGTATCCGGGCAGGCTCTCGACATAGCTCGACACCGCCGAGACGAAGGCGGGGCTGTCGTCGGCGATTGCGATACGACGAGTGCGGGAGATCATGCGGCCCAGAGTACGGCCCACCCTACCCCCCAGGTATCGGGGGGTCCCCGAGGCGGGGGTTACGAAAACCCTGATTCCATGTGAAAAGGTGTCAATCGCCGTGAATAGTGATCAGCCCTCGGGTGGAATAAGTCCGGTGCGCAGCGCATAGCGCACGAGGCCGGCAACGTCGCGGATGCCCAGGCGCTCCATGATCTGTGCGCGGTGCGTCTCGACGGTCTTCACCGAGAGGTTGAGAACGAACGCGATTTCCTTGGTGCTCTTGCCGCCGGCGACCAGCTTGAGCACCTCGCGCTGGCGCGCCGTCAGCACCTCGGGAGCGGCGTCGCCGCCGACGCGCTGCACGTAGCCTTCGACTACCTGCCGCGATACGGCCGGGCTGAGCCAGCTCTCGCCGCGCATCACGCTGCGCAGCGCGAGCTCGAGCTCGCCGGTGGCGGCGTCCTTGAGCAGGTAGCCGACCGCCCCGGCGCGCAGCGCCTGCAACACGTACTCCTCGCCCGAATGCATCGACAGGATCACCACGCGCACGCCGGGATGGCTCTCGCGCAGATGCGCGGCCGCTTCCAGGCCGCTGATGCCCTTCATCGCGATGTCCATCAGGATGACGTCGGGACGCTCGCTCGCGGCGAGCAGCATCGCCTCCTCGCCGCTGGAGGCCTCGCCCACTACCTCCACCTCGGCCATGTTGCCGAGGAGCGAGCGGATACCGGCGCGGACCAGAGCGTGGTCGTCGGCCAGCACGACGCGGATGATCATCGGCCCTGCCCCCCTGCTCGGTCGATGGGGAATGTTGCCAGCAAAACCGTCCCCTGTCCGGGCTCGGAACGCAGCTCGATCGAGCCGCCGGCGATGGCGATGCGCTCCTCCATGCCGGCAAGGCCGAGGCTGCCGCCGGCGTGCGCGCGGCGGCGCGCGCTGTCCGGGTCGAAGCCGCCGCCGTCGTCGCGCACCGAGAGCGCGAGCCGGTCGCCGGCGGTGAACAGCCGCAGCCACAGGTTGCGCGCACGCGCGTGGCGAAGCACGTTGGTGATCGCCTCCTGGGCGACGCGGAAGCACGCGGTTTCGGTCTCCGGCAGGAGCTGCGGGGGCGCCTCGCCGGCGTCGAAGTGCGGGGCGAGGCCGCCCAGGCCCGCCTGGCGGTCGAGGTGCGAGCGCAGCGCCGCCACCAGGCCCAGATCGTCGAGCTGCAGCGGGCGCAGGTTGAGCGAGAGCTGGCGCACGCGCTCGAGCGTGTGGCGCGTGGTTTCGACGCATTCGTCGACGCGCCGCCGCGGCTCACCGTCGCTGCCCTGCGCCAGCGACTCCAGCTGGATCTTGAGCGCCGTCAGCGCCTGGCCGATGTCGTCATGCAGGTCGCGCGCCAGGCTGCGGCGCTCGTCCTCCTGCACTTCGAGCAGCCGCTGCGACAGCGCGCGCAACCGCGTCTGGATGCGCAGCCTCTCCGTGACGTCGTTGATCAGCACCAGGCGCGCCTCGCGGCCGCGCCAGCGCACCAGGTGGCCGACGGTCTCCACGTCGAGCGGCTCGCCGCCCTTCTTGAGATGGTGGAACAGGCCGCGCTGCATGGAGCCCGATTCGCGGCGCAGGAACTCGCGGAACGCCTCGCCCTCGCCCGCACCCTGCGGGCGCAGGTCCTCGACCGTCATGCCGAGGAACTCGTCGCGGCTGTAGCCGTAGAGGCGGACCGCGGCATCGTTCACCGCGAGATAGCGCAACGTGCTCGCGTCGAAGACCCACATCGGCAGCGGGCTCGACTCGAACAGCATGCGGTAGCGGCCCTCATGCGGATCGAGCTTGTCGACGACCCGCTGCAGCGCCGCCGCGACCAGGCGATGCGCTTCCATGCCGCGAATAGTAGCGCGGTCGAGCTGCCGGGCCGCGCCGGCTGCGCGCTCAGGAGTTCGAGGCCGAGCGACTTGATGGTGGAGTGGAAGGGGCCATCGAGTTCGGGAGAACCGGAGGCCAAGTCAGGATGTCTTCGGACTCAGCGCCTTACCGCGCCATCCTCTGAAGCCTGGACAGCCCCATCAGCATGCCCGCCACGACTATTACCACCACCAGCACAGCGATCGATGCCGCCGGAATAATCGGCGATACCTCCATAGTGGAGGCCTGCCACATCAGCTTGGGCAAGGTGCGCGTCTGCACGCCGGACAGAAAAAGCGCCACGACCACCTCGTCGAACGACGTCTGGAAGGCGACCAGCGCGCTGGTCAGCACGCTCGGCAGGATCAACGGCAGGGTGATGCGATAGAACCGGGTGAAGCGGTGCGCGCCGAGGGACTGCGCCGCCTGCTCGATCGACGCCTTGATACCGCCCAGCGCCGTCGAGCAGATAATGACGACGAAGGGGACAGCCAGAGCGGCGTGCGCCAGCACCAGACTGACGCGCGTTCCGAGCAGGCCCGCCTGCACGGCGGCGAAATACGACGCGATCGAATAGATCATGGTCGGGATCATCGCCGGCAGCATCAGGAGGACCAGCAGCACCCTGCCCGCGGCGCCGGAAAGCTCGCGCAGGCCCATGGCCGCTGCGAGGCCTACCGCCGTGGAGATCAGCGCGGCGCCCACGGCGATCGTCAGCGACATGGTGGCAGCCGAGACCCATCGCTGATCGGTGACCAGCGCCGCATACCAGCGCAGCGATATGCCATCCGGCGGGAACTGCAAGTACTCGCCGCCGGAGAGCGACATCGGCAGCAAGACCACATACGGCAGGCTCACCAAGGCGACGAGCGCGATGACGGTGGCAATCCAGAACTCGCGGCGGCCGAAGATGCGCAAGAGATGCTCGACCGGCGCGATCGCCCGCGCGACGACGGCGGCGAGTCCGCGCGACTGCGGCACGTGGCTAGAGGAACTGCGCCCTACGAACTGCTCGAAACCGACCACCCGACCGAAAATCAGGAGAAACGCGGAGGTCGCGAGGAGCAGAAGGATCGATAGGACCGCGGCCGCCTGGAAATCCCCGAGCCGGTCGATTTGTTGGGCGATGAGCATCGAGAACGTGCGGTCCTGCGGACCGCCGAGCAGCGCCGGGGTGACGAAGAAGCCCAGCGACAAGATAAACACCAGGAGCGACCCGGAGACCACGCCCGGCACGGACAGCGGCAAATAGATGCGGATGAACGCCTGCAGGCGCGATGCGCCGAGCGTGCGCGCAGCTTGCACTACGTTCAGGTCGATCGAGTGCATTTGCGCATAGAGCGACAGCACCATCATCGGCAGCATGATGTAGACGCTGCTCACCAGAGCGGCGAAGGTGGTGTGCGAAAGCTCGAGCGGCGTGTCGGTGATGTGCAGGAAGCTCAGCACCGTGTTGAGGAAGCCGCGGCGATCGAGCACCGCCAGCCACGCGTAGGAGCGCGCGAGCAGGCTGGTCCACAGCGGCAGGGTCGCGCACAACAGGATGACCCGGCCGAGCCGGCCGCCCGACGAGCTAGCTAGGGCCGCGATCGGATAGCCGATCGCCAGGGCCGCGAAGGTCACCTTGGCGGCGAAGAGGAACGTGTTGCCGAGGATTTCCCAGACGAAGGCGTCGGCCAGTATTTCCCTGTACGCCGTCCAACTCTCGACGGTGGCGAACAGATTGAGGATCGGTAGGAAATAGACCACCGCCACGAACGCGGCGGGCAGCGCAACGAGGACCAGAAGTACCTGCTTGCGCTTCACAGGATGCGCGCTTCGGCCCACGACCACGAGACCTTCACGTCGCTCTGTCGATCGAACTGCCGGGTGCCCTCCGCGGCATTGAGCCGCGCGACGATGCGCTCGCCGCTGGCGAGGTTGACGACATAGTCGACCGCTTCGCCGAGGAACATGCGGTCGGCCACCCGTCCAGCCAGTCCCTCGGCCGCCTCCGCGACGCCGAGCCTGATCTGATGCGGCCGCACGGCCAAGACCGGGGCACTGCCCTTCTCCGGGTTGCCGGCCGTAGCGGGCACCGATCCGCGGAAGCCCTGCACGTCGACCTGCCAGGACTGTCCGTTGCGCTCGAGCGCGGTGACATTGACGTAGTTGCAGTCGCCGATGAAGCCGGCGACGAAGCGGTTGACCGGCTCGCGGTACAGCCGCTCTGGAGGATCGATCTGATCGATCCTGCCGCCGCGCATGACCGCCACCCGGTCGGCCATCGTGAGCGCCTCCTGCTGATCGTGCGTCACGTACAGGATCGTCGCGGCGAGCTCGCGATGCAGGTTGCGCAGCTCGTGCTGCATCTGGTGGCGCAGCTGCTTGTCCAGCGCCCCGAGGGGCTCGTCCATCAGCAGGAGCTTCGGCCGGAAAACCACGGCCCGCGCCAGTGCCACTCGCTGCTGCTGGCCGCCGGAAAGCTCGTGGGGATAGCGGCGCCCCATGCCTTTCAGGCCAACCAGGTCCAGCGCCGCGGCCACCCGCTGGATGGCCTGGTCCTTCGGCACGCGGCGCATCTCCAGAGGAAAGGAGACGTTCTGCTCGACTCGAAGATGCGAGAACAGGGCGTAGTTCTGGAACACGACGCCGATGTCCCGGTTCTCGGGCGATACCCCGACCATCGACTTCCCGGCGATGCGCAAATCACCGCTCGTCAACGGCGTGAAGCCGGCGACCATCATCAGGATGGTGGTCTTGCCGGATCCCGACGGACCCAGCAGCGCGACGAACTCGCCTCCATAGATGGTCAGGCTGACGTTATCGACGGCCTTAACGCTGCCATAGCTCTTCGCGACGTTAACGAGCTCGAAGCTCGGCTTCGCCGATGGGGGTTCGTCATCGGTCCGGCCGAGGCTCAGCGGCCGTACCAGGCGTTCCATTTCTGGAGTCCGACCTGCTGCCAGGTGCGCCCGCTGCCAGCCTGCTCGCCGTAGAAGGCCCCGTTCATCGGGATCACGCGGGCCAGGTTCTTCGGCGACGTCGGCAGGGTCTCGGCATAGGCCGGGTCGAGAAGCTTTAGGGCGTCGGTATTGGGCGTGCTGTACGGCAGCGCCTTCATCAGGTCGGCGGAAGGCTTGGCCGTCGACGCGAACGCCATGAACTTCATCGCGTTCTCCTTGTTCTTGGCGCCTTTCGGGATGACGAAGTAGTTGGTGTACAGGAACGAGTTGCCGTAATCGAAGTCCACTTTCGCGCCCTGTGCTTTCGCCTGCAGCACGCGCCCGTTCGGCAGCCAGCCGTAATCGACGTCGCCGCTGATCAGCGCCTGGGCTCCCGAGGCGATGTCGTCGAACCAAAGCCGCACCCCGCCCTTTACCTTGTCGAGGCTCTTGATGGCGCGATCGAAGTCGATCGGGTAGAGCTTGTCGGCCGGCACGCCATCGGCGAGCAGCGCCGCCTCCCAGGGCGGCACTGGGCTCTTGCCTGACGGCACGACGCGGGCTCCGGGGAAGTTCTTCAGGTCCCAGAACTCCTTCAGGTTGGTCGGGTGCTTGGCGCCGTTGCGATCCGTGCGGTAGCCGATGCCGTAGGCGTACATGACCGCGCCGACGCCGTGCTTGGGCCGGAACTGCTCCGGAATGGCCTTGAGCGTCTGCGCATCGAACTTGCTGTAGTCGATCTCCTCGACGAGGCCGTCCTTCACCAGGTTGACATACTCGGAAGCCACCACCTCGACCACGTCCCACTGGATGTCCTTGGCGCTGACCATGACCTTGATCTTGGCGTAGGACAATGCCGAGGAATCGGTGATGAGCTCCACCTTCTCCTGTGCGGCGAACGGCTTGGCGCGCGCGGCTTCCTGCGCCGCCTGGTAGGTGCCACCGAGAGATACGAATACCAGCTTTCCGGCGGCATAGGCGTGCGACGCCAGCAGTACGCCAGCGATCACGGCGGTCATGGGATAGAGACTGCGGAACCTCATCGAATCCTCCTCGCTTTTATGAATGAATGACTTCGATCATGACCGCCAGGTCGTCCCCTGCGAACACGGGGAGGTAGGGTCTGCGCATCGACGCAACCCAGGCCAATTTGAACGGCGAGCGCAGCACCTCGAGGCGCTCACCGAATACGTCAGCCGTGGTTCCGATTTCGTCGCCTTCCTTGTAGAGGTCGCCCGCCTCGCCGGTCGGCACGAAAAACCCGCCGCGGCTCGCACGCAAAGTCGCGTGCCCGCCGCCGTACAGATAGGAAGACGCGCCCCGCTCGGGCCCGCCAGGCAGCATGCCCAGGGCGCGGCAGCAGCCGAGCACCGCCTGCTCGAAACGATCGAGGTCCCGCGGCGTGACCTGGCCTCCGCCGCCGCACTCGAACAGCACCGCTGGGGTACCGCTGCGCACGAACTCCAGGTATGCGGCGCCGGCAAAGACGTCGGGGGCCGCGTTCCACATCTTGCCCACCCCCGAGCTGCGCGCCAGCCGGGCGGAGATTTTCCCGGCGTCCGATCCGTCGTCGCGATAGATCATGTAGTGGCTGGCGATCACATAGTCGCCGCCGGTATGAAGGTCGATCACCGCGTCGGCCACTGCGCTGGCTTCGGTGAACAGACGATGCGCGATGCGATCCGTGACATCGCCGCTGGCGCTGCCCGGAAACGCGCGGTTGAGGTTGCGGCCATCCTGCGGCGTGAGACGCTGGTTGGCGCGGAAACCGAACGGATTGCTGACCGCCGCGAAGACGATGGCTCCCTTCAGGGTCTGGAGGTCCAGCTGTCGGAGGACGCGGTGCATGCCGACGATGCCGCCGCCCTCCGAGCCGTGCACGCAGGCCTGCACCCAGAGGACCGGACCGTAGTTGCGCCCTTGCGCGATCGCAACCGGGCAGCTCGCCGCCCCGCCGTCCGGGTATTCACCGAGGAGGAGCTCGCCCTTCGCAATGGCGCCGGCGACGGCGCTGGCCGATCCGACTTTAGTCAAAGGATGAATGTGATATTGCCCTGGGGCTCGTCGCAGTCGATGAGGCGCAGCAGCCTCCTCCGGATGCGCAGTCCGTGGCCGTCGCGCACGAGCTGATGCGTCTGGCGGCCGACGAAGCGGTTGGTCTTGCCGCGCCGGTATTCCCAGATGATGCAGACGGAGTGGACCGCGATGCTGCCGTCCGGCAGGGTCTGAGCCTCGACGTTGCTGATCGCCCGGCAGGTCTGCGACGACGGCGACTGCGTCGTCAGGAACCCGGTCTCGATCAGACCGATGCGGTCCAGCAGGTGCCTGCGGTCGTCGAAGACGATGGCGCTCTCGCTGCGCGGGTCGGTGCAGGCGCGGCTGCCCGGCACCCAATACACCAGGTCCTCGGTGAAGAGCTCGAGCCATTTGCGATAGGAGCGCGCATCCAGCAGGCGCGCTTCGTAGAACAGCAGCCCCGCGACCTCGTCCGACAGGGCGCGGTCGCCGGCGGGTTCCTGCGATCGCGCGATGCGATCCCACTGGACGAGGTCCTCATAGACCGCGTCGTCGATGTGACTCGCTTCGGTTGCCTGGCTGCTCATGCGACCTGCAGGCGAACCTCTCGGTTCATCAACGTCTGCCAATGACTGTAGGTCCGTCGCTGGCTGGTCTCTTCCATGGCGCTGCCCGTGATCACGCCGTCTTCGCCGACCTTCTCGGTGGCAAGCCCGCGCTCGTAGTTGAGCCACTCCATTTCGGGGATCGTGGTCAGCGATTCCTGGATCCGTTCCAGCGCTTCGTTGTCGTCGGGCAGGCCCATCGTGTTGAAGTCCTCGACGAACCGCACGCGCAGCCGCTTCACTTCCTCCGGCAGGCTGTCCGGAATCACGGTGTAGAACTTGATGTTGGTGCAATCGACGGCCACCGGCTCATACACGGCGTATTGGCCGTGGCCCATGATGAACAGATTCGGATAGAGCGTAAGGTTGATGTAGGCGCGCGCCGAGAGTTCCAGCTGATCGGCAGCGCCCGCCTCGCCGAGGCGCCCGATCAGTGCAGTGCTGAACGCCTCTCTCCCTGGAACGGGGCGGGCAGATTGCCACGGTGATGGGTTCGAGGGGCGCTGGTCCATGAACTTGTGCCCGCGCCCCAGGTACTGGTCGTACATCGGGCTGCGATCGCCCGCCCGCCAATGCTCCAGGCCGCGCCCGGGGCCATGACGCTGCTTCGTCATCTCCACCATCGAGCGGTGCAGGAAGGCGGCGTGGTAGCCGTCGCTCACGTTCTCGTACTGCAGCTTCCAGTTGCCGTTCACCGTGTGGTGCGTCCCCTTGACCACCGTCACGCCGCCCGAGCCGATCTTCTCCTTGTCGATGCTCCAGTCGAGGATTGCGCGCGCCGGCCCGAGCCATTCCACCAGCGGCTCGACCTCGGGGTTAAGCGATCCGAAGATGTAGCCGCGGTAGCTTTCCAGGCGCGGCAGTTTGCCCAGTCCGTTTGCCTTGCGGTCGAAGTTGGGCCCTTGGCCTTTCGGATACGGCAGGCCTAGGAGCTCTCCGTTGTTGCCGAAGGTCCAGTGGTGGAACGGGCACTGGAACTGCTTGGCGTTGCCTTGGTGCTCTATGCACACCAGGCTGCCGCGATGCGTGCAGCGGTTGAGCAGCGCGTGCAGATCGCCATTGCTGCCGCGCGTCACGATGACGGGCCGCCGCCCGAGCGTGGTGGTCTTGAAATCGTTCGGCTTCGGCAGTTCACCTTCGTGCGCCAGGAATACCCACGTGGCGCCGAATATCTTCGACATCTCCTCCTCGAAGATCTGCGGGTCAGTGAACAGCCGGCGGTGGATCCTGCCGTCGGGACGCACCAGGCCGTCGTACTTGCCGCCGCCTTTGGGCGCCGCCCGCCGTAGCACCACCGTCTTGCTCGTCATGTCTCATCCTCCATCCTGGCGAGTTTGTTGAACAATCCTGCGTAAGTCAAGGCGCCCGTGTCTGCGCTTCACTTGGATATGCGCCCGACTTTTCATTGAACAATAAGAGGGCACAAAACCGCGAGCGCCCTTCTGCGGTGCAACGGCGCCGGTTCAGTCACGCTTCTGGTGCCGGGTGCTGCGCAGCGTATCGAGCAGGAACTTCTCCGAATCCGACAGATAGCGGCTCATCGCCTCGCTCGCCTCCGCGCGCCTGCCCGAGAGCAGCAGATCTCCGATCTGCCGGTCGCGCGGCAGCCAGGGCGCCTGGAAGGCGGTCTGATTCTGAACTTCGCTGAATGCGAGGCGCAGTTGCGTCGCGAGTATCAGGAAGAACTCGTTCATCCGCGGGCTTTCCAGCAATCCCACCACCGCCCGGTGAAATTGCAGGCTCGCGGTGCCTGCTTCCTGCCACTGCCCGCGCGCCGCGGCCGCTTCGCCCGCTGAGATCGCCGCGGCGACATCGGCGAAGAGCGCCTCCGACGCCGTCGCGCTCTCGGCAATCGCTCCCAGCTCGACCACCCGCCGGCACGAAAAGATATCGCGGATCTGGTCGACGGAAATGGGGCGCACCACGACGCCCTTGTACAGCTGCTGCAGGACGAGGCCTTCCACCGCAAGCTGGCGAAACGCCTCGCGCAGCGTGTTGCGCGATACACCAAGCTCCATGGCGAGAGACGTCTCCCGCAACGGCGTGCCGGCAAGCCATTCGCCCAACAACAGCCGCTGACGTAGCGTCTCGGCGACGCGATGAGCCGTTCCGTGCTCCGCGGCGTTGCCCTCCAAAGCGGTGCTCATTTCGCGACCAGGTCGAGGGAGGCCCGGCTCAGAACCGCGGCCCCGCTCTTGGTAACTTCGGACGTACGTCCCAATGTCATCGCGAGCCCGTTATCGCTATTGGCGATGATGATGTGAATGAAAAACACCATTCCAGGCGCCGCGACCAGGGGGTTGTCCCTGTAGAACATCGGCCAGTCCATCCAATTCGGCGCGAAGGTGGACCCCAGGCTGTAGCCGCACGCATTCAATCGATGTTTGCCGTATCCCGCCTTGTCCAGCACGCGCCGGTGCGCCTCGAACACGTCGCCGATCGGTTTTCCGGGACGCAGCGCATCTTCGCACGCCAGCAGCGCATCGCGCGCTACTTGGTGCATCTCGACTTGCACGCCCGGTGCGGCACCTACGCGCAGCGTCCGCATCAGGCAGGAGTGGTAATGGCGATAAGTGCCGGCAAACTCCAGCGTAAGCTGGTCTGAGGCTTCGAGCTCGCGGCGGCCGGAGTAATAGCGGCACAGCAGGGCATCGCGGCCTGAGCCGATGATGAACTCATTAGCCGGATCGTCACCGCCGCCCCGGAAGATGACCGAATGCATGGCGGCGAGGATGTCGCCCTCGAACGCGCCCGGCGCCGCGATACGCTGCGCTTCACTCCAGGCTGCATCGGCAAGCTCCGCGGCCTTGCGCACGTACACCAGCTCGGCCGGGCTCTTCACCAGCCGCTCTTTCGTAACGAGGTCCGACGCGTCGACCAAGGTCACAAATTTCTCCAAGGCCACTTCCAGGCGCTTTCCATTGCGCGCCGTCAGGCCGTAGGCCTCGAGCTCCACGCCCAGCTTGCGACCTCTGCACCCGTGCTCCTCGAGGATGCGCTTCAACTCCAGGCTGGGATTGGCATCCGGCGCATCCATCCAGATGCGAATGTCCTCGATGATCGACGTGTGTTGCGCCTGTCGCAAATCGGCTGAACGAGTCAGCAGCGTGAGCTTGCCGTCGGCGCCGAAGTACAGACACTGGAAGAACACGTAGCCGAACGTGTCGTACCCGGTTAGGTAGTACATGCTCTCCTGGCGAAACATCAGGAGGCCGTCGAGCCCGCGTTCGACCATCGCGATGCGGAGGCGGCGGCGGCGGTCGGCGAATTCTTCGGGTGTGAAATGAAGCGGCATGATGCAGGTCACCTTTTCTGTCGCGATATGTGCTCGCACCACTGCCTACTGCGAGACCGCCGGATGATGGAATCTATCAGCGAACCGGTTAATATCGTTGAACGAAACTATACCCCGACGGCGCCATTGCCGGCCATACCCGCGTGCTGCGAGGCCCGGGAAATGTTGAACGATATTCAGTGATTATGCCGGTACTCCGCCACGACCTCACCGGGGTGTCGAGTACGTTGCCGGTCGGCCGAATCGAGACCGCGCCCAAGACTTTCGCGCTATCAAGTGCGGCAGCGGAAGGTGCCCAGGACGTACAGGGATTCTGGCGCAATGGAGGAAGCCACCGACCAAGTCTCCCTCACCCTCGCAATCAAACGTTTTTGTGGTGGTGTTGTATAGCGCGGTCTCACCGAGCGCGCGGCGGGGCCTTTTGAGCGAGCTTCCAGCGCTGGGGGTCCGCTTTGGTTTGGACTTGGCGACGAACTTGCTCACGCTCAGGACATTGGCGCCACAGCGTTCTCTGGACCGGGCCCAGTCCATCAACGACTAAGCAAATTATGGTGGAGTGGAAGGGGATCGAACCCTCGACCTTCGCATTGCGAACGCGACGCTCTCCCAGCTGAGCTACCACCCCTTTCGGAGGGTTCGGATTCTACAATACCATCCTCCTATGCCGCCACAGATCGCCCCGCCGTTCGGTTACCAAGAGGTCGTACCCCTGCTGAAGACGCACCGGCTGAGGCTGCCGGCGGCAGGCGAGGTGCCGGAGTTCCTGCGCCGCGCGAACGCGGTGCCGATCAGCCACCACGAGTTTCAGCCCGCGGCGCGCGAGTACGCGATCGTGTTTACCACCGGCGACGAAGGCAAGACCTACGCAGCGGTCGCGGTCCTCGGCATCGCCGCCGGCGAGAACCTGTTTTTCGCCAACGGCGCGTGGGTCGGCGGCGTGTACGTGCCGGCGTACGCGCGCCGCTATCCGTTCTGCATGGCGCGCGTCACGCTGAACCAGGTGCAGCAGCAGGACCGGCTGATCTGCGTCGAGAAGAGCGCGATCGACGAGAGCGCGGGCGAGCCGATGTTCGACGCGGCGGGCAAGGCGATCGCAAAGTGGAGCGCCATCGAGCGCCTGCTCACCGAGTACGAGACGGACCTCGAGCGCAGCCGCGAGATGTGCGCGGTGCTCGCCGACTACGGGCTGCTGGAGCCTTTCACGATGCAGGCGACGCTCGACAAGGACAAAGCCGGCGGCGCCCTGCAGCTCACCGGCATGCACCGGGTGAACGAGAAGAACCTCGAGAACCTCAACGCGGCGCAGTTGAAGAACCTGGTGCGCAAGGGCTTCCTCGCGCGCATCTACCTGCACCTGCTCTCGCTGGAGAGCTTCGCCCGCCTGCTCGAGCGCAAGGCGGCCCGTCATAAGGGCGGCGACAAGGCGTAGCGGAATCCTCGAATCTTGCCGCGCACGGTTGAAAGCGCGGCTTCGCTTGGCGACAATCGAAGCTTCCGATGAGCTACCCGGACATCGAAGAGGCGCGCCGCCGCCACGGCGCATTGAAGGAGACTTTTGCCCATCACCGCGGCGACTGGTCGTGCGGCGCCGAGGAGTTGCGGCGCGTGGAAGAGTTCTGCCGCGAAGCCGCCGCGGCGATCAACGACGCGCAGTGCCGCGAAGAGATGGGCATCGTCGGCGACTACGCCGCGGAATTGTTCGCGCGCGGCGAGCATCGCAAGTGGGAATCGGAATCGATGTCGGGCGCCGAATTCCTGCGCCTGCAGATCCTCAAGGCCCTGGACTCCTTCCACAGCCGGCTCTACAGCATCGAAGCGATCCGCCGCGCCGGCGACCGGCAGCTCTACCCGTCCGCGCTGCGCGTGCGCGGCCGCGGCAGAGCGCCGTAGGCCCGCCCGGCCGCGCTCGACGGCGGGACTACAATCCCGCCATGACACCCGAATCCGCCGGACCGATGTCGCTCATCGAGGCGAGATTCGAGGCGCAGAAGATCGCTTTCGGGCCGTTGATCTTCCAGGCGGCCAGGCTGCTGCGCGATCTGGGCATCCTGGCGGCGTTGCGCTCGGCGAGCGCCGGCCTGAGGCTCGACGAGATCGTCGAGCGGGTCGATGCGTCCCGCTACGGCGTGCTGGTGCTGCTCGAGGCCGGACTTGGCGCAGGCCTGGTGCGCGCTGATGGCGATCGCTACGCCCTGACCACAACCGGCGCGGTCATCCTGAGAGACGACCTCACCCGCATCAACATGGATTTCGTGCACCACGGCTGCTTCCAGGCAATGTATTACCTGGAGGATTCCATCCGCCGCGGCGCGCCCGCCGGCCTGCAGAAAATCTTCGGCGACTTCACGACCATCTACCCTGCTCTGTCGACCCTGCCGGAGCCCGTGCGGGAGAGCTGGCTCCGCTGGGATCACTACTACTCCGACGCAGCTTTTGCACAGGCCCTGCCCATCGTCTTCGAGCGTTCGCCGCGAACCCTGCTGGACGTGGGCGGCAACACCGGAAAGTGGGCGATCCAGTGCGCGCGGCACTCGGCGGAAGTCTCGGTCACGATTCTCGACCTTCCCGGACAGGTGGCCGCCGCGGCGCGGAGCATCGAGCAGGCCGGCCTGCAGTCGCGCATCACCACGCAAGCCATCGACTTGCTCGATCACACGCGGCCGTTTCCCGCCGGCTTCAACGCCATCTGGATGAGCCAATTCCTGGTGTGCTTCTCGGAAGCGGACGTACTCAAGCTGCTCGAGCGCGCGGCGGCCGCCATGGGGCCGGACAGCGCGCTCTACATCCTGGATACCTTCTGGGACCGGCAGGAGCACGAGGCCGCGGCGTTTTCCCTGCAGGCGATCTCGCTGTACTTCACCTGCCTGGCGAACGGCACCAGCCGCATGTACAAGTACTCCGACATCGCGGCGATGATCGAAGCCGCCGGATTGAAAGTCGAGAAGGTGACCGACCACCTCGGCATCTGCTCGTCCCTGCTCGTCTGCCGGCGCCGCTAGGCGGCGAAGTTGAACCAGCCAGTGATGATGTACTTGTGCTCCGACGGAGACACCACGCCGACGTGCGTGTGCGTGAAGTCCGGCGGCCAGATCAGCGTGCGCCCCTTGCGCGCCTCGAACGTGCGGTCCTGGTAGACGAAGCGCGTCCCGCCGGCGTCGGCCACGTCGTTTAGGAAGGTCATCCACACCAGCACCCGCGTGGCGGTGGAGAGGTTCATACGCTCGAAGTGCTCGCTCTTGAAGCCGCCGCCGGGGCGGTAGTGCTGGATCAGCGGTGACTCCGTCACCCCGAACGCCACCTTCCCCAGGTGGGGGAATCGCGCCAGATACTCCTGCGTGCAGCGCTGCAGTTCCCGGATGTAGAGCGGCACGCCGTACTCGCTCTGCAGCCCGTCGGGGATATCGCCGACGCGAACGTCGAACGATTCTTTCTTGGCTACGTCGACGGTGGTGTCGTCCTTTCCCCCGAGGTACAGGCGCCCGGCCTTGGCGAGTCCCTGGCGGTCGCAGGCGCGATGCAGCTCGATCAGGCGATCGCAGATTTGCGGCTCGATGGAAAAGTCGCCGATGAATTGCACGGTTTGATAATACGTTAGGGTGGGCCGGGTTGGATTTGAACCAACGACCAAGGGATTATGAGTCCCCTGCTCTGACCAACTGAGCTACCGGCCCTGTTTGCCTTATAAACGAAAAAGGCCGCTTTCGCGGCCCTTCTCGTGATGCTTTGTTTTCTTACCCTTCTTGGTCCAGGAAGCTCTTCAGCCTCTCGGAGCGCGAGGGATGCCGCAGCTTCCTCAGCGCCTTGGCCTCGATCTGGCGTATGCGCTCGCGCGTGACGTCGAACTGCTTGCCGACCTCTTCCAGCGTGTGGTCGGTCGACATCTCGATGCCGAAGCGCATGCGCAGAACCTTGGCTTCGCGCGGCGTGAGCGTGTCCAGCACTTCCTTGGTCACGTCGCGCAGGCTGGCGTAGGTCGCAGCGTCCGAAGGCGCCATCGTCGACTGGTCCTCGATGAAGTCGCCCAGGTGCGAGTCGTCGTCGTCGCCGATCGGCGTCTCCATCGAGATCGGCTCCTTGGAGATCTTGAGGATCTTGCGGATCTTCTCCTCGGGCATCTCCATGCGCTGCGCCAGCGTCGCGGGATCCGGCTCCTGGCCGGTCTCCTGCAGGATCTGCCGGCTGATGCGGTTCATCTTGTTGATGGTCTCGATCATGTGCACCGGGATGCGGATGGTGCGCGCCTGGTCGGCGATCGAGCGGGTGATGGCCTGCCGGATCCACCAGGTGGCGTAGGTCGAGAACTTGTAGCCGCGGCGGTATTCGAACTTGTCCACCGCCTTCATCAGGCCGATGTTGCCTTCCTGGATCAGGTCGAGGAACTGCAGGCCTCGGTTGGTGTACTT
>Ga0193752_1001537_pt1 | contig 19030 bp, 14 predicted proteins | sample H1c1metaG_FD_144924 | JGI IMG/M metagenome (GOLD analysis project Ga0193752, IMG submission 144924) | Soil microbial communities from a riparian zone of the East river system, Colorado, United States - H1c1 | ecosystem: Environmental > Terrestrial > Soil > Riparian zone | place: USA: East River...
TGTCCGCAGAGCGTGCGATCGAATCGCCGTAGCACCCACGCGGGATTGCGCGCCATGGCAATCGTCCCACGCAGTCCTCACAGACTCGACTCTCGCGTAAGAGCATTGCCTGCGGACATAGCAGGCGGAAGTTATGCAGCGTCTGCACGATCGGAATGCCGCGGCGCGAAGCTTCCCAGTACAGGGACGGCGACAGCGATGGAAACGTATTGTGAACGTGAATGACGTCCGGCGAGAATTTGTCGATGCAGATCGACAGTTTTGCGGTGGTCGCAGTCGACCAGATCGTGTTCAGCGCGGCGCTTAACGGACGCGCTTCGTCGACATCGTTGTTGTCGCCGCTCATCAGCAATACTTCGTGGCCGCGTGCGCGCAAGAGATCGGCTTCCTCTTCGGCCACGACATCTTCGCCGCCGCGCTGCCGGTACTTAGCATGAGCGATCAGGATGCGCAGCAAACTCATAGCGCAGGCCCCACCGTCGTGTTCGGCCGCGCGAACTCCGATTCGACGCCGAGGTCGGCTGGTACTCGTGGCAGATCCGCCTGGCTCAGCCATGATTGCCAGCGCTGTAAATCCTGAGCGTCATCCGCGACGTCGGAGCCTTTCGCAACCGGAAATTCTGACGAGCTGGCAGTCTTCTGTTGCGAGTGTCGATCTTGGCTCGAGACTTTTCGCCAAGCATCGAGTCCTTGCGCAAGCGGCCGTTCGCGTGACGGCCAGCCGAGCGACAACGTCGGCGTGCGCTCGGAGACAAAGTAATTAGCTTCCGATCGATTGGAAGCCGCGCCCGAGTCCGGCAAGACGAGCGCCGCTTTGCCGTTCCACGCGAGCACGTTGCCGACAACGGTGTTGTCGACCGGAATCAGCTCTTTAGGACCTTGCTCGCGTGCGCGTCGCTCATCGACAATGGCGAGCGCTTCCATGCCGTTGGCTGCGATCAAGTTGTGCGCCACCACGGACTCCGACGCATTCGGCAAGTAGATGCCCCGTTGTCCATTGCCGACCACATAGTTGTCGTAGATAAACGCGCGCCGGCTCGCTTCATAGTGAATACCCATGCCGGTATTACGGGCCGCGACATTGCGATGAATGCGGTTATTGTCGTTGTGCCAATCGAACCACAAGCCATCGCCTTGATTCGCGTAGGCGCGGTGGCCCGCGACCTCCGAGTCTTGTAGACCGCCGTCGCCCACGAATTTAGCGCCGCCTGCTTCCCACCATTTATTGAAGCCGCGCGTGTTATTGAAGCTCGTCTCGTTATCGAGAACCTGCGCGCGGCGACCGCGAACCTTCATGCCGATGATGCCGCAGTAGTTGGCCACCGATTGACGCACCATATTGTCGTTGCCGCTGATGTCGAATCCCGCGCCATCGGCATGACGAACGTCGAGATTCTCCAAGACCAACCGATCGCCGATTAACGTGATCGCGCCGGACTGACTGACGGATGTCGTGTTGGAATGAGCGAATCGCAAACCGCTGAGGGTGATATCGCTGACGCCGGATCCGAAGACCAGATAGGGCCGCGTGCTCACTTCGACAACGTGTCTGCGAGTTAAATCGGCCGCGGTCTTGATGTACAGCGTCTTGGCTTCCGCATCGTAATAAAAGCTCTCATCCACCAAGTTATTTTGATCGCCGGCAATTCGCTTGGGCCAAATGCCACCTTGAGATTTATGCAGGGCCGCGAATTTATGCTTGGGGTTCGACGGGAAGTCGCCGTAGATGTCGCCGCCAATTTGCTTCAGCGGCTGGTCGTCGATGAATACTTGCTGCGAAGAAACGCTCCAGTCCCGTTTCGCATAGACATTGTCGCGAACCTTCTCCCAACCTGTGACTAGGTCCGAGCCTTTGATGATGGGCTTTGCTCCGCGTGCCGCTTCGACGCGTGTCCGCGGCCCGGCTTCCTGTGTGCGGACAAGTCCCGTTGTTCGGAAGTCAATGGACTCACGATAGACGCCTTCGGCAAGGATCAACGTGTCCCCCGGCTGCAGAGTTTTCAACGCGCTAGCAATCGCGCCTGGCCGACTCGATTCGACTCGGATCGTTGCGGCTGCCACGGTGCCGGAGCACATGAGTAGACCGACAAACAGGAGGCGCGTGAGAGTCATTGGGTTCTCCTCGTCGACACGTTGTCTTGTACTTCGTAGTACAAGGTATTCATGCGATCGACTTGGTTGCGCCACGAGAAATAGTTACTGGCGCGATTCTGTGCGCCTCGCGCCAAATACGCTCGCAGCTGCGGACGTCGTGCGAGCAGCAGCAAGGCGTCGCCGAGTTGCCGGACGGTCTCGTCTTGCTCCGTCGCTTCGATCGTGATGCCGGAAAACGAATCGACGATGGCCGCTGGGCCGCCGAGGTTTAAGCATACAACGGGCAATCCGCACGACATGGCTTCCAAGACGGCGTTGCCGCTTGAATCGTGCAAGCTGGGGAATAGAAACACATCGTAATCGGGATACAGCGCCATCACCGATTCGTGTGTCATCCACGACAGCCATTCGATGCGGTGATAGATGCCGAGTTGCGCCGCCAACAGTCGCAACTCATGCTCTTGCTGACCACTGCCCACGATGGTGAACTGCGAACCGGGGAACGTCTCGAACAGCCTCGCGAACGCAGGCAGCGCAAGATGTAGTCCCTTCATGTGCACCAGGCGTCCGACAAAGAGAATGCGCAGCGATCCTGGATGCTTGGGCTCGGGCCCTACAATGTGGGCGGGAGGGTGATGCGACGGATCGGGTTCGGTGCCGATTTCCAGAAAGAGCTCACCTTGAGAGCGATAGGCGTGCGGCAAGCTGCGCCGAGTTTCTTCCGTCTTGCATAGAATGCGGCTCGCGCGCCGCAGTCCGATACGCAACAGCGGATCGACCTTCGCGTAGGCATTCGCCGCATCGCGCGCCCACTCGCTCATCCGATGCCTAAAGGGAAGACTGCGTCGCAATGATCGGGGGGCGCGTTCGCCGCCACCGACCGGGCCGAAGATAAACGGCACGCCAAGTTGTCCTAGCAAGGAAGGCTGGCGAAAGACACCGAACGTGATGTGATGAACAACGTCGAAGCGAACTCTTGCGTGCAGCGCGCGAGCGACGGACAACGAGCGCCACTGCCATAGGAAGTAGTAGAGATGCACGCCGCGATTGCCGCGCTTCCAAAATCGCGCCCACTTGGGGAGATCGAGGTAGGTGAAGTGCAGCGTGGGAATCGGATTTGCGCTGTAAGCACTCGCGATCGCTTCGCGGTTGCTCTCGCGAGTGATGACGTGAACTTCGTGCCCGAGTTCCGCCAGTCGCGTGGCCCATTGCCACCCGATGCCCGGTTCGGAGCCGCGCTTCGGCTCGCAGGCGTACGCCGACAATAGGATGCGTAACGGCGGTCGGCCGAGCGCACGGGCGTCGCGTCGCGCCAAAGGCATTTTGACTACAGAAGCCACAGTTGCCGCGCCTCGATCAAGTCGCAGAAGTTGCGAATGACAGGATGATGCTCAAGCAATTCGCCGCGAGAGACGCCGTAAAACTGCAGGGTGTGGAGTAGGTAGGCGAGCCCGTGCGCAGCGACGATGCGCGCATCCCATTTGAATTCCGGATACGTTTCCACCGCGAATTGCTTGGCGACCGCCAATGCCTGGTTGAACTCCCGAACTCGTAAACTGCGACCGGACGAGGCCGGGCCAATCAACTGGAAATGCAGGGGATCGAATAGCGGCGACATTCCTGCGTTGGCATATTCCCAGTCGAAGACGCAGAGCGTATCGGCCGTTCTAATATTCCAGGCCGCAAAGTCGCCGTGGCTGATCACAAAAGGCCCGCGCCAGGCGTCCAACCTGACGTTGCAGTCTTCGAGCGCGGCTTCGAATAGATCGCGGCGCGGCGCAGAAAGCGATGGCGACAGCTCCGCGAGTCCGTCATCCAGTAGGCGGCGAAGCGGCGACGCTTGGAACTCGCAGACGTGGCGATCGATGCTGCCCAAGCGCCCTAGAAAATCACTATGCGCGGCGGTAAACGACTGTGAGCCAGGCTTGCCGGTCACGATGCTCTGTGCAACGTAACGATTGCCGTTGCTGGCCCGGCCGTCATCAATGAGCCGAGGGACCGACGCATCCATTGGCTCGCAGGCATTTAGGACACGCAGCCAAACCGATTCGGCTTGCACCATTTTGTTGGCGCCGGAGCGCAGTGCGAGCTTCACCAGCATTTGCGGATCGCCGGTTGCAGACATCACGAGAATCGACGCCTTTTGATAAGGCCCTGGCGTGCCAATGAGGAACGCGAGCTGAGACTCCGCTGCCGCTGGCAAGCGATGCCCCAGTTGCCCTTTGAGCCACTCGCTCAGGGCCAACGCGGCAGGCGGCGCAAGTGTCAGCGCGGGCAGACGAGCACGGCGTCCCAATAAGTCATGAGCATGCAAACGCAAGCGTGCGTAGAGTTCGCGCCAGAGGTTAGGCAGAAATACACGCATGGCATTACGCCGCGCGCGCCGATTGCCGGCGGGCAGGAGCAGCGAACGGGGACGATTGCCGAACAAGGCGTGCCAGGAGCGTTCAGTGCGCGTGCCGGGCGACACATCGCTTTCGGGTGCGATACATTCGCCCAATACGCGCCAGGATTCCGCGAGCGTCACGAAGGCACTCCGCTGGACGCGCCGCGGTGCAGTCGCTCTGTGTGCCTGAGCTCTTTAAGCCAAGCGAGATGTTCATCGGGCACGGACGCGCCATAGCCGCCTCGCAGTGCCTTGATCGCCACGCGAAGCGCTTTGGCGCAGGGATACAGCACCGGATAGAGAGACTCGGTGATCTGACCAGAACGTCGAATGCGAAGTGCGGCATTCTCGCGCATTGCTTTGGGGCGTAAGGCTCGTGTCTTTTGCTCCGGATAACAACGCATGCAGGATAAATAGCGGCGCACATGGGCGATACGCGTGTGTTGGGCAAATCGATCCCAAAGGTCGCCGTCCATCGCAAGATTGAACGTGCGGTTCAGGCCGCCAACTTGTCTGTACAGCGAGCGCCGCCAGAACATGGACGGTTGGGGGATGTAGTTGTGATCGTAGAGAAACACGAATCGGCTGAACGGCATCTCGCGCTTGGGGCGCAGGAATTGGCCGTCGCCGTCAATCCACAGCGCGTCGCCGTATACCGCCATCTCATGTGGGTTGCGCGCGAAGAATTCACCGACTGCCTGGAGGGCGCCCGGCAGCAATAAGTCGTCCGAGCAGAGCCACCCCATGATCTCGCCGTCGGTGCGATCGAAGCCTTTAATCAACGCGTCGGTTTGTCCCGCATCCGGTTCCGACACCCAGCTTGCAAGTTTCGATTCATGGCGTCGAATCACGTCGACGCTTTCATCGGTTGAGTTGCCGTCGATCACTACGTATTCGAGGTCCGGGTAATTCTGATTCAGGACCGATCGCATAGTGGCATCCAGGTACTGGCCTTGCTGATATGAGCAAGTGACCAGCGAGATGCTTGGGCTTGCACGCGAATCCGGCACGGAGGGAGAACGGGCCATTAGTTTTTCCTCAGGGTGACGCGGAAGTGATCGCGTGTGAACGGACTCCATGGCTGAGTCCAGTACTTGCCGAGCAACGGCGCGATGCTGGGATAGGCGCGCGGCGCCAGCTTGTAGAGGCTCACTTGCGCGGAATCGTTGAGCTTGTGCAGGAACGAATGTGTCGCGCGAGTTTTGTGCCGGACTTCGCGCCAGACAAGCAACCGAAAGCCGTGATGCGCGGCGAATCGCTCGAGCGAACGTCGCGACCAGAATAAATGATGCTCGAACAGTCGAACGTACCACCAATGATTCGCGCCGTAGCGCTGCGGCCAGAAGCTATCGCTGTTGCCGGTCTCGATGATCACGAAGCCGTCGTCGCGCACTAATTCGCGCAGTCGCTCGAACGCCAAGTGCGGGTCGTACAGATGTTCGAGCACATCGAATAGCGTGACCACGTCGTACGGCTCGCCGCTCCACTGCAGCGACGGACTCTCGATCAAGCCGCGAATGAATTCCCCCCGCACCTGTTCCGCACAGCCGGGGTGTTGCACGATATCGAGCGCGGAGCGGCGGCCATGCTCGGAATATTTACCCCATGCTTCGAGCAATGCTCCGTTGCCCGCCCCGATATCGAGTAAGTCGATGGAACGATCGCCCGCTAACTGCTTCAGCTCCACCGTCTCATCGTGAAAGTCGTAAGGGTCCATCCATTTCTTACCGGCTTGCCGTTCGAACACTTCAGCTAACGAATGCGGCGCGGGCAACAGGGTTTTATAGACGAGACCGCAAGCGATACAAGTCGCCACGGAGACGCCCTCCGGCGGAAACGCAATGCGATCGGTGCCGAATACGTAGCCGTTGTCGACGAGCGGTAGCGCGCCGTCGTGTTCAAGTCCGCACGTCGGACATCTCGGCACGCGCTGCCATTCGACGCTCGGCACGGATGGGTCGAGAGAGACAACGGCGTTCATGCGCGACCTCTCTCTGGTGCGGTTCGCGAGTTCACTGTGCGCATGTAGTGGGCGATGTCCGTCGCGTTGCCCGCATACGCTTGCGGATCGCAGCTCGCGGCCAGTCCTACCAAGAATCCGAGCGTCGTCCATGCGAGAAACGCCATCTCCGGTTGCAGGAGGATGGGATTGAAGGCATATACGACGATCGCCGCGAGCGAAATCATCGCAAAGGTGTGGACATGCGGCGCCCACGGGTAGTGCAAATGCCGCGGTGCCAAAACGCGGGTGTAGGCAAACGTGCCGACCCGCAGATAACTCCACGCCCAAAGTCCGATGGCGAGTAATCCGCCGTTAGCAAGCAAGTCCATGACGTCACTGTGGGTCGGCAGGCGATTGCGCGAGATACCGATGCTGTATAGCGTGAACTTTCGAATGCTCTCTTCGCTAAAGCCGGTGCCCCAAATGGGCGACTGCAGGAACTGCTGCCAGGCGGCGCGATACGTAAACGTGCGGAACTCGGTGTTGCCCGACGGCAAGTAGTGCTCTTTGAAATAGAGCAAGTAGCAGCCCGCCGCCGCAATCAGCAACACTCCGGTGAATGCCAGATAGTGCATCCAGAGCTGTTTGGTGGAGGACGCGCGCCTCATGACGTTCAGCCACAGAAATGCTGCGACGTAGACCGTTGACAGCAGAGCGATGAGATACGAGGTATTTTTCCTCGATAACAGGGCCGCGGCGACGACGAACGCAAATCCGATCCAAGCATACCCTCGGTGTTGACGGCTGATCATGAGCGCAACAGCGGCCGGGATCAGCATGAAAATCTGCTCGTGATAAAGCTCGCGATGACCGTAAACCGAGACTAGGCCGAGCATCATGCAAATTGCCGCGATCACGATCAGCTGTAAAAACGAGTGCGCAAGCTTGAAAGGTGCGGCGCTATTGGCAACGATCAAAGCCGCCGCCGGGGCGGCAACGATGTACAAACCCAGATTCAAAAAGGTGGCCTGAAAGCCTTCTACCCAGCGCGCGTGGGCGCTACCCACGACAATCCAAGCACCGAGCAAAACCAGCGGCATCAGAATCGACACCGATGCGCGACCGGGCGGATACGGCATTGACGGCGTGCTTAAGCGCCGGCCGGCAATGCTGAGGATGGCCAGCGGAATGGTGGCGAGCAAAGGCAAATGACGAATCGCACGTCGTCCGGGTAAAGGCCAATCCGGCGGCACGACCACGAGCGCTAGAGCCACCGCGATGCAAAGCAGGAAGCAGTACTCCGACCACACCAGTGTGTCGGCGACGTTCACGCGCAGTAACGGTTGGGGGATGCGCGGTCCGGCCGATGCAATGGCACGAGCTGTCATTGCACGACCTCACGAGCGCTCGCGGCCATCGAAGTCAGCGAAACGCGCAAACGCGGATCCGGCTCCACGGAATGAGGCAGCTCGGGGAGAGCAATGTCCAACTTTGCCGCGGGCGCGTCGTCCAGAATTCGATTCACACCGACAACGCGCGCGCCGGCAGGGACATCGCGAGTCACGACTGTATTCGCACCAATCATCGCGCCGTCGCCAATCCGCACCGCGCCCAAGACTCTTGCGCCAGCGCCGATGTAAACGTTGTCCCCGACAATGGGCGCCACGTTGTGATGCAAATCTTTTCCGCCCAGCGTGACTTGCTGCATGATCGTCACGCCGCGGCCTAGGCGCGTGCGTGAATGAATCACGATGCCGTATGGGTGCGGCAGATACAGATCGCGCGGAACCGCGCAATAGATATCGGCATTGAAGATCACGCGCATCAATTTGCTGATGAGCGGAATGCGATGACGGCAGCAAAAGAGGAGCCAGCGACCCGCCAGCGGCGAGCGCTGCCCAGCTCCGGACAAACGCAGGCGTGCCCGCGTTTGTAATTCGCAGCGTTGCAGAATGGCATCGGCCGCGTTTGTCACGACCTCGGTCAGCGGCGCGCTGGCGTCGATAATGGCGACGTGTTGCTGGCCTTCGAGTAACTCGCGATACGCATGGCGTTGGCGCTCGGTTTCTTCGCTGGAAACTTCCTGTTTGCGCGATTGCAGCACTGCGGTCGGCGCATCCAGCAAAATCCAAAGATCGGGGCGCGGTACGAATGCGCGTAAGCGCCGCACCCATTTCATCGAGCCCGTATGCCGGTAGCGAATCGGATCCGCCAAGATATCGTCGTAGTAGCGGTCGAACAGGACGCCGTTGGAGCGCACGAGCAGCGAGCGCAGCGAGAACCAGTAGCCCAAGACATAGTCGCCGGCGAAGTACAGAAGCTTGGCGAATGAGCGCCCACGGCTCCGAGGTCGATCCGCGTGCGGCGTACGCGTAGGGGCGCGGTCGGGCCGATACAAAAAACCTGGACGCAAATGCACGATTGTGGTCTGACGAAACGCCTCGCGAACGCGACGCTCGGCGGCGGCGATAATGCTCGACTTGCCGCTGCCATCCGGACCTAAGACGCCAATGAGCAAGCCGGTTGGCCGACGCCAGCGCGAGAGGCGGCGAGTGAGTTCGCGCAGAACGCCGACGACCATCAGCGGTACGCGTTGATGCAACACAGCACGCAATCGCGGCAGCAGTTTGCCGACAGTGCTCCAATCACCAGAGTCGGCGGCACCCGCAAGCAAACGCGCCTCGACGGTTTTACCCCAAAATCGTTCGATCAACGTCATTGAGCCTGTAGGGTCGAGGTGCCAATGTCGTGTGAGATGCCGGCAATGACGCGGTTGCAAATCCTGTTTGTCGATCTTCTTGATCAGGTAGTAGCAGAACTCGTAGGCAGGTGAGCAGATCATGAAGTGTCGTGGCGTGCCGTCGTCAGAGAGCGCCGGGACGGCGTGCGTCAGCAGTTCTTCGGCGCGTAGATATTTGCGGCTGCGTCGCACGTAGTGGCCGCAAATATCGATCGCAAGGAACTGATGGTCGCCGCGCGATGCCACGACGAAATAGTACGCGTTGTGTTCATGCTGCAGACATTGCACCAGGCGCAAATCGTTGCAGCGGCAGAACTCGTCGATCAACGCCGGCATGCGCGCCACCATTTCGTCGGGCACGACAATATCGACGTCGCTGGTGACTTCTTCCGGCAGCGAGTCGGTATCGCCCAGCACGCTATAACTGATGAACTGCGTGTCCAGCAGATGGAAAAACTGTAGCAATGGCAGTGAGACGCGCTGCATGTTAGTTGAGCAACTGCTGGTATTGAGTGAGCGTGCGGCGCGCGATGCCGTCCCAGTGCAAGTGATCCAGCGCATATTCGCGACCACGCAAGCCCATCTCGCGCCATTCGGCGCGACGCGCGAGCAAACGCTCGAAGCCCAAATGAATGTCCGTCGCGTGCGGCTCGACGGTGACGCCGCAACCGCTGCGCTCCACGTGCGGAGCGATGCCTGCTGACGCCGCAATCATCAGCACGCGCCCCGCCAGCATCGCCTCCAGCGCCGCAAGGCCGAATCCTTCGAAACGCGAGGGAATACAAATAATGTCGTAGTCGGCGAGCACCCGAGTGGCCGGCAAGTCGTAGTTCGGCGGGAGCTTTTTGACTTTGTCGGTGATCTGAAGCGATGTGATGAGCTTGGTGAGCGTTGCCAATTCGCCGTCCCAGTCCGGCCCTTGCATCGTGAGGTGCATCGAATGCGCGCGAGCGGCGCGTTCAAAGCCTTCAAGCAGCACATCCAGGCCCTTGGTATGAATGGCCATGCGGCCCCAATAGAGCACACGAACGTCGCCCTCTGTGCGCCAGCGAAGTCGATCGCTGTCGATCACATCGCTTTGCGAGTAACCATTCTCGGTGGCGATAACCGGCACCTTGATGCCGAGGCGCCGAGCCCAGCTTTCGTGTCGCACATCCAGCTGTTGCAGAGCCAACGCATCTTTCAATGCGTTGCGTTCCAGCAAATACCAGTACGGCCATTTAAGGTATGGACGCTTCGAGAACAACATCGGGTGATACGGCCCGTGCGGCGCAACCACGTAGGGAATGCGCAGGTTCTTCAACTTGCGCGACAAAGAATAAACGCTGGGGTGAAACATGCCGTTGAGCACAACCAAGTCGCGCTCGGGTCGCAATGAGACTAGATGGCTGACGAGCGACGGAGCTAGCCGCAACGTGCGATAACGCGCGCGTGTCGCAAAACAGCGAATGCCGTAGCCTTCGGGGGTCACTGTGTAACTGTCGCGATCGCCTTCGCACCAGACGTCCACATCAACGCCGTTTGCGATGAGCCCGCTCGCGAGACCATGAACCGCTTTATTGGTGCCGACACGCAGCGGTAAGCCGGCTGCGGGAAAATGCTTGAGATAGAGATGAATCTTTTCCGGGGCATCGCGCGGCGCTAGCTCATCGGGAGAATCAATTTCGAACCCACGGATGTGCGAGGCAGTACTCATGCTTGGGCGCCTCCCGGGGCGGTTCTAGTTGAAGTGCAGTGCGGATCTCCCGCGTGCGTGTCATCCGCTTGATCATTCGCTCGATCAGCGTGTATGGAACCCGTTGCACCGCCGGTTGGAAATAGGGCTCGGTAGATTCGCCATGTCAGCCATCCGGCCATTGAAGCGCAGATGATTTCCGACAGGAGTGCGCCTTGAATTCCGAATCGCCAGATCAACGCCACACCGGCAGTCAATACGAATCCGTTGAGCCAGAGCGTGCGGAGAAACAATGAGCGGCCGCCGCCTGCGATCAACACCGTGAAATCCAGTGGCGTGCGCGCGAAATTGAGGCAATAGGCGAGTGCGCCCATCGCCACCCAAAGCTGCAAGTGATCCAACACCACGCGATCGCCGTACAACAGCCGTGCGAGCGGCTCTGCACCAATCGTGACCAGTGCGGCGCACACCACGAATGGCAACGCCAACATGAGCGACAGCCGTCGATTCCATTCTCGCAGGCCACTGTGACCTTGAGCGGCGAAGTGGCGAGCCGCCTTCGACGGCAAGTGATTAGTCGCTGCTTGCCTAAGCGGATTCAACACATTCACAATCTGATACGCGGCGCGATACGCGCCAAAGCTTGCGGGACCCAACATCGCCGCCAGGATCAGACCGTTGCCGCTCACGCCGAGCCATGCGACGCCTTGTTGCGCGACCAACCAACGACTCAGCTGCCAAGTTTCGGCAAGCGTCGCGATCAACGCGCGTCGCGATCGAAGCTCGGGCAATTCACGCAACGCGCGAAGACCGACGCGATGACGCAGCTGATATGCGCCAAATACCGTGGCGAGCAGCGAGGATGCGCCTAGCGCCAGCACCGCGTTGGCGGGCGTCGCGTCGATAGTGCCTAGCTCAAGGACGACGCACAGGATGCCGGCCAGCTGTAAACCGTACGACGTGCAATTGTTGAGCGCAGCACCTTTCACGTCGCCTTGCGTGTACAGCACGCGCCGCACGAATTCCTGTCCCATCCACGCCGGAATCGTGAGCGCGAGTGCGAAGGCGACGGAGGCATACGAGGGATTGAAAACCTGCCAAACGAGGCCGGAGGCTGCGACAACGATTGCGATCAATACGCAACCGATGAGCTGGAGTGTGCCCAAGACCGCAGTCAAACGCGTGTACTCGAGCCCGGCGCGCTGTGCGCCCAAGATGTTGTGGGGCTGCGCGACAAGTGCGTTCTGCAGTCCGGTCAGCAAAAGCAGGATCGTGTTGGCGACCATGAACACGCCGAATTCAGCAAGCGGCAAGTAACGCGCGAGTAACACAACCGTTAGAAAATTGACGGCGCTGACGACGCCTTGATCGAACAGCACCAACGCTGCGTGCTCGAATTTGGCGCGCAGAGTTGCGCGTGGCCGGTCGTGCACTACGGGAGGAGGCCCGATGCCGGTGACTTGCGCGCTGGCCATGGATCAGTAGCGATTCAGCGCAGCACCGACGACCTGGGCGCCCGAGCTGGACACGCGGTCGATTAATTCTTGTAGTTCGTCGAGGCGCGAGACATCCTTTCTCGCGATCAGTAATGCATTCGCCGTTTGCGCCGCGATCACTTGCGCGTCAGCACAGTTGGCTGCAGCGGGTGTGTCGACAATCACAACGTTGTAGGTTTGCTGTGCTTGGTCCAGCAACTGCATGAATTCCGGACGCCCCACGAGTTCGATCGGGTTTGGCGGCGCTGAACCTGCGGGCAACACATCTAGATTGGCAAAGGCCGGAATCGTCTTCACAGCCTTGCTCGCATCGCGGCCGCGCAACACGCCGGACAAGCCGATCTTGTTGTCGAGGTTGAACAGTGCATGTTGCTTCGGTGTGCGAAGGTCTGCATCGATCAGCAACGTCTTGCGGCCCCATTGCGCAAACGAAATGGCAAGATTCGCGGCCGCGAAGCTGCGGCCATCTCGCGGCCGCGGGCTGACGATGGCAAGCGCACCGTTCTCCTGATTGAAGCAGCTTAACAACAACTGCGATCGCAAATCGCGCACCGCTTCGCCTTGTTTGCTGAAGGGCCGGTAGGCGGAAACCAGTTCGGCGCTTAACTGACCATCGCCGGATTGCAGGCAGGGATAGCCGAATTGAATGGCGAGCGCTTGTTGCAAGTCCGCATGACGCACCAAGCGCAGTTTGCACGCCGCCTCGCCGAAGCGCAGGCCGCGACGGTTTTGGAGTCGCAGCACCTTATCGATGTCCTTGTGTCGTAACTTGCCAAGGTCCGCGAGAATTTGGCCAAGCGGCCGCTGCTCAAGCTCGCCCTTGGCTGCCGGCTCGTCATCGTCGATGGACTTGGCGTAGCGATCTTGCGGTGGAGCGGACTGTTTTTTGGAATGCGTGTGCGGATCGGTGTGCATACGGCCTCAATGTTGCGACAGCAGAGAGTGCTGCGGCGGTAGTCGCACGCGAGCGCTGCTGAGTCTCGGACCGTCGTGCAGGGCACCCAGTACCTGCACACCTAGAAAATCTCGAAGATCGTCCGCACTGCGCACGAAGCGACATACGACTTCCCGCCACAGAGCCATGCCGATGCCGACGATGAAGCCGATCGCAGTGGCCAAAGCTAAATTGAACGGCAAGTTAGGGGTCGTCGGTTGGCGCGGTGGGACAGCTACGCGTACAACGGAAATATTCGTCTGCGTCATTTGACTGTTGAGCCTCGTTTGCGAGGCCTTCTGCACCGTGTCGTCGAGTGCGCGCTGCGAGCTGTCGACGGCGTCCTTCAATGCAGCCAACTGCGCATGCCCTTTTCGCATTTGCAGCATCGACGACTTCTGCGAACCGATTTCATCCTGAAGGCCGCTCGCTAGTCGCGATGTTTCTTCTGCCAGTTGCGCACGCAACGCGGCGACTTCGCTTTGAGTGCTTTTGTAAGTCGGGTGATTCGACCCCAACTGCGGCGGCAAATTGTTCAGTTTGGCTTGGGCGCGCGCAAGATCGCTCTTCAGCGCTTGAATGGCGGGATGATTCTGCGATTGCGCCGCGACGAGTTGCGCATTCAAATCGTTCAGGCGCGCCGAATCGGCATCGCTGCTGCCGTCGGTACTGATGATGCCCGAGCGCTGTTGAAAGTCGGAGAGCTTCGCCCGTGCGTCCTGGACTTCTTTCGTCTGCCGTTCGACCTGTTCATCGAACCACGCCGAAGACGTGCGCGCTGGATTGACGCTCAACTCTAACGTCGTATCGACGTAAGCTTTAACGATCGCATTGGCGGCCTCCGCGGCGGTGCGCGCGGTCGGCGCGGAGTAGCCGACTTGAATGACGCTGCTATCGGGCGATGGACGCACAACGCTGTTCTTCATGAACCGATCAGCGATGCGATAACGTTCATTGCCTGCGTCGGACGTTTCATCCGCGTCAACGCGGCGCTCGGGCATAAAGCGTTGCACCAACCCAATGACGGTGTCTTTCGCGCGTCGTAGCGTTTCTTCCATCGAGGATTCGGTGCCCAAGAAACGCTGGCGTGCCGCGGCATCGTCGACTAGGTTCAATCGATCCACCACCTTCAGCGCCACGTTCTGGCTACCGAGAACATCGATCTGCGTAGCGAGATAGCCGGAATACAACTGCGCCGGCGGTTTGCCGGCCGCATCGGTACCATCGGCAAAATTGATGAGCACACTGCTGGTAGCCACATAGCGCGGCGTCATCGCCGCAGTAATGGCGCCGCCGACCACCCACGCGCCTACGACTGCGATAAAAATGAGCCCTATGTGCGCTCTCAGTATCCTCAGTAATTGTGAAAATCGCATGGAGTGTTGCCGTGATTGAAGTGGGGCGTCGTCACGGACTAGAACAACGATTCTTTCACTTGGACGACATCGCCGGCGGCCAACGAGTCTGTGAGTTTCACTTTGTAGACCTGTGTCGCGCCTTTGGCGTCCCGACGACTCACACGTAGGCCACGTTCTGTGCCGCGCACGGTTAACCCGCCGCCTGTCGCGATGGCTTGCCGGACGGTCATCTCTCGCTGGAGCGGATACGCGCCGGGCTTTTGCACTTCACCGTAGATGTAGAACACAGGTTGCGCGGCAACGTAAATAACATCGCCGTTTTGGACGGAAACATCCGCGCCTGCGCCTGCGCCTACTAATTTATTCAAGTCGATATCGCTTTGCGTCGAGGTGCCGCTGGGGTCGCGCCGCACGAGTCGAATCATCGACGAACCCTTTTCATTCACCCCACCGGCTTGTGCGAGTAGATCCATGACACTGGCAGCCGACGAGATCGGATACTTACCGGGCTTGTTGACTTCACCCAGCACAGAGACCTGTTGGCTGCGATATTCGGTGACTGACAGGTTGATTTCTGCTTGGCGCAAAAATCCACCTTCAGTCAGTTGCTTGGAGAGGCGCTGCTCAGCGGCGGCCTTGCTCAAGCCGCCGAGAATGACGCGGCCGATAAGCGGAAAAGGAATCGACCCGTCTTCGGACAAGCGCGCCTCGGTCGTGAGATCCGTGTTGTTGTAGACCGTGATGCGGACCGAATCGCCCGCACCGAGCAAGTACTCGTCTGCTGCAAACGATGCGAAAGGCAACGAAATACTTAACAACAATATCCACGTAAACAGGCGGCGCATCCTAGACTCCTGGTGTTTTTAGTATGCGTTGCGATCACCGAATACCAGCCACGCTGTGCGCCACAGGATCTTGATATCGATCCAGGGCGACCAGTGCTGCAGGTAGTCGAGATCGTAGGCAACGCGCATTTGCATTCGATCAAGCGTATTGGTTTCGCCGCGCAGGCCATTGACTTGCGCCCAGCCGGTGATGCCGGGCCGAACTTTGTGGCGCCGCATGTAGCCGTCGATCTGGCGGCGATACATTTCGTTGTGAGCGACGGCGTGCGGGCGCGGACCCACCAAGCTCATGCTGCCCATCAGTACGCAGAACAATTGCGGCAACTCGTCCAAGGACGAGCGCCGCAGGAATGCGCCAATGCGGGTCACGCGCGTGTCATTGCGCTGCGCCTGCGTGACAGTGCCTCCGTCTTCACAGACCGCCATGCTGCGGAACTTGTAGACAGCGATTTCCTCACCGTTCAAGCCGTAGCGACGCTGTTTGAAAAATACTGGGCCGCGAGAATCGATGCGAATGAGCACCGAGATCACGACTAGGATCGGCGCTAGAAGCAGCAACAAGACTGCGGAGATCAAAATATCGAGTGTGCGTTTCGCTGCGCCTTGCATGCCGCAACAGGGAGTCTCGAAGTAAGTCAGTAGCGGCATGCCCGCCATCTCAACGATGCGAGTTTGATTCGGCGCGCCGTGCGGCAAGTCCGGGAGGAAGTAGATCGAAGCTGTGGTATCGCGCAGTTCATCGAGCACTGCGTCCAATTCTTCGCAATCCGATACCGGACGCGCGATATGAATGACGTCGATGGAGTTCCGCCGTACGTAGCCCGTGATATCGGCAATTCCGCCCAGCAGATTAGATGGCGGCATACCGTGCGATTGCGCCGTCTTCGTGTCGTCGAAAAAGCCGATAAAAGTGCCGAATGAGGGGTCTTGCTCGAGACGCGAAGCGAATTCACGCGCCGTTGCATTGCTGCCGATAATGATGTGCGTGCGCGCGAGACGGCCCGTTCGATTCCATTGACAGAGAATGCGGTACGCGAACCCGCGCGCCAGCGTGAAACAGATCGGCGTCAAAATGGCCCACGCCACAATGACAACGCGTGAATACGAGTCGGAGGCTTTCGCGGCGAAGCCGACGAATAGGAGGAGACCAAAGACGTTGGCCCAACCCAAGAGCAAACGTGGCACGAAGAAATCTGTCTTCGATAGCGGCTGCAGAGTTCGAAACTCCGCGCCGCCCAACAGCCGCCAACTCAATGCGAATGCCAGCACCGCAAGAATAATGTATGGACGAGTGATGGGTTGGCTGAATAAGCCGGCCGCAAAGACCAACGCGATGACGGTGCTGATAGGGAAAAGTAAATGTCGAACAACCGCGACCCCGGACGGTTCGACTCGGCCTAAGCGGCCCGACGATCGCAGCGACGACACTGTCACCCTCGGCGCACGACCCCAAGCCCGCGGAAAAACGCTTGCGGCGCGCATTCCAGCGTGAATTTTCGTGCTCTGTGCCATAGTTCAACTCGATCGATTCAACGGGTCAGATCAATGGTCTTCATCCGCCTGCAATCTCAACGTGACGATTGCATGACAAGGAATAAACAATGGTTCAGTGCGAAGGTTCCGCGCCTAGCTGTCGCGATAATCGGACGGTTGCCTGCTTGTCGGTAAGGGCCGGCCGATTACTTACCGCAAAAAATCACTCAGCCGAATCAATAAGCACTGAGACGCTTCAACCCACGACGTGAAGAGTTCGCACCCGCCGCTGCCAGTGCAAGCGGTGCGGAGCGATCGTCGAGCTCGAGCAATTCAACGAGCTGATCCCTGCCGCGAGCAATGCGGCTCTTGATCGTGCCGACTGCGCATTTGCACATTTCCGCCGCTTCACGATAGGACAGGCCGCCGGCACTGACCAGCAGCAGCGCTTCGCGCTGTTCCGCCGGCAGCTCTTTGAGTGCGCGACCCAGTGCTTCGAGTTCCGATTGCGCTTCGTATTCAGGTTGAACGGACAGCGACGAGGCGTAGATATCGTCGGGATCTTCGACTTCGAATTTACGATGGCGCAATTCCGAGTAGTAACGGTTGCGCAGGATCGTCAGTAACCAAGCCTTCATGTTGCTGCCGGGCTGGAAGCGTTCGCGGCAGTTCCACGCTTTCATCATGGTTTCTTGCACGAGATCGTCCGCCAACGTGGCGTTCGAACACAGCGAACGACCGAACGCACGCAGCGTCGGCAGAAGCGCGGTCATATCGCGCAGAAAGTCTGAAGAGGAATCCATAAGAAGCGCCGCTCCGGTACCGTGTCAGGAGGCCGACGCTGAGTGGCGTGTTATTCGTTTTGCAGCTGCCGAAGGAGATTGAGCATTTCTCTCGGCAGCGGCTCACGCGTTACATCGTGAAACCACCGTTTGAGCCGATCCTCGAGCCACGGCGGTACTGAATCCGGGTCGAGATCGGCGTCGCTCGAGTGTTGAATTCGAGTGCGTCCGACTACGGTGTCTATGTAATAGGTTACGGACATGGCGAAAAAGAAGAGGGCAAGCGTACTTGCTGTAAGACAAGTCTCACATACGCTTCGATCGAGGATAAAAACGTGCGCAGATGTAACGTTTTGTCGCGGGGTTTGTTCCGCCAGTGGGTGAATGCCGACACCCACTGTCGGCGCCCAACTACGGGAAATGGCGAGTGATTGTGGCAACCCTCGCACCTCATCTCGAACTTGAGGCGGTGGGAGGAACTCTGTCGCTAAAAGCGATCAATTAGGCACTGAATTTTTCCCCACCCAGATGTCAATTTCAACGACAGCGCCCATTGGCAGAGCAGCGACGCCAATCGTGGTGCGCGCCGGATAGGGTTGCGAGAAATATTTTGCATACACTGCATTCATACGAGCGAAGTGATTCATGTCGGCTACATAGACGCCCACTCGAACCGCGTCGTCGAAGTGCAGCCGGCCGCATCGAGCACAACCTTCAAATTGGCGAACACTTGTTCGGTTTGCGCCTCGATATCGTCGCCCGACAATTTGCCTGTCGCGGGATTGCGACCGACTTGTCCGCTAATGAAAATCAAATTGCCGAATTCGATCGCGGCGGAAAAAATGACCGACGGGTGGGCTTAGCTTCTCGGAGGTGATAGCGTGCTTTTTCATCGTAACTTCCAGGGTTAAATCGAGACTTCAATATCGCGAACGTAACACGCGCCGCCGGCAATTCGAACCGCATAGGCGTCGGCTTGCTTCATTGCCCAAGCTTGCACGGTTCCTTCTCGGCCCATTTCGTAGCCTTGCTCGACAGTCAGCGGCTGCTCTACTCGATCGTCGATGAAGCGGCGGTAATTGGCGGCCAGCACGCCAGAGGCGGTTCCGGTTACCGCGTCCTCGAGCGTGCCGGATGCGGCCGGCGAAAAATGGCGCGCGTGCATCTTTGCCGCGGAGCGGAGGGTTTGCAGACAAAATGGGTGAATGGATGCGCCCGGAACCTGTGCTAAGACAGCGTCGAACTCTGCTTGGATCGGCTGCATCGCTTGCATTGTCTGTAAGTCTCGAACCGGAGTTACCAGCG
>Ga0193752_1001538_pt1 | contig 19024 bp, 22 predicted proteins | sample H1c1metaG_FD_144924 | JGI IMG/M metagenome (GOLD analysis project Ga0193752, IMG submission 144924) | Soil microbial communities from a riparian zone of the East river system, Colorado, United States - H1c1 | ecosystem: Environmental > Terrestrial > Soil > Riparian zone | place: USA: East River...
TGCCGCTTCAGTCAACGGCCGCTCTCGCAGGTCGCTCATCACTTCGTTCGGCGGAACATTGAGAAGTATGATCCCGCGAGCGGTTGTGAAATTCAGCAATATGGTCTTTGATCTCGGGGGTTTCATCGCGGCTTCCCCATTTCCTTCAGGCACCCCATCCGCTACCGCAGGTGGTACTGACTTATCGCCCTTCCCTTTCTCCTCGTCTCCTTTTCCCTTATTCTCTTCTTCTCCAAACTTCCCTTTTATCGAAAACTTCCCTGCGGCACCTTCCTTGACCTTTGAGAGTTCGATGTCGCTCAGATATCTTGGCCGCGATTCCGTCCAAAGCATTTCATATCTAAGGTCGTCAGTCGGAACATCGGCGGCAATGGTTCCAGTGCCTGTTATCACCTCAACAGATTCCATATCACCTGAAATGCGCACTTCGCCGTCCAGCGTTTCGATCTTCAATCGAATACGCTCAGGCACAGTTATTGAAATATCTACGCGATTTTTTTTGTTCTTCGGTTGGGATTCGATGCGGACAACGCCTTCGTTTGTGGTGACGTTAATTTCGTTTTCGGCGATCGTGGTTTTCGCGTTAACGGTTAAAATGGCGGAACTTGATTTTCCTTCGGCGTCGGGAGGCATAGTAGCGATATCTACGCGGCCATAACGATTTACTATTTCTATCGTACCGCCGGCCGCAGTACTCAATTCGCGACGCAACGCCTGGCCATCTGCGTTTGAGACGCAAATAAAGCCAGCGAACATCAGAACCAGCAGATTTCGCCAAACTATTTTCATCCGGTTGGTTTGCTTGTAACCCGCCCCGACTGTATCAATCTTTGTTTCACCCTTTCCTGCCACTTCTTGCGCGGATGCTCTGTTTCCTCAAATTGGACAAAAAGATCGCTCAGATTCTCACCGCCGGCCTGACGCGTTTTCAAATACAATAGTGCAAAAATAATTGCCGAAAGGGAGGTCAGAATTATCTGTACGGGAAGCATCAGTAACGATTGGAGCGTTTCCCGGGCAATTGCCGCCATTCTATTCGAGGGCTTTTTATTCTCACCATCGACCACAGCAACATTCCGTCCAGTTCCAACATGAATATTTAAGACCTCATCCGGATCTTCATCGGAGTTATTTGACGCCTGATCTGTAGCTGCGGGATTGCCGCTGTTTTCTTCCTTATTTATCTTTTCGCTGATCTGCGTTGCCTTATCCACGCTGAGAGCGACGATCAAGCTGATCGTTCCCCCGATCGCCAAAGGAATTATGAACAAAATAGCTACCGCTGCGATCGTAGTCGTCAAAGAACGCATAACGAGTAACTTCGAACGTTTAAAAGCAGCAATTCCGCGGACGCCTTCCATCATCACAACCGGCGCTACCAAAGAAAGCAAAACGGTCGCGGCGATGCCGGGCAAAACACAAAGTATCAAGCCCGCGAATATTGTTATCGACTGAAGAAATCCGGTACCCGCAAGCCGCTTCCAATTTTTCCAGGTCGCCCGCAAGGCAGGCCGCATCCGAACGGGACGCAGCGGAACCGCTAGGACCTGATTGACCACCCATGTGATAGTACCCACAGCCAAATATCCACAAAAAAATGCTGAGAACGTCGAGATTGCCGTAATGACCGCAAAAGCAATGCCTCTGATCGGCGAATCTTCGCTTGTCCCCTCGATAACATAGAACACACCCAATACGACATTCAGCAGCGAGGTGGCAATAAATGGCAAAAACAGCAAAATTGTGATGCCGAGAAATTTCGGAAGATGTTCCGTATAGATCATCACCGCACGCCGAAGAAGATCCCAAATTCCCTCCGAGCGGGAACGCAAGGAACTTGCAAAAGCCTCAGCAGTTTGCGGACGATTATCCGCCTCTTTTGACAAGGCTGTCGCTATCACGCCTTTCAATTTCTTTCTTACTTTCTTTGCCTTCAATGGCGGCGGCGGAACCGCTTTGTGGGATTCCATTATCTCCGTAAAATCACCGCGAAACGGGGTTTCTCCGGAAAGCATTTGATACGCGATCACGCCAAGGCTGTAAATGTCCGAGCGAGCATCCAGATGCTCGCCCTTGCATTGCTCCGGCGACATATACAGAGGCGTCCCAAGCACCGCCCCGACCCGCGTAAGGTCTTTTGTAGGCGTAGAATCGAACGAAGTAGAACGGATAGTGTGCGGAATGCTTTGATCGGCTGCGTCTGAAATTATCTGAGTGCCGACCGTTTCCTGATCAGATACTTCGATCGGCAGCAATATCGCCGTCCGTTTCTCTGAACCGTCCGTGTCTTCACGCACCTCGATAACGGCTGTTCCGGCTTCGGACAAGCCAGCCATCGTACCTGACTCCGAAACCAGCGTCGGCGAAATGCTGTCGTGAATTGTCTCTTCCTTTGTAAAATCGCCGATGGTGTAACGTCCGCCGACAATTCCGCCCGTGGCACGTCCATTGTGATCCAAAGACTCTGTCCCGTGAGTTTCGAGTTTGGCGATACCAAAATCCAGCACCTTAACCGTATAGCCGCCGCGTTGATTTGGCTCCAGCCAAATATTATCCGGCTTTAGATCACGGTGAATAATGCCTTGATCGTGGGCTTCCTGAACGGCCGAACAAACCTGATCGAGGATGTCGAGCGTCCATGAAACAGGCAGATTCTTTTCTTCCTCCAGAATTTCGCCTAACGTGCAGCCATCCAGATATTCCATCACCAGATAGGCAACCTGGCCATCTTTGGTATGTGCAAATCCAAAGTCCGTAACATCGACGACATTAGGGTGACGCAGTCTTCCCGCCGCTCGCGCCTCGCGGCGAAAACGTTCGACGAATTCGGGCCGCTGCATATATTGCGGCGCGATCACCTTGATGGCAACCGGGCGCTCCGTGCCGAGGTGCGTCGCAAGATAGACCGTGCCCATTCCACCGCGGCCGATCTCACTTTCTATCTTGTATTTTTCGTCAAGCGTATGCCCGATCATAATTAGTCAGTTCGAACGATAATTATATCTGTTTATACCAAATTTCTTTAGGTAGCATATCTTCTACGAATGCTCTTGCCAAAAATCCGCTTATCTATTATCTTTACGTCAAACAGGATAATAAAATGGTTTCATGTATGCAACGACGTTGCATATCATATTTTTCTGTGTTACTCTTTCCTTGAATCTTGAACCTAAACAATCAGCTGACGAATAATTATGGACAAAGCAAAAGCGATCGAATCTGCTCTATTGCAGATCGAGAAGAAATTCGGCAAAGGGTCAATAATGCGCCTCGGCGAAAGGCCGCACGAAGAGATCGGAGCGATCTCGACGAACTGTCTCAGCCTTGATGCGGCTATAGGAGTCGGCGGATTGCCCCGCGGCCGCATTGTAGAAATTTACGGACCGGAAAGTTCGGGTAAAACCACGCTTGCCTTGCAGGTCGTAGCATCGGCCCAGAAGACCGGCGGTATTGCCGCATATATAGATGCAGAACACGCTATGGACCCGGAATATGCGACCAAGCTTGGAGTTAATATCGACGACCTTTTGATCTCTCAGCCGGATTCGGGTGAGCAAGCTCTTGAGATCGCGGAAACGCTTGTTCGTTCGAACAGTGTGGACGTGATCGTCATCGATTCAGTTGCGGCACTTGTCCCGCGTGCGGAACTTGACGGTGAAATGGGCGATTCGCTTCCCGGTTTGCAAGCCAGGTTGATGTCGCAGGCCCTAAGAAAACTGACCGCGATCATTTCCAGTTCCCATACGACGTTTATTTTCATCAACCAGCTTCGCGAAAAGATCGGCGTTTTCTTCGGTTCGCCCGAAACGACGACGGGCGGAAAGGCGTTGAAATTCTATGCCAGCGTCAGGCTCGATATTCGGCGCATCGGAGCGATCAAGGACGGCGACCGGGTTGTCGGCAACCGGACCCGCGTAAAGGTTGTTAAAAACAAATGCGCTCCGCCGTTCCGCGAAACGGAATTCGACATTATGTATGGCGAAGGCATTTCGCGTGAGGGTGACCTTATCGATCTTGCGTCGAACAATAATGTCGTCGACAAGAGCGGTGCATGGTTCTCGTATAAAGGCGAACGCCTTGGTCAGGGCCGCGAGAATGTGAAAAATCTGCTTAAGGAAAATGTCGAGCTTCGAGAACGTATCGAACACGATGTGAAAACCATACTCGGAATACTAAAGGCCGATTCGGCACAAGCATAAAGAAAAATAGGCTGAAAACCTCTTTAACAGCCAGCCTTTTTTGATGTTGTGTAAAAATTGGATGAGCGGGGTTTGAATTATTTTTCTTGTTCTGTGTCTTTCCGTGTATTCTGTGGTTCCCGCATTACATTAACCACAGAATCACGGACTACACAGAAAAACACAGAACAAAACCACTTTTCTTTTTTATCTTACTGGCCGTTTATTGGACGCGGTTTCTTTTTCCCCTTCATCATCGATGTATCGCTGCCGCCGGGTGGTGGAGTATTTACATTTACATTGTCGTTGCGTTTTTGCAGTTGACGACGAAGCGTTTCGGGATCGGGAATGCCGGGCGTAGGCGTCACGCCTGGCTTCATAGGTTTGCCGAGCGTCTTAGGATCGGGTATACCAGGCGTAGGCGTAGCACCTTTTGGAACATTGACATTAGCCGGAGCAGGAATGCCCGGCGTTGAGTTTGCGGACGGCGTTACGGCATTTGGCGAAAACTCCGGCGGCAAGGCATTTGCGTTAACTTTGACCAAACCATTGGAATTGGCCCCATTTACATTGCCGGGTCTATTTGCATTTGAGTTTGGATCAGTGGTGGAACCGCAGGCAGAGGCCAGGAAAACTGACGACGCCAATATAGCTAGAACATTCTTTGTCATTAAAAATTATTTCCCCTCGTATTTAAAATAGCTGTGCCGGCTCGAAGGTTGCGTCTCTGGAGGTCAGCTACGGCGTTCAAACCGGCACGGGCAGGTATCAAACTGTTCGGAAGGTACAGGCGGCCGCCATAGGCTAACAACCGCAGAACTGTGATTATAAACCACTCCGAATTATTGTCAATACTTTTCTGACCTGTTATCAATTCGTCCGCCGCATCCGATCGGTTTCGCACCTCGCCGATTTGACATAAAATAGTGTCATATCTAAACTTATAGATTGCTCATCAGTCAAAGGACATTGAGCGGCCAGATAGCTCAGTTGGTAGAGCAGCGGATTGAAAATCCGCGTGTCGGCGGTTCGACCCCGTCTCTGGCCACCACCTTTTAAGCCCTGTTTTATTGAGTGTTTGCGTGGTGAGAGGCGAAATCATAATGGTTTCGCCTTTTCCTGTTTTTGGTCGAAATCCGCTGAAATCGGTCGAGATTGTATAGAAAAAAGTATAGAAGGGTTTCGAGATTATGCCTCGTAAAAAGAAACTTCCTAAGCACGTCACGATTCAGCACGGAAAATGGTACGTCCAGAAAAGATTTCCCGGATTAAAGTATCCGGTTTGGCGCGTCTGTAATGACCAAACACAGGCAGGCGTGGACGCCATTCTTGAAGAAATCAAACAAGATCTAAAGAAGCCGGCCGCAGTCGAGGTGACAATGGATCAAGTCTTCGACGAATGGCTTTCTTCTATTCGCGATCAGGTCAGCGAACGAACTCACGAAGACTATTCAGAAAACCTCAAACGCTATTTTCGAAAACCGCTTGGAGCCATGCCAGCCGATCAAGTGACCGAGGAGGATGTTCGAACCATTCTCGACGGCCTGCGAGACCGCGAACTTTCGACACGGACGAGGCAGTATGCTCACCGAGTAGTTTCGATGGCTCTAAAGCGAGGCGTTGCCCGTAAAACCGTCCTTGTAAATCCGATGACGCTCCTGAAGGCTCCGAGGGTTCGCCGTGGTGAAATGGTGATCTTCGATCAGGACGAATCCCGTAAGTTTTTCGAGCAGTGCGATAAGTTCGAGGAAGGCGTAATTTTTCAGTTTGCCCTTGAGAGCGGTGCTAGACCCGAGGAATATCTTGCACTGCAGCGGCCCGACTTAAACACACGAAATCATTCGGTCACAGTCAATAGAGCTGTTGTGTTTTCGCGCAACGGCGACCGCTGGCATTTCGAACCGCCTAAGACCGAGAAGTCCCGCCGGACGATCAAACTGTCTGTTCAGCTATTTACGAAGCTCAAAAAGCATTTTGATAAAATTGATGGTGAGATCGCGGATCTGGAGGCGCAAGACAATGCTCCTACCTTTCGAAAAGGAAAGCCCGTCACCACGCGAGAGGTCAGAATCGAACGTGAAGCTCGACGTCGGCTTGAGGCAATTCAAAACCACCGTGAACACAACCTCGTTTTTCCAAACAGCGAATTTACACCGTTCAACGTGGGCAATCTCGGCCGTCGCGATTTTCTACAGATCAAAACAGCGATCAAGGCGAGAAAAGGAATTACGATAAAATCGCTCCGGCATACGTGCGCGAGCTTGCTACTGCTAAAAGGCGTCCATATTAAAATTGTCTCCGAGCGGCTCGGCCATGCGTCGATCGCTATCACGCTGGAAACCTATTCTCATATTTTGCCAACAATGCAGGATCAGGCGAGCGAGACGCTTGCAGAGATGCTGTATTGACGGTCCACCGAATCGCACACCAACCGCAGCAAAAGAATAAGCCCGTGATTCCGTTTGGAATTCGGGCCGCGAGGGTCTGGCCGCATTCGGCACATTCGACGGTATAAGAGTTTTCGAATTTAAGATTCAAGAATCAGACCAAAAACATTCTGGAATAACTTTCCGTTTAGCTATTTTATTTTGCATCGTCTTCACGACGAAATAAAAGAGGAAAATGGCGGTGAGGATTGAAAAGCTAAGCACTTTAAATTCCACCGCCTTTTCTGAAATCTACAATTATTGAGTATTTCTTTCCCGTCTAGTCCACCACATCAATATTAAGGGCAATAATATACTACGCTCACCTGCTCTGTTAATCAGATTTTCTGCTTAAACTCTTTTGACTGGTTTAACATAATTGCAATGGATGAAGAAAAGAAGAAATTCAAGACATTCGCACTTGCCGCTTGGAAGCAATCCTACAGCCTTGAAAAATTTATAGAGATTGTCGGGCACCCGACCGCGGCCGGTGAGAAGGCTTGGCGCGAGCAGTATCTAAAGGCGGGGATGCCCTTTGGAGATAGTGACAAGGGTTTCGCCGAGTTCGTGATGACGACGCCCGGATAGAACTCTATATTAAGGAAATGGGAAAGAAAAAAGCCTCTAAATGAGGCTAAATTCTTATCGCATTAATATTCGGTCGAGAATCTTATTCACTTCTGGATCTGGAAGTAATTTCGCGTTATTTTCTCGTTGTTTTTCAGTTAGATAATTCTGTCTCGATACCACCTGTTTGCCCGTTACGTCCTCTATTTCTTGCCGAGCATTTCCGGCGATCCTTCCGCCTTGAGCAGCCGCAAGTTTATGCTTATGCACCGTATCGGGATCGGTATTTCTCACGATCATTGTTGTCGCCTGTTCGCCCAACGTGGTTAACGTGAGTTCAATCGGTGTCATATTTTCTCGCAAGGACTGTCCCTTTAGACCTTTCAACGTTTTATGATCGTTAGTCGAGATGCCAAACGATTGAACGTGAATCGTGTCTGTGAGCATCCCGATATAATCTCTCATTCCACGCTTGTCCCACTCACCGACGATTATTTCTCGACTTGCTTTGTTACGAATTCGAGCGTCAATCCAATCATCGTCGTAACCTTTTGCACGGTACAGGGTGATCGCTCGTTTTACGGCTAATTCAGGATTCTGTATTTCTTCAAGACGCTCAAACCCGACTTTTGCAAGCCACTTTTTAAATGGCTCTGCCTTTGCGCTTGGTACCGATTGAATGACACGAAATATGCCCTCAATGTTTATGAATGTTGTGTCGTGAACGCCTCTGCTAGATTGAAACGGTAGCATTACCGTGATTTCTGACCATGTCTCGCCTAACGACGGATCGTTGCGGCGCAAATCACGGGAATACCGTGTTCCGTCTGGAGTACCCGTTAAAGCCTCAAGAATGTCTTTGACCGAGAACCACCATTCGCCATTGTGGAGGGTCTTACGAATGTCTTTTTTGGCGAAAATTTCAATCTTGCATTCGCCGTCCGCAGGAATGGAAATATCAGGCATAGTACAACTCCGATTTAAGGATAATTACCATTGTGCCAGTGCTAGGGTTCAAAGTGAAATAAGGGGGGCGTAAATTACGCCCCCCTTTTACGTCCCCGTTTTTTCTGCTTAGAATTAGTGTCCCGTTGGTAATTTATTCGACGCATTGCTGCATTTCCTCTTTCTGTGTCGTCAGAGCGAAGCTCTACATTGACGCGATAAAGCTAGTTTATACATTAATAATCAACTGGCTATTGGCAACATCGATCTGCCCGATGACTTGCGGATCGCCCCCGTTTTCGACAAGCGTGTTCGCTGGAAAATGCTGCTGAACCAGCGGGCGAAAGAATGTTCGGTAGAATTGAATCCCACCGCTTGAGTTGCAGAGCGCGAGCAATTCCTTCAGTATTCCCAGGGTTAAATCGAGTCCGACTATGTTAAAAAGATTAATGTAAGCAGCCTGGGCCTGAGGGGTGACTACCGTCTGCCTGAAGACATTTCCCCATGGGCCGTACATTTGCGTATTAAGTGCACTGCTATATTGCGTCAAAAATCCCCAGAACAGCGTGGCATCATTCTGGCCCTGAGCTGCACATTGTAAAATATCGAGCCAAGCCGAATTAATGAACTCGAATTGAAGCTGGCCACTTTTCACCATGTATTTCAGTAATCTGTCCATTGATCCAATTATCCTCCCCAATAAAATTGTTTGCGGATTGTAGGTCCAGCGGATGGCTATGCGATTCGACTCATCGGTCGGTGTACGATTCTCGACCTACCGGCTACATAGTGATCCCCTGATCTTTCAGTTTTTAAAAGTCTGTATCGTCGGTAAGGTAGATTCCCATGTTCCGCAGCTTTTGAACGCCTTCCTGCATGTACTTTTCCGCGCTTCGCTCGACAATAGCGGCCGCATCTAAACCCAAACTACCTCCAGCCATCGTCTCGGCATGAATGACTGCGCGGGAGAATTCATCGAAGTCACCTCTCCCGTAAAGAATCATTGCAACGAGATCGATCTGCTCCTTTTGTTCTAAGGAATCAACAAAGCGGGCAAGTGCGACGGATTCCAATGTTGGTTGGGTAACCGTAGGAACACGTTCACCGTCGCCAAAATCCGACAGAAGCACATTCAGGTTGTCCACCGTCGATCTTCTTACACCGATCATTTCTTATCGTCTTTTGTTTTAGCCGGACGGCCCGCCTTCGTGACTTTCTTAGGCATTTCTTTCTGGATCTGTTTCAAGGCAAGGCCGAGATAGTTTGGGATCGTCACCTCGCCGCGCTCCCATCGGGCAACGGTTGTTGATGTTGTGCCTAGAACCCCCGCGAGGCTGTCCTGGGTGTGGCCCAGATCCTTTCTGATCTCTTTTAATTCCGTTCCGGTCATTCGCCGACATTATACATCCTGTACAAGTAATTCTCAAAACACTAAAAATCAGAGCTATACATATTGTACATTTTTCCCTTGACTTGAATCTGTACATATTGTATAGTCTTATTTGTCGGGCAATAAGCCGACAAACGATATGCAAATAATACGAGAACAGATCAAACCAACTCCGGTAAACATGAAAGATTTGGCGAACAAGTTTCGCTGTCAAGGGCCGTGCGGTCAGATTCACGACCTTAGGGAAATGAAAACCTACATCGGCAGATTTCAACGCCGGTTCGGCTTATGTCCCAAATGTTTCCCGAAAATGGAGGGTCGATGATGACAGCCCGACACAGACAGAATTTCCCGCAACGGTACTTTCAAAGGAAGGTTGACGACCGGGCAGAGGAGATCAGACGCCTTAACTTAAAGATACTCGAACTCGAACGCTACGAGCGGCAATGGCCGACAAGCGAACCGATAAAGAGGGATCTCGAAAACTACCGAGCCAAACGGAAAAAGCTAAATCTGGAACAGCACAAATACTTATACCGCATCAGTTAAGAGAAATATGGAAACCACCCACGCACAAACATTCCCGCAGATCGGTCAGATCGAAGTATGGGCCGGAGAGCAGCTTATAAAGGTCACGATCAGCGACCGCCACAGGGACTTTATCGCGGCCTGCGTTATCAAAGGATCGATCTGGTTCGAGTCCGCGACCACGGGCATCGACGCACTTCTCAATCTAACAAAACGCATTCAAGGAGCGAACTAATGACGTTAATTCAGGAAATCGAAATTCCGATAGAAAGACGGTCCGGCCAACGCCGAACAGCCGAGCGAGTGGCTATCAACCTCGTCGTAATTAACGCCGCAATGTTCATTCTTGGACTGGCGATAGCGAGGTTCTTCGGATAATGAAAGAAAGCAAAATCAAAGAAATCCTATCCATAAAGCCGCACAACGGCGAACATTCGACGACCTATTATTTCACCGTCGCTCTGGAAAATGGCGACAAGGGCAACATCGGGCGAAAATCCGAAACCGGAGCGAAGGTCGGCGACCTGCTGAAATACGAGATCGACAGCTCACGCGGGTTCGTTGTTCTCAAAGAGGAACGCCTTGCGTTCAAAGGCAGAGGCGGCTTCCCTTCACCGAAAGCCTCAAATGCGGCCATCGCCCTCGAATGTGCTACGCGGATCGCCGTGGCTAACGTACAGGCCACGGGAACGGCTCTGGGCATGAATGGCGAACTAACGAAAAAGGTCACAGGTCTTGCCGACGGGCTGCTTGCCTGGCTCAAGGAGAATTCATAAATGGAAAACGACGATCTCATCGACAAAATAGTGGACGAACAAAACGCCACCCTCGAACTGCTCGGCAAACTTATGCCCGACGACGAGTTAGATGTCGCCCTCGAATTGATAATCGCCAAGCAGCGGGATATTAGCCATCTGATCGACCGCATCCTCGAAGATGATCAGGAAGCGTCATAGGTGGGCACGGAGCCAGTTCGCTGATCAATGTGTCCACTGCGGCACCACTCGAAGCGTTATCTGCACCGTGGGGATTCGGATACACCGAGAGTTGCGGACGTACAAACGACGGGACGGGATCAGGTTCACCGGCATGGCGCCGGAATGCGATTCCAAATTGAAATATAGAGTTTCGCGAGATTGATCGAAATAGTTGTGGGAGGCGATTTCGATCAAGAAAGGCCGGGGACGCATGTGGGAGTGCGAACTGGCCTTTTATTATTACGTGCGATAGCGCACAGACGAACAATTATCAATTACTAATAATGCTTCGCATCGAAAGGACATTTACTGAAAGTTTTAGACTTCGATGCTCTTCGAAATCTGTTCTAAGGAGAAAAGGCGGTGTATGGGTTAGAAAGCTAATCTTAGGGTTGAAAAATTTAGTCATAAACCGGGTTTCGGCCCGGTTTTTGTTTTGCAGTTTTACTTTGACCTCCATTATTTGACTTCTCTCTTCCTGCGAGCGTTCTCTTTAGACCAGTGATCCACGTCATGTCTATCGAAACGCGGATCACTGCCGATGTAGCGAACGGGCAACGGATGCTTCTCCCTGTCGATCCAGTTTAAGATCGACTGCTTAGAGCATTGCCATTGCTCGGATAATTGCCGAAGGGTCAGTGTTCCTCTCAAGAGTTTTGGTTCTCGCGATAGAGCCTCACTTACAGCCTCGGCGATAAGGAATCTCAGATCATCACCATTTACGACAACGATTTTATTCATATTCCTAACATGTCTGACTGTCGAGAAGACCACTCTCCATTGGGAAGATGAGAGTTAGCTTTTTAAAAGCAGAGCCGCAAATCGCAGGACAAAATATCAGTTGTGATGAGACAAAAGAATACGGTTGATGGTTCCATGTGTAGAGCGGAATTCACGAGCCGCGTCACCTATTGATAAGCCGGAGTCAATCATTTGCCTGATTTGCTCGTAGTTTAAGAGAGGAGTGCGGATTACGATAAATGTCGATTTGTTAAAACGTCTTATTACTATTCTAATTCCTAGCTTTTCCGCTTGATATGGAAGAGAGGAACCGGGATGCTCGTTATCAACTGTCGTTATTTTTATCCAAGATCCGATTTCCAGGGTGCTTAGATCAATCCGACCTTGAGGTGAAATAATTCGGTTACTCGCCCTGCATGCTGGCCGTCTATTGATCCCATGCCGGATTAGGTGTCCTCGTACAGTATTCGGCACGCAGCCTATCCCATCAGCAATTTTCTTGATCGTTAAACCGTCTTCCAGATATAGTTTGGTGAGTTGGGCAGCCGATATGTCATATATAGACAAAGACCGAAATTGAACTTTTTGATACCTCAAATGCCAGTAGACGCTGCATATACTTACCCCGAGGCGCTTTGAGATCTTATAACCTGATAGCTTTTCTTCTCGGTACAGTCGTCCTATTTCTTCAGCAGGAACTTTGAAGGAGCCTTTTTTCATACAAACGCGAGAAGTAAACAGGCTATACCAATCCATAATCTCTAAAAAGCCTAACAATCGTTTTTCTGCCGGCCAAATATTTGGCGGCAATAACAGTTACGGACAGCCCGTCATTCTTGAACGCCTTCAATTGATCCTTTGCAAGGAGTGGGGTTCGAATAACAGCAAATGACTTGTCCCCAATGCTTCGAATGACGATGCGGATACCCAACTTCTTTGCTCGTTTCGCTAAATACGTATTGGGCGGAATTCCGTTAACCGTTTTTACTATTATTTGATCTCCAATGCCTAAAGACGATATATCCGGTTCGTCAAAATTACGTAGAACCCCGCCGGTGGGTCGCTTTATTGGTATTCCATGTTCGATCATTGTTTTCCGAACAACATCACGACTCCGTCCTATTCTTCGCGAGACTTCCGCCAAAGTTAGTTTTTGACCAAGATAAAGATCTTCCAATTCATCTTTTGGGATGGCTGGCTGGAGATTATAGGTGTTGAAATTTCCTTTTCTGGGGCGGAGTTGGCAATTACGGGACCTTAAATTGTAATAAACGGCCTGTCTTGTAATTCCTAAATTTTCAGCAATCGCAGGTACAGTTAGTTTCTCGTCAAAATATAAACGGTAGATTTTTTCAAATTGGCTTTTATTTGACATGAAGGTAACCTTGCCAGTTCTAAAGCGTCCGACTATATGGCTTCCGTTTCACACCTGAAATTCGTTCAATTGTACCAAGAGTAGACTGGAATAGTTTAACTACCTGATTCCATCTAAGGCCTGATTCCAAGTAGCTAAGAATCGTTTCTCGATTTAGCAGAGGAGTTCTGATTATCTCGAAGGTATGTTCGTCCTTTCGTCATATCACGATACGGATTCCCAGCTTTTTAGATCGCGTATAAAGAAAAGTAGGAAGTATCGCCGACCTAGTTTTAATAATAAAGCCTTCTCCGATCGCCAGATCGTCAAGCCTGCGGTGGTCGGCAAAATAATGGTGCGGCCATGGAGGCGGAGGTTTTCGATCAATTCCCAACCGTCTCATGTTAGCCCTTAATACTTCGTAACCGCGACCAAGTTTTTTGGCTGTTTCTTCGAATGAGAGATTCTGGACAAAATATAGTTCTTCTATCTGTTCACGAGTAATGAGAACCGGTGTAGGCACGTCATTCCGTTTTTCAACGCCCTCTCGTTCGAACGCCAGACGAATCCCATAGGCCGAAACACCTAAGTGAGCGGCGATCCTACTGATCTTCCATTTTTCGTCAAGATACAGCCGTTTCGCTTCAGCAATTGGAATTCTCTTAATCGTTGGCAATAGTCGAGTCCATTTAAAATTTATAAATCTAAAAAGAATTGAAAATGGCCGGCGAATTTCGGCGCCAGCCATTAACCTCGTATCCCCGGTCGTTGTGGACCTGTTTCTCCTTATGGATTGGCCCTTATATCAAGCCCGGTAACATTCCCGGTCACCTGTACCGACACTGGATTGAATACAAATGACTTACTTTTCACATTCAAAGTATAGGTGGCTCCGGTAGGAATTCCCGTTATGTTGAAATAACCGAAAGTATTTGTTCTCACCGAACGCACATTCCCTTGAATATCGGTTAGGCTAACAATGCTTGTTCCAAATGAAAAGCCCGCCGATGTCGTCACCCGGCCAGAAACGGTGGAAGAAGCGACCGGAGCAAGTGAACCAAATAAGGTCCAGTCCGAAAAACTGCTAATCCCTGTGGTGGTTACGGTATTAGATCCGACATCAATGGACGACGGGATCTCCGAAAATGCCCCGTCAAACTTTTGAAGTCTAAATGTTGATTCGTCCTCAACATCAGACGGCACGTCTCCATCCAAATATCTGAACGACAGGTTTGCGGTAAGATCACCGGTCTCGGTTATCTTCCAGAACCGGTTGAGGGCCGCAAGAGGCTGCGGTGCCTGCGGATGCACTCCATCGACAGACGAAACCGTCAAGCTTGATGGCGGGACGGAGACATTAGTGACTTGTACATTCAAAGGCGAGTAACCTTTTGAAGTACCCACCGTATATTCAAAGGAAGCTGAACCATTAAACTGTTTTTCAAGGCTTCCATCGACCATTCCGCTTATGCGAGTAATCGTCGCATTCGGTCCGAGCATTATTCGATTCGCTCCCGTCTTGAGTGTGCTTCCACCCAATACGAGGTTTCCATTCACTGTTACGTTACCCGTCAATGTTGTGTTCGGGTAATCGATTCGAAGGTCCGTAAATGTACCCGCTCCGAGAGTCTGCGGCAATGTGTTGCTTACCGTGTCCAGACGTGACTCGATAACATCCTGAATCTGCTCCGGTACATTTGAAAAGAAGTCATATCCGGTCAGAGCTTCAACCTGATCGACTGTTGCAAGGTACTTATTCCATGGCTCTTCTCGTATCCCTTGGCGGTTCGGCATTATCACAGCAATTGCCCGTGTATTCTCATCGACGCGAGCCACGTCACCCGCTCCATTTGGAAGCACCATTATTACTTTCCAAGTGTAAGAAGGAACCGTGACGTGTCCATTGGCCACTGTGTTTGTCACACCGCCAACTGAGCCTGTGCCACCTATCCCAACGCCACCCATGTAGATGTATAGTTCATTTCCCTGATTCATGATGGAACGACTATGGCTTTCAAGTTCTTCCCACGGACCCTGATTATTGTCGGGTGCCTGCGGCATCATATTTGACATTAGAAATGTTGCCGAATTATCAGCGATTGACGCAGTGCGGTCACCGGAGGGCGTATGATGGCCGCGGTCGAAGCCAGTGCCGCTAAAATCAAATTCTGTTACTTGATACCATCCGACTGGCAGACTTGCATCCGCTCGGAAATCATCCTGTCGTTGAGCACCCCCGATCCAAGAGGTATCAAGATGCCATGCGACCCAGTTCGGCTGGCTTCGGTCTCGGTTATAAGACTGAACGTACTGATCTCTCAAGATCAAGTAATTATTAGGTACTCCAATGTCGGAAACTGCTCCTGACGGGTTGCCCATTGTGATATGGACTTGCGGATCGGTAGCTGCGCGAACCGTTAAGACGATTGTTGTCGATGCTGTTCGCGCCTGAGCATCAGTAACGGAAACCGGTAACGATCTTGGCCCGCCTGCTTGAGCAGCCCCTATCAGAGCCGAGAATGAAAAAACCCTATCACCTATCGTTACATCACCATTTGTTCCGTCATCAAAGAATTGTTGAGACGAAGAACCGCCTATTGTCGAAAGATCGGTTACGACACTTAAACCGGAACTGATCGGATTAGTTGCGGGGTTCACGCTCACCGTAAGCAGGGCACTTGTTCCGGCATTCACAAGATTGGGATTGGCGTTACCGCTAGCAGCCAAAGGCAAAGTCCCGTTGCTGGCTATAATAATGTCATCGATACCGATCCACTCATCAGACCCAATCGCATCTGCTGTAATAATTCGAAGCTGAACGAGAGGTTGATTCTCGATGGCCGCCGGAAGCAAAACTCCAACAGGCGTGACCTGAGTAGCGATGCTGGGGCCGGAAGATGCATCAGCGACGAAAGCGGCCGGGACATTCGTGAACGATCCTGTATTACCGATCCTGTACTGAAGCGCAACCGGCTGCACCGAGTTATCGGTCGAGCCGTCAACATCGCGAAGATTGTAAGATGCTGTTACGTTTGTCGCACCTACCGTATTGATGCTAATTACTATATGTGGCGCTCTCGACGTACCCGATCCCTGAAAACCAACAACCGGATCGGTAATCTCAAACTCGGCAAGGCCGCCTGATGTCGAGCCATTCGGATTTGTGTTGTTCGCGACGACCGCAACGGGAGTGGATGAACCGTCCTGCAATATGGTCTGCGGATCGACTGCTGTAGCTCCCGCCATTCCGTCACCACGATAGCCGATTATTCCGGGAACACCGCTCCAATCGTTGTCGGTTGTGATGAGTCCTGTATTAGACCAATTCTGAGAAAAAGGCAGCGTTTGCCCTCCTGATGGAGGACTAGTGATCGTCAATGAAATATTTGTATTTCCAGTTCGACTCTGAGCATCCGTGATCGTCACAGGAAGATTTTTCGCGCCGGGAGTGGTCGCAGCGTTAACCGTGGCGCCGAACGAGAAAATATTATCGCCAAGCGTTACGTCGCCGTTCGTGCCGTCGTCGAAAAACGCCTGGATCGCAGAACCTCCGATCGCCCCAAGATCTCCGACCACTGCAATTCCTGTACTTGTCGGATTTGTTCCCGGTGTGACATTCACAGTAAGCAGCGTCGCATTTCCGGCTAACAAGCTAGATGGGTTTGCCGCACCCACACCCGTTGGCGGTCCAGTTACGGGATTTACAGTCAAAGATATATTTGCGTTACCGGTGCGTCCTTGAAAATCACTGATTACTGATGGCAATACTTTTGCACCGGTAGTTGTGGCAATATCTACGGTTGCCTGAAACGAAAAAATATTGTCACCGATAGTCACGTCGCCATTAGTCCCGTCATCAAAAAGGCTCTGCGTCTCCGAGCCGCCGATGGAGGTGAGATTTGCGACAACGGCCAAAGAAGAACTTGCAGGATTCGTTCCGGGGGTTACTGTAACCGTCAATTTCGTTGATCCGCCTTGAACGACTGTCGGTGGCGTCGCGGCACCGACACCGGATGGATTTGTCGGGCCTCCGGAACATGAGAATGATGTCGTCGCAGTATTTCGTGGTGTTGGAGCGGCAACCGAGAAATCGGCTCCGTTCTGATCTGTCTCGACGCATCCGCTTCCATTACGTATTGCAGCGGTCGTATTCGAAAGGGTTCCGGTAGGAGCCGCACCTTCAAAAAAATTTGCCGCTCCGAATCCAACAAGATCGACGATGTTCGCAAGTTGTGCTGCGTTACAAGGATTCGATCCACCGTTACATCCTAGCGTCGTCGCTATACTGGCCAAAGCGACTTTGCCCGCTGTTCCGCTCATCGCGATCGGAGTTGGATCTACTAGATCTGGAGTTGGTAGGGCTGAACCGGTTGCCCCACTAGCTTCTTGAACAAGATAGTATTGGCCCGGGCTGAGAGTTACGTTCGGCAATTCCGTAATTGCCGTCGCCGAGGCCCCAAAATTACCCGTCCCGGCGGCGCTCCCATATTGGATCGACCAGCCGTTCAAACTAATTGGCGTAGTGCCACGATTGAATAATTCCACAAAGTCAGCGTTGAGTGGTGCTCCCGCATTGCCACCTCCTCCGTAAACCTGACTAATCACCACCCCGCTTGAAACCAGTGTCTTTTTGGGCAGTTCCTTCTTAACGTCGCTCAGCGCGAATGCTGCTTGGTGTAATAGAAGCAGGGCAATAATTAAAAACGCGGTTGTAGAACGAAGAACCTTGGCGAACTCTAGGTTAAAACTCATAAATTTGGTGCAAATCTAACCTGAACACACTTATGCCGTGCTCAGGAGAACTACTTTCTAAAATTGCTCAATTGGTTGGCTAGGTAGGTTTATACCACTATTCAGGGTAGAAAGTGAAAGGTAGAAACGGTCAATTTACCTTGTTGTCACATCCATTATTTCAACTTCAAACAGCTTCGGCAGATCTTCGGCCCGTAAAGCATATATCATGCTAGACCACAATCTTTCCGAAAGAGATCGAACTGATCTTGTCTTTACGCCCGACCAAAAGATAGAAATGCCCTGCGGGACACTTTCCGAGCAGGGCTTTTTTGTTTACATAGTTGGCTTAATTAAGCCAATTCGCAGTAAAAAGGATGCCAGAGACATTGTCAGTTAAGGAAATAATTTGAGTCGGCTGGCCAAAGCCGTATCGTTTGTGTTCGACACTTAATACATATGCCTGACCGACCTCGACACCGTCGAATTTGAAATTTCCGAAATTATTGGTTACGAAGATCCTGGGCGTTGTCAGCGGCCCGCCCATCAGGGTCACGACCACTCCTCTTATTCCCTGACCGTTCTCCAATAGAACCCGACCGCTGATCGAAGCATCACCGGCGGTCGGAGCTAACAGAGCGGACCAGAATCCCGACACGAGGACGTAAGAGCCGCCGGTACTTTGTTGGCTTGCGATCGACTGGCCAACGGTCCCGTCGATCCTATAACGGTTGGAACCATCGATAACCGTACCGCCTCCATTTGCGACCGAAGCTTGCTGCAGTGTGTAGATGCCCCCGGCTGCAATTTGTGCCTGGGAAAACGAGGCAAGGAGAAATACCGCTAAAACTGGAGCAAGATAATTGTTCCTCATAAATTTTCTCCTGTTAATTGATCTTAATGATAGTCAATCCGGCCGATGTCTTGGTCGTGCCTTGTCCGTTTGTTCCCATTGCACTGATTCCAGCAAACCCGGCAATTTGGACCCTTAGGACATCGCCTGCAACCATGTTTAGAAGCATTGTTCTGCTGTTTCTCGCACCAACCGGACCTCCAGCAGCAGCGTGGCTGGAGAAATGGCTGCCCTCGACCTCAACACCATTCCTGGTCAATCGCAGTGAATTATTTGTCGAGCTGGGGGTCGTGTTTACGTCATAGGTAATGAGGTAGATCCCGGTGGCCGGACA
>Ga0193752_1001539_pt1 | contig 19022 bp, 21 predicted proteins | sample H1c1metaG_FD_144924 | JGI IMG/M metagenome (GOLD analysis project Ga0193752, IMG submission 144924) | Soil microbial communities from a riparian zone of the East river system, Colorado, United States - H1c1 | ecosystem: Environmental > Terrestrial > Soil > Riparian zone | place: USA: East River...
GAGCTTCACCAGCACGCAGGAATGCGCGTAGGCCGAAAATTCCAGGCCGCCGTATTTCTTCGGGATGATCATCGCGAAGAAACCTTTCTGCTTGAGGTAGTCCCACACCTTGGGCGGCATGTCGCCGCGCTTGTGCGTGACGTCCCAGTCGTCGTACATGCGGCACAGCTCTTCGCAGGGGCCGTCGATGAAGGCCTGCTCTTCGGCGTTGAGCGCCGGCGCCTTGGAGGCCAGCAACTTTTCGAACCTGGGCTTGCCGGTGAACAACTCGCCGTCCCACCACACGGTGCCGGCCTCGAGCGCTTCCTTTTCGGTCTGCGACATCGACGGCAGCAGGCGCATGTATGCCCGCATGAACGGCCGGGTGATCAGCGCCTTGCGCAGCGGGCGCAGGTTGAACAGCCACAGCGCCGCCAGCATCACCCACAGAAAGCCCTTCCACAGGCCGGTGGGCGTGACCCACGGATTCCAGGTGTAGCCGGCCAGCAGCAGCGTGAACACGATGGTGAATGCGATGAGCGGCAGCCGCTTGTACGCCATGAACACGATGGCGCCGATGAACAGCAGCGTGAACCCCGTGCCGACCTTCGCCACGTAGGCGGCGCCGGCGATCAGGGAAAGGATGACCAGGATTGCGCCGAGCATAGAAAAAGCCCCTCGTTTCGCAGTTGCGAAACTATAGCCATTTCCACCGTGGGAAGCCCGCGCCCCGCGGCCTCATGCCTGTCCTTCGAAGCTGCGCCGCGCGGCCACGATCGCGTCGCCGATGACGGTGAGGAATGCTCGGATCCGCGCGGTGTTGCGCAGGTCCTTGTGCGTCACGATCCACAACTCGCTCGCGGGTTCCGCGAGGACGCCGGTGATGCGCCGTATGCGGTCATCGGCATCGGCGAGATAACAGGGAAGCAGTGCGATGCCGATACCGGCACGCACGGCCATGAGCTGATTCACGAGACTGTTGCTGCGATAGAAGATCCGGTCGGAAGGCACGTTCGCCGCGATCCAGTCCCCGGCGACGATGCGCGCCGGCTCTTCCCAGCCGATGACCGATTCGCGCGAAAAATTGAAGGCACCGGCCTCGCGCCGCAGAGTGCCGTGCTGCGGCCCACCGTACAGCGCCCAGGCAACGCCGGTCAGGCGGCGCCCGAACAATGCCGGATCGGTGGGCCGGCGCACGCGCAGCGCGATGTCCGCCTCGCGGCGGCCGAGATCGAGCATGCGGTTGTCGATGGTCAACACCAGCTGGATGCGCGGATGCGCGGCGTGAAACTGCGCAAACAGGCGCGGCAGGACGGCATGCGACAGCGTCTCCGAGGCCGTCACGCGCAGCACGCCCGAGAGCTGCTGGTCGCGCCCGCTGATGTCCCGATCGAGCGCCAGCAACTCCGTCTCGACGCGTTCGGCACCGGCCGCCGCGCGTTCGCCGGCCGCGGTGAGCTGATAGCCGCGCGGTGAACGATCGAACAGGCGCACGCGCAGCCGCTGCTCGAGCGTGTTGAGGCGCCGGAAGACGGTGGACAGGTCGATGTCGAGACGCTCGGCCGCTCCGGCCAGCGTCCTTTCGCGCGACAACGCGAGAATCAGCGGCAGATCGGCGACGGAAAGGGCGGATTCCTCGTTTGCAGCCATGCAAAGAGTATTTTCCATAGGGCCAATGGCTTTGCAACCACGCCCATCTAGGATCTGCCCATCGCAATTGCGCGAAAACTTCGGGAGATGATCATGTCTGCTTTGATTGGAAAGGGCGGCGATGCCGCGTCGCTGCTGCTGCGCGTGTCGCTCGGCGTCATGTACCTCACGCACAGCATCGTGCTGAAGGTTTTCACGTTCGGGTTCGCCGGCACCGCGGGCTACTTCGCCTCGCTCGGGCTGCCCTCGTTCACCGCCTATGCCGTGATCGCGGCGGAAGTCACCGGCGGCGTGCTGCTGCTGGCGAACGTCGCCACCGGCTGGGTATCGCTCGCATTGCTGCCGGTGCTCGCTGGCGCGTTCTGGGTCCACTCGGGCAACGGCTGGGTGTTCAGTGCCACGGGCGGCGGCTGGGAATATCCGTTGTTCCTGATCGTGGTGTCGGTGGCCGTCGCGTTGCAGGCCTTCGCGGCCCGCAACGTCGCGACGAGCCGCTCGCCGGTGTTTGGTTCGGCCGCACAGCAGGCGTAAAAAGGGCGGCATGTCGAATGCCGGACTCTTCACCACTGTCGCGCGCGAGTACGCGAACTTCCGTCCCGGTTATCCACCGGAACTGTTCGCGTGGCTCGCGCGGGTTTCTCCGTCCCTGGATGCCGTCTGGGATTGCGGCTGCGGCAGCGGGCAGGCGAGCACCGCGCTCGCCGGGCATTTCGCGGCGGTCCACGCCACCGATGCCGCCGCCGAGCAGATAGCCGCCGCCAGGCCGCATCCGCGCGTGCGGTATTCCATCGCGCCGGCCGAACATTCCGGACTGGCCGACGGTTGCGTCGATCTGGTCACCGTCGCGCAGGCGCTGCACTGGTTCGACGTCGACGCGTTTTATGCCGAGGCCCGGCGCGTGGCGCGCCCGGGTGCGTTGCTGGTGGTGTGGAACTATCCGCGGCCGAAATTCCTCGACGCCGGGCTCGAGCGCCGATTCCTCGATTTCTACCGTGACGTGGTCGGGCCGTACTGGCCGCCGGAACGCCGGCACATCGAGGCAAACTACTCGACGCTGCCGTTTCCGTTCGAGCCGGTCGAAGCGCCGCCGTTCGGATTGAACCTGGAGTGGAAACTCGAGCAGGTGATCGGCTACGTGAGCAGCTGGTCGGCCACCACGCGTTATCGAAAGGCGATGGGAGAAGACCCGGTGCCGATGCTGGCGGAGTCGCTGGGGGCCGTCTGGCCCGGCGCGGGCGTCAGCGTACCGCTGCGCATGCCGCTCGGATTGCGCGCCGGGCGTCTGCGCTCCGCCAATTGATCCGGGCGCGCCGTAGCTAGATCAGCTCCTTGACGCCGTCGCGCTCTTCGCGCAATTCCTTGTCGGTGGCATCCATGCGTTTGCGCGAGAACTCGTCGACGCCCAGACCCTGCACGATCTTGTAGTCGCCGTTGGCCGTGGTGACGGGATACGAATACACCACGCCTTCCTTGATGCCGTAGCTGCCATCCGACGGTACGGCCATGCTGATGAAGTTGTCCGCGGCGGTGCCCAGGTGCCAGTCACGCATGTGATCGATCGCGGCCGAAGCGGCGGAAGCCGCGGACGAGGCGCCGCGCGCCTTGATGATGGCGGCGCCGCGCTGCTGCACGGTGGGAATGAACGTTTCCTCGTACCACTTGCGGTCGACCAGCGAATGAGCGGTCTTGCCGTCAACTGTGCAGAAGTTGAGATCGGGGTACTGCGTGGCCGAGTGGTTGCCCCAGATCAGCATCTTGCTGACCTTGGTCACGTGGCTGCCGGTCTTCTCGGCGAGCTGCGAGACGGCGCGGTTGTGATCGAGGCGCGTCATCGCGGTGAAGTTGCGCGGGTTCAGATCCTTCGCGTTGGCGCGCGCGATCATCGCGTTGGTGTTCGCCGGGTTGCCCACGACCAGCACGCGGATGTTGCGATCGGCCACCTCGTTCATCGCCTTGCCCTGCTGCGAAAAGATCTGCGCGTTGGCCACCAGCAGATCCTTGCGTTCCATGCCGGGGCCGCGCGGGCGCGCGCCGACCAGCAGCGCCGCCTGGCAATCCTTGAACGCGACGCGCGCATCGTCGGTGGCGACGATCTTGTTGAGCGTCGGGAAGGCGCAATCGTTGAGCTCCATGACCACGCCCGCGAGCTGCGGCAGCGCCGGGGTGACTTCGAGCAGGTGCAGATTGACGGGCGTATCCGCACCTAACATCTGTCCGGAAGCGACGCGGAAGGCCAGGGCATATCCGATCTGGCCGGCGGCACCGGTGATGGCGACATTGACTGCGGGTTTCATCGATCTGCTCCTGGAGGAAAACGAGGCCTGAAAATGCGGGCCGCGATTCTAGCAGGGAGCCTTTGCGCTTGCCTTCGGGGCAAACCGTCAGCGATCCGGAGACACCGCGTACGCCCGGTGCTGACGTTTGTATTCCGCGTATTCGGCCTCGGCCTGCGCGTCCTTTCCAGCGGCCCGCAGCCGCTCGATCTCGGCGAGCCAGGTCCTGGAATCGCCACGGAAGACCGGCGGCGGCGTCGCCCTGGCCACGGCCCGTTCCGCTTCGCCGGGCGGTGGGGAAACGTCGGCCACGATCGTTCGTGCGCCGGTAACCGGATCTTCGACCACCACGCCGGCGGCGGGGGCCGATGCGGGTGCACGCGCGTAGCGCGCGGCTTCTTCCTCGGAGACGAATCCGCCCGTGCGCGCGGGCGTGCCGGTCGCATCGGCATCGAGCTCGACGACGACCGAACCGCCGGAGGTGTCGGCCGCGCCTTGCGCCGGCGGGGAAACCTCGGCGGGTGCCGGGTTGTTAGCCGGCGGCGCCTGGGTGGCGCGCGCTGCCGGATAGTCGAGCCGCTGCACGACGGTCTGCACCGTCACCTCGGGTATGGGTTCCGGCTTCGCCGGCATGCCGACCTGCAGGATCACCGTCAGCGCGAGCACCAGCGTGGCGGCGATCGCGAGTGGTGCCGCCCAGCGTGGCCCGCGGTATACGCGCTGACGGTGATCCCCTTCGACCGCCTCGCGCGCCTGGTGCAGTACCAGGCGATCCAGCCCATCGGGTGGCTCGAGCGGATCTTCGATGCCGCGGAAGATGTGCTTGCGGCGCGTCAGGAAATCCTCGAATTCGTCGTCGGGGCGGTTCATCACGCCTCCGTCACGGCCAGCGCCGCCTTCAACTTGCCGACGGCATAGCGCAGCCGGCTCTTCGCCGTTTCGGCGCCGACCCCGGTCACGCGTGCGATTTCCTCGAGTGACAGATCCGACTCCTCGTGTAGTAGATAGACGTCGCGCTGCTCGGCCGGCAGCGACGCGAGCGCGGCGCGGTAACGCTGCGTGGCCTCGTCGCGCGCCAGCCGCACATCCGGCAGTTGTTCGGCATCCGCCGGCAGCAGGTCCGCGGCGTCCGCGTCATCGATGCCCATTCCCGCGGGACGGCACTTCGAGCGGCGACAGTGATCGATGAAACAGTTGTGCGCAAGCGTGAACAGGAACGTGCGGAATTTCGCGCGCGGCTCGTAACGCGCGCGATTCACGATGACGCGGCTCCAGACTTCCTGGAACAGGTCGTTCGCGACCTCGCCGTCACGCGACTGGCGCATCAGGTAACGATAGAGCGCGCCTCGATGGCGTGAGTAGAGCGTTTCGAAAGCGCGCATTTCGCCGCGCGCATACGCAAGCATCAGCTGCGCGTCTTCGTCATCACTCATCGCCGCGACTCTACGCGGAGTTGCGCGCGGCAAGCGCGCCGAGGTTTCCGAAGTAGTGAGACCGTCCACCGTGATGAGCGCCGCATTCACGGCTGCAACACGTCCCCGACACCTGCGGAAATGACCGTCGCGGCGAACAGCTCGCGCTGCGGGGCGAAGTAGGGGTCGGCGGTGGGGGTGTGGGCGCAGGTCAGCGCGACCGCGCGCTGCGGCAAGGACAGGTCGTGCATCAGTCCGGCGCCCACTGCGCCGTGTGCGACCAGAATTCCGAAGATAAACAGCAACTTGGACTTCATGTAGGCTCCCGCGCCGGATTTGATCGCCTCATGGCTTGCAACGCGCCAGAAACTTTTTTCGGGTTAGGGCTTGTTTCTGAGTTGGTGTTGTAGTTATATATAACACCAACACGTAAGGCGAATCGCATCGGGCGAGGCGCCACAGAACCGAAGGAGACGACCATGACGATCCTGAACCTCAAATCCCTCACCAGCGCTGTCTGCGCCCTGGCCCTGACCGCCCTGCTGAGCGTTTCAATGACCGACTCGTTCGACCAGGTCTACGGCGCGCGCGGCGCGAACAGCGGCTTCCTCGCCGCCGTCACCGCCCTGGTCCGCTAATCCAACCGGAGCACTCTATGGACCCGCAGTGGGATGACAATCAGCCGATCTACCGGCAGCTCAGTAGACGGGTGGTAGCGATGATCCTCGAGGGTGTCCTCAAAGAGGGTGATCCGCTTCCCTCGGTGCGCGCTGTCGCGGCGGAGTTTCGTGTCAACCCGCTGACGGTACTCAAGGCATACCAGCAGCTCGTCGATGGGCAGCTGGTCGAAAAGAAACGAGGTCGAGGCATGTTCGTCAGCGAAGGCGCCCATCAGCTGCTCATGAAAGATGAGCGTGTGCAATTTATCGAGACGGAGTGGCCGAAGATTTACGCGACCATCTCGCGTCTCGGCTTCACCACGGAAGAACTCATGAAACGCGGTGCGAAATCGGCCCCGGTATCCCAGCCGTTCCCGACGCTCGCCTCAACGGAAGATGAAGATGACAGCAATCATTGAAGCTCGCGGTCTCACGAAGAGCTACGGCAAGACCCCGGTGCTGCGTGGAATCGACCTGAACGTCCAGCCCGGCCGCATCGTCGGCCTCATTGGCCCGAACGGCGCCGGCAAGACCACCGCCATCAAGGCGATCCTCGGCCTCACCGCGTTCGACGGCGAACTGAAGGTGCTGGGGATGGATCCGCGCACCGAGCGCGACCGTCTCATGGAAGAGGTGTGCTTCATCGCCGACGTCGCGGTGCTGCCGCGCTGGATGAAGGTATCGCAGGCGGTCGAGTTCGTGGCCGGCGTACATCCGCGCTTCGATCGCAAACGCGCCGAAGAATTCCTCGCCAAGACCGACATCAAGCTCGACAGCCGCGTGCGCCAGCTCTCGAAGGGCATGGTCACGCAGCTGCACCTGGCGCTGATCCTCGCGATCGACGCCAGACTGCTGGTGCTCGACGAGCCGACGCTCGGCCTCGACCTGCTGTTCCGCCGCTCGTTCTACGACAACCTGCTCAACGACTACTTCGACAAGGAGCGCACGATCCTCGTGACCACGCACCAGGTCGAAGAGATCGAGAACATCCTCACCGACATCATCTTCATCCAGCACGGCAAGATCGCGCTCGATGCGCAGATGGAAAACCTCGGCGAACGTTTCACGCAGCTCGTGCCCACCGCCGCCAACGTCGACGCCGCCCGCGCGCTCAAACCTTTCTACGAACGCGAAGTCTTCGGCCGCGTGGCGATGCTCTACGACGGACGCAAGGAGGCCGAGCTCGCCGCGCTCGGTGAAACACGCGCGCCCTCGGTCACCGACCTGTTCGTGGCCATGATGCAGCCGGCCGGCGCCCCCGCCGTGTCGTCGAAGGAGGCCGCATGAAAACCACCTTTCCGATGCTGATCCGCCGCGAGTTCTGGGAGCACAAATCGCTGTGGATCGCGCCGCTCGTCTGGGTCGGCCTGATCACGCTGTTCTTCAACTGGGCGATGCTCCACGTGCCCGATGGTAGCGGTCATTCCGGCATCAAGGTCGATGGCCGGCCGGTGGCGGAGATGTCGATCAGCGGCACCGAGCTGCAGCACAAGCTCGACGTGCCGGAGGAGCGCAAAGAGGGCGCATTCGCGGTCTCATACCTCGCGATCTTCGGACTGATCTCGGTGTTCATGACGATCGTCGTGTTCTTCTACCTGATCGATTGCCTGTACACCGAGCGCAAGGATCGCAGCATCCTGTTCTGGAAATCGTTGCCGGTCTCCGATACCAGCGTCGTCCTGTCGAAGCTCGCGGTCGCGATGCTGGTGGTGCCGATCGGCGTGATCCTGCTCACCGCCGTCACGCAGCTCGTCAACTACCTCACCGCGCTCGCGATCCTGCACGGCACCATCATCGGCGAGATATTTCCCGATTGGAGCTTCGGGGCCTGGCTGCGCTCCCAGGCCATCGCGCTCGGCGTGATGCTGGGCGGTGTGCTCTGGTACGTGCCGATCGCCGGCTACCTGATGTTGTTGTCGGCCTGGGCCAAGAACAAGGTGTTCCTGTGGGCCATCCTGCCGCCGATCGCACTGCCGGTGCTCGAGAAGGTGTTCCTCCAGAGCAATCACGTGCTCGATTTCCTCGGGCAGCGCTTCACGGGCTACATCGGGCTCATGAAGGTCGACCCGAACGCATTCGAGGCCGGCGACCATGAACGTTTCCCGGCGGTGAACGACGTGTACAACGCGTTCCACCTGTCGTCTGTGTTCACCAGCGCCGAAATGTGGCTGGGCGTGGCGGCGGGCGCCGCCATGGTGTTCGCCGCCATCCGCATCCGCCGGTTTCGCGACGAATCCTGATCTCTGTAGTTAGGCAGGCGTGCGCTGGCCGGAATCCGGCGCACGCCTGAAGCGGAGCGGGTGGCGTCGCTTTCCCCAAAGGCGCCACCCGCACCGCGGTCCCTCTCCCGGACGGCCGCCAAGGTACACTTCCGGCCGATGTACCTGCGGCTCCAACGCGATGGCGACAATCTCGAGGTCGAGCTCGCCGGCGTTTGGCGAGGCGCGAATCTGCCCGCCATCGACGCGGAAATCGCGGCGCAGTCCTTCGCGGGTGCACGCACGCTCAAGGTCGCGGTCCCCGAATCCGTCACCCTCGACCTGGCCGGTGCCTGGCGCCTGCGCGAATTGCTCAAGTCCGCCGAGGCCGCGGGCGCGAGCGTCGAGTTCCATGGCCCGCCGCCGGGGCAGCTCGAGCTGATCGATTCCACGCTGGCGGGCAAGGCGCGGCCGACGCCGCCGTCTTCGTCCGAACCCGCGTTCGAGCCGGTCACCGCGCTCGGCCGGACCGTGACGCGCCGCGTGCAGGGCGTGAAGCTCGCGCTCGACTTCATCGGCCGCGCCTGCGTCGCCTTCGCGCGCGCCTGCACCAGCTGGCGCCGCCTGCGGCCGGCGTCGATCGCGCGGCATGTCTACGAGACCGGCGTCACCGCCATTCCCATCGTTTCGCTGATCGCGTTCCTGATCACGCTGATCATTGCCTACATCGCCGCGCAACAGGCGCGCGAATACGGTGCGGAAATATTCGTGGTCGACATCGTCACCGTCGGCGTCCTGCGCGAACTGGGCGTGCTGCTCACCGCCATCATTGTCGCGGGCCGCTCGGGCTCCGCGTTCGCCGCGGAAATCGGCGCGATGAAACTCAACGAAGAGGTCGACGCGCTGCACGCCATCGGGGTCGAACCGCACGAGGTGTTGATCCTGCCGCGGGTCATCGGCCTCGTCATCGCGATGCCGCTGCTGGCGGTCGTCGCCGACGGCATCGGTCTCACCGGCGGCGCGCTGCTGTGCAAGTGGCTGCTCGACATGCCGCTGGTGCTGTACCTCGAGCGCGTGCAGGACGCGATCGCGCCGACCACTTTCTGGGTGGGCATCATCAAGGCGCCGTTCTTCGGGCTGCTGATCGCGTTGTCGGGTACCTACCGCGGGCTGCAGGTGCGGGATTCGTCACGAGAGCTCGGCCGCCTGACTACCGTCGCCGTCGTGCAATCCATCTTCCTGGTCATCTTCGCCAACGCGATGTTCGCCATCGCGTTCTGGCAGCTGGACATCTGATGCGCGATCCGCTCATCGAAGTCCAGGGCCTGGTGAACCGCTTCGGCCGGCAGATCGTGCACGACGGGCTCGACATGACCGTGTATCGCGGCGAGGTATTCGGCATCGTCGGCGGCTCGGGCGCCGGCAAGTCGGTGCTGCTGCGCTCCATCCTCGGCCTGCAGCGCCCGCAGGCGGGCGAAGTGCGCATGCAGGGACGCGATCTCACCAAGCTGAGCGTGGCGCAGCTGAAGGAGATCAAGGCGACCTACGGCGTCACCTTCCAGCAAGGCGCGCTGTTTTCCTCGCTCACGGTTTTGCAAAACGTACAACTGCCGATGCTCGAACACCTGCGGCTTACGCCGCGCGCGCTCGAAGAGCTGGCGATGCTCAAGATCCGGCTGGTGGGCCTGTCCGACGAGGCGGCGCGCAAGTACCCGGCGCAGCTCTCGGGTGGCATGATCAAACGCGCCGCGCTGGCGCGCGCCCTTGCGCTCGATCCGGCGCTGCTGATGCTCGACGAACCGACCGCCGGCCTCGATCCGATCAGCGCAGCGGCCTTCGACGCTTTACTCATGGACCTGCGCGAGCAGCTAGGACTCACGGTGGTCATGATCACGCACGACCTCGACACCATCTTCAGAACCTGCAATCGTGTCGGGGTGATCATCGACCGCAAGATGACGAGCGACACGCTGGACAACATCACCGCCAATCCGCATCCGTGGATCCAGGCCTACTTCCATGGCGAACGCGCCGTGCGCTTCGGCCAGGGCACGCCCCAGGTTGTGAAAAACAATGGAACGTGACGCTAACTACACCGCCGTCGGCGCCTTCGTGCTGCTGATCGCCACCATGGCGGGCCTGTTCGTGTACTGGTACGCGGGCAGCTCCGACGCGCGCGACTACGTGCGCTACGAGATGTATTTCGAGAAACGCGCCTCCGACCGCGTGCAGGTGATCTCGGACATCGATTCGCACACTCCCATTTCCAAGGAAACGCTGGCGTCGCTGTCGATGCAGGGCGTCACCGGCTTGCTCTACATCGACCTGCTGGCCAGCGACAAGAACAAGGGCCGCATGCCGTCGGTGCCGAGCGAGATCTACCCGGTCATCGATACCGTGCAATCGAACTTCGACCGGCTCCTGTCGAGCCTGCCCGACCTCGTCGGGCGCGCCACGGCCGTCGTCGACCGCGCCTCGCGGGTGCTGTCGGACGAAAATCTCAAGGCGTTCGCGAAGACGATGCAGAACGTCGAGCGGACCTCCGATTCGCTGCCGGCCGCCATGCGTGACGCCGCGGCGGTGGTCGCCGAACTGAAAACCACGATGGCCGACGTGCGCGCGGCGGCGACCGGTGCGCGCGAGCTCATCGACACCTCGGGGCCGAACCTGAGCGCCGCGTCGGAGCGCATGCGCGCCATCTCCGAAAATCTCGCCAAGACCACCGCCAACCTCGACAAGCTCATGACCGACCATCGCGAGGATCTCGGGCTGTTCCTGCGCGACAGCCTGCCCGAGATCGAGCGGCTGCTGCGCGACGGCCGCAGCGCCGCGCAGGAATTCCGCGAGCTCTCGCGCAGCCTCAAGGCGGATCCCTCACAAATGATCTATGAGCCGAGTTACCGCGGCGTGGAGATTCCGCGATGAACGCCAGGCTCATGACGTTGCTGGGAGTGTTGGCGCTGGGCGGCTGCGGAGGTGTGTTCGAGAGTGAAATCCCCGCGGCGCAGGCATTCGTGCTCAGGCTCGCGCCGCGCCCGGCCGTGGCGCCCGCGGTCACTCCGCACGGCAGCGTGTTGTTGCAGCGTCCGGAAGCGGGCCCGGGCCTCGATTCCGACCGCATCGCGTTGCTGCGCAGTGACAACCGCTTCGATTTCTATGCCGCGAGCCGCTGGGCGGCGCCCGCGCCGGACATGGTCGAAAGCGTGATCGTCGACGCGCTGCGATCGAGCGGCAACTTTTCCGCGGTGTTCGACGACACCTCGCCGTACGCGCCGCGTTACAGCCTGCGGGTGACTCTGCGCCGGTTCGAGGCGGACTACTCGTCGGGCACGGGCGGCCGCGCGCCGACGGTATACGTGGTGCTCGACTGCACGCTCGGCCGGCATCGCGACCGCGAGTTGCTGTCGAGTTTCACGGCGCAAGGATCGGCCGTGGCGAGCGAAGACCGGCTCACGGCCGTGGTCGCGGCGTTCGAGACGGCGACCGCGACGGCGATGGCGCAACTCGAGCAGGCGACCGCGGCGGCCGTCGCCTCGGAAAGCGTCCCCGGAAAATAGAACTCAGAAAGTAGACAGGCCCGACGCTTCCATCAGCCGGTACAGCCAGTACGTCCCCTGCGCCGGGTCTGCGTAGGCGCCGAATTCCGCCGTGTATTCGAGCGGCGGCGGCCCGCGATTGCTCCACAACGAATCGAACCAGGTATTGATGCTGGTCGCGATCTCGGAGTTCAGCGGCACGCTCGCGGCGATATTGGCCTCGAGATTGAAATCGTCGATGTTGCGGCGGGTGAGATTCGCCGATCCCAGCGTGAACCAGAATTCCGTGGCGGTCCGCATTGCCACGATCTTGGTGTGGAATTGCTCGCCGTGGGTGCGGAACCAGCGCACCTTGATGGCGCCATCCGACGCGGCCGCGAGCTCGGTCGCGACCGAGCGGTTCGGAATGCCGTTCTTGGTGCGGCCGAAGGCATCCTTGTTAGGGTCGAGGATCACGCGCACCGCCACGCCGCGTTTCGCGGCCGCGACCAGCGCCCGCACGACCTCGCGCTCCGACAGGTAGAACATCGCGACGTCGATGCTGTCGCCGATACGGGTGCCGGTGACGTTGCGGACGATCGCGGCGCGGATCTCGCCCTCCGTCAGCACCTGCACGTGCGCCGCGTTCTCGGGCTGCGCCATGGGGGCGGGGGCCGGGGGTTCGCTCGGAGTCCAGTCGCTGCGCCAGCCGGAGGCGCGCGCCAGCGCCAGCTCGCTCTCGAGCAGCGGCCACAGCGCCACGCCGGAAACCTTGAGCGCGACATTCGAATGCAGGCTGCTGGCGTCGTGCGGATTGGCGGACGTGACGATGCCGGTGATGCCGCCGGCGCCGTCGTCGGCGAGCAGCACCTTGCGGTGATTCGCCTTGAAATTGAGCAGCCGCGCCCAGGCGCCGAAGCTCACCTGGTCCGGCCCGGCGTCGAGCGGATTGGGCAGCCAGGCATCGCCCGAGCCGTCGCCCGACCACCACTTCATGGTGAGCCGCCAGAACGCCGAGTAGATAGGATTGGAGTCGCGCAGGGGGTCGAGATCGACCCTGATGACGTCGATTCCCGCGCCGCGCAGCGTGGCCAGGTCGTGCGACGGCAGGCCGCCGTACACGTCGTTGATCGGATCGTAGAGCAGCAGCACGCGCAGGCCGGGTAGTTCGAGCTTGCGCTTGAGCAATGCATCGCGCAGCTCGGCCGACAGCTCGCGGTGCGGCTTCACGTCGAGGGCCGCGCCGCGCTGGTTGTTGAACAGGAAGAAGTCGAGCACCAGATATTCGCGCGCCTGGCCAACCACCTGGAGCATCGCATCGAAGATCTGCTGCCTCACTACCGGCGCGCCGAAGCCATCGGCGCTGGTCACATCGGAGAAGAACTGCAGCTGGCCGGGCGGCGTATCGACGATCGGACCGCGAATGCTCACGCCGTCGGGCAGCGGCTTGTAGAGATTCCACGCGGCGACGGCGAGCCACAGTGCGAGGAACCCATAGAACAGCGTCCGGCCGGGGCGCAGCTTGCGCTGCGGCGCCGCCGGTGGCGGAGACGGGTCTATGGGTGTCGCATCAGGCTCTTCAGCCATCGGCGGATTCTAGCCGCTCCGACAACTCCAGCCAGCGTGTCTCCAATTGCTCGATGTCGCGCAGGACAACCGCGTGTCTTTCGGTCACCTTGCGGGCATGCGCCGCATCGCGCGCGTAGTCGAGCTTGGCGATGTCGGCCTCGAGTCTGGCGCGTTCCTGCGTGAGCTTGGACAGCGAGGTCTCGATCGTCTTGACCTCCTGACGATTGGGCCCGAGGTCCTTGCGATCGGGACCGCCCTTGCCCTTCTTCTCGCTGCGTTGTGCGCCGGATTTCGCGGCGGCCTTGGGAACCGCGGGCGTCGCCGCATTGCCGCCGCGCTTCTCGAGCCAGTTCGAATAGTCCTCGAGGTCACCGTCGAAGTCGCGCACTTCGCCGTCGGCCACCAGCCAGAACTGGTCGCACACGCTGCGCAGCAGGCCGCGGTCGTGCGAAACAACAATAACGGCCCCGGCGAAATCCTGCAGAGCAGTGATCAACGAATGCCGCATCTCGAAATCGAGATGGTTGGTGGGTTCATCCAGCAGCAACAGGTTGGGGCGTTCGGCCACCAGGATGGCCAGCGCCAGGCGCGCGCGTTCGCCGCCCGAGAAGTGCACCACCGGCTCGAACACCCGATCGCCGCGGAACCCGAAGCCGCCGAGATGATTGCGGCGGCGTTGCTCGTCCCATTGGGAACGCACGCCGATCTCGTCGATGCGATTGGTCAACGCCACGATGGCCGTATCGCGCGCATCGAGCCGATCGACCTCGAGCTGCGCGAAGTTGCCGACGATCAGATCGGGCGAGGCGACCCGCTCACCGCCCGACGCCGGCAACGCGCCGGAGATGAGCTTCATGAGCGTGGACTTGCCGGCCCCGTTGCGTCCCAGGATACCGATGCGTTCGCCCGGGTTCACGGACCGGTTCACGCGCGAGATCACCGTGCGCTCTCCATAACCCGCGTCGGCGAAATCGAGGGTAACCAGCGGCTGCGGCAGCTTGCTGGCGGCGGCGAACTCCCACTCGAAGCCCTCGATCTCCTGGTAGGTCGCGATGGTTTCGAGCTTCCCGAGCGCCTTGATGCGGCTCTGCACCTGGCGGGCCTTGCTGGCCTGCGCGCGGAAGCGGTCGATGAATGAATGCAGCCGCGTCACCTCGCGCTGCTGGCGCGCGGCCATCGCCGCGGATTGCTGGATGCTGGCGGCGTGCTGACGCTGGAAATCCGTGTAGTTGCCGGTCCAGTGGGTGAGCTGGCCGTTCTCGAGATTCACGATGCGACCCACGATGTCGTCGAGGAACTCGCGATCGTGCGACACCAGCAGCAACGTGCCGGGAAAACGCTGCAGCCAGGCTTCGAGCCACAGGACCGCGTCGAGATCGAGGTGGTTAGTCGGCTCGTCGAGCATCAGGACGTCGGCGCGCGACATCAGGGCGCGGGCCATGTTGGCGCGCATCTGCAGACCGCCCGACAATTCCTTCACCTGTCGCTCGATGTCGGTGGGCGCGAACCCGAGGCCGTCGGCGAGCTCGGCAGCGCGCGCCGCGGAGGTGTAACCGCCGGCGAGTTCGTAATCGCCGAGCAGGTGCGCTTCCTTCATGCCGTCGTCGGCCGCGCGGGCCTTGTCGAGTGCGGCTTCGAGCGCCATGAGGTTGGTATCGCCGCCGCGGACGTATTCGAGTACGGTGGCTTCCGTCCGCGGCAGCTCCTGCGAAACGGACACGAAGTTGAGCTTGCCGGGAACGGTGTAATCGCCGCCGTCGGCCCCGAGGTCGCCGCGCAGCAGGGCCAGCAGGCTGGACTTGCCGCACCCGTTGCGCCCGACGATACCGATCTTGTCGCCGCGGAAGATGGTCAGGTTCGCGCGGTCGAAAAGGACCGCGGCGCCGCGCCGCAGGCGCAGGTCCCGGAGTTCAAGCATGAGAGGGTTCCAGCATGGGGGCGCGATTCTAGGTGAGCACGGCTATGCTGTCGTCGGTGTTTGGACGGGCATAGTCATGAGTGACCTACTACTCGAGCATCTGCAGTCTGCGTTCGCCGACCACGGCATCGGCTGCGAGCGCCGCGGCGGGCTCATCGAGGCCACGGACGGCCTCACGGTCGAACCGCGGGCATTCCCGCGTGAAGAGGTCCGTGGCACCGCACAGGTGCAGGTCGATTTCGCGATCGGTTCCCCGCTTCTTCCGGGCGTGCCGCTGGTCGATTCCTACGCGGGCGTCGGCAACACGCACGACGAAGCGGAACGGAATGCCGCCGGAAAATTCCTGCAGGGTTCTTTCCACGTCATTGCGGCAGCCTTGACGCGTCACGACCGCGGTGAGGGCCAGGTGGAGTGGGCGGACCGGTCCGCGGGCGATCGTGCGTGGAAGGTGTGCGCAGGACCTGTGCTGATGGTCGCGAGCCGCGAGGGCGCCCGCATCGAGGGCGCGGCGGATTTCTTTCCGCGGCTCACGGCGCTGTTCGTCGAAAACATGGCTTCCGGGCCGCACTGGATGCGCGTCTTCCTGGGCGCGCTCGACGGCAAACACATGGGTAGCGAGGTGCTGGTCGACGGCGCCGTCTGGGCGCCGGGCCAGCAACTGCTCGACGCGCATGCGTGGACCTATCCTGCCGGGTATGCGTCGTTGCGGCACCTGTTCATCGCGCTGCCACGAGCCATTTGAAAAGCGACGCCTGACCCCAACCGCGTTCCGCCCGCGTTGATGTCTCACGAGCGCGCGTGGCGCGCGCTGGAGATGTCAAATGAAGACCTGGGTGCGTTCGCTGGCCCTCCTTGGTAGTTGGGCCGGCGGGTGGGGCTGCGGCGGCGGCGCATGGGCTAACAATCAGCCGCCGGTTGCGGTGGAGATCGTCGCGCCGGACGGCCGGGTATTCCGCGAATTCCCCGTCGACTCGCGCGATGGCTCCTGGCGCTCCTACCTGCAGGCCGAGAAAGGCGCGCGTTACGAAGTGCGCGTGCGCAACACCAGCGGGGAGCGCGTAGGCCTGGTCGTCGCCGTCGACGGCCGCAACATCATCAACGGCGAGAAATCCGGGCTCGGGCGTGCAGAGCCCATGTACGTGCTCGGCGGCTGGGATTCGCAGAGTTACGCCGGCTGGCGCGCGAAACTGGATGCCATCAACGAATTCTACTTCACCGAGTGGAGCGACTCGTACGCCGAAGCCTTCGGCGACCGGTCCGCGCGCGGTGTCATCGCGGTTGCCGTTTATCGCGAAGTCGGGCCGCCGCGCGCTGTCTACGAGACAGATCCCGAAGAGGCGCGGGGCGCAGCGGACGCGGCGCCCGCTGCCGCGCCGCCGGCGCGGTCCGAACGCCAGAGCCGCGCCGATTCGGCCGGGACGGGTTACGGCGAGCGCCGCATCGATCGCGCGGTGCAAGTGGAGTTCATCGCACGCCCGGAGCCGGACAGCCGGCGCTTCATCAAGTACGAATGGCGCGAAACATTGTGCCGCAAGCAGTTGCTCGATTGCGGCGCGCCAAACCGTTTCTGGGACGAATCGGCACTGGGCTTCGCACCGCCACCGCCGCGTCGCTGAACCGACTACCAGGGAGAAAGAAATGAAATTGAAGCAGACATGTCTCGTCGCGCTGCTGTTCGCGCTGCCGGCCTTCGCGCCGGCGCAGGAGTCGAGCGCCGCCAGGGATTCCGGCTGCACGAACAGCGGTGACTGCATCGAGCTCGCGGACATCATCCGTGGCTTTTCGAAACGCACCGGCAAGAAGTTCATCATCGATCCGCGGGTGCGCGCCATGGGCGGGATCACCGGTGTCGACGTGGGCAGGATCACGTACGAGCAATTGATCGCGCTCGCGGCCGTACATCAGTTCGTTGCCGTTCCGCAGGGCGACTTCACCATCGTCGTGCCGGATGCGAACGCGCGGCAGCAAGCGACGCCGGTGTACTACGACACCAGCTTCAAGGCGTCCGACGACGAGTGGGTGACGTTGCTGCTCACGGGCAAGAACGCGTGCACGGCGTACCTGGTGCCCATCCTGCGTCCGCTGATGCCGCAGGCCGCGCACCTGGCGGCCAATGCGCAGTCGAATCAGCTGATCGTCTCCGACCGGGCCGTGAACGCACGGCGCATCGCGCAGCTGTTCTTCAAGCTCGACGAATCATCGCCGGCCGGCCGCCGCTGCCCCGACCCGGATGCCACCATGAGCAAGGAGTGGGGCAAGGAGCCGCCGCCGAAAAAGTAGCCGGCCGCGCGTCACGCGCCGGGTAGTTCGATCAGCGGCCCACCGGTGTCAGCAGGTAGACATAGGTGTTGCGGCACTGGTTGGCCGGGTCGATCTCGTAGAACCCCGTATCGGGATTGATGCGGTAGTCCGGGCACGCGAACTGCGGCTCGTCGTTGCGATAGCCGGTCACGACGATCTGCCCGCGCCGGTTGACGTCGGCGGCGACGATCAGCGTGATGCGTTCCGACGCGGCAATGAGCGCGTTGAGCCCGGTTGCCTGCACGCCTTTCCAGATGACCGCACGCTGGTCCTGGAGGCCGTTGTCCGGGTCGCAGTAGTTGCCCGGACCGGACTCGCCAACCGCCTCGCCGTCGTACCCGGCCGCCCAGGCGCGCGCCGAGGTCGCACCCGGCAGGTTGCGCAGCGGGCGTTCGCGGCCGTCGCGCTCCCAGCGCAGGCCGGTGCTCGGGCCGCAGGTCCGGTTCACGTCTTCGGGTTCGAACTCATTGGAATAACCCGCCACCTCGCCCAGGTCATTGATGTCGGTCGAGATCACGGCGCGCGTTGCGTCGCCCGCATCCAGGATCTGCTGCCGGCCGCTCGGCACGTGCAACTTGATGGCGCCGTTTCCGACGACACCGACCGCGACGTCGAGCGCATTGATGTCGTACGCAGAGCCATTCGCCGGTCCGAGAATCTGCCTGCCACCCGGTGTGCGGATCACCCAGCCCAGCGTGAGACAGAAAGTATCGAGCGGCGGCGGAAGCGTGGCGTCGGCGCGAAACGCCCACCCCACGATGTACCCGCGTCCATTGCCGCTCGAGGCGTAGTTGAGGTTGTTGTTGAACAGGCACTCCGCCGCGCTCGGCGACGTGAACACCCGTTCCGCTCCGCCGCCGATCGTCCAGCGAAGTCCGAACAACCCTTCGTCGTTGGAGAAGGAACCGAATCCCTGCAGCCGGTCGTTGATGGCGACGATGTCGGAGGTGTAAGCCCCGGCGGGCTCCGGCAGTTCGAAGGCGCCGAAGTGCGTCGCCGCGACGAAGGGATGGAAGTAATTGATATAGGTGTTGGTGGTCGCGTCGACGCTGGTGAAGCAGCGGAAGTTGGCGCTCACGATGCCGAGATCGTTGAGGCCGGTAGCGGTCGTGCGGCGCGCAAAACCTTCGACGCAGCCCGCGGCGTATCCCTGCGGCGTGGCAATTTGCGTGACGCGGTAACGCGCGCCCGGCGCGGCAGCCTGGGATGCGACACCGATCGACAGCGTGGCCAATGCGGCCGCGAGACACCGTGGAAGATTCATCGTGCTGGCCCCCTGAGTTACCGGTATCGATCCGGCTGCGCCGATCATGCACGGCGCCGGGGTAGTTTGCCAGGGAATTCCGGTGGTAGTTAGGAAGCCGCCGCTGGACCGTGCGGTGGCCGACGCGCCGGCGGCGGGTTCAGACGCCGCGCGGCTTGTTGCTGACGGCCTTCTCGTTCTTGCTCATCTGGGTGAGCAGGCCGGCGAACGCGGGGCCGGTCTCCTGCTGACGCACCAGCAGCAGCCGCAGCTCGGCGAGGGTCACCGGTTCGCCGAACAACTTG
>Ga0193752_1001540_pt1 | contig 19016 bp, 12 predicted proteins | sample H1c1metaG_FD_144924 | JGI IMG/M metagenome (GOLD analysis project Ga0193752, IMG submission 144924) | Soil microbial communities from a riparian zone of the East river system, Colorado, United States - H1c1 | ecosystem: Environmental > Terrestrial > Soil > Riparian zone | place: USA: East River...
GTATTATTAATTGCATCAAGCTCAATGATATCATCGTCCTGAACAAATCCGATAAGACCGCCTTCATAAGCTTCAGGTGTAATATGGCCTACAACAAAACCGTGCGTGCCACCACTGAATCTGCCATCGGTGATCAATGCCACGCTTTTACCAAGGCCTGCTCCTATCAGGGCGCTGGTTGGCTTCAGCATCTCGGGCATGCCTGGTGCGCCTTTTGGTCCTTCGTTTTTAATCACCACAACATCACCGGGCTTAACACGGCCACTGCTGATACCTGCGATCAGTTGCTGTTCGCCATCAAAAACGCGCGCCGGGCCAGTAAACCTCTCGCCCTCTTTACCGGTGATCTTTGCAACGCTTCCGCCTGCTGCCAGGTTACCATACAAGATCTGCAGGTGGCCTGTCGGTTTGATAGGGCGTTCGATCGGATACAATATTTTTTGTGTTTCAAAATTGATCGGTTCAATATCGGCAAGGTTTTCCTTTAGCATTTTCCCGGTAACTGTTAAACAATCACCGTGAAGTAATCCCTGGTCAAGCAGGTATCTCATCACCGCAGGTACACCACCATGTTCATGAAGATCCTGCATCAGATATTTTCCGCTTGGTTTCAGATCTGCCAATACAGGTATCCTGTTGCTGATGGCCTGAAAATCGTCCTGCGTTAAACTAATTCCGACTGATTTTGCAATTGCAATAAAATGTAATACAGCATTTGTAGATCCGCCAAGTACCATGATGACCGTCATTGCATTTTCAAAAGCCTCACGTGTCATGATATCAGAAGGCTTGATATCTTTTTCCAAAAGAAAACGGATGGCTTTTCCGGCATCACGGCATTCCTGCATTTTTTCTGCACTGATAGCCGGGTTAGAAGATGAATATGGCAGGCTCATTCCAAGTGCTTCAATGGCAGAAGCCATTGTGTTGGCAGTATACATGCCACCACAGGCACCTGCTCCCGGACAGGTGTTTTTTATGATGCCTTTGAAATCTTCAACACTAAGATTTCCGGCAATTTTTTGACCAAGGGCTTCAAAAGCAGAAACAATATTCAGATCCTGTCCTTTATAATGTCCAGGTGCGATCGTACCTCCATAAACCATAATAGACGGGCGATCCAAACGTCCCATAGCCATAATGGATCCAGGCATATTTTTGTCACAGCCGGGTATTGTGATCAACCCATCATAATATTGGGCCCCGCAAACGGCTTCAATACTGTCTGCAATTAGATCACGGCTCACAAGTGAATAACGCATGCCATCTGTTCCATTACTCATGCCATCGCTAACACCGATCGTATGAAATATCAGTCCAACCAGTTCATTATCCCAGACACCCTGTTTAACAACAGTGGCGAGATCGTTAAGATGCATATTGCAGGTATTTCCGTCATAACCCATACTGGCAATACCGACCTGTGCCTTTTGCATATCGTCGTCGGTTAAACCGATGCCATATAACATAGCCTGTGCTGCAGGCTGCGTTTCATCCTGCGTAAATGTCTTTGAATATTTATTTAGCTCTTTCATCGTTTTTTTTTAGCGCGGACCTGCTCCGCACCTGGATTTTGAAAATATACTGACTACAGTTGCCCTCCTGCGAAGGAGGGCGGCGAGCGTAGCAAGCGGGCTTTGGCCACCGAAGCTTCAGCGTAGGTGGCTGGTTGTTCTTTGGACTTCGCAAGTAATCAGTATGCCGTTACCAAAAAACAACCACCCCTGCCGTCTTCGACGTCTTCCCCTCCTTCGCAGGAGGGGAGCTTACCGGCTCAAACCAACTGTCCCAACTTACTAATCGGCTCTGCGTCTTTCACAATTGCCTTTTCTATCACTTTATTTTTATAAGCATCCTGTATTTTCTTGCTGACAGTCTCATTCCATGATTTCTTAAACCCGGATCCATCGATTGATTCCCATCCGATCACCTCTGCTGCCGTACCGCAAAAAAAAGCTGCATCCGCTTGTTTTAACTCTTCAATCGTGAAAAAAGTTTCTTCTACAATTATCGACGCCTCACGACAGATATCGAGTACAGTTGCCCGGGTAAAACCGGGCAGTATATTTCCGGGTGCCGGCGTAAACAACTTGCCATCCTTTTCATAAAACATATTGGCGCCAGGACCTTCTGCAACAAACCCATTCATATCTGTTAGCAAAGCTTCATCGAATCCAGCTGCTTTTGCTTCCTGACTTGCCAGGATCGAATTCACATAATGTCCTGTTGCCTTGGCTTCAATTTTGAAGCCTTTAGGATTTGGTCGCTGAAACGATGATGTCATTACTTTCAATAATCTTTCGCCAAGAAATGGTTCCATTCTCCATACTTCAATCGTTATGAAAGATTCTGTGTTCCTATTAAAACTCATATTGGCCGGGCTATATACAAGTGGTCTTATATAGGCGTCCTGCATGTCGTTTAACCGGAGCAACTCATAGGTAGCACTGATCAGGTCATGCGTTGTATATTCATATGGAAGATTCAAAGCGAGGGCAGATAATCTCAGCCGTTCGAAATGTTCTTCAGCTTTAAAAATTTTCGTTTCCCCGCTAACTGTTTTGTAAGATCTGATTCCTTCAAATACGCCATATCCATAATGGAGTGTCTGTCCATACAGGTCTACCTTTGCCTCAGAAGCTTTTACAAAACTTCCATTCAGATAAATTATAGTATGTTCATCGTAATAGGTAGCCATAATTGTAAGTTGTTTGACAAGTTAATTGTTGTTTGAACGGCGTATTGTTATTTAAATTATTGCCTGACCGGCTTATTAATGTTTTGAAAAGCATCCGAAATTGTTTTACGGGCCCGGCCAATAAAAAAGCGACCCGCCTTTGTGGAGGCGGGTCGCTTGTATTTTTGATTTTATCTTTTTATACGTTTGCTCCTCCTCCGTTAACTGCAGGAATAATAATGACCACCACAATAATGAGTGTGATAAGTTTGCTGACAATATTATTTATCCTGTTGTTAAACATCGGGAAGTATATAACACGAATATACGAACCGCCGTCAAAAAAACAAAGAACTATTTGTTAATCAGAAAAAATTCCTGATTTTTTAACCTGCCTCTTTATTAACCTGCCTCAGATTCCATTTACTGTTCTCTTTGCCAGGTTTGTTTTTTATATATCCCTTCTCGTTTACCTGCAGATTGCAGGTAAACAAGGAATACGTTTTCGATTACAGATTCTGGCTATATAATGGTCGAATTTCTTAATTCAATATTCGATTTATTAATTCCTTCAGGATTGCGTTTGCCGACATAATCACTTACCAGTTCGCCAATGGTTGAAGTGAAATAGAAATTTGTGGAGTCAATGTCCTTGGTAACAAATCCATTCAGCAACGTCCATTCAACGGCTTCCCGCACGAGCAGAGCTTCTGCGGCTAATCCAAAGTGATCAAGTAACATTGCCGCTGAAAGTATTGACCCCAACGGATTTGCGATGTCTTTGCCGGTTGCCTGAGGATAAGAGCCATGTATCGGTTCAAACAGCGCTGCACCTTTACCGATTGATGCTGATGGCAATAACCCGAGAGAACCGGTGATCACACTTGCTTCATCACTGAGAATATCGCCAAACATATTTTCGGTAAGTATAACATCAAATTGTTTTGGATTGAGAATGATCTGCATGGCCGCATTATCTACGAAAAGAAAATCAACCTGTACGTCAGCATATATGGGTGCTAAATCCTGGACCACTTTACGCCATAGCCTGGAGGTCTCAAGTACATTCGCCTTATCGACAAGCGTTAATTTTTTACGCCTTTTTTGCGCATGCTGAAATGCAAGATGCGATACTCTTTCAATCTCTTCCTTTGTATAAGTGCAGTCATCAGTTGCAACTGTTTTTTCTTCATTTATTTCCTTCTTACCAAAATAGATGCCACCAGTTAATTCCCGATAGATTACAAAATCAACGCCTTCGATATTTTTTGTTTTCAATGGGGAAAGATGATGCAATGCAGCATAAGTGCTTACCGGCCTTATGTTCGCAAACAATTGCAATGATTTTCTGAGTTTAAGCAAACCCTGCTCCGGCCTGACTTTAGCAGAAGGATCATTATCATACTTTGGATGGCCGATAGCACCAAACAGTATTGCGTCACTTGCCAGGGCTGCTTCGATGGTTTCATCAGGCAAAGGATTGCCTGTTTTATCTATTGCATCGGCGCCCATCAGGCAATACTGATAATTGAATGTATGACCGAACTGTTCAGCCACCGCATTCAATACGCGAATTGCCTGCCTGGTGACTTCTGGACCGATCCCGTCTCCTTCAATGACTACAATCTGTTTGTTCATAAAATTTGTTTTTCCGGGTCTGATGTTTTAATAGGGTTAAGTTTATTTTTGTATTATAAATTGGTATTTTCCTGTTTGTGTGAGGCTTCATATGCTCCGATTGCATCCATGTCGGCAATCCTGTTTTTCTCTTCAAACGCGATGATTGCATCACGGTTGCTGATGAGATAATCAATATCATCATATCCATTCAGCATGCATGTCTTTTTGTAATCATTGATATAAAAACTTTCCTGCTCTCCTGTGGCATCAATAGTAATTGTCTGATCTTCCAGGCTTACTTTCACTGTAGCCTTGTGATCTTTTCTAACCTCTTCAAAAATGCGTTGCAGAAAACCATCAGACACCTGAACTGGCAATAGAAAATTATTCAGCGCATTGCTTTTAAATATGTCGGCAAAGAAACTACTGACCACTACATCAAAACCATAATCCTTTATCGCCCAGGCAGCATGCTCCCGGCTTGAACCGGAGCCAAAATTCTTGCCCGCTACCATTATCTTCCCTTTGTAGGTGGGATCATTCAAAATAAAATCTTTTTTAGGCTGATTGTTATTATCATAACGCCAGTCGCGGAACAGGTTGTCACCGAAACCATCCCGGCTGGTTGCTTTTAAAAAGCGCGCAGGAATGATCTGATCCGTGTCAACATTTTCAATCTCGAAAGGAACAACCGTTGAATGAATGATATTTATACTCTTGCCCATATGATAAACCGAACTTTATTAATCGAATTCTATATTCTAAATTTTTATTCAGCTCAGAAACTCCCTCACATCACTTACTTCGCCTGTTATAGCTGCCGCTGCAGCCGTAAGCGGACTTGCAAGTAATGTTCTGGCATTAGGTCCCTGACGGCCTTCGAAATTCCTGTTGGAAGTTGAAATACAATATTTCCCCGCAGGTATTTTATCTTCATTCATTCCCAAACAAGCAGAGCAACCAGGCTGTCTGAAATTAAAACCTGCCTCTTCAAGTATTTTGTCAAGGCCTTCCTCAATAGCCTGTTTTTCTACCTGCTTACTACCCGGAACAACCCATACTTCTACATTATCAGCCTTATGTTTTCCTTTGATGAATGAAGCAACCAATCGCAGATCTTCAATACGGGCATTGGTACAGCTGCCGATAAACACATAATCAACTTTCTGTCCTTTGATCCTGGCACCGGGCTGAAGCCCCATATATTTCAAAGACTTTATGAAAGAAGGTTTTTCAGAGTCGTCTATTTCACTCTCAGCAGGAATATGTCCACTAACGCTCATGCCCATCCCAGGATTCGTTCCATAGGTGATCATGGGTTCAATATCGGAGCCCTGTATGGTTATCTCTTTGTCGAATACTGCATCATCATCCGTATTTAACTCTTTCCAGTATTCCATCTTAATATCCCATTGTGGATTGCTGCCAACGGAAGAAGGCGCGAATAAACGCCCCTTCATATAATCAAACGTTGTTTGATCAGGTGCAATCATTCCACCCCTTGCACCCATTTCAATGCTCATATTACAGATTGTCATTCGCGCTTCCATCGAAAGATCGCGGATGGCAGAACCTGCAAACTCCACGAAATAGCCGGTGGCACCACTGGCAGATATTTTTGCGATGATATAAAGTATAATGTCTTTGGAAACAACACCCTTGTTTAATTCACCTTCTACGTTGATACGCATCAGCTTTGGCTTACTTTGCAGTAAACATTGCGTTGCCATCACCATCTCTACTTCGCTGGTACCGATGCCAAAGGCTACCGCACCAAAAGCGCCATGGGTACTGGTATGGCTGTCGCCACAAACTATTGTCATGCCCGGCTGCGTGATGCCCAGTTCAGGCCCTATAATATGCACAATGCCCTGGAAAGGATGTCCAAGGCCATATAGTTCGATATCGTGATTGGCACAATTTTCAATAAGCGACTGTACCTGTTTTCTTGATAACTCGTCTTTGATGGGTAAATGTTGTTTTTCGGTTGGCACGTTATGATCTGCTGTCGCCACCACCTGCTGTGGACGAAATACTTTTAATCCCCGCTTTTCGAGACCGTTAAAAGCCTGGGGTGAAGTTACTTCGTGTATAAAATGTTTATCTATATACAAGACACTCGGGCCATCTGGTATCGACTGCACCACGTGTTTCTCCCAGATCTTATCAAACAAAGTTTTAGCCATAATTAAAATTTAAGCGGATATTGATTCGGATTGATAAGCTGAAGCCAGTTCTTTCAGGTCTTCATCTTCAACCTCTTTTTTAAGATCGGCTACTTTCAAAAACTCGTTATATAAAATATCAATATCGTTCCTCGTAAACTGAAAGCCCAACACATGAAAACGATGCGCCAGCGCCGAACGGCCACTTCTCGCAGTTAATACGATCCGTGATCCGGCTGCGCCAACATCCTCGGGGTTTATGATTTCATAGGTGGTGGAATCCTTTAAAAAACCATCCTGGTGAATCCCTGAACTATGTGAAAAAGCATTGGCACCCACGATCGCTTTATTAGGCTGAACAGGCATCCGCATCGTGTCTGAAACGAGACGGCTTACCGGATTCAGTTTTTTTGCGTTGATATCTGTATAAAATCCTATAGACTGATGTTGCTCTATGACCATCACTACTTCTTCCAAAGAAGTATTGCCCGCTCTTTCGCCGAGTCCGTTGATGGTACACTCGATCTGTCTTGCACCACTCATAATGCCTGCAATGGAATTAGCGGTTGCGAGACCCAGATCGTTATGACAATGGCAACTAATAATAGCCTTATCGATATTTGGAACATTGTTTTTGAGATAAGCCATCTTTTCACCATATTGATGTGGCAGGCAATAACCTGTTGTGTCAGGTATGTTTACTGTTGTTGCTCCTGCGCTGATGACTGCTTCAATTACCCGTGCGAGATATTCGTTGTCCGTTCTTCCCGCATCTTCTGCATAGAACTCAACGTCGTCAGTAAAATTTTTCGCCCATTTTACACATTGGACGGCGCGCTTCAGAATGTCTTCACGGGTAGAATTGAATTTAGACTTGATATGAAAATCAGAAGTACCGATGCCGGTATGGATTCTTGGTCTTTTAGCCTGTTTCAATGATTCGCCTGCAACTTCAATATCCTTCTGCACTGCCCGGCTGAGGGCACAAACGGTGGCATTTTTAATGACTTTGGAAATATCGCTAACACTTTGAAAATCACCCGGCGAGGATATCGGAAATCCGGCTTCAATAATATCCACACCGAGGTCTTCCAGCGCGAGAGCAAGCTCGATCTTTTCTGTGGCATTCAACTTACAGCCAGGTACCTGCTCGCCGTCACGGAGAGTAGTATCAAATATGAAAATTTTCTGATCAGCCATAAAGAGGTATTGAATATTTTATCTGAAAAAAGCGGTTGGTTGTTTATTTTTGTATCTGAATCAACAACTTACGAACCGACATCTTTCCGAAATTACCCCGATTTCAAGTTAAAAGAAAATCAAAATAAAGGGTACTTTACAGGGTTGAAAGATATTGGACCAGGCTGAAACACACTCCAGCAGAGCTTTATAACGTTTTTTATATACGATGCCCAACCGATCTACCGATTCGCTGTTTCAACTCATAAAGTCTCTGGAAAAGTCAGAGAAACGGAACTTTAAGCTCTATGTGAACCGTCATTCATCAGGAGAGGACCTTAAAATTGTGCAACTCTTTGATGCTCTGGACAAAATGGACGATTACGATGAGGTTTTACTGCTCCTACGCAACAAATCCATTAAGAAACAGCAGCTTTCAAATATGAAAGCGCATCTGTACCGGCAGATTTTAAGCAGTTTACGCCTGATTAAACAGGAGGATAACGTTGATATTCAACTACATGAGCAAATGGATCATGCCCGCATCCTGTACAACAAGGGCCTTTATCTCCAGAGCCTGAAGGTTCTTGACCGGATGAAGGAATTTGCGCGTAGCCATAACCAGCTGACTTACCTTCAGCAGGTGCTTTTTTTTGAAAAAAAGATTGAAACACTGCATATTACGAGAAGTATGCAGGACCGGGCAGACAAACTGAGTGTGCAATCGAACGAGGTGAATACGCGGCTCGTTCTGGTCACCCAACTCTCAAATTTGTCGCTCCAGTTGTATAGCTGGTACATCAAAAACGGTATGGCGAGGAATGAGAAGGATGAACAGGCCATCCAACAGTTTTTTGACACCCATTTGCCTCCCAATGTGGCAGATATAAAAGGATTTTACGAAAAACTTTACCTTTTTCAGAGTTATTGCTGGTATGCATTCATCAGGCAGGATTTTTTACTGTATTACAGGTATACCAATAAATGGGTGGAATTGTTTGAGAAAGATACTTTTATGATTGAAGTGGAGACAGCGCATTATATCAAAGGCATGCATAACCTTCTAAGCGCACATTTCGATCTGCAGAATTATAAAAAGTTCAACGAAGCCCTGCAAAAGTTTGAAGCGTTTTCTCTGTCTGATATTGTAACGCATAACTACAATAACCAGATACAGGCTTTTGTATACCTGCACATTTCCAAGCTGAATAAACATTTTATGGAAGGCACTTTTAGTGAAGGGGTCAAACTTGTGCCTTACATTGAAGAGAAGCTGGAAGAGTATCGCTTATATCTTGATCGTCACCGTGTGCTTGTTTTTTATTATAAGATCGCTTCGCTGTATTTTGGTAGTGCGGACTATGAAACTACGGTAGACTACCTCAATAAGATCATTAACTGGAAGGTTGACCTGCGGACCGACCTTCAATGTTATGCGAGGTTGTTACATCTGATAGCGCATTACGAACTGGGCAATTTTGAATTGCTGGAGTATTTATTTAAATCTGTTTACCGGTTTATGGCTAAGATGGAAAACCTGAGCCATGTTGAAGAAGATATTTTCAAATTTTTGAGAAGAAGTTTTGGATTGTCGCCGCGGAAGCTTAAGCCTGAGTTTGAAAAGCTTTTAGAGAAATTGAAGCAACAGCAAAAGTCGAGATTTGAGACCAGGGCTTTTGCCTATCTGGATATTATTTCATGGCTTGAAAGTAAGATTGATGATGTGCCGGTTCAGGATGTTATACGGAAGAAGTTTTTGAATGAGTCGAAAAGGAAGTCGGTGGTGTGAATGACTGGCTGCCCTCCTGCGAAGGAGGGCGGTGAGCGGAGCGAGCGGGCTTTGGCCTCCGTAGCTTTAGCGGAGGAGGGTGGTTGTTCTTCCCGCATCCTGTTTTAGTATGCAGTTACCAAAGAACAACCACCCCTGTCGTCTACGACGCCTTCCCCTCCTTCGCAGGAGGGGAGCTGTCCAATCCCCCTTTCAAATTATACAAATTTGTAAAATGATACTTGTCCTGTAATTGCCTGATCGCCTTTGCAGATCTTGACCCCGACTTACAATGGAAAATTATTTTTACATTTTTATCAAACAATGACGCATGATCCATCACCTGGCCGAGTGGAATTGATCTCCCACCTATATTCATTTGTTCATACTCGGCTGGTTCACGCACATCAATTAATTCGAACTTTTCACTTTTGTTTTTCATCACTTTGAATTCTTCCGGCGTTATCTCTTTTACGGGAGCACCCGGATTACAAAATGATTCATAATCAATTAATGCTGAAATAACAGTATGCTCACCATTCAAAGGATTATCACTCCTTCTTTTTAGGGTAAACGTATGTGACTGCATGCTAAGCCCATCAAAATGGAAAAGCTTTCCGGATAACACATCACCAACACCTGTAATCACTTTGATCACCTCAAGAGCCTGCATGCTCCCGATTATTCCCGGCAGTACTCCCAAAACACCTGCTACGCTGCAATCGGGAACCGATTCCGGTGGGGGAGGAACCGGAAATAAATCCCGGTAATTAGGGCCGGTATTACCCTCCTCATCTATATAATTAAATACAGAAACCTGCCCTTCAAAGCGAAATACCGAACCGTAAACCACTGGTTTGTTTGATAAAACAGCGGCATCATTTACCAGATATCTCGTGGGGAAATTATCTGAACCATCTGCAATGACATCGAATTTTTCAAAAGTTTCCAACGCATTTTCGGAAGTGAGCTTTTGAGGATATGAATGAATATCGATGAATGGATTCAATGCAATCAATTTACTTGCTGCTGTAGTGGCTTTGGACGAGTCTATGTCATCCGTATTAAATATAACCTGTCGCTGAAGGTTAGATTCCTGAACTATATCATCGTCCATTACGCAGATAGTCCCTATTCCGGCGGCAGCAAGATACATGAGCAATGGGCTTCCCAGGCCCCCTGCACCTATAACCAACACCTTAGATGCCTTAAGCTTTAACTGCGCGGCTTCGCCAAACCCCTTCAGCAAGAGGTGGCGCGAATAACGGATATGTTCTGTATTTGTAAGCATGATAAAACTCCCCTCCTGCGAAGGAGGGGAAATGCCGAAGGCATGGGGTGGTTGTTCTTTGGTATTGCACCCTAAAGACTGCTGCGGAGACCAAAAACAACCACCCGCTCGCTTCGCTCGCCGCCCTCCTTCGCAGGAGGGCAGCCTGACAACTAAATAATCTGAAAATTAAGAATTTCCACGCGTTCAAACTGCATCATACCATTCAGCTTCCAGCAACTGGTAATAATGGAGACTTCGGCCGATACGGAAATGATAATATAATGAAAACCCGGTTTAGCCACACTGGCTTCTTCCGGTTGTGGAACCGACGACTTATCCGGATGTGAAACATACATTCCAAGAAGGCTAACCTGGTTTTCAGCGGCAATCTGTTCGGCGTTCAACAAATCAGCCCGGGTAATCGGATTCACACCGGCGACGGTTACATGCGTAACGGTCGAATTCCCCTCATGATTTGTAACGCCGTAAAAGAACCCGCGGCAAATTGCAGGATAAGAGGCAACGGCATCACTGATCATCTGATCATTTGGTTTCGGCTGAATAGCGATCATTTTCTGAAGTTTTCGAAGTTCTGTTTTGTCTAAAGTTCACATAACTTATATAAAAACTGTTCCACCCTTCTCCCACTAATTGCAGGCTATAATCTGGCTGTCCTAATCCCCATATTTTTCAGACTGGTGAATAATTATTTTTTTAATGCTTGTAGTATATCGACGAGAATATCATCAACATGTTCCAGTCCTACCGAAATACGGATAAGCCCCGGCGTTATGTTGACAGCCAATCGCTCTTCCTCAGTTAATTTAGAATGCGTGGTACTGGCAGGATGCGACGCAATGCTACGCGTATCCCCCAGATTTGCAGTGAGCGAAAGCATTTCCAGACTGTTCAGAAACTTCCGTCCGGCTTCCAATCCGCCTTTGATTTCAAAACAAACAATTCCTCCGCCGGTTTTCATTTGCTTTTTGGCAATTGCATACTGCGGGTGTGAAGGCAGATGCGGGTATTTAAGCCAGACAATGTTTTCATTGCCTTCGAGTGCGTGAGCAAGGGCAAGCGCATTGGATGCATGACGCTCCATACGGACGTCGAGCGTTTCCAGGCTCTTACTCAATACCCAGGCATTAAACGGAGACAACACCGGTCCTGTACTTCTGCAGAAAAGGTAGATTTCTTTAATAAGCTCTTTTTTGCCCACAATCACACCGCCTAGTACCCTGCCCTGTCCATCCATCCACTTGGTTGCAGAATGCAATATCAGGTGAGCGCCGAAATCAGCAGGCCGCTGAGACACCGGTGTGGCAAAACAGTTGTCAACATTCAGAATGATATTACTATCATTGGCAATTTTGCCAATCATTTCCAGGTCAACAATATCCAGACCTGGGTTTGTGGGTGTTTCGAGGTAAATCATTTTTGTATTCGGACGAATGGCACCTTTCCACTCAGCGATTGTCGCACCGGTCGGCACATATGAACTTTCGATGCCATACCTGGACAAATACCTGGTAATGATGGAATGTGTACTGCCGAAAATTGCATTGCACGATAACAGATGATCACCTTGCTTAAGGAATGTCATGAACGAAGCAAATACAGCACTCATGCCAGATGAGGTCCCTACACCGGCTTCAACACCTTCGAGCGCACAGACCCTGTCAACAAATTCCTTCACTGTGGGATTACTGAAACGGCTATAAATGTTATCATCATTTTCATCTGCAAAGGCAGCACGCATATCTTCTGAATCGTCAAAAACAAAACTACTGGTAAGAAACATGGGTGACGAATGTTCCATTTCATTGGTTCTGTCTGTCTGAGTTCGTATCGCTTTTGTTATCGGATGTTGTTCCATGAAATATAAAAAATTAAAATTGCGATCAGCCTGAATACTTTAATGGCCTGTCGTTGTTAGGTCTGTTAGTATTTTGTTTGGTGGTCATCTATATTTTCGTCGACTTACTCGTTATCAGCCTGCTTCTTGTCACTCTCCTTTTGATCACTCTCCTTTTGATCTTTACCACTGTCCTCTTTGTCGCTCTCCTTTTGATCTTTACCACTGTCCTCTTTGTCGCTCTCTTTGTCGCTCTCTTTGTTACTCTCTTTTGCGTCATCTACTTCCTTTATGTTCGCCGGCTTTTTATCGCCTTTTTCTTCATTTACCCGTACTTCCCATGTTAGTTCACAACCGGCCAACCGGAGTGTTTCGGCCACCGAACAATATTTGTTCATGGAAAGTTCGCAGGCCCGTTTTGCCTTATCGAAGTCGATGGTACCCTTGAGATTAAAAACCAACTTTACGTGTTGCCACAATGAGGGCTCAACGCCAGCCTGGCGATCGCCTTCAATATGAGCGCCAAAGCCGGTTACTTCTTGTTTTTGTTTGCGAAGAATTGAGATGATATCTATGCCACTACATCCACCCAATGCGATCAGCAGCAACTGCATCGGCCGGTTTCCAAATTGCTGGCCACCGGTTTCGGGGCTGGTATCCATACGTACCACGTTGCCATAACTGTCTTTCGCTTCAAAACCATAATCACCACTCACTCTCTCGATATCAATTTTAATCATTTCAAAAATTTTTACAAATGTAATTCATGCTGGTATTTACTTTACAAAATAGTGCCGATTGTGATAACAGGATAAGTGGCCTGATAGTTCAACAGTTGGCGGTTACATAAAATCAACAGAAACCCGGTGGATAATGACCTGAAGTGGTTTTATTACAATTCGTCAAGAAAATGATACATAACGTCTAAAAGAATTTGATTCCTATTACTACTCAGATAGATTTGGCTATTCCGTTTATATAAACACGGGATAACAAGTAATTGAAACTGAGCTGTATAATATTTTTTTCCTTGTTGTATTCACCCCGGCTCTATTCTCAGGGTCTCAGTGGGAGGATACTGGATTCAGTGACCCGTTTGCCCGTGGCAACGGTATCTGTTAATCTTTTTACAAAAGACTCAGTTATGGTGAAGGGAACAATATCAGATGGTTTTGGACACTATCGTCTCAACAACATTGTTGCCGGTTCATACTACATCAGATTTACTTCCATTGGCTTCCGGGACCGGTATTCAAATGCAATAGATATACATGGTACTACCTCATTATCATATCCTGATGTTATTATTTGTCCGGATGCAAATCAATTAAAGGCAGTGACAGTTTATGGAAGCCGACACGTGATGGAGCACAAAAATGATGGAATTATTTATAATGCCGGCAATGATATCGCAATTGCGGCCGGGAATGCCGCAGACGTGCTCAGAAGAATCCCGATCATCAACATCGATCAGAATGGAAATCTCAGCATTCCCGGTAAAATGAGTATAAAGGTATTTATCGATAATAAGCCGTCTGATATATATGGAAGTTCTGTTTCAGATGCTTTGAAACAGATCCCCGCGGAAGAGATTGATAAGGTGGAAGTGATCACTAGTCCATCGGCCAGATACGAAGCAGAGGGCAGCGATGCTGTTATCAATATCATTACAAAGAAAAAGAAATTTAACGGAACGAACGGAAGCATAAGGACCGTTATCAAAAGTTTTAACCGCGAACTGAGTTCCGGAATAAAGATCCGCCGAAATTCACTTGTCTACAACCTGGACCTGGGGGTCTATTCCTCCAACTTTTATGGAACAGATAAATTACTGCGTACTGATCTCAATAACCAAACACCAACCCGGCTTGCGCAGGAAACTGATTTCAAAAACAGTTACTGGTCCTATTATATGGGTATTGGTATTATCAAAGTCCTGGATTCTTTAAAAACCTTTACGGCAGGATTCAGGTTCCGGAATGGACAGTTCAACAGGAACAATATTGTTTATAATAATTACATGATAAAGGATATCATTTCTTCTCAATATAACCGCAACATAGAATATAGGAATAAAACAATGGGGAGTACAGTAAATATGGGTTACACGGCAAAATCTGCAAATAAAAAGAATGAATTAAATCTGCTTGGAGTATTTTTTTCGTATGATGCGCTGGAAGACTATGATCTCGATCAGGTAAGGAATGACGTAACTGATTATAAAGAGATCAATCGTGGAATTTCAGATAATCGCGAGCTATCATTACAAATTGACGATGTATTCCGGATTAAGGAAAAAACAAACATTGAAGCCGGCTTAAAGGCTGCGTTCCGCTATTTTGCATTAGATAGTAAAATAAGCATCTTCGATTTCGTCAACACTGATTATTTAAAGGATCCGGTAAGATCGAATAATTTCAGTTATAACAGGGGTGTTTACGCTGCCTATATAAACTATGGTTTTTCCATGAAAAAATGGGAATTCAGGATTGGCGCACGTTATGAACTTACAACGTTGCTGGCAGATTTCAAAGACACATCTTTATCGATTCCCAATTACAAAAACCTGGCACCGAATTTTCTTATAAGTAAAAAAATAGATAATAATAATTCCATAAGGTTCAGCTATAAAAAAAATATTCTGCGACCATATCTTCAATACCTGAATCCAAATATTAACTACGTTGCCACCGTGAATATCAGTTATGGAAATCCTTATCTCCTGCCGGCTATCCAGCATGGCCTGCAGCTCGTACACGGCTATATAAAGAAAACCGTATCCTGGACCAATACCGTATTCCTGAATTATAACGTCAATAATATCGAAAGCATAAGAAGAATAAGGCCTGATGGTATATTGGAAAATACTTACCTGAACGTGGGAAAAAATAAAGAAGCAGGCGTAATTACAGGTATTTCGCTAAACCGTCAAAAGGGATTCAGTTTAAATTTATCAGCCAATATCAAATATGTGGAAATCAAAAGTGAAGCATTGCAATTGTCTTCCAGTGGATTTGTTTTTGGTTCGAACTTAAATACTTCATATCGTTTTGATAAAAGCTTTGGAATAGACGCCAGTGTCAGGTACAATTCGAGAAGTGTTTATCTGCAGGGATATGGATCACAATGGGTACAGCATGGAATAGGCGTCAGTAAAAAATTGTTTAATGATAAAGTCAATATCACTGCAGGGGCAGACGATTTTTTTGTAAAATTCCTGAAATTTAAATCAGCTACCCGCACATTAACATTTGAACAGTATAATGAGGGGAGATACCGCGCAAGAAGTTTCAGAATAGGCATCTCATATACATTCGGAAAAAAAGATCTTTCGATACCACAAACCAGGCAGGCTAATATCGAAGAGTGAAAATGTCATTTAAAAAAAAAATTCCGATGTAAGCGATGGAGGCATTTACTTTGCAGCTGAAATTCGTAGCTTTTGTCGACACAATACTTCCATTATAATGAACCGTTTCTGCTAGAATGTGGTGAAACGCTGGCTGAAATAACGATCGCTTATCATACTTATGGTAACCCATCTGCTGGTGGGAACAATACTGTGTGGGTATGCCATGCCTTAACGGCCAGCAGCAATGCTGCCGACTGGTGGCCAGGAGTGATCGGTGAAAAAGGAATAATAAAGCCTTCAAACTATTTTATCGTTTGTGCCAATATCCTGGGTTCCTGTTATGGCACTACCGGTCCGGGCAGTCTTAATCCAGCGACGGGTAAGCCATATTACAACGATTTTCCGCTAATTACTATCCGTGATATGGTGAAAGCGCATATGCTTTTGCGGGAACATCTGGGTATCGAAACGATCCACCTGTTAATGGGTGGCAGCATGGGTGGTTACCAGGCCCTCGAATGGTGTGTTCTCGAAAAAGACCGGATTGAAAATCTTTTTTTACTTGCCACATCTCCTGCCGAAAGTGCCTGGGGCATAGCCATACATGCAGCTCAACGCCTTGCCATCGAGGCCGACACCAGTTGGAAAGAACATAACGACAAAGCGGGTCATAAAGGCCTAAAAGCCGCACGGGCCATCGGTATGCTTACGTACCGGAACTACGGCATCATGGTAGCTAAACAAACAGATCCGGATCCCGGCAAGCTCGATCACTATCGTGCGGCCTCATATATTGAATACCAGGGTGAGAAGCTCGCAAACCGCTTTCATGCATATTGTTATTGGTTGCTCACAAAGGCAATGGATTCACATCATCTGGGCCGCGGCCGCGGTGGTAATCTGGAATCGGTACTACGAAATATACCACAGCGTACACTTATTGTCGGAATTACCAGCGACATACTTTGCCCCATGCATGAACAGATCTTTCTTGATCACCATATTCCCGGTTCAGTTATGGTTGAGATTGATTCAGCCTACGGCCATGATGGCTTTATGGTGGAAGCCGACAAAATTGGTGCCGTATTAAAAACCTGGCTGCCGATTAAAGGTTAACTGCAGCCAGGTTGTAGCATTCAAGTTATTGCATTCAGGTTTTTGCATTCAGGTTTTTGCATTATTAAATACATTATCAGCGCTGATTATTTTAACAACCCATCCACCGTTATGGCAACATAATACAAACCACCGATAGTCGGACCCCCGGCATATTGAACATAGGTTTTATTAAAGATATTTGACCCTCCTACTTTAACCGTTGTTTTCGCCTGTGGCACCCTAAGTGAAACCTGCGCATCAAAAGTATTATAAGCGGGTATCTCTCCGTTTACGAGCGGACTTTCCCAAAGAAATTCTTTCTGCCATCTCCAGACTAAATTAAAGCCAATGTTTGGAAAAATTTCGCGGTTGCCGAAAGACAGGTTGGTAGCCCATTTCGGCGTATTAAAGCCGGTAACAAAAACATCTTTTTCATCATTGGTGACAATATCATTATAATTCGCATTACCCGATATTGTATACTTTTTATAGAAATTGTAAGTAAGACCTAATGATGATCCATAGTTAGTATAGGTATTCCGGGCGTTTGTGTATACCCGGTAGCGTGTCTGTTGAGCATCACGGTTTGATGATAACATGGCAATAACCGATTGATCGGTACCGACCTTCACTGTATTGTTAAGTGGCACGGAGACTTCAACCTGACCGAGAAAGCCATCATACTTATTATAATATCCGTCAATGTCGATGACAAGCTTATTATTCAGTATCACGCTTTTATAGCCTGCTTCAAACGATTTGATCTCTTCAGGTCTTGTCGTTGTGAGGCTGGTTGTTTCAAGCAAAGCACGATTTTTCAGCGCGGCATCATTCGCACTCATACCTGTGGTCCGGTCTTTATTAACTGCAGCATTAAAATCATTAATAGATGTAAGGGTATATGAATTATCAAGATACCCAAGACCTTCATTGATATAAGATAAACCTCCGACCCGGCGGATATTGCCATTATTTACAAATGATAAAGCTTCAAACAATGCAGGGAAACGGAAACCGTTCTGGAACGATACCCTGAAGTTATGTTTCTCTGCAACGGTATATACGGCAGCAATCCTCGGATTGAGTTTTGGATCGAATTCTGTGTTGTAGTCAAGCCTGAGTGACCCAAACACTTTAAGCCTTTCCTTGAATAAGGTTTTTGTCACCTGGGCAAATCCTCCGAATTTTTTGTAGTGGACATTCTCACCAAAGGAGCCATCTTCCAATGGTTTGTTACGATCTGCTGCCGGACGGGAGAAATCAACAAAATTATTTCCGTCTGGGATTACTTCATAGATACGTGCATCTGCGCCAATAAGAAGATCAAAAATCTTAATCTTACGTGAAAGATCCCATTGGCCTTCTGCATGGTAAATGCGGCTTTCCTGTATCAGCTTTGCCCCACCAGTTGCAGGGGCGCCTGCAACAACAGCACCGTTATCCCAGTTATTGATACCGGTAATTGTATTTTTCAGGTTATTAAAAGCCGGAGTTCCCGGTTCAACACGGCTGGCATCAGCAGCACTGCGTGCATTACGTAATGCATCCGCCAGAGCAACACCACTGTTGATACCAGATTGCAGAGCCGTTTTAAATTTAGCGCCCCATACCGCATTGGTCCCCCCACTGGTGATATCAAGGTTATCGACCAAAGGTTTGATATTATAAGAATCTCCGGTGTTCTCAAGAGAGACATATCCCCTGATAAAAAAGTCCGCACCTTTCAGTTCAAGTTTGTGATTCTGAACAAGTACATTATCAAGTTGGATTTTATTACCCCGCTGAAATACACCATCCATTTTGCCAACGCGGTAAGAATAAGAAAGTTCGGCATGATCACTAAGCCGGTAATGGACGGCACCATCGATTTTAAGGTTATCTACTGTTGGACTCACCACATCTTTTTCCCAATATCCGGTACGGCGAACTATGATACTTTGATTATTCGATTTGCCGGGAATATTATTAATACCACTGATGGTTACGGCATTACTACCATTATCATCACCATATTTATTCCAGGCATCAT
>Ga0193752_1001541_pt1 | contig 19014 bp, 14 predicted proteins | sample H1c1metaG_FD_144924 | JGI IMG/M metagenome (GOLD analysis project Ga0193752, IMG submission 144924) | Soil microbial communities from a riparian zone of the East river system, Colorado, United States - H1c1 | ecosystem: Environmental > Terrestrial > Soil > Riparian zone | place: USA: East River...
CGCTGATTTATCAGATCTACATCACTTCCGACCGCAAATGGCTGGCCGACCGGCTTGACCGCGTGAAAGCCGCGGGTTATCGCGCGCTATGCGTGACGGTGGATCGCAACTATTACTCGCGGCGCGAGCGCGACCTGATCGGCGGCTTCGAGCGCGGCGGCGCGGGCGACGATCAAAGCCACCAGGCGCGGCTCAACTGGAACGACGTGGTATGGATGAAGGAATACATCAAGCTGCCGCTGATCCTGAAAGGCATCGCCACCGCCGAGGACGCGCGTCTCGCCGTCGAACATGGCGCCGACGTGGTGTACATCTCCAATCATGGCGGACGCCAGCTTGATCAGGGCGAAGGCACGCTCGATGTGCTGCCGGAAGTGGTCAACGCAGTGCGTGGACGCGCCGAAGTGGTGCTCGACGGCGGCGTGCTGCGCGGCAGCGACGTGGTGAAAGCGGTTTCGCTGGGCGCGCGCGCGGTAGGCGTCGGCAAGCTGATGGGCTACGCGCTGGCCGCAGGCGGCGAGGCCGGCGTGCGGCGTATGCTGGAACTGCTAGCGCTGGAAATTCGCTCGACCATGGGGCTGATCGGTGCGACGTCGCTGAAAGAGCTCAATCCATCACGCGTAAAGCGCGCGATGCCGGTAGGCCTGCCGACGGTGACCAGCGCGTTTCCGTGGTTCGAGGAGGAAATGCGCAAATAAAAACAAGTGAACTCGCGACCCCCTCATGCGGGCCCGCCTACAACCGGCATAATTCATGCTTGCGTTCGATGGCGTCATACCCCATTGACCACCAGAGGCCGTTAACATGAGTATCACCCTACCTTTCCGTTTCGCTGCCACGCTGGCGCTTGCATTGCCCTGCGTCATGTCAGTGCCATTGGCGACAGCGCAGCAACACTACCCTTCGCGCCCCATCCGCATCATCGTGGGGTTCCTGCCGGGCAGCAGCAACGATACGCTCGCGCGCTTTGTCGGGCTCAAACTCGGCGAACGTTTGGGACAGCAAATCGTGGTTGACAATCGGCCGGGCGCCAACGGCATCATCGGCGGCGATCTTACGGCCAGGGCCAATGCCGACGGACATACGCTGTTGCTGATGTCGGTGTCGCATGCGATGAGCGCCGCCGTTTACCACAAGCTGCCCTACGATCCGCTGAAATCGTTTACGCCCATCGCCATGCTCGGCGCGGGACCGCTGGTGCTGGTGGCGCATCCATCGTTCGCGGCAAACGGCGTGAAGGAGTTGATCGATCTTGCGAAAGCGAAGCCGAATGCGCTGACGTATTCTTCCGCGGGTACCGGCGGCATCAACCATTTCGGCGGTGCGCTGTTTGCGCGTACCGCAGGCGTGCAACTTACGCATGTGCCGTACAAAGGCGGCGCACCGGCGTTGACCGACGTGATGGCGGGGCAGATCAGCATGATGTGGGGCACCATGCCACTGTCGCTCGCGCAGATCCGCGCTGGCAAAGTAAAAGCACTGGGCATCACCAGCACCAAGCGTTCGTCACTGCTGCCCAATGTGCCGACCATCGCGGAGTCCGGCGCACCCGGTTACGAAATCGCCACGTGGTGGGGCATGCTCGCGCCGGCCGGCGTACCCGCACCCATCGTCGATAAACTCAACACCGAAATCAGTGGCATCATCACGCAAGTGGATTCCGCGCAGCGGCTGGCCGCGGAAGGCGCCGAGCCGTGGCCGCTGTCGAGCGCAGCCTATGCAAAAGTAATCCAAACGGAAATCGAAAAATGGACCAAGGTCGCACGCGAAGCCGGCATACGCGCGGAATAGTCGCAATGGCTTTGCTAACCTGCATGGCAAGTACTGCCGCGCAGGCGCAACAGGGCCAATATCCGAATCGCCCGTTACGCTTGATCGTGCCTTTCCCACCCGGCGGCGGCAACGATATTCTGGCGCGGGCGGTCGGGCAACGCCTTGCGGAATCCATCGGCCAGCAGGTGATCGTCGATAATCGCGGCGGCGCGGGCGGCATGGTGGGCGGCCAAATTGCCGCCACAGCCGATCCCAACGGCTATACGCTGTTTCTCGGCAGCCTCGGCAGTCTCGCGCACAACCCGGCGCTGCGGCCGAATAATCCGTACGATCCGCCGCGCGACTTTGCCGCGGTGTCGTTGCTTGCGACCTCGCCATTTATTCTGGTTGCGCATCCCGCAGCGCCGGCGTCGGTCAAGGAATTGATCGCCGCTGCCCGCGCAAAACCGGGCGCGCTCAATTATGGCTCGGCCGGAACCGGATCATCGCTGCATTTGACCGCGGAGTTGTTCAAGCACACAACGGGCATCAATCTGGTTCACGTAGCGTATAAAGGCACCGCGCCCGCAATCACCGAACTGATCGCGGGCCAGGTTCAAGTGATGTTCAGCACCATGCCGCCACCGTTGCCTCATGTAAAAACCGGCAAGCTGCGCGCGCTGGGCGTGACCAGCCTGAAGCGCGCGAAAGCGGTGCCGGACACGCCCACAGTCGCGGAAACTGGCGTTGCCGGCTTCTCTGTGGAAAACTGGCAGGGTATCGTGGTGCCGGCTAAAACGCCGGCGGCCATCATTGAAACTCTGCGCAGTGAAATTACAAAAGTACTGGCACAACCGGCGATGATCAGCGTGCTCGCCACACAGGGTCTGGATGCCGCAAGTGCGTCGCCTGCGGAATTCAACCAACTGATCCGCAGCGAAATCGCCCAGTGGCGCAAGCTGGTGCAAGTCGCCAATATTCGTGTAGACTGATATTTGTAAGTATTTGATTTTATTGATATTTTTATTATGGCGCGTTTGGCACTTTAAAAGGATTGTTCATGAAATTCAGCAACTTTTTGTTCACTGCCTCGATGGACCCGAACAAGGACGATCAGGCGATCGAGGAATCCCTGCGCGAGGGCCAACTGTGCGATGAACTCGGCATGGACATGCTGTGGCTGGCTGAACATCACTTCGATGGCATCTGCGCTTACGTCGATCCGGTGAGCTTTGCCGCGGCGCTGGCGGCCAGCACAAAAAAAATCAATATCGGCTTTGCGGTGGCGCAAATGTCGTTGCATCACCCGATCCGCATGGCCGAGCAGATGGCGTTGATCGACAACATCAGCAAAGGACGTCTGCTGGTCGGATTAGGCCGCGGCACGGCGTACAACATCTACGACTATCAAGGCTACGGTATTGATCCGAAAGAGGCGTACGAACGTCTGCTCGAAGCCGAAGAGATCATGATCAAGGCCTGGACCACCGAAAATTATCAGCACAAGGGCAAATACTGGGACATCAAACTGCCCATATTACGCCCGCGCCCCTATACCAAACCGCATCCGGCGATTGTGCGTGCGTGTTCCGGCGAAGAAGCCATGCTCGGCATGGCGCGCGAAGGGCGGCCGTTTTTGATGAACATACAAACCAACGAGGTAACAAAGCAGCGCATGGATTTGTATCGCAAGACGCTACGCGACAGCGGCTACGATGAAGCGACCGTCGCGCGCAACGTTGACAACACCTGGATATGGCGCAATATTTTTGTCGGCGAAACCGACGCCGAAGCCGAACGCATCGCCATGCCCGCGTGGAAAACCCAGCAGGAATTCCGCGCGGCCATGCGCAAAAAAGTCTATGCGGAACAGGGCTTGCTGTTAAAACAGGAAACCGCCACCCCTGCGCGTGATCAGCAACAGCATTCGATCCTGTGCGGCTCGCCCGATACCGTGAGCGAGGCGCTCGCCGAAATCGACAAGATCGGCGTCGGCGGCTTGATTTTGGTGTTCCGCCTGGGGCCCATGCCGTACGAGGTGGCTGCGCATAGCATCAAATTGTTTATGAGCAAGGTGGCGACGCAGTTTCAGCGGAAGGCGGTTGCGGCGTAAATAGATCACCTTGGAACCGCCGCTGTCGACGTTGAAATCGTGCGGCGGGAATCGGCCATAGGCGAACATTGCTTGACCATCCAGCCGACCTGGACGTTACAAATGGCTCGGAATTTCATATTCTGATTCTTGCAGAAACGGGACAACAGGTTCGCAGTTGGTCTTGCACACCCCTTTGTTGCCCCATCATCTCGACGTCCTCCTTCATCGCCGGCTTGGCGTTAGGACATCGGTCTACGTTCCGAAGTTCGGGGATTTTTCAACAGAATCGGCCAATAGCGGTCATCCGTTGCACGGTCTCAATTCGCAAGCAATGCTTGAAAAAAATAGCCTGTCGTACTAATTGCTACGCACGCCGTCCATAACAAGGGTATAGTTTCCGCACGCGATTGAATGATACCGGCACGGGAGTAAGCACCGCTGCGTACCCAGAGCGCGTGATTAGCATGATTATCATGTATGTACCAAGTGGGGGAACCGGGGCGGATCGATTTCGCATTCACTCCCATCCTCCGATTTCATAGATAGGCTAGACTTCGTTCGTTGTTTTGGAATGCAACAACTGCAATTTCGTCTTGCATCAATTTCTTGAAACACGATTGTTTCTGAGACATTTTGGCTAGGATGGTCTTGTTCATGAACCAGTTCACGCAACGCTTTATTCTCGCTGTTGCGCTCATCTGTCTGTTGTCCACCGCTGAGGCCCAGCAGTTTCCTGTCAGTCCGATCAATCTCGTGATACCGCTAGCGCCGGGAGACGCGGCAGACGTTACTGCGCGCGCTCTTGGCGAAGAGATCTCGAGGCTGCTGAAAACGCCGGTAATCGCAATCAACCGCCCGGGCGCGGGCGGCGCAGTAGGCACGAACAGTGTTGTCCAGGCCAAGAAAGACGGCCACACGGTTCTGTTTGCTCAGAACAGCGCGCTCACCATTCGCGCCGTTCTCGACCCGCAGTTGGTTACATACGATGCGCTCCGGGACCTGGTGCCACTTGGCATCGCCTCACGTACACCGAGCATACTCGTCGCGCGCAGTGACGCACCTTACAGGAATTTCGCGGAGTTCATCGAATACTCGAAGAAAAAACCTGGCCTGATGCGCATTGGTCACCCTGGCGCCGGTTCAGTCGGTGATTTCTGCGTGCAATTGATCAACGCGCTCACTGGTGCGGAGCTCGCGCCGATTCCCTATGCTGGCGCGGCTCCCGCGATTGTCGCATTGCGTGGGGGACACATCGAAGGCGTCGTGCTGTCGCTCGGCGCGCTAAGTACTCACATCAAGTCTGGAACATTCCGGGGCCTCGTCACTTCGAGTCGGTTTCCCGAGTTCGCCGACATACCCACACTACGCGAGCTCGGCTATCGAGAAGAACTGTTCGGTATCTGGTTTAGCTTTTACGCGCCTGCAGGGATTCCCGAGGATGCAAGAAAGGCCCTCGTCGGTGCGATCGAACAAGCGGTTAAAGCACCCGCCATCACGGCAAGACTGGCGCCACTTGGCATTTTGCAGAGCTACGCCGCACCGGAGCAGACATCGGTCGAGATCCGCGAGGAGTTCAAGCGGGTGAGCGAGATGGCCAAGAAGACCGGTTTGGTAAAATGATGCCGGTTGTGCAGGTGCTAAAAGAGATCTATTGCCTCAAGGCTTGCACCGCAGCGTGCGCATCCGGCACTACATCGTAGGTATAGAGCTGCTTTCGGAATTCGGCGTGCGCGACGAGCTCTGCATCGCGGAGGCGAAGATCCGAGTAGGCGGAATCAACACGCAGCCCATTCTGGCGGGCGCCAAGCTGAACCTCCGCCACACGCGTGCGACGCAGCTTGTCGTAGGCCAGCAGTGCTGCCGGGACTATCGACGTGTCCACCCGCGCCAGGATTGTCGCCAGTGCGATGCCGTCCTCGATCGACTGGTTGGCACCCTGGCCGAGATGCGGCAGCATTGGATGTGCCGCGTCGCCGAGCAGTGTCAGTCGGCCTTTGGTCCAGATCGGTAACGGCTCACGGTCGTAGAGTGCCCAGCGAAATGTCTTGTCGACGTGCTTTAGCACATTAGCAATTCGGGGGTCCCAGCCATCGAACTCTCGGCGAAGCATCTCAGGATCACCGGGCGCGGACCACGACTCCTTCATGTACTCGTCGGTCGGCACGAAGCCGACGTAGTTGACCATTGTGCCGTGGCGGACAGGGAATACCAGGAAATGTTTGGAGGGACCGGCCCACATTTGCCAGCGGTCCATTGGCCAGTCCGGCAAGTGTTCGCGCGAGACTAGACCTCGGTAGGAAATGGTGCCGTGAAACATGGGCTTGGACGGTGCGAAAACGTATGGACGCAGTTCGGAGTGTATGCCGTCGGCGGCAACCACAACGTCGGCTTCGGCGCTGACGCCATTAGCGAATTTGACGCGGGCTGTGTCGATGTTCTGCTCGAAGCTAATGGCGCGGTGACCGGTATGGACGATGCCAGGAGGCAGATTAGTGGCCAGGAACTCGACGAAGTCGGCGCGGTGCATGCCGAAGCTTGCGTTCCAGCCTGAGGCGTCGGATACCTGTACCGGCGCGATCGGCGAACCGTCGTGGCGAAAGTAGTAGGAGCCCGGCCCGACCCGCGCCCCCCATTTCTCTACCGCGGTCCCGAGACCCACGCGCTCCAGATGGCGCACCGCATTCGGTGTCACATAAACGCCGGCCCCGACTTCGCCCAGTGCAGTAGCCTGTTCATAAAGGGAAACTTGTAGCCCCTGCGATATCAGCGCATTGGCTGCAAACAAGCCGCCAATGCCGCCCCCGATGATCACGACATTTGGCCGCGATGCCATAACAACGCACTCGAAAATCGTTGAATGTCGTATTGTGCATGTACCATAGACACAGGGCAAAGTAACAGACAAACAATAAGCAGCAGGCATACGCGCTTTGCGCAATAGGCAGGCGAAGGAAAAACTGAACGCTCAGGAAATGCTCTCGGTTCTTGGTACGCCAAAGCAATTTGCCGCGTCAATGCAGTCAGAGTCCAGCCGTTTTGCAAAAATCGTGCGACAAGTGGAGATATAGCTCGACTGAAAAGCGTCGATTCGCTGAACGCCGCAGGCCGAGCGCACCCTACCATTGTCAGCTTCAGAGCTAACTGAATGACCACTTGGGTCGAATTGAGCTTTCCGGCGCGACACGACACAGTACTTGAGTCCTAACAGCAAGCGTAGCCCGTGAGCACAGCCGGTTACGGGACATTCACTTTTCCTGCAACGCATCATCAAGACGTGACGCCAGCACCCAAAACCGATAGTATCCAAACGCTAATCCCAGCCTGAAATGCATCGCGTACCCGCAGCAGATGCGCTTGCCGCATAACCAACGCTCGCACGTCAAAAAGCATTCGCATCGTGAACCGCAACCTCTGGCTGATGGCCGCCGCACAAGGCCTGTTTCTTACCAATAACGTTTTGTTCGTCGCAGTCAACGGGCTGGTCGGCCTGTCGCTGGCGCCGCAGACCTGGATGGCGACGCTGCCGATATTGGGCTACGTGGTCGGCGGTGCGATTTCCACCGGGCCCGTGGCATCGTCGCAGGCGCGCTGGGGACGCAAGGCGTCGTTTCAGATCGGGGTCGCGGTCGCCTTTGTCTCGACGCTGCTGGCCACCTATGCCGTGATCGACAGGAACTTCTGGCTGCTGATAGTGGCCACAGTCATCGCTGGCTATTACCAGGCCAACGGCCAGTTGTACCGATTTGCCGCGGCTGAACTCGCCAAGCCTGAATACCGAGAGCGCGCGGTATCGCTGGTGCTGGCCGGCGGCATTGTCGGCGGGGTGCTTGGCCCCAACCTCGCGCAGTGGACGCAACACCTGGGCAACGCGCCGTTTGCCGGCGCCTATGCCGCACTGGCGGTGATCGCGCTGATCGCGATGGTTGTGATATCGATGGTGACGTTTCCGCCCGTCCCGCCCAGAAAGCACGGAACCAGCGGCGGACGTCCGCTGTCGGTGATCATGCGTCAGCCGGTGTTCATCGTCAGCACGGCCGCCGCCGCGCTGGGTTATGGGGTAATGAACATTCTAATGGCGGCCTCGCCAATTGCCATGCAGGTGTGCGGTCACCCGTTCAGGGACGCGGCGCTGGTGCTCGAATGGCACGTGATTGGCATGTTCGCGCCGGGTTTTTTTACCGGGCACCTGATCAAGCGTTTCGGTGTTATCGCGATTCTGTCCGCGGGTGTGGTGCTCAACCTGCTGTGCATCGCGATTGCGCTGACCGGCGTGGACGTGATGCATTTTCTGATCGCGATGTTTTTGGTAGGCGTGGGCTGGAACTTCCTGTTTACCGCGGGCACCGCGCTATCATTGAAAGCCTACCAGCCCGAAGAAAAAGATAAGGTGCAGGGCGCGATCAATTTCTGTGTGTTCGTCGTAATGATGATTACGTCGTTCTCGTCCGGCGCGCTGGTCACCACGCAGGGCTGGACGCTGCTCAATTACATTTCACTGATTCCCATCGCGCTGACCGGCATCGCCGTGCTGTGGTATGTGATGCTGGACCCAACTCGAAAACCAGCCTAGCCTTGGCTGCTACTCTGCCTTGACGCCGGTATCCGCAATCACCTTGCCCCAGCGCCTGATTTCCACATCCAGATAATCGCGCAGCACTTCCGGCGCACCGCCCACCGGCACCATGCCCATCGACAAGAACCGGCTGCGTACCTCGGGTTTTTGCAGAATGCGGTTGATGTCGCCATTGATTTTCTGAATGATCGCCGCAGGCGTGCGTGCCGGCGCGAACAACGGATACCAACTGGTGCCGTCAAATCCCGCGACACCCTGTTCAGCCACTGACGGCAGGTCGGGCGCAAGTTCAACGCGCTTGGCGCTGCTCACCGCGATCAAGCGCGCCTTGCCGGTTTTTGCGTGCGGCAGCATGGTCGCTATCGGTGTGAATATCACCTGTATCTCGCCGGATAACAAGCCCGTGGTAGAGGGCGCGCCGCCTTTGTACGGCACGTGCACCATGTCGGTTTTGGTGGAGGACTTGAACAATTCCATCATCAAATGCGCGAGCGAACCGACGCCGACCGAGCCATAGCTCAGCTTGCCGGGCTGCGCCCGCGCGAGTTGTATGAGTTCTTGTACCGAGCCGGCCTTCACGCTGGGATGCACGGCAAGCACGTACGGCGACTGTACTGCCAGCGACACCGGTGCCAAATCCCTGACCACGCTGTACGACAGCTTGCGGTATAACGCCGGCGCCGTGGCCACCGAACCGTTGTTGACCAGCAAGGTATAGCCGTCCGGCACCGCGTGCGCGACGATTTCCATGCCGATGGTGGTGCCGGCGCCTGGACGGTTGTCGACGATGACCGGTTGGCCCCAGACCTCGTTCAGTTGGTGCGCGATGGCGCGGCCCACCACATCCACACCGCCGCCGGGCGTGTACGGATTGACGATACGCACCGGCTTGTCCGGCCATGCGGCAGCATGCGCGCACAGGAGCGTGCCAACTACGCCCGTTGCCGCTTTGACTGCGCCGCTGCGCATTACTTTTTCGCCAATTCCAGATCAACCAGAAACGCCTTCACCTCGGCGTAGTCTTCTTCCATGTATTTTTTCAGACGCGCGGCATTCATAAATTCGGAAAGACCATTGAGCGTGACCATCTCCGCTTTCCATTCCGGTGACTCCACCAGTTTCTGGAATTGCGCCTCCCAATACGCGACTTGCGCCGGCGTCATGCCCTTGGCGCCGAACACGCCGCGCCAGTTGGACACCACCGCATTCGCGCCCTGCTCGCGCCAGGTCGGTATGCCCGAAAAAAATCCCGGCAGGCGCTGCGCTGCGGACACCGCGATGACGCGCACCGCGCCGGTTTTCATGTGCGGCACCCAACTGCCTACCGACACCGGCACGGCATCGATGTGACCGCCGAGCATGGCGACAATCGCCAGCGCACCCGACTGAAACACCACGTTGCGTGACTTCTTGATGTCCACACCGGCGGCTTTGAGCGCGCCCGCGACACCCTGGTGATTGGTATTGCCGAGGCTGGTGGCAATGCCAAAACTCACTGCGGTAGGATCCTTTTTCAGGCGCTCGATCAGATCGCGGCCCGACTGGATCGGCGAATCCGCTTTGACCGCAATGCCGATGTATTCGCCGAATAAATTGGCCACCGGCGTGAGTTCGGTATACGGCGCGGCGCTGCGGCCCATGGCGTGCGTGGTCAGCACCGATTTACCGGTGTGAAACAGGTAGTGGCCGTTGCCCGCGAATTGGTTCAGATAGGTTTGCGCCACCGCGCCGCCACCGCCGGTCTTGTTTTGCACGGTGATCGCGGCCTCGACAAATTTGTGCGTCTGAAACACGCCATGCATCAGCCGCGCCATGCGATCCGGCCCGCAGCCCGGCGCGCAGTTGACGATAATTTCCACCGCCTGATCGGGCTTCCAAGTCTGCGCGTGCGTCACCATCGGTGCACCGCACAGCGTTATCGCCGCACACAGTAGGCTCAGAGCACTTCCAGATCTTCGCCAGTCTCGTTTTATCATAATTAAAAAACTGTTTAAAATCAAATACTTATGATACTATGGCTTGGGCGCCAAACCGACCGCCTGCATAAACTCCAGCTGCTGCGTGCGGCGAAAGGCAAGGTGTTTGGCGTATTCGGCGCTGCCCATCCACACGTTCTCCCACAAGTGTTTGGCCGCGTGCTCTTTCCACTCCGCACTTTTGTAAACTTTTTCAAGTTGTGTTTCGAAATACGCTGCGGCTTCCTTGGGCACACCCGCGGGCATCGCAAAGCCGCGCCCGGTGCCGAAGTGAATGTCGTAGCCGAGTTCTTTCAGCGTCGGCACATCCGGTACGACCGACAGCCGCTGCCCCGAACTCACCGCCAGTACGCGCAATTTTTTCGCTTCCACAGCGGAAAGCGCTTCACCGATGTTTTCCGTGGTGAAGGTAACGTGTCCGCCCATCACCTGCATGATCGCGTCGGAGCCGGCCTTGAATGACACGGTTTTATATTTTGCGCCGGTGGCGCGCTCGACCAGCCACACCAGCAACTGCCCGGAACCGCCTGGTGTGGCAATGCTTGCCACCAGTTTGCCCGGCTCGCGCTTGCCGGCTTCCACAAACTCCTTGAATGTCTTGTACGGCGAATCCGCCGACACCATAACCGCTTGCGGATCCTGGGCCAGAAACGCGATGGGTATGAAATGCTCCGGCCCCAATTGCATGTCCGGTCGAAGCCCGACCGTCAGCATGGTAAGACTGGCTACCGCCATTATGACGTGGGGATCACCGCGCTTGTTTTTGATATAGGTGTAGGCAATCGAGCCGCCGCCGCCCGGCCGGTTGGATATATTGATGGGCTGCGTGATCCATTTATTGCGCGTGAGTATGTCCCCTACCGTGCGCGCGAGAATATCGGTGCCGCCGCCGGCTGATGTATGCACCACCATTTCCAGCGGCCGAGACGGAAATGATTGCGCATTCGCGACACCGGCATGGGCCGCGACGGCCATAACAAGGGCGCCGATCGAGCGGCGTGTCTTTGACAAGTTCACAACTCCTTCATGAGATTAAACTGGCGTTATTTCTTCAGCAACCCAACGTGCGCGAGAAAACCTTGAAACTCTTCGCGCCGCGACTCGAGATACTTGCGGAACTGCGCGCCGTCGAGAAAATTTTCCTCGAAATTGTTGGTCGCCGAATAGTCTTTCCACAGCTTCGATGCGACCACGCGCCGCAACATTTTTTCCATGGTGGCGACTGACGCCGCAGGCACGCCGGCCGGCATCGCAATCGCGCGGCCGGTGCCGACGACGATCGGATAACCCAGTTCTTTCATGGTCGGCACATTGGGCAACACCGCCATGCGCCGCTCGCCCGTCACCGCCAGCACGCGCACTTTCTTCGATTCCAGATGCGCAGCGACTTCGCTATGATTCTCGGTGGTGAGATGAATGTGGCCGCCGGCCACCGCCGTGCCCGCTTCGGAACCGCTCTTGAACGACACGTATTTGAACTTCGCGCCGGTTTCTTTTTCGAGCATGTATTGAAACAAACGGCCCGAGCCGGTGGCGGACGCAATCGCGCTCACAATCGTGTTCGGCTCGCGCTTGGCCGCGTCGATCAGTTCCTTCACGTTGGTAAATTTGCTGTCGCCCGAAACTGCGACGACCTGCGGGTCCATCGCCAAAAATGCAACCGGCGTGAAATCGTCCAGGGAAAATCCGAGGTCAGTGCGCGTCAATGCCGACAAGAAAGTGCCCGTCGCGACGGCCAGAATTACGTGAGGATCGCCGCGTTTGCCTTTGACGTAGCTATACGCAATGGCGCCTCCGCCGCCCACGCGATTGGAAATGATCGGCACTTGCGACACCAATTTCTCGCGCGTAAAAATTTCTCCCATCAGCCGCACAAACTGATCGGTGCCGCCGCCCGGCGCGGTATGCGCGACAAATTCCAGCGGTTGCGACGGAAACGCCTGTCCCGCGCCTGCCGTCTGCGCCAGGGCGATTGACGACACGCCACCAGCCGCAAGCAGCAAAGCGTTTAATGTGGCACCTATCGCAAGCTTCTTTATCTTTTCGATCTTCTTCACAGCGTCTCCTTGATGTTTTCCGGTGCAGTGTAATCAGTCACGGCACGCATGAAAATGGGGGTATAAAACCCTGTTTTACCACACTGCCATGACGACGTGTTACCGTCTGTTTTTGAACCACATTGTGGCAATTGGGGGCGTGACAAGGGCCATCCCGCGTCCGGCGGCATCGCATCGTTATGCCACGCCACGGCGATAATTCTCTGCAGCCGTCTGTTTCTTAAAACATTTGGTAAATTCCTCGATGACCGAGTATAAATTGGCGGAGTCTTCACCCATAATTCCCTGATGATTCTCCTGCTTCATTTCGCGCGCCGTGCCCTGCCTGCGCTCGGCAAGCTCAGTAACCTCGGCGCCCGCCACGCGCTCGGTCTGCTTGCGGCGGCGCTGGCCCTGTTGCTTGCGCTGCCGGCCATCGCGGCAGACCATGATACGCCGCAAACCGAAATCGAAGCGGGCTATGGCGAGGCGCGTCTCAGCAGCCGTTCGTCCAACTGGCGCAACATTTTTGTCGACGCGAACCACCCGTTCAAGAATCTGAAATTGCCCTCCAGCGGCCTGCGCGAGACGCGACGTTTCGGCCTTTCCGGCAACGAGGTCTACGGCGGCCTCTACTATCCGCTCGCGCCTACCTGGACCGGCTTGTTTGAAGGCAGCTTGAGTCCCGTGCATGAGGCGCCGCCCGAGTACACGCTCGGCGCACAACTACAGAAAATCCTGCCTTACGGCTGGATCGCCGGCGTGGGCTTTCGCCACAACGAATACACACGGTCGGCGAGTCATGTCAGAACCTTTTCGCTGGAACGCTATTGGGGCGATTTTCACAGCACCTATACGCTGTTCTCGGGTAAACCCGAAGGCGGCGCCCACGCATCCGCGCATCGTTTTCAGGTTAATTACTACTACGGAAACGCCAGCGCCATGGGCATCGCGTACACCACGGGACGCGACATGGAAAACCTCGGCCTGACCGCCGCGCTGCTTGCCACCGACGTGCGTAACTGGACGCTCTCGGGACGGCATTGGTTTGCACGCGATTGGGCGGTGACATACGAAGCACTGGCTAACCGCCAAGGCGGCCCTTATCCCCGGGAAGGTTTACGGCTTGGGCTGCGCTATCGCTTCTGAGGCTTCCGGTCTGATACGGTGTTTCGCGGCAAATACCGCAGCGGAAGCAGGCACACTCAAAAATCGCGCCTTTTACGTTGATGTTTCGGCACTTCTCAGAAACATCACAAACGAGTAGTATTACCGCCACTTTACGCCCCTCAGTGGGGCCATAAAATACTGAATAAAAACAAATAGTTACAATATACCGTTTTTACCCCGGAGTACTGATTGAAACCCACCGATATTGCACACCCCGATTACTTTCACAAAGTGGTCGATTGTCAGTGGGCCTGCCCGGCCCATACCCCCGTTCCCGAATACATCCGTATGATCGCCGCAGGCAAGTACGACGATGCCTACATGGTTAACTGGAAATCGAATGTGTTCCCCGGCATTCTGGGACGCACCTGCGATCGTCCCTGCGAGCCGGCGTGCCGCCGTGGCCGCGTGGAAGAAGGCAACGTCGAAATGCGCAAGCCCGCCGAACACGGAGAACCGCATGCGGAACCCGTTGCGATTTGTCGCCTGAAGCGCGTCGCCGCCGACAACAAAACCAAAGACGCTGTTGCCGCACGCATGCCGCGTGCGCCGAAGCAAAAAAACGGCAAGCGCATCGCGTGTATCGGCGCGGGGCCAGCATCGCTGACGGTGGCGCGCGATCTGGCGCCGCTGGGTTATCACGTTTCGGTGTACGAATCGGATCAAAAAGGCGGCGGCTTTATGCGCACACAGGTGCCGCGCTTTCGTTTGCCCGAAGAAGTGATTGACGAAGAAGTCGGCTATATTCTCGACATCGGCAACATTGAACTCAAATCCGGTAAAACCATCGACAGCCTCAAGTCGGTGCTCGCCGAAAATTACGACGCGGTGTTTGTCGGCACCGGCGCACCGCGCGGCCGCGATCTGGATGCGCCCGGCCGCACGGAAGCGGCGGCCAACATCCACATCGGCATCGACTGGCTGTCCAGCGTGTCATTTGGCCACATCACTAAAATCGGCAAGAAGGTCATCGTGCTCGGCGGCGGCAATACGGCGATGGACTGCTGCCGTTCCAGCAAGCGCCTCGGCGGCGAAGACGTGAAAGTGATCGTGCGCTCCGGCTACGAGGAAATGAAAGCCTCGCCGTGGGAAAAAGAAGATGCAGTAGACGAAGGCATTCCCATTCTGAATTTCATGGTGCCGAAGGCGTTCATTCATTCCAACGGCAAACTCACCGGCATGACGTTTGAAAAAGTCAAAGCCGAGTACGACGCCAAGGGCCGCCGCAATCTGGTGCCCACCGGCGAGCCGGAAGAATTGGTCGAATGCGACGACGTGCTGGTGGCCATCGGTCAGGAAAACGCCTTCCCGTGGATCGAGCGCGATATCGGGCTTGAATTCGACAAATGGAAAATGCCGGTGGTGGATCAAGTCACCATGCAATCGACGAACCCAAAAGTATTTTTTGGCGGCGATGCCGCGTTCGGCCCCAAGAACATTATCTGGGCGGTGGCGCATGGCCACGACGCGGCAGTGTCGATCGACAAATTCTGTCAGGGCGAAGACATCAAAGAGCGTCCCGATCCGATGACCAATCTGATCTCGCAGAAAATGGGCATCCACGAGTGGAGCTACGACAACGATATCTCCGACCAACTGCGCAACAAGGTACCGTGGAAAGACAAAAAAATCACCTTGAAAGACATCAAGGTCGAGGTTGAACTCGGCTTCGATCCGAAATCGGGTTTCGCCGAGGCGCAGCGCTGTTTGAACTGTGACGTGCAAACCGTGTTCTCGGAGAAGCTGTGCATCGAGTGCGACGCCTGCGTGGACATCTGCCCGATGGATTGCATCACTTTCACGCCGAACGCGGAAGAAGCTGAGCTGCGTACGCAGCTCAACGCGCCGTCGCTGCACGCCAAAACGCAAGACCTCTATGTATCGGAAACGCTCAAGATGACCGGGCGCATTATGGCCAAAGACGAAGACGTGTGCCTGCACTGCGGCCTGTGCGCCGAGCGTTGCCCGACCGGCGCGTGGGACATGCAAAAGTATCTGATCGAAATGACCAACGCAGGGCCGGGCTGCCGCAAGTCACCATCACCGCAGCGCAAAGCCGCATAGAGCAATAAAAAATATTGTTTAAAATTAAATACTTACATGAAAAAGATTACTGCAACCAACGACTTCGTCGTTAAATTCGCCAACGTCAACGGCTCCGGCTCGGCGTCGGCGAACGAACTGTTTGCGCGCGCGATTCTGCGCATGGGCGTGCCGGTTTCGCCGCGTAATATTTTCCCGTCGAACATTCAGGGCCTGCCCACGTGGTACGAAGTGCGCGTGAATGAAAGCGGCTATCAGGGCCGGCGCGGCGGCGTCGATCTGATGGTGGCGATGAATCCGCAAACCTGGGACAAAGACATCAAAGAAATCGAAGCCGGCGGTTATTTGTTTTACGACAGCTCCAAGCCGATGCCGAAATCAAAGTTTCGCGACGACATCAACATCATCGGCATCCCGCTCACCGAAATCTGCAACGCAACGTATTCCGATCCGCGCCAGCGCCAGTTGTTCAAGAACATTATTTACGTCGGCGCGCTCTCCGCGCTGCTTGACATGGATCCGGCGGAAATCGAAAAACTGTTTTCCGAGCAATACAAGGGCAAGGAAGCGCTGCTGCAATCCAACGCCAAAGCGCTGAAGCTCGGCCGCGATTACGCGCTGCAGAATCTGTCGTGCCCGCTGGGCATCCGTGTCAAGCGCGCCAACAACGTCGGCGACAAAATCTTTATCGACGGCAACAGCGCGGCGGCATTGGGCGCGGTATACGGCGGCGCGACCGTTTGCGCGTGGTATCCGATCACGCCCTCGTCGTCGCTCGCCGAATCATTCATCAAGTATTGCCAGAAACTGCGCGTGGAGCCTGAAACCGGCAAAGCGCGCTACGCCATTATTCAGGGCGAAGACGAACTCGCGTCGGTGGGCATCACCATTGGCGCCGGCTGGAACGGTTCACGCTCGTTCACCACCACCTCCGGCCCCGGCATTTCGCTGATGAACGAATTCATCGGTCTCGCCTACTTCGCGGAAATTCCCGTGGTGCTGATCGACGTGCAGCGCGGCGGCCCATCGACCGGCATGCCCACGCGCACGCAGCAATCGGATGTGCTGTCCTGCGCCTATGCCTCGCACGGTGACACCAAGCACGTGCTGCTGTTTCCCGAAGACCCGAAAGAGTGTTTCGACATGACCGCGCAGGCGTTTGATCTGGCCGAGCGCCTGCAAACGCCGGTGTTCGTGATGACCGATCTCGACATCGGCATGAACACGCGCCTGTGCGAACCGCTGCAATGGGACGATAGTAAGGCCTACGACCGCGGCAAAGTCATGACTTATGACGCGCTCGAAGCGGGCGCCGATTTCGGCCGCTATAACGACGTGGACGGCGACGGCATACCCTACCGCACCTACCCCGGCACACATCCGCAGCACGGCGCCTATTTCACGCGCGGCACCACCAAAGACCGTTACGCGCGCTACAGCGAAGCTGGCCCGGATTACATCGAAAACGTCACGCGCCTGCTGCGCAAATTTGAAACCGCCAAAAAACTGGTGCCGCAGCCGATTTCGCGTCCGGCAAAAGAAGCTGCACGTTACGGCGCGCTTTATTACGGCTCTACCAGTCCCGCAATGGACGAAGCGCTGGATGTGCTGGCCGAAAGCGGCATTCACGTGAATGCCCTCAGAGTGCGCGGCTTCCCGTTTGCAGACGAAGTCAACGAGTTCATTGCCGGACATCCCGGCGTGTTCGTGATCGAACAAAACCGCGACGCGCAATTGAAATCGATGCTGGTCAACGAAGGCCAGATCGATCCGAAACGCCTGATCTCGGTACTGCACTACGACGGCACGCCGATCACCGCGCGCTTTATCGTCGATCATATTTCCAAACATATTGCGGCACACACCGTAGTGCCCATCCAAACAGGGCGCATCAGCGCCTAACCTTTTCCCCTCGCCCTCCGGGAGAGGGGGAAGGGGTGAGGGAAACAACGGAACCAGAAAATGACCTACATAGCCAAACCCAAACTACATCATCCGGCGCTGACTAAAAACGCGGTCGGTTACACCCGCCGCGACTACGAAGGCAAGATCTCCACGCTGTGCGCCGGCTGCGGCCATGATTCGATCAGCGCCGCCATCGTGCAGGCGTGCTGGGAACTGGACATCCAGCCGCATCGGGTCGCCAAACTGTCGGGCATCGGCTGTTCGTCGAAAACGCCGGACTATTTTCTCGGTAATTCGCACGGTTTTAACAGTGTGCACGGGCGTATGCCTTCGGTACTGACCGGCGCCAACCTCGCCAACCGCGAATTGATTTATATGGGCGTGTCGGGCGACGGCGATTCGGCCTCCATCGGCATCGGCCAGTTCGCGCACGCCATGCGCCGCGGCATCAACATGGTGTATATCGTCGAGAACAACGGTGTTTACGGGCTTACCAAGGGCCAGTTCTCCGCCACCGCCGACAAGGGTTCCAAGTCCAAGCGCGGCATTGTCAACTCCGATGAGCCGCTCGACATGATCGGCATGGCTTTGTTGCTGGGCGCCACCTATGTTGCGCGTAGTTTCTCCGGTGACAAAAAACAACTGGTACCGCTGATCAAGGGCGCCATGGAGCACAAGGGCGCGGCGTTCATCGACGTGGTATCACCGTGCGTGGCATTCAACAACCACGCGGGTTCCACCAAGAGTTACGAATACGTGCGCCAGCACAACGAAGCGGTGAACCGTCTCGATTTCATCGAAAGCCGTGAAGAAATCACGGTCGACTACGCGCCGGGTGACACCATCAGCGTGAAGCAGCACGATGGCAGCGTCATGCGCCTGCGCAAATTGTCGGAAGACCATGACCCCACCAATCGCATCAAGACCATGAACTACGTGCAGGAGCACGCGGCCAAAGGCGAAGTCGTCACCGGCTTGCTCTATATCGAACCCAGTGCGGTGGATATGCACGAGCATCTGAACACCGTTGCAACACCGCTGAATCAACTCAGCGCGAAGGAACTGTGCCCGGGCTCAATGGCGCTTGACCACATCAACGCAAGCCTAAGATAAGTATTTGTTTTTAAACAACAAAAATCCCGGCCTGTCCGGGATTTTTGTTTGGGTGTGTACTTTGCAGCGCTACAGCTTCGGTGTAATCTCGAACGGTCTAACGGGGGGATAAAAATGAGCATACAGAACACATCATTGCCGGATGGCGTTTCAACACGCACGGTCGCGCCAGCGGATGTGAAACGCCGGCGCTTTCTCACGCGCAGCGCATCCATGGCGGGCACGCTCGCCGCCGGTGGCGCTGTTGCAAACGCCGCTGCACAGGAAGTTCCCGCGTGGATGAAAGTGCCGGGCGCGCCGATGCGCGCGTACGGTACGCCCTCCAAATTCGAAGCGCCGGTGCAGCGTCCG
>Ga0193752_1001542_pt1 | contig 18999 bp, 16 predicted proteins | sample H1c1metaG_FD_144924 | JGI IMG/M metagenome (GOLD analysis project Ga0193752, IMG submission 144924) | Soil microbial communities from a riparian zone of the East river system, Colorado, United States - H1c1 | ecosystem: Environmental > Terrestrial > Soil > Riparian zone | place: USA: East River...
CGTTGGCATTACGCTCAATATAGTAGCTGGCTTTATCTAATTCGTTGATGATTGCCTCCTGCTGGCCTAGGTCGCAGAGCTTGTTGAGGCGGCTGGCGAAATCATTGTTTGTGGTTTGTCCACCGGATCCTGCGGATTGTTGGTTGTTTGTGGTTCCCATTATTCGTAACCTTACCGCTTCTTCAAGGAGATGAATAAAGTATTTGAGGAACTGTTTTTGCTTTTCACGGCCTAGTTTGGCAGTTTCATCTATCCATTTTACCTGGGCAACAGGCCCGGTGCGTATGATGGCATTCAGCCATTCCCGGAGCATTACTTCCCAATCGTCGTCGGCATGTTGTAATAATTGCAGGGCTTCCCGGTAATTGCCTTCGGCGAGGATAGCAATTTGCTGGGCTTTTTCAATTTTTACGCCGGCATTCAGTTCAAGAGCCGCTTCCACTTCCATATTGGTAAGCAATGGGATCTTTACCAGCTGCGTACGGGACAGGATCGTGGGCAGGATCTGGTCCTCATTTTCGGCCACGAGAATAAATAATGTATTTGCCGGCGGTTCTTCAATTAGTTTCAGCAGTTTATTTCCCTCCTTGCCCAAAAATTCGGGCATCCACATAATAAGTATCTTGTATTCGCTTTCAAAACTTTTGAGGTTCAGCTTGCGGATGATATCGTTACACTCGTGTGCGGTGATATTACCCTGCTTGTTTTCGGCACCAATGAATTGCAGCCAGTCGTACACATTGCCGTACGGATTTTGTACAATAAACTCCCGCCACTCTTTTATAAAATCGGTGCTGATGGGTTTTTCGCCAGGCTTTTTGGTTATGACCGGGTAAGAGAAATGTATATCAGGATGAATGAGCTCGTTTGCTTTTTTGCAAGCGGGGCAAATTCCGCAGGAATCGTGTTCTTTTGTTTGTGGTTTGTGGTTTGTGGTTTGTGGTTCTGTCGCAAAAAGATCAACTTCCGCTGGCTGGGGTTTGCAAACAATATATTGTGCAAATGCCAATGCCAGTTGTAAAGCGCCGCTGCCTTCTTTGCCTAAAAACAAAAGGGCATGACTCAGTCGGTTGTGCTGTATCATTTGTACCAGTTGCTCCTTGGTTTCTTTTTGCCCGGTGATGGATTGGAATTGCATGGGTGCAAATTAAAAGAAAAAAAACATCCGGCATTTTTAAAAAGTGCGGAATTGCTTTATATAAAAGGTGCCAGGCATTTCACTTTGTTTAAAATGGCTTCACTCATCGGCATTACTTTGCTTTTAAAATGGGCTATCAGTCTACCATTTTCATCCAGTAAAAATTTATTAAAATTCCAGGAGACTTTTGCATCCATTACCCCATTCTCAGTTTTATTACAAAGCCATTTGTAAATGGGGGCCACGTCTTTACCTTTTACAGATATTTTTGCCGCCATGAGAAAAGTTACACCGTAATTTTTTTTGCAGAAGGCTTCAATAGTTTCATTGCTGCCCGGCTCCTGTGAAAAAAAGTTATTAGCAGGAAAGCCAACGATGACCAGGCAATCTTTATATTTTTCATACAAAGCCTGTAGTTCTTTGTATTGCGGGGTAAAGCCGCATTTGCTGGCTGTATTTACGATTAAAATTTTCTTTCCTTTGAAATCAGCGAAGTTGATGATGTCGCCGTTTAATGAGGGTACTTTAAAATCGTAAATGGTTTGGGTTTGAACCGAATCCTCAGGTTTTGAAGCAAAACTGCTGCAGAAAAATGCAATTGAAAAAAATACCAGTTTTGTCATGGTTATAATTTACTCGTAACCTCTTCGCTCATAGGCTCAACCTTAGTAGGAAAATAATTTATCAGGTTGCCTTTTTCATCCAGTAAAAATTTTCCAAAATTCCATTTTATCTCTGCATCCATCACTCCATTTTCTGTTTTACTGGTAAGCCATTTGTAAATTGGCGCCATATCATCTCCTTTTACAGAGATCTTTGCTGCCATGGGAAAGGTTACACCATAATTCTTTTTGCAGAACTCCTGTATCTCGGTGTTGGTGCCTGGTTCCTGGCCTCCAAAATTATTGGCAGGGAAACCAACGATCACTAATTTGTCCTTATAGGTATCATATAGTTTTTGCAAACCTTCGTATTGTTTAGTGTAACCGCATTTGCTTGCAGTATTTACGATCAGTATTTTTTTGCCCTTGTATTTTGAAAAATCGATAGTGCCACCTTCAAGAGCATCTACTTTAAAATTATAGATGGATCTTGCCTGTGCTGTTACTTCGTTGGTTTGTAATAAACCGGAAAGAAAGATTATACTGATGGCAATTATTTTTTTCATGATGATTTTTTATGATTAACGAAGTTAAACCTGTTTTGTTCAAATTATCCTAAAGATTACAGGAGCGGTGTCTTTAGGAGTTACTGTTTTTCATAACACCCCAGGTCCGGTAATCCAACATTACGGTTCCTGTCATCCAGGTCTTTAGGGAAAGCGGTTAAAGTCCCGGCATTTATTGCTGGTGAAGCTGCATTTTTTGTGATCCTGAAATCGAAAATGTTTTTGGTTACATTGATGCTATCGAAAGCCGGGTCGGCATTCCTGATATTGCCTGTTAGTGTACTATTAACAGGATCGGCAGCAGACCGGTATAGATTTTTTTCAAATAAAACAACAAAAGGGTTTGCCCCCTGTTTCGTAACTACCAGTTCATTAGCGACAATACCCTCATCGCCCCAAAAAATATTATTCCGAAAGACAGCATTCAGGTCTGCAGTTAAAGTCCCACCTGCCAGTTGCGTAAAATTATCTACGCTAAGCAACGGGTTTTTATGGATAATAAAGTTTGTTGAATACGCCGCAATGGTACAGTGAGTGAAATTGTAAATACCGCCATAATTTAAAATGATATTGCTGCCGCAATTACTGATAAGGCTGTTATCAGCTTGCAGGCTGCTGTTTACAGAAAGTATGCCTGCATCATAAGCATTGTCAATAATGCATTGGTGCAGTATAACTTTTGGGTTGGCATTAACAGATGGTTTTTCGGTAACAATTGCCTGGTAAGCATTTTTTACAACTGCGTAGGTGAGTATGCTGTTCTTGCTACTACCACGGAAATAAATACCCGGCCAGCTTGCAGGCAGGTCTTTATAACCTTCGTCGAGCCTGTCACCGGTGAATATTACGTTGCTGACTTTTGTTCCATTAACGGTTAAAGAGCCATCTACAATAAAAGGTGCATTGGCATGTGAATATATTTTACAGCCGGGTTGTATGGTTAATGTAGCGGTGGTGTCAATACGTATGCTGCCAAGAATAACATAAGGCAGGTTGTTTGTCCAAACCACATTACCGGTTAAAAGCCTGTTGCTTAAGAAGTTTGCATTTTGCCCGTAAGATTGTAATTGTACATAGCGGTTATTACCGTTGTAGTTTATCAAAATGCTATCACTTACAATAAAGGGGAGGTTTGCTGCATTGGGGTTGATGATTACCGAAACAAAAACATAAATACTATCATTGGCTTCAATATCAAGATTGGTTACTTCATTGGTTGCAACACCATCAACATTCATTTTATAGGCTGATGCTGTACCGCCCATCAACTTTACTTTACTCAGCCTGAGCTTTTGATTGTTTTCATTGATGATCTTAAACGATTTGGTGATGGAGCCGGTTGTGGTAAAAACAGTGTCGTATTTTAAAGTATCGGCGGTAATGTTTACCTGGGCAAATTCACTGGTAATAAACGTATCTTTTTTACAGGAAGTGAGGAAAAGGCAAAAGGCAAAAGTAAAAAGGCAAAAAATTGGGGCGATTCTCTTCATTTTTCAAATTTATACATATTTGGGTACAGTTTGCTATTTGGCTGCATACGCTAAAGTTGCAATACTCAACCTGGCGTTAGTTGCATTCAATATTATATTGCCACAGGCTTCTAAAGTGGCGCCGGTGGTTACCACATCATCTACCAGTAACAGGTGTTTGCCAGCCAGTTCTTTTTCCTTTACCACTTTAAAGCTCTCTTTTACATTTTCCCAACGCTCGGTACGGTGCTTACGGGTTTGGGTTTCGGTGGCATACCGGCGGATGACAGCTCCACTTAAAACCGGCACATTCATTATAGCAGACATTCCATTACAGATCACCGCTGCCTGGTTGTAACCACGTTTATGTTCTTTATCGGCATAAAGAGGTAAGGGGATCAGCGCATCAACGGAAGAAAAACGGCTACTTTTCAGTAATGTTTTTCCCATCATTTCACCTAGGTAAAAACCAATTTCAGTATCACCTTTATATTTAAGCTGATGAATTAGATGTTGGATTAAAAACTCTTTTGAAAAGTAAAACTGGCTGTAAGCAGCGGTTATTGGGGTCCTTCCCCAAAAATATTTTTCAACCGGGTTGTTAGGCAGATCGGCAAAACCGGTGTGCGATAAATTGTGAATGCATTCCAGGCAGAGCAGGTTATCTTTTTCTAAAACGTCAGATCCGCAACCGGTACAAATGTGCGGATAAAAAAGATGCAGGGTACTGCTGATAATATTTTTTAGTTGAGCAATCATCCTTAAAATAATTACTCCTACAAGTTAAAATAAATATTGATACAGTTCTTCAACTTTACCCAAGGGCACTACTTCAATATTAAATTTTTGTTTGCCCAGCGATTTAGAATTGTATTTGCTGACTATGATCTTTTCGAATCCGAGTTTCTCTGCTTCGGCAATGCGTTGCTCGATCCTGTTCACAGCCCTTATCTCTCCGCTAAGGCCAACTTCACCTGCAAAACAATAACGCTGGTTGATGACTGTGTCTTCGTAACTGCTTAATAAAGCACAAACAATGGCAAGGTCAATGGACGGATCTTCTACTTTTATACCGCCTGCGATATTTATAAAAACATCTTTTACACCAAAATGAAAGCCGCCTCTTTTTTCTAAAACTGCCAGCAATAATTGTAAGCGCCGCAGATCAAAACCACTCACCGTTCTTTGCGGTGTACCATAAACACTTTGTGTTACCAATGCCTGTCCTTCAATTAATAAAGGGCGCATTCCTTCCATAGTTGCAGCGATGGCAATGCCACTAAGCTGTTCTTCTTTTTGAGTAATTAATAATTCAGAAGGATTATTCACTGCCCTCATACCCGTACCAGTCATTTCATAAATGCCCAGCTCAGATGTAGACCCAAAGCGGTTCTTAAGCGTTCGTAAAATGCGGTAAGCATAATGCTGATCGCCTTCAAACTGTAAAACCGTATCAACCATATGTTCTAAAATCTTTGGCCCGGCAATGGTCCCGTCCTTGGTAATATGGCCAATTAAAAAGACCGGTGTGTTTGATTCTTTGGCGAAACGTTGCATTTCTCCGGCGGTTTCTCTTATCTGGCTGATGCTGCCTGCACCAGTTTCAACAAATGGTGATTGTAATGTTTGAATAGAATCTACAATGACTAATTGTGGCTTCAGTTTTTTTATCTCCTGGAAAATGGTTTGCGTATTGGTTTCGGTAAGGATGTAAAAATTTTCACTGCCAATACCGATACGATCCGCACGCATTTTTATCTGCTGTTCACTTTCTTCTCCACTTATATATAAGGTAACAACATCCTTCAGTTGTAAACCTATTTGTAAAAATAAAGTTGATTTACCAATGCCTGGTTCGCCGGCAATCAAAACAATACTTCCCAAAACAATACCGCCACCAAGTACCCGGTTTAATTCTGCATCGGTTGTTAAGATCCTTTTTTCTTCGGCACTGCTTACATCATTGATCGAAATGGTTTTTTGTTTTCCCAATCCTGAGTAATCACGCCACTCATCTTTTTCTTTTTTATCGCTGCCTTTAACAATCACTTCCTCAACAAAAGTATTCCAGTTGTTACAGCCCGGACATTTGCCCAGCCATTTTGCACTTTCATAACCACAACTCTGACAAAAAAATGCGGATTTAGTTTTACTCATGCCGTAAATGTAAAATGGAAAAAGAAGAAAGAAAAATCAATTAAGATGAAAACACTTGTACTGTTTTTTAAACTGATAACTCTAAAAAGGAAAATTTGGAGCAGGAAAAATTATGCCTGAAAACTTATTCTGAATTTCATTTTGGGCTTGATAAAAAGTAAAAGGGTCAACATTTCTGCTGACCCTTTGTACTTACTAACCCATTAAATTCTATTGCTAAATTACAAATTCAGGCCACATAAAAAAATAAATTTTCTGAGATGTTAATAAGTTAGTGACGGTCAACCTCGATATATAAGCACTATACTAAACCTAATCAATAAATTGAATATCAACATTTTATGGTAATTTTTAAACCCCAAATCCCGTAAATATTCTAAGGTTAATTTAAAATTAAGTTTTAAAAATATTTGGTTTATAAAATAAACTACTTTACGTTTGTGTAAATTTTGGAACAATGAGAAGTGCACTTACATTACTTATTTTAATACTTGGTTTATCGGCCGGGGCGCAGGTTAAAGTAGAGGGGAAAATAACCGATACAAAGGGCAAACCGGTAAGTGGGGTGAGTATTACATTAAGGGATACCTACGATGGTGCAACAACTGATTCGCTGGGCAATTTCTCATTTACGACCACAGAAAAGGGAAACAAGGTATTAGAAGCATCAATAATAGGTTATAAACCAATTGAGCAGGAAATAACCCTGGCATCGACCCCGATCACCCTTAATATTCCTATGAAAGAACTGATTACCGAATTAAAAGCAGTTGTAATATCAGCCGGATCATTTGTTGCCAGCGATAAGAATAAGGGAGCTGTATTATCTGCATTGGATATTGTAACCACCCCCAGCGCCAATGGCGATGTTACCAGTGCCTTTAAATCGCTGCCAGGTACCCAGCAGGTGGGAGAAAGCGAGGGTTTGTTTGTAAGAGGCGGCTCAGCAACTGAAAGCAAGATATATATGGACGGAAACCTGGTAAATAACTTTTTCTACAGTAGTACACCGGGCATTGCTACCCGTGGCCGCTTTAACCCTTTTTTATTCAAAGGAACCATTTTCAGCTCTGGAGGTTACTCGGCCTTGTATGGCCAGGCGCTTTCTTCGGCTTTGATCCTGGAAAGTAAAGACCTGCCGGAAAGAACACAAGCTGACCTGGGCGTATCTGTTATAGGTATTGGTGGCGGTATACAACACCTGGCAAAAAATAAAAGATCATCATGGGGTGTTTCTTACAACTATGCAAACCTTTGGCTTGGATTCGCCATCAACAAACAAAAGCAGGATTTTTTCCAGGTACCGGTTTACCACCAGGGCGATGCCAATTTCAGGATAAAAACAAAGAATGGCGGCTTTATCAAATACTATGGTTATGTAAGCGCCAACAAAACCGGTTTCAGGAGTTCAGATATAGATTCTGCAGTTTTAAAGAATGCATTTGCTATAGAGAATCTCAATACTTACCAGAACATAAACTGGCGTGAAAATTTTGGTATGGGCTGGAAAATAACAACCGGCATCAGTTACAGCACCAACAAGGATGATATTAATAATGAATTGCAGGATGCCAATAATCAAAAACAAGTGATCAGCAATCCTTCGTTTTATGCTTTTAAGAATTTTAAATTAAATAACAGGGCACAGTATGCACAGGCAAGGGTTGTGCTCGATAAAAAATTGAATGGCTTAAATGTAATAAGGTTTGGAACAGATTATTTTTATAGCAAAGAAAAATCAACCTATACTTTGTATGATGGAACTAAATTCACAGAATCGGTAACCGATAACCTGGTATCTGTTTTTGGCGAAGCCGATGTTTTTATCACCAACAGCCTGGCAGCAAAGATCGGCACCAGGGTGGAACATTCACAGGTATTGAGCAAATGGAATATTGCACCAAGACTTTCTGTGGCATATAAATTTAAGGATGACAGCCAGGCATCTTTTGCTTACGGCTTGTTTTACCAAAATCCGGAAAGAAAATATTTACCTGCTGTTGCCAGTCTTGATTATTCAAGGGCAGCACATTATATACTGCAGTATCAAAAGCTAACCAATAGCCGTACTTTCAGGGTGGAGGCGTTCTATAAAAAATATACTGATCTCTATAAGACCGCAGTGTCACCAAACGGCAGGGAAGTAGCAAGCAATAACAACGGCTTTGGCCATGCAACAGGGCTGGAGTTTTTCTTCAGGGATAAAAGAACGTTTAAGAATGTTGATTATTGGGTATCTTATTCTTACCTGGATACAAAAAGAGATTTCCTGAATTATCCAAAAGCTATTACGCCTTCTTTTGCAGCCAATCACACTGCAGCATTGGTGGTAAAGAAATTTGTAACAAAATGGAAGACTGGTTTTAACCTTAGTTACAATTTTGCAACAGGTCGGCCTTATTACTATTTTAAATATGATAATGTGCAGAATAAATATGTGATCGGTGATGCCGGAAAAACCATCAACTACAATAGTATGAGTTTTAGTGTGAACTATTTGCCGAGCATTGGTAAAAAGAACCCCAAGGCCTTTGTAGTTTGGGTATTGGGTGTAAACAATGTATTGGGACAGGACCAGGTTTTCAATTACAATTATAATAATAATGGCAGTCGTAAAGAAGCTGTTACACCTCCATCAAAACGATTTATATTTATCGGTTGCTTCTTAAGTTTTGGAATTGACAGAACACAGGATGCGATCAATAATAATCTTTAACCAACAATAATTTTTTAAAACAATAAACTTAACAACCATGGCAAACTATCAACCAGCTCCCGAAGGAAAAGACCCTTTACTTTGGGAGATCGCACAAAAAAGGGCAAGCTTTAAAACCCATGCTGTAACCTATGTTATCATGAATACTTTTTTCTGGGCGGTCTGGTTTTTTACAGCAAACCGCCACGAAAGAAACCTTGATGTTTTTACCTGGAATCATTTTCCATGGCCCGTATGGCCAATGATCGGCTGGGGTATCGGGCTGGCATTTCATTTTGCAGGGGCATATATTTTCCCAAGATCAAATTCTGTTGAAAGTGAGTATGAAAAATTAAAAAATCAACAAAAAAAATAAATCTTCAAAAAATAAAACAATGAAAAAATTATTTCTTCTTGCTGCGGTTTCTTTTTTAGCAACTGTAACATTTGCCCAAAGTGAAAAATACATGGCATCTATGAAAGCAAATATTGCTGCCATTGATACCAGTTTTAAAAACCCTCAGAATCTTTTAGACCTGGCAAATAAATTTGAACGCATTGCTGTAGCGGAAAAAACACAGTGGTTGGCTTATTATTATGCTGCGCTGTGCCAGGTAAATTATACCTACATGGAAAAGGATAAAACAAAAGTTGATGCCATTGCAGATAAGGCAACCGAGCTGATCGATAAGGCCGATGCCCTTCAGCCCAGCAACTCAGAAATAAGTTGTGTAAAGAGCATGATCGCAAGCGCACACATGATGGTAAATCCCATGCAAAGGTTCCAGGAATACGGACCCGAAGCCGCGTCTTTTATTGACGCAGCTATAAAACAGGACCCTACGAACCCGAGACCGGAATATTTAAGAGGCCAGGGTTTAAAATATACACCTGAGCAATTTGGCGGAGGATGCGCTACTGCAAAACCGGTTTTACAATCATCGCTGGATAAGTATAATAAATTTAAACCTGCCAGCGAAATTCATCCTAACTGGGGAAAGCCGAGAGTAGAAATGCTGATAGGAGAATGTAAATAACAATTTTTGTTTGGGTTATCGAAACCGATGACCCAAACAAAAAACCAAAACTCAAAACCATTCGGTATGCAACCAGAAAATTTTTCTCCCAAAGACAGCCTGTTATTAATTGACAGTATGATCAACAAGGCAAAAAACCGTTTTAGCGATAACGGATTTTTATATTTATTGTGGGGCTGGGTAATATTTGCCTGTGCAATTTTTCATTTCGTGGTAGTTAAACTAAGCCTCTTTAAACATCCCGAATGGGTATGGACAATTACCTGGGGAGTAGTAATTTTTCAGATCATTTACCTGGTAAAAGCAAAGAGAAAAGAAAAAGTAAAAACGTATAGTGATGGCATCATTGATGCCATCTGGATCTGTTTTGGGATATGCATGTTGGTTCTCGCTATTGTTGTGGGACGTTTTAATTTGTGGATATACATGAATTCACTGGTATTGTTGTTTTATGGTATACCAACATTTCTATCGGGCTTTGTTATGCGGTTTACACCGTTGAAATTAGGTGGTGTAGCCTGTTGGCTGCTGGCAATTGCATCTACATTCGTTGCTCCGGTTTATTATTTAGTCCTTTTAGCATTGGCAGTACTTATTGCCTGGATCATTCCGGGTTACCTGCTCAGGAAAAAATTTAAAAATCAAAACTGATATGGAAAACGATCAACCACTTTCAAACGAAAAAAGCATGGAGATCATCCACCAGATGATAAACCAGGCCAAAACAAATATCACCGATAACGGCCTTAGCTGGCTGCTTTGGGGTACAATGCTTTTTTTAACTTCACTTGCTACTTTTTGTTTCATTAGTATCGGTGCCGAAAATATCTTTTTAGGCTGGAACATTTTTGGACTGGTTACAATAGTACTGCTTGCGTACGGCATTTTTAAACCCCGTAAAAAATTAGTAAAAACTTACGTTGGCGACTTGATGAAACTGGTTGATATTGGTTTTGTGGTAAGTGTCTTCACGGTGATCTTTGCTATGAATATTGCTGTAAACCCTAACAGTGGTTTTGGTTTTTTATTAATGGTGTTCTCTTTTTTTATGTTGGTAAAAGGTGGTGCAGCAAGATCCAAAGTATTAATGATCCCGGGTATTATCATGTGGAGACAATACAAAACACAACAACATCAATCCTCATCAATTACCCTCTGTTAACCCATGGAATTTAAAGAACTCGATCCCATATTACACTCTCAACTCAGGCTTGCCGTGATAAGCCTGCTTATCAGTGTGCGTGAGGCTGAGTTTACTTTTTTAAAAGAAAAAACAAACGCAACGGCCGGCAACCTGAGCGTACAGATCAATAAACTGAAAGATGCCGGTTATATTGAAGTGACCAAGCAGTTCAGCAATAATTACCCGCAAACCATCTGCAAGATCACCAAAAAAGGAATTGAGTCTTTCGAGGCATATGTAAATGCCCTGCAGTCTTACATGAATCCGGGGACAGAATAATTTGTGCAAATGGCCGGTGAGACACCGGCCATGGCGGGCCACCCTGGTTGGTGTCTCACCAACCGGAATTAAACTTTTATTTTTAAACTTTTTACATCCTTATCCGTTTTACCTTTGGGGATATAAATATTCATGCCGGCAATTATAAAAGTCAATAATCTTTCCAAACAATTTAAAGAGATCAATGCAGTTGATGACCTTTCATTTACTGTTGAGCAGGGTGATGTATACGGTTTCCTGGGACAAAACGGCGCCGGTAAATCCACCACCATACGCATGTTGCTTACGCTGATAAAACCTTCTGCCGGCGAGATCAGCATCTTTGATAAAAACCTTTCTACACATCGTTCGGATATTTTAAAGCAGGTTGGCGCTGTAATTGAAAAGCCTGATCTGTACAAATATTTATCGGCCTATGATAACCTCGCCATTTTCGCAAAAATGAGCGGTATCAAAGCTGATAAGAAACTACTGATGCATCAATTGAAGATGGTTGGACTTGAAGAAAGGGCCACCAGCAAAGTAAAAACCTTTAGCCAGGGAATGAAACAACGACTGGGTATTGCAGTTGCATTGGTGCATGATCCGCAACTAATCATTTTGGATGAACCAACCAATGGATTGGATCCGCAGGGAATTGCCGATATGCGTAACCTGGTACTGCACTTAAGCAGGGAACAAGGAAAAACTATCGTGGTTTCTTCTCACCTGCTTAGTGAGATCGAGCTGGTTGCAAACAGAATGATCATCATTCACAAAGGAAAAAAAATTGTAGAAGGTAAGGTGGCAGAATTGCTGGACCCATCAAGATCATTGGTGCAGATCGAAACAATTAACAATGATGAAGCAAGACAAAAACTACAGCAGACAAAATGGGCAACTTATCTGCAGCATAATACCGGTAAGCTGCAACTTAAAATGAATAAGGAAGATGTGCCGCAGTTAATTGCCGAACTGGTAAGTATGCAGGTACAGGTTATATCAGTAGATCCAATGCATTCATTGGAAGATTATTTTCTTTCACTTACAACCCAAGCCGGCCATGTGGAATCTTTTGCAAATTGAACTATATAAGATCTTCAGGAAACCGAGAACATACCTGGCGTTTGCCATCATTGCCGCTTTTATTTTTCTGATACAACTCGGTTTGCTTGTGAATGGTAAGGACTGGATGAAATTCATGCTGGGCTCTTTGGACGAGACCATGAACATTGATTACAACAAACTGATAAACGGGTATGCTGTTTGTTTTTTTGTACTCAACCTGTTATTGGTACATGTACCAATATTGGTTGCATTGGTTGCCGGTGATGTTGTATCCGGGGAAGCAAGTATGGGTACATTAAGATTACTGGCAGCCAAACCCGTAAGCCGTACACAAATAATTCTTGCCAAATATTTAGCAACAGCTGTGTATGTATTTGCATTGCTTTTTTGGATCGCTGTGGTGTCGCTGGTGATAAGCATTGCTGTGTTTGGCCAGAACGACCTGATAGTAGCCAAAGAGAATGGTTTGCAACTGATAGAATCCAGCGATGTGTTGTGGCGGTATTTTTGTGCATTTGGTTTTGCCTTTATTGCCATGATGGTGGTGGCAGCCATTTCGTTGTTGTTGTCTGTGCTGTCAGAAAATTCGATTGGCCCCATAGTAGCAACCGTAGGCATTATCATTGTGTGCACCCTGGTAAGTGAAATGGAAATACCTATTTACCAGAAATACATCAAGCCGTATTTATTCACTACTTACATGCTTGGCTGGAAGGGGTTCTTTTATATCGGTTCAACAGAAGATGGCGAAACCATCAAAGGGTCTATACAATACATGCCGGGCATTTTAAAAAGCATTGCGGCATTGCTGATATATATTGTTGCATTGGTGGGCACATCTGTTTTTATTTTCCGTAAAAAAGATATTTTATCGTAAACACATTCTATGAAATGAGCAGAAAGAAAGTTTTTATACAAAATGAAATGTGCATGGGCGAATTCCATGTGGCCAAAAACAATATAAATAAACACATGAAACGCATCTTCTTCTTTCTCTTCCTTTTTCAACTTTCACTGGTTACCCAGGCGCAGGATGTAAATGTGCTGATGCAAAAAGTAAAAGATAAATTAAACCTGGTGAACGACTACCAGGCAAACGGCAGAATGAAGACCAATGTGGTGTTTTTAAAAGTACCCATTGCTTCTGTAAAAATGTATTATAAAAAAACCAACCGGCTTAAGATAATAAATGAAAAAGGCATTTCTTTTATTCCTAAGGGAGCAATAAATATGAACACAGCCAATGTATTCGGCAGCGGCAAGTACAGTGTGCTGGATGCAGGTAATGATAAAATAGGAAACACCGCAGTTAAAGTGGTAAAGCTATTGCCTGAAGATGATAATTCAGAAGTTGTATTGTCAACCTTATACATTGACCCGGTAAACCAGGTGATACTTAAAACAAAGACCACCACACGTGACAATGGTACTTACGAACTTGAAATGGGTTATGGAAAATTCATTGCTTATGGCCTGCCTGATAAGATCATCTTCTCCTTCAACACCAAAGATTATAAAATGCCCAAGGGTGTAACTTTTGATTTTGATGATGGCACCAAAAAGAAAACACCCGAAGAAAAGATGAAAAATCAAAAAGGGAAAATAGAGATATCTATTAGCGGATACATTATTAATAAAGGCATTGCCGATAGTGTGTTTAATTAGAGAGCAATTATTTTTTGTGTGATTCGAATAATTTGATTATTTGGGTTCATGCCCTAATGTGTTTGTCTTGAATTTTTGTTCTAATATTCAATAAGAGCCCTAAAATAATTGCTGTGACAGAATATGTAATTATTATTTCTTTGCTCATACTTCCTTTAATAATTGTCTGAGTAATAAATATACCCAAAACAGCAACTGTGATTAGGATAAATTTTGCAACAGCAAAATGCAATTCTTGCTTTGCTAAAAAATAAAAGCAAACCATATAAATTAAGAAAGTTGGAGAGGAAAAAATGGTGCTGAAAAGCAAAGTGATTGGATAGGCTTCTAATAGTCCGACTACTTGATGTGGGTTTTCTCCAAAGATATATTCGATAATCTGTGACACAAATGGTGCTATCAAAAGTGTTAAAGCCCAATGTCCAATTAAATAAGTCCTCTTCATTTTATACTATAGGTTAGAGCTTATCAAATAATTATCATTTCAATTCAAATTATTGTCGCCCTGTATCGCTTACCTACTCTGGTATATCCGTGATCTTCTGATCAACCGCATTGGCGATCATCCTGGAGCTCATTTTTCTTAATGGATTTTGGTGCTGCTCATCATATTCCTTTCGCCCGTTAATAATATCCACGCATTTAAAAATAGCTTCACGGAAAGATGCTTCATCTGCCTTTCCCTGTCCCGCAATATCAAATGCTACGCCATGATCGGGCGAAGTACGTACGCCCGGTAAGCCGGCAGTATAATTCACGCCTTCACCTAATGCCAGGGATTTAAAAGGAATTAAACCCTGGTCGTGGTACATAGCCAGCACCGCATCAAATTTTTCGTAATGCCCACGTGCAAAAAATGCATCCGCAGGGTAGGGGCCAAAGCAAAAGATATCCCGCTGCTTTGCTTCTTTGATAGCAGGTTTAATAATTTCTTCTTCTTCTTTGCCGATCAATCCTTCATCACCCGCATGCGGGTTTAAGCCCAGCACTGCTATCCTCGGTTTATTGATATTAAAATCTCTTTTTAAAGAATTGTTGATGAGCTGCAACTTACTGATGATACCCTCCCTTGTAATATGTTTTGCAACATCCTGCACTGGTACATGTTCTGTTACCAATGCAACCCTCATATTCTCAGCAACCATGAACATTACTACATCTGCAGCGCCATATAGATTTTTAAGGTAAGGAGTGTGGCCGGTAAAATTGAACTCGTTACTCTGTGTATTGTTTTTATGAATGGGTGCAGTAACCAGCCCATCGATCAGGTTATCTTTTAAAGCCTTGCCGGCAGCAGTAAGACTTTTAACTGCATACTTGCCCCCAATATCATTTAATATGCCCGGGGTAATTACTATTTCTTCTTCCCAGCAATTATAAAGATTAACCTGTTTGGGGTTCAACCTGTTCAGTTCCCTGGTGGCAGCGTAATTGATATTGGTATCAGCTACACTTTTCCTGTAAAAATTCATTGCTTTATTGCTTGCAAAAACTACCGGCACACAAAGGTCCAGTATCCTGTTATCGCCCAGGGTCTTTATCAGCAGTTCAATACCTATTCCGTTTACATCGCCGCAGCTAAAGCCAATTACGGGTTTATTATCCATACCAGAACTCATATTTATTATAATTAGGCGGTAAAAATACAAATTCCTGATGGTAAACTCTCTTTAACGCATATCGAACGCCGGAAAACCTGCTGCCCCTGGCGGAAACCTTTCCGGAACTTATGAAAGCTTGCCGCATCCTACGGCGGCTTTCCGGGAACATCCGCAAGCTTCCTCCCATCGGCGGCGACGATAAGAATAGGTACTTGTTTTGTAAAACAATAAAAAGAAACAGGCTACCCGGTAAGAGGTAGCCTGTTCTTTTATCTTTTATTAAATTACCTGATGATGATCAGTTGTTTTGTAATTTTTTCCTGGGCAGTTTCAATTACGATAGCATACACACCTGCGCTGTATTGGTCAAGCGTTAAAGTAAATTTGTTAAAACCTTTAACCAGTTTTTCGTTTTGAACCAATACCCTTTTGCCGATCTTATCAATTAACATAATGGTTGCAGCCTTATTTGCATCAACATCTATACTGATGTTCACATAACCGGATGCAGGGTTAGGCATGATGCTTACATAAGCCTGGGTTTGTTTTTTACGAACAAATATCACGTTACTGTATTTAACAGCGCCATCTTTACCAATTACTTTTAAGCGGTAATAAATGATATCGCTGTTTATATTGGTAATATCATCTGTGGTAGAAAAGTTTTGTTGTATCTGAAGAATTACCGGGTCTGTTACAGTTATTATTTTTGCAAAATTGCCGTTGGTAGTACTTCGTTCTATTTCAAAACGATCTATCTCTTTATCGGCTATGATGGACCATTTCAGCAACACATTATTATTGTTTTGCGATCCTGTAAAACTTAAGAACTGTACAGGCAATACAAAACTTGTAAAGCGCCAGTCCCTGTCGGTTTGTGTAATCATCGTTCTTTGAACAGTTGTCCTGGAACCCGGATTTGCATCGCCGGTAAAGCTTCCTAAGTTACCCATGCGGTATGAAGTTCCCCTGATATCGATCGTTGAGTTTAGTGAATCAAAGCGGTTATCAAGCCCGTCACCATCGGTATCCAGCCCTGTTAAAGTAACATTATCATCAGGGTTTCCGTTCAGGTTAAAATCATTTCCTTCCACCCTGTCTATAAGTCCGTCGGCATCGGTATCAAGGTCCCTGTAATCGGGTGTGTTATCACCATCATGATCATATACAGCGATACCTGTGCCGCTAAAGCCGGCAGGAACATTATCATAAGGGTTCATCAATCCATCACCATCGGGATCAGATGTGGTTGGCAGCCTGTAATTAGCTGTTGTTTGTCCTTCAATATTATCGGGAATGCCATCATTATCCGAATCAATATCCAGGTGATCCGGGTTTCCGGAACCATCCGTATTTCTTAAATTCAATGCAAGCATTACCGATACTGTAGTTGACCATCCATTGGTACCCATTGCCCCATCAACAATTCCATTCAGGTTTGCATCGGGTAACCCGGATTCAATTACATCTACAATACCATCGCCATCACTATCTACATCATAAGCATTTGGCCTCAGGTCCCTGTCCATGTTCTTATTGGGCCAGTTATCTGAACGGCCATCAACAGGGCTAACATCTGCACCGGTTATCAGTAATGCTGCGCCACTTATATAATTATCTCCAATGCCATCATAGTCTATATCTAAACTGATATCAATTTTACCATTGTTATTGGTATCTGCACCACCGGCTTCTACCAGGTCGGGGATACCATCATTATCGCTATCTGTATCTAAATAATTAGGAATACCATCGCCATCAAAATCAATTGCGCCCAGGCCATTGCCCGAACCCTGCACACCTGTATTGTTTCCATCAACATTCTGAGAGAAACCATCGGCATCAGTGTCAGTATAGTTGTCAATAATACCATCGCCATTGGTATCAACACCATAGGATTCTGCTACATCAAATATGCCATCGTTATCACTATCTCTATCCAGCTGGTTTGGAATGCCATCCAGGTCCCTGTCTGAATTATCATTCACGCCATCGGCATTGGTATCAACCCAGGGTGTAAAATTAATGTCCCTGAAATTAGGCACACCATCATTATCAACATCGCCGGCCCAATCAAAATAATCATTCACGCCATCAACGTCATTGTCTATGAAAGGGACGTAAAGCGGATCTTTCCAGTTAGGTATGCCATTACCGTTACCATCAAGTAAAGCCGTAGGATTATTAAATTCAACATAATCGGGAATGCCGTCATTATCATCATCAATATCCAGGCAGTAGTCAATATCTATTGTAACAGGTACAGCATCAGAATAATTACAAGTGCCTGCGAGATTGGCAATCGTTGTAGCTACCACCACCCTGTACAGGTTGCCGTTATTGGCCATGGTTGTCCAGGCCGGAGGAATTGAGTAAACAGCTACAAACTGGTACATGCCGCCAACCAATGAAGGCGAAGCTACAGCTGCTGTGCCTGCGATATCAATCCAGCTGGTACCGCCATTGATACTTCGCTGCCATTTGTAGTGTACGTAGGTATCATAATAACACCTTACTGTATCACGTATGGTTATAGTGCTGTTTGCACAAATTGTTGGTGAAACAGACGGAGAGTATGACATGTTGGGATAACATGTTCTCAACGTGATATCATCCAAAGCCCAGTCGTTACCACCACCACCAGGTGCATTGTTGCGGATGGTGAGCTCAAAACTTGTTTGGCCCGGCCCGGTTCTGTAAACAAAGGACTTACGTAGCCACCTGTTCAGTGTATCGGAACCGGTTTGTGTGCCGGGAATTCCCTGGTAAGGGATATCGCCCGTTGTATAATAGTCTACGCCGTCTATTTCAAATGCAAGGTTTGGCCTTACACCTGAAGAATCTCCTGAGCCCGCAGGGCCGGGCACAGTGGGTATATAAAGTGGATTTCCACTGCTTGAGTTTACACCATTAACATCATCGCCACATTTATAACAAATATTTTTTACCCAGGCAGAGATCTCGTAATAGGTATTGGGGCAGGCGCCTGCAACATTAAAATCAAATGCCACATCGGTACGGTAAGCAGCATTTACAATAAGCATATAGCCGCAAGGATTGGTGGCACTGATGGGAAGTGCAGGATTACATGGCCTGTTTCCTCTTGAAACATTACCCATATTTACAGCTCCGGTATGGTCACCGGTAATATCCCAAACATTAAATACTCTTGGTCCCACAGCTGCAGGTTTGGCTAATGTTTGAACAGTTGTAAAATTAGCGCTGGTATTATTGGCAACGCCATAAAAATAATCGCCGGGGCCACTTGGATTAAAGGCCTGGTATTGATAAGTTGTATTGGGCGAAGTGGTACTCCTGTTTTGCGAACCTGCACTGGCTGCCGGGGTTCCAAATGTTCCATTAAATTCATCACCCAATATATTGGTGGTACTGGTATTGTTGGGGCAAATGCCAACATTTTGATATACCATCAGGCTGTCATTCGGAAAATCTATCCTGACTCCGGCACCTGTGCCGGGTATCCTGTAGGTAAAAGCGCCACCCCCAAATTCTATTTTTGTTCCGTATCCGCCATTTACTGTTACGCGGTATGTTGCAAT
>Ga0193752_1001543_pt1 | contig 18999 bp, 15 predicted proteins | sample H1c1metaG_FD_144924 | JGI IMG/M metagenome (GOLD analysis project Ga0193752, IMG submission 144924) | Soil microbial communities from a riparian zone of the East river system, Colorado, United States - H1c1 | ecosystem: Environmental > Terrestrial > Soil > Riparian zone | place: USA: East River...
GAAAGAATGCGGTTGTTCCCCACCGTTGGTAACGGTGGGCTGGCTATTGGTGCAACAGCACTTGACGCCACCAACCCGGAAAAACTGCTTGTCGATGCCGGTGCCACTACTTCATTTAATGTAATCAGCGGCAAGGGAACGATCAACAATTATTTACAACTTAATATTCAAAACAGATCGAACGGAAGCACAGCGAGCTCCGATATTGTTGCAACAGCTGACAACGGAAACGAAAGTGCCAACTATGTTGATTTAGGCATTAACTCAAGCGGATTCACAAACCCCGCATATCCTGTATTGAGCGGCATTAACAATGCCTACTTATATAGCACAGGGAACGACTTTATCATCGGCAACGCCACAGCCTCCAAGCCGGTCCGTTTCTTTACCGGTGGCTATGATAACGCTAACGAAAGAATGCGTATTGATGGAGATGGAAATATGGGAATAGGCAACACTTCGCCCACTGAGATCCTTGATGTTACTGGAAATTTTAAATTAAGCGGTGCTTTTATGCCCGGCAATGCTGCCGGCGCAGCAGGTGACTTCCTGGTGTCAAGTGGCACAGGTGCAGCGCCGCAATGGACGGCAATGGACACGACCAGTATCGCAGGATTTTCTACTAAGGTGCGCAGCCTGTTTTCAGGAACGGCTCCCATCACCATCACCAATGGAGTAATCGCGATGCCAAAGGCTACCTCCACAGTGAATGGATACCTTAGCAGCGGTGACTGGTCCACTTTCAACAACAAGCTTTCAACAGTTGACACGACAAATATTTCTAATTTTTATTTGAAGGTCAGGAAAGAAATGAGCGCCGGTCAGGGCATTACCTATGATTCATTAACGGGTTTGATCTCGGCCACCGGCAACTGGCTGATGACCGGCAACAGCGGCATCAGCGGTTCGAATTTTTTGGGAACCGTCGACGACAAGGTTATGGTCCTCAAGTCTAACAATGCGTCGTACCTGGAATTCGGACGGAGACAAACACTCGGACTTACGCAAGGTTATCCTGACTATACGGATAATGATGAAAAAGTAACTTATGTACGCTCTGCGATGCAGTTTGAAGCACCGGCGGCAAACTTCTATAAACCTAAAATGTACACAGACGTCAACGGCAACTTTCGTGTCAAGGGAAGTGCCGCGGGAACGGATTTCTTCGAATACGGTTCAACAGGAACGAACAATGACGGAGGCTTCGAATTTATCATTGGTGATGACGGCAATGAACCGATGGTATTTAAAAGTTATCACTACGTAAACGGCTATACGGAAATGATGCGACTTGAGAGTGGAAGCATGGGCCTGGGTTCAAACGCCTTCGACGCAACCAACAGAGAAAAATTATTGGTCGATGCGGGGGTTACTAATTCATACAACCTGATGACCGGCAAGGGCTCGATTGACAGCTATCTTCAGATTAATGTTAAGAATCAGTCCTCAGGTACGAGCGCCAGTTCTGACCTCGTAGCCACTTCAAATAACGGCACCGAAAGCACGAACTATGTTGACCTGGGTATCAATTCCGGAAGCTATTCCAACAATAGTTACCCGATTCTCAATGGCGCCAACGTTGCCTACCTGTATGGCGCCGGACAAGACTTCATGATAGGCAACATCACTGCTTCAAAGAATCTCAGATTTTTCAGCGGCGGTACAGCACTCGCCAACGAAGCGATGCGCATTGATGGAAACAGGAACGTCGGCATAGCGACCACCTCGCCTACCGCGAAGCTAGACGTTGGGGGAACATTCAAACTCGGTACATCGGGAACCGTACTGACCAATATCATCAAAGGAAGTGCTACGATAAACAATGCAACATCGTTTGTCGAAGGAACGACCGTCTCAGTCAACGTTACCGTCACTGGCGCCCTCGTCAACGCCACCGTCATGGTAAATCCAAGATCGGCTCTGACTACGGGTCTCGGAGTAGCCTATGCGTATGTCAGCGCGACAAATACGGTAACCATCGCGTTTACCAACTCTGGTCCAACCACCCATTCAATTGGAACAGAAACCTTCGACATCACCATCATTCAATAATGATAACTGTAAAACACCATCCAAAGGATTCGCTCACAGATGCATGAAAGCGCTCCTGATAAATACCGTGGTTATAATTGCTTTGCTCTTTGCAGGGCTTACGATTGTCCATGGCCAGTCAGGTTTTTATGTGCCCTCAAAAGGAAAAATATTTTTTACCGGCGACACGGCTACCATCTTCTCGGATGTGAAAAACAGTGGCCAGGTTGGTGTAGGCAAGAATGCAACGGTGAAATTCAAGGGAAAAAAATGGGAGAATGATGCCGATGCCCTTATCACCGACGAAAGCAGCAATGGTGATGGCACTACTGGCATCGGTGGCATCATTGAATTTCTGATTCCGGATGAAACGCTGTCGGCATCCATCATTCAACAACAAAGAATTACGGGAGGATACAATGCCGCCACAAGAACCGGGGCATCCTTCGGAAATATCGCCATCAATAATCGCTCGGGCGTGTTGCTTTCCGGCAGCAGTACAAAGATCCGGCGCGAACTGAGATTTTCAAATGGTCATCTCTTCCTGAATGACAACGTGCTCTCAATTGGCAATGGCAATCCTGGTTTGATCACAGGTTATAATGAGAACCGTTTCATCGTCACTGGTCCCATGGCCTATGGCGGTTTGCTGATGAGGGAAAAGATCAGCAGCGCTGATGGCTATGTCAGCTTTCCCGTGGGCACATCTGACAAACGTTACGCTCCTGCCGCATTGCGGCTTAATACTGCAACCCCTGATGATTTTATTGTGGGCGTTTTTGATGGAGTTAAATCACAGGTCACCAGCGGCAGTGATCTAAGCGATATTGGTGTGAACAAAACGTGGACGGTAGGCAAGCTCGGAAGGCCTGGCCAGGACCAGGTAGACCTGATCTTACAGCATCGCACAAACGAAGAAGGCAATACATTCAGGCTTAACCGCTCAACCTCATACATCTCCGAATACCTGAATACCGCCTGGGACAAGTGGGCGACCACTGGTGCACCACAGGCTGGGAGCCTTACAACTGGTCTTCCTTCAACAACGGGCGGAACAAATACAAGGTCATTGGCGGGAACGATCAGCTTAAATTCCTACTTCAGCAAATTTGCTGACCCGGTAAAAGACACAACTACGAATAAAACACTCATCCTGCTCAGGGCCAATCGTATCAACGATCGACAGGTGACCCTGTACTGGACCACCTTCCCCGAAGTAAGCATACGATATTTCGTTGTGCAGCGCATGTACAGCAATGAAACAGGATTCACTGATGTGGGCCAATATGCTTCAAAAGCAAGCGGGCCGGGCATGTCGCCACATCTCGACTACGAAATGACCGACCCCAACACATATCGCGGCATCACCTATTATCGAATCAAGCTGGTGGATTACAATGGAAATATAACCTACTCCAATATCGTTCCTGTCGGCCCGCAGCCAGGAGGCTTCGGCTTAACCCTGTGGCCAAACCCGGCACCGTCCGCATTCTTCGTAGGCATCACAGGTGCCGCACCGGTAAAAACCATAATAATATGGAACGTGCTGGGTCAGAAAATTCACGAGGAACAGGTCAATGGCAGGAACGTTATCCCTATGTTTATCTATAAACCAGGCGCTTATTTCGTTTCCTATCTTTCATTCAGCGGCCAAATTATCGAGACGAAAAAGCTACTCATCGTAGGATATTAATTTATCCACCTCAACAATAAGCCGTTTGCGCTCACCAACACCGTATTTATTGCAGAACTTCTAATATTTATACGATTTTCTAATATGTATTCCACTGCAATACAGTAAATACTACCCCCTGTAAGGCGAAACCCTTAGATGTTTTCTAAATTTCTATTGATGGAAAGAATTCCCCATAATGCTTCAAGTATTCAACACAAAGTTTGGCATCATTTTGGTTAAGTAGGGATCGTAACTCGATTTAAATTTCCTATTTAAAAGCTCTGATTCATGAACGTTAAAAAGCAACTGCTCATTCTCGCCTCCGCGACCCTAGTCTTCTTTTCTTCCTGCAAAAAAGATATCGTAGAAGACAATACTATCCAGGCAACCGTTTCCGATGATGCAACCGCCAACGATGTTGTAGAAACATCACCGGCCATTCACACTCCGGTTACCACGTATGTAAATGGTAACTGTAATGGATTTCTTCAGTCGGTTCCCGCACGTTACAGCCTGACAACTAAAGCTTATCCGTTGATCGTTTTCCTGCATGGTGTCGGTGAGCTGGGTAATGGTACCGTCACAAGAGTTAATTGCTGCGGCCTCCCAAGTGTTCTTAACAAAAGACAGTTCCCTCCAAATTTCAATGTAAACGGCGTCAACCATTCTTTCATCGTTATGTCGCCCCAGTTCAAATCACCAGCATCTGGTGCTGACGTACAATCTGTCATCGCTTACGCTCAGAAACGTTTCAGAATTGATGCTTCAAGAATCTATGTAACAGGTATGAGCCTTGGTGGTACTTCCGCCTGGTCTTATGCAACTACTTACGGACAGACTGCAGCCGCTATCGTTCCAGTTGTTGGTGGACTGTGGCCAAACGCAACTACTGCAAAGGCACTTGCCTCAAAGAACACCCCTGTCTGGGGTATCGCTTCATGGGGTGATGCAGTTGTCTCTGCCAGCCTCACCGTTAACTGGATCAATCAGATCAAGAGTTTCAACCCTGGAATGTCTTCTGCCTACAAATTGACTGTTTACTCTAACCTGAGCCACAACAGCAGCTGGGCAACTGCATACCTTCCAACATCGAAAGTTGACGGAAGAAGCATCTACCAATGGATGCTGCTTTGGAGAAGAGGTGGTGTTGCACCAGCGCCTACACCAGCGCCTACTCCTACTCCTAAACCTACACCTACTCCTACACCGAATCCAACACCAACAACTGGAAATAAAAATCCAATTGCCAATGCAGGTCCTGATCAAGTGGTGCCCGTTTCCTGGAACTACCTGAGGCTAAATGCCAACTTTTCAAGGGACCTTGATGGTTACATCAAAGCAATTTCCTGGACAAAGGTATCAGGAGGCAATGCTTCCCTTGTTACCCCTAATACTGGTGAAACAATGGTAAGATACCTTCAGGCAGGCGTTTATGTTTTCAGAGCAAAAGTTACTGATAACAGAAATGCTGTTACCTACGACGATGTGAAAGTCACCATGCTCGCGAAATAATCACTCCCCCGGCTAATAAGAAAACCTTGTATCAACAGATGCAAGGTTTTTTTGTTCCCGCTCCATTAGGCAACATCAAAAAAATAGCGGAAAGCATGGCTTCCCGCTATTCAGTTTTACCTGGTCGGTCTAACTGTAAGTTCTGTCGTGCGACTTGAGTTCGTCCCACATCGTTGTTGGTGCAAAGAAAGATTTGTCCTTCGCATGCAGGTGCTTCTTCACTTCTTCTTCGATCACTTCAATTCCCAGCCCTGGTGCAGTAAGCGGCACAGGTGCAAACCCTTTATCTATTAGTTTTCTGCCATCCGTTGTTTTCACAAGGCCTTCCCACCATGGCACATCAACTGAATGATGTTCCAGCGCAAGAAAGTTTTGTGTTGCTGCCGCGCAATGAACATTGGCCATAAATGAAATGGGCGTACCCGCCTGGTGCATCGCCATTGCGATGCCGTGTTCCTCAGCGAAATCACCGATTCTCTTAGTTTCGAGCAAGCCTCCAGAGCTGGCCAGATCCGGGTGTACGATATCAACGGCTCTTTCTGTGATCAGCTTCCTGAATCCATCCAGCAGGTAAATATCTTCTCCCGTTAGTGTGGGCGTTTCCAGCGCATCTGATATTGTCTTCCATTGTTCTGTGTATTGCCATGGCACCATATCCTCAAACCAGGCAAGCCTGTATTTCTCGAGTGATTTTCCCAACCTGATGCTGTTGTTCAAATCAAAATGACCATAGTGGTCGGTGGAAATTGGCAGTTCATAACCTACCATGCTTCTTACGTTCTCAACGATCTTTGCGAGTTCCTCAAAACCTTTATCGGTGATCTGGACCTGCGTGAAGGGATGCATCGTATTGCCGTAACTCATATAGTTGGACTGGTCGCCCCACTGGTTCAGGCTTCCTTTATCGTTCTCCCAAAATTTTGAATTCACCAAGGTGCCGGGCTTACCTCTCAACTCACCAATGGAAACATCCATTTTAAGCCAGGTGTAACCCTGCTCCTCAATCCTGTATTTGATAAGCTTTTTCTGTTCCTCCACCGAACTTGATTCGGGAGTGTCGGCGTAGAGTCGGACTTTGTCACGATACCTGCCGCCGAGCAATTGCCATGCAGGAACATTGTATGCTTTGCCGCATATGTCCCAGAGCGCCATCTCCACACCACAAACACCTCCGGCCTGACGGGAAGGCCCTCCAAACTGTTTGATACTCTTGAACAACATCTCCACATTGCAGGGATTTTTTCCGAGTAGCCGACTCTTGAGCATCAGTGCATATTTCACGTCTGCGCCATCCCTTACCTCACCCCAGCCCGAGATACCCTGGTTGGTATCGATCCGGATGATCGAGGTTCTTCCCATCACCGCTGTTTCAGCATAGCGCATGTCGGTAATTTTAAGGTCGGAAGGCGCAGAATACCTGCTCACGTTCGAGGTAGTCTGCGCAATTACGTCTTCAATCGGTGTGAGAATAAATGAACCGCCCAGGGCGATGCCACCAAGGGCTGATTTTTTAAAAAATGAACGTCGACTGTTTTCCGGGCTGGTGTCTTTTTCATTGGAAGCAGGAACAGGATCCTTCAAACCCATCCTGTCCAGGAATTTTTGCGAGGGAGTCATAGTTAAGTGTTATTTATATTTCATAATCATATTAACAAACTAACGGCTCCAAAAAGTAAGGCATTTGAAATTAGCATTCAAAAAAAATTGGTGTTGCTTATTGAGGATTGTAAAGCCGAAGTACTTCGCTTGTATGTTTCCTTACTTCCTTAAGAAGTTCAGGATGCTGTGAAAGTGACTGGCCGAAAGAAGGTATCATCAGCCTGAATTTTTCCTGCCAATCCGGAGATTGAAAACGGTCGGGGAAACACTGGTTCAACAACCTGATCATGATGGATACCGCGGTTGAAGCTCCGGGAGAAGCGCCAAGCAACGCCGCTATTGAACCTCCCGCACCACTCACTACTTCAGTTCCAAATTCAAGTATGCCTCCCTCTTCTTCATAGTCAAAAAAAATTGGTGTTGCTTATTGAGGATTGTAAAGCCGAAGTACGTCGCTGGTATGTTTCCTTACTTCTTTAAGAAGTTCAGGATGCTGTGAAAGCGACTGGCCGAAAGACGGGATCATCTGCTTAAATTTTTCCTGCCAATCCGAAGATTGAAAACGGTCGGGGAAACACTGGCTCAACAACCTGATCATGATGGATACCGCAGTTGAAGCCCCGGGAGAAGCACCAAGCAGCGCCGCAATTGAACCTCCCGCACCACTCACTACTTCAGTTCCAAATTCAAGTATGCCTCCCTCCTCTTCATCTTTTTTTATCACCTGCACGCGCTGTCCTGCAATTTCGATCTCCCAGTCTTCTCTTTTTGCTTCGGGAAGAAATTTCCTGAGTTCAGCAAGCCGCTCGTCGGAATTTAATTTCACCTGCTCGATCAGGTAACGCGTAAGTGGAATGTTGTGAAAACCCGCTGCCAGCATCGGCCAGACGTTTGAAATACGTATCGACCTGATCAGGTCGAATACTGATCCCTTTTTAAGAAATCTTGTCGTGAAGCCTGCGAAGGGACCGTAAAGCAATTCCTTTCTGCCCTTGATGAATCTGGTGTCGAGATGGGGTACCGACATCGGCGGAGCGCCAACACTGGCCTTTCCATAAACTTTTGCATTATGCTGTTCGATAATGTGCTGGTTGGTGCATTTGAGCCATTGTCCGCTGACCGGGAAACCTCCAAAACCCTTCGCCTCTTCGATGCCTGATTTCAGCAGCAGCGGCAATGCGCCTCCTCCCGCGCCGATGAATACAAACCTGGCGACAATGTATTTGGACTTATGTGTATTAAGATCACGTACATGTACCCTCCAGCGACCGTCCTGGATTTTTTTGAGTGAAAGCACCTGCGTATGAAAGAAGAGGCCAACGGTTTCATTTTTTTCCAGCGACCGGAAGATGGACCTGCACCAGGGCCTCATAACGCTTCTTCAGATAGGCCATGTTCTCTCTTCCCTGCACAAAACTCATATGGGGAATGGACCTGATAAAACTTTCCGGAAGGTCAATCACCTGCTTATCGATTAGATAGGCCCAGAACTGTCTTGATTCTTCAAACGACTCCGCGATGCTGACGGCCTTGGATATGTCTACTGTTCCGTCATCCTTCAGTGGGGTATAATTTAATTCGCAAAAAGCCGAATGTCCCGTGCCCGCGTTATTCCAGGCGTCGGAACTTTCGGCTGCGGCAACATCCAGCCTTTCAAAAATCCGGATCGAAGCACCGGGTTCCAATTCTCTGATCATCATTCCGAGTGTAGCGCTCATGATGCCTGCTCCGATCAGAATTACGTCGGTCTCCTCTGTTGCGATGTTTGCCATGCTGTTGAATTACCATTGAAGCTATTAATTCCAGTTTCACAAATTTGCCGCCAATCGCAACCATTATGGTTTTAAGAAATTATCCTTCGCCTTCATTTATTGTTTTGCGGCATTCTTTTCAGCCTTTGCCTTTCGCCTGAAGAATCCGCGCAGCAGGAAATTATGCTGAAGGGAAAGGCTGAATTCCATGTTTTCATCAAGTTTCGCAGATCCCTGCTGAAGGTTGTGCAAGGTGAGCTTCAGGTCGCCAGCAGCGGCTTCATCATAGAGCAGGGTACCAACCGGAGATTTGGCATTGTTCAACTGTGACGACGCCTTTGAAAAATTGGCGACCACGTCATTGGCCTTTCGCGCCGCTTCATTGATCTGCGCCACGGTGTTGCGCAAGCTGGCGAAGACTGTAGTGTCAGTTACGAGTTCATTGGCCAGGGTACCCTTCTCATTTAGTTTAGCGGTGAAACCCGAAAGGTCGTTTGTTAGATGACTGGCGTTGTCAGATGCCCTCTTCAATCCAGTCATCGTGGTCCGCAGGTCGTTATAAAGACTTTCATCGGTAAGCAATTTGCCAATGGAACCCTGTCCGGAGGCCAGCTTTGAACTGATTGCCTTAAAATCACTGGTTATGGCCAGCAGGTTCTTATTATTTTCCTGTAGGGTGCCCATCAATTCCTCTGTGCTGAGGGCCGTTTCAACTTTAAGTGATCCATTGGGCGCAACCCGTGGTGCCCCGACACTGCCGCCGTAAATAACGATGATCTTGTTGCCGATGAGGCCGTCGGAGCCAATCTTTACTTTGGCGTCGCTGGCTATGTATTTCATCACCTTCTCTTCAACACTCATCTCCACCATTACATCGGCCGCTTGGTTGAAGCCAATGCTTTTAATCGTGCCCACTTTAACACCATTGAACCAAATGTTGTTGCCAACCGACAAACCATTGACGTCGTCGAATACAGCATTGATATGGACGGATTTGACAAAGGATTTCTTTTGTCCGCCCAGGGTCAGTACGCCAACAACTACGATGGCAATTCCGAAAAGGATAAAAAGACCCAGTACTACCGATTTTCGATTATTCATTCCGCTCATATTGGTGTATGAAATTGTAATTATAAAAGTTTCGTATTCTTTCGTCTTCGCTGGAAAACACTTCTTCAAAGGTGCCCGTGCTGATGAACTGTCCATCCATCATCATGGTAATGCGGTCTCCGGTTGCCTTTGCACAGGTGAGATCGTGGGTGATGACGATCGAGCTGGTATGAAATTTTTCCTTCACTTCGTTGATCAGGTTGTTAATCTCTATACATGTGATCGGATCTAAGCCCGCGGTCGGTTCGTCGTAAAGCATGATCTCGGGCTTCAGGATCAGGGTACGCGCAATGCCGATCCGTTTGCGCTGCCCTCCGGACAGTTCGGAAGGCATTTGCTTCTTCTTATCAAGCAGCCCCACGTCGTCAAGCACCGAGTCCACGGCCTCGTTTCGCTGCGCGCGACTGAGGTCCTTACGGTTCCGCACAAGCGGAAATTGAAGGTTCTCCTCCACGGTCATGCTATCATAAAGGGCGCTTGCCTGAAATGAGAAGCCGATTTTCAATCGAAGATCCCTGAGTTCCCTGTGCGATAGCTTATTTACTACCTCGCCAAGTACTTCCACCTCACCCGCATCTGGCTTAAGTAATCCGGCGATGATCTTGATCAGTACAGATTTTCCCGTTCCCGATCTGCCGAGTACAACCAGGTTTTCCCCTTTGAAAAGGTCAAGGTCTACACCCCGAAGTACCTTGTTACTGCCAAACGCTTTATGTAAATCCCTGATGGATATGACCCCGGCTTTCGATTCTGTTCCATTCATATCAGGTTGTTCTTAATCCATTAAATATCTGAACAATCACAATTTCCTCAATAAAGATCAGGAACATGGAAAGAACGACGGCTGTATTAGCTGCTCTTCCCACTCCTTCAGTGCCTTGGGTGGCATGGTAACCCTGGTAACAACCGACGATGCCGATGGTGAAGCCATAACAGGTCGCCTTGACCACCGAGGAGGTAAAATCAAGAAAATTGATCTTTTCAAAAGCCTTTACAAAAAACAAAGGCAGGCTGGTCTGTTCATTTGAGTGAACATCCACGAATGATCCCATCAGACCCACGAAGGCCGTGTAGCACATCAGGAGCGGTATCGTGAAGGTGGTCGCGAGCACCCTGCTCACCACGAGGAATTTAAATGGATTGATCGCAGAAACTTCCATGGCATCGATCTGTTCGGTGACGCGCATGGAGCCCAGTTCAGCGCCCAGGCTTGAACCCACCTTGCCCGCGCAGATCAATGAAGTAACCAATGGAGCCAAGGCCTTGATCACCGCAATTCCCACCAGCGAAGGCAGCCAGGAAGTGGCTCCGAATTCGGATAGAGATGGGCGTGACTGCTTAGTAAAAACCAATCCGGTGATAAAACCCGTCATGGTTATCAGGCCCAGCGACTTGTAGCCTATCTGGTAACACTGATTGAAGATTTCCTTTGCTTCAAAAGGGGGTCGAAAAGCGTCCTTGAAAAATCTGGTTGTAAATGAGAATCCATTAAAAACGCTCAGCAGGAGCTTGTCAATTTTGTTCGTAACTAAAGGTTTTTCCGAAGGGTTATTTATTTCACTCATACTGGAAATTATGGGTGCAATTTCGCACACAGTCATCCAACTAACGCAAATACCATTCCTCTGGTCATCAAACATTAAAAATCAACCGCTTATGCGCATTTATCCCCAATATTCTGCCATCTTCCCACGAACAAATTGCACACTTCGCTCAAGTTGATCCATCCCTTCGACCCCATCTTCAATACTAATCCATCCATTGAAGCCAACTCTTTTCAATTCAGTGAAGATGGCGTCGTAGTCATTCAGTCCCTTTCCGATCTCACCATGGGAAAGCCTTTTCGCATAACCAGTCACGCCTCCCTCCTCCTTGCGAAGGTCCTCGATGGTTCCGCTCAGCAGGTAGCGATCGCTGGCGTGCATAGTCAGCACACGTGATGAAATCCGTTTCAGCAATTCCAAAGGGTCTTCACCTGCGAGGAAGGTGTTGCTCGGATCATAATTAACGCCGAAATATGGATGATCGATCATCCCTACGAGTTGGCAAAAAACATCCATCTTCTGCGCAAACTCGGGGTATTCCCAGAAATCGTCCTTGTAGTGATTCTCTATGACAAGCGAAATTCCTTTCGAAGCTGCGTAAGGAAGGCATTCAGTAATACAAGAGGCTGCATAGTCCAGTCCCTGTTGAATAGAAAGTTCGGGACGTCGCTGACCGGATAACACCCGGCAATATTTTCCACCGAGTGCATGGGTCATATTGATCCATCTTTTCTGCTTTGCCTGTTCAGCCTCACGATATCCAGGATCGGGATGCGTAAAATCAGGAGAACAGCAGATCATGGGAATTGTCATTCCCGTCTTTTCGACAGCTTCGCGAAACAATGACCAGTTATCCTGGTCAGCCATTTCAAGAAACCCTGCATACCATTCAAGACCGTCTACATGCAATGGTTTCGCGAGTTCAATCCATTCGGCCAGCTTCATCGAACCATCCTTGCAAAGGGCGTTCATAAATGCCTTTGGAAATACGGCGAGTCTCGGCATCATCGGGTTTTATTTTTTGGCGGATGAAAACATGGAATCGTCCTTTGGTGGATTCCTTCCAATGAAGGGATATTGTTCCAGGTCGAGCACCTGACCACTCACTGGGCCGCATTCATCGCTCAGCAGAAATACGGCGCCTGCGGCGATCTCTGCCGGAGCGATTATTCTTCCCGAGGGCGCATATACATTGGGCAGTGAACGGTACCAGTCATCAGCAAGACCATGCTCTCTTTTTCTGATGGTTTCTGTTTCCGTAAGCACCCATCCTGGATTGATCTGGTTGACCCGGACACCTTTTTCTCGGAAGAGGCTGTCGCCAAGGTTGCGCGTCATGGTCATCAAAGCGCCTTTTGACATACTGTAGGGCAGCAGGTCGGGCTCACCACTGTATGCATTAACCGAACCAACATTCAATACATTTCCCTTGTTGCGCTGGAGTTCAGGCAGCGCGGCGCGGATCATCCGGTAAGGTGCAATGGCATTGATCTCCATGACCTTTCTTAAAAATCCGGCATCCACTGTTTCGATATTTCCACTCACTACCCATGCCGCATTGTTCACCACTGCGTCCAGCTTTCCAAATTTCGTCAGGGCAAGGGTGACCAGCCTGCCCGCTGAATCATCCTCGATGAGATCCTGGATATGGAGGACGGCATTTTCTTCGCCCAGGCTGGCAAAAACAGAGGCGCCTTCGTCTGCTTCAAGTCCATGGAGGACCACCCTGGCTCCTTCCTGAACGCAACGAATGGCGATGGCTTTGCCAATGCCCGTTGTACTTCCAGTAACAATAATGACCTTGTCTTTTAAACGCATGTTGGTTATACCGGTTTGAGTACACTTTTGATCACATCGCCACGATGCATTTTTTCAAAGGCCTCCAGCCATGAAGTAATTGGCCAGATGCCGCCGATGATCGGGCGCACATCAAGTTGCCCATTGGCAAGCAGCGCGATCACTCTTTTCCAGACCGGCCAGTTGTGACTAAAACTTCCCTGCAAGGTTACATTTTTCTGTATTAGTGGATCCAGTGAGAAGCCGAGGGGTTGAGGACCCCAGCCTACCTTGGTTATATGTCCATTGGGTCTTACGAGTTGCAGCGCAATGCTCAGCGTGATGCTGGCGCCGGCGGCGTCGATCACACAGTCTGCACCGAGGCCGTCGCGGGCTCTTGACCATGCTGTAGCATCGCCAATGATCGTCTCGCACCCGTATTGTTCCGCAACCTTCAGCCTGCCGCGGTCGGCTTCAAGACCAACAACCGCTACTTCCGCCCCGCAGAGTCGGGCAACAGCGGCACAGAGCATACCAATCGTTCCCGGGCCAAGGACGATTACCCGGTCGCCCGGCCTGAGCCTCGTGTTTTCAACGACTGCATTGTATGCAACGCAGCAAGGTTCGGTCAGGCATGCCTGTTCAAAAGGCAGTTGATCGGGGATCAGGTGCAGGCATCTCGCCGGCACAGAAACAAATTTTGTCATGGCGCCATTAACACCATAACCAAAACCTTTCCTGGAAGGATCAAGATTATAGAGACCAATCCTCGACATGTGGTTGTTGAGGTCGATGACCGCGGCGGTTTCACTGACTACCCGGTCACCCCGTTTCCAGCCGATCACTCTCGACCCTGTGTCGGCGATTGTTCCCGCGAACTCATGACCCAGTACTACCGGATAGTTCACTGGCCAGCTGTGATCCGAGGTCCATTGGTGCAGATCACTGCCACACACACCGACATTTGCTACCTCCAGCAACACATCTTCCTCCCCGATCAAAGGAAGGTCAACCTCACGAATCTCCACAGAACCCTTCTGAGGAGCAAAATTTACAACAGCGGGAAATTTCATATGCGGACAAATTTATGCAATTGTCACCGGTTGAATAACCGGGCCTGATTCAAAAATACCGTTTAGAGTTGCTGTTATTGAGGGGCGATCAGAATCGTTCCAATATTTGATAATCCGGATCAGTTTTGTCTCCTGACAATTTTGCCTTCGATGTACTGGCGGAGGAAATCCTCCCTGAAACTTTGCCCAAGTGGAATTTCTGTTTCATTGATATAGATCAGTTCATTGTCGAATGAAGAAATATGCTGGGTGTTTACGAGGTACGACTTGCTTACCCTTGCAAAGATGGACGCAGGCAGCTGGGAGGCAATGGTTTTCACATTCATTGCACTAATGATTTTTGTTTCATTCGTATAGATAATAACATAGTCCTTCAGCCCCTCGATATATAATATGTCCCGGAAATAGATCTTGAAGAATTTTTTTTCTGCCTTGATGAACATATAATCATCCTCAATGCTTTCCACGTGATTGGTGTTCAGTTCCTGCCTGAACATGCGCAGGTGGTTTTCTGCCTTGTTTACAGCCTTGAGGAAACGCTCGATACGAATAGGTTTAACGAGGTAGTCAAGGGCTTCCAGTTCATAGCTCTCAAGTGCATACTGTGGATAGGCGGTAGTGAAGATGACAAGAGGTGCTTCTTTGAGGGCTTTGAGAAAATCCAGCCCGCTCATTTCGGGCATGTTGATGTCAAGAAACATGAGGTCGACATTCTCCTTTCGCAGAAAATCACTGGCGGCAAATGCATTGCTGAAGGAGCCGCGCAATTCATTTGCCAGTGCAGCAATACTGGCAATATTGATTTCCATTCCCTGGCGGGCAAGCGGTTCGTCATCAACAACTATGCAGGTCATATAGGTATTATGAGGTTAACAGTATACTCGAGATCGGTTTCTTTTATCTCGAGCTGGTAAGTGCCTGGGTAGAGAAGTTCCAGTCTTCTGCGGATATTGGCCAATCCAAGCCCACCCGCCATTTTTGTCCGCACCGGGGGCTTGGAATTTTCCGAAATAAAATGAAGCGCATTACCCTGCACACTGAATTCCAATGTAAGGTAAGATTGTCCCACTGTAGATGCACCATGCTTGATGGCATTTTCCACAAAGGGTATAAAAAGGAAAGGCGGCAATTGCAGGCCTTCTGTATGGCCCACCGTTTTGATTTCATAGAAGAAATCGTTTTTCCTGATCTTTTCCAGCGCCAGGAGGTTCTTAATGAATTCTATGTCTTTTGACAACAGGATCTTGTCCTTTGAACTGTCGTACAACTGATACCTGAGCAGGTCGGACAAACCCAGCAGCACCTGTGAGGCTTTTTCGACATCTGTTTTGATCAGAACGAGTAGGTTGTTAAGGGTGTTGAAAAGGAAATGGGGGTTCACCTGGCTCTTGAGTTGTGCCAATTCCGCCCTGAGACTGCTTTGATGCAGTTCGCTCATCCGTTGTATGTCATTGATCCATTTTTTGAAAACCATCATCCCCGTTACCGAGCCAAGTAAAACCGAGGACACGGCACCGATCTGGATGAAGTTCAACAGGGACCATTCGATGTGATAAAGATTAGGAATGTTGACGGGCATGATCAAATAAACGTGATCAGATACACGTCAAGCAACCACACTACAACATAGATAAGGAAGATGATGACGAAGGCGCCGGTGAAGAAGATGAAAAACTTACCCCGGAACAGGAATCGCGGGATCAGCACCATCATCAGCAGGTACAACATGGAAGTGATAAAAACAAAAGTGACGACGTCTACTTTCAGTATGGTGTTGCGCGCTTCTTCTGAAGGATAATGCTGCGCGTCGCCAATATCTCCTTTGAATGCCAGTATTAAACCGAGCAGGATGAATAAGCAGTGCCTGAGCCACCGGTACTTTTTGTCGGAAATAAAACGGAAGAGCGGATTGCTGTAAGGAGCCAGTATAGTTGTTGTCGGATTCACCAGACAAATCTAGGAATTGCACCTCCGCAGCAGGCAAATTTATACGAACTGGTGTTTTTTACATACGAAACAGTGAGTTTGCGGGTTTCACGCCCCGCAGCCCTGATTCTATTCCTTTCAAAACCGCATTTCCCGTTTCGTATAATAGCTGGTCTTGTTGGTATAATACAGAAAAACAGGGATGGCGAAGCAGGCTAGATTTGCTCTATCAAACAAACAAAAACTAAAAACAACAAAACAACTGTTATGAAAAAGACAACAACAATTTCCGGATTACTGCTTATCAACCTTTTCGCTTTTTGCCTTTTTACCCATGCACAAAAAGGAGTTTATGTGGGTGCCCAGGTTGCCCCATTGCTGAGCGTTACATTTAATGGAGACGATGTGCATAACACGGGTATGGATTACAAAGCAAAAACAAGTTATGCTGCCGGGCTTAGCGCGGGTTACAATTTCTCCGAACATTTCGGCGCTGGTGTGGAACTGATGTACACAGTGGAGAAACAGTCTTACAAAGACAATCTGAGCGGGTACACAGAGAAATTCCAGTACCTGAAGATCCCGGTGGTGCTGACTTACAACACCAACCCCGATGCGCTGGTGATGTTTACGGCAAAGGCTGGTCCACAGCTGGGTATCATGATGAAGTCAACGGTTTCAGACGCCTACAATCACAGTCCTGAAAAAGACAAGTACAACAGTCTGCACCTCGGAGCGATGGCTGGCGCGGGTGTTAGTCTGAGATTGACCGATCAGGTTCGCGTGAACACGGGTCTTCGCTTTGACGGGAGTATTACAAACCTGGAATCAAAAGAATATCGTCAGGGTTCTACCTCAAGGCCGGATACACACCATCTTAATGCTGGGATTGAAGTGGGTATTAAATACCAATTCAACTAGATCCGGGAAGGATAACTTTAACTGCTTACCTAAAAGTGAAAATTCAGTTTTTCACTTTTAGGTTTTTTTATTTCCGCCAATGTGCAATGAGTTTACATCTTTTTTGCCTTCGCTCCCTTGATAATTTCTTATTTCAATTTGGCCTCAAGCATTTTGATAAAATATCCGCCTACAACGCTGCGGGCCTGGAAGCCAACTTTTTTCCCGTTGGTGGTTTCATGCCAGTCACTGAGGGGAATTCTTGTTGAAGTTTCAGTGGCATATTTGTATACGGGATGAACAATGGATTGAAAATCGTTGGCGCTGCCGGCCAGGGTGGCCGTCCACAGGATCCAGTCTGATTTGGTATAGGTTTTCCTGCTGTCGAGCGGAAGTCCATATTTTTCCTGTTTTTTAAGATAATATTTGATCTCCTTCTGGTAGACCTCATCAGGAAAAATATGATAGCCAAGTAATTTATCCCAGACCATGTTGTATTTCTGGCTCCAGCTGTCATGTTTTTCAAAGGCCAGGGCATAATGATCCCCGTCTTTGGCAAGTTGCTGCCAGCGCGCAACCATGGCAATCGCACTGTCGTGAAATTTCTTGCTGATGTCTGGATAACCAAGCTGCGAAGCAAGTTGTGAATAACCAGCGATCCCCATGATCGCTTTGATCGAAAGGTTGGCATTCCGTGCAAGGTGTCCGGCGAAGTCATCGGTACACAACTGGTTGGCGGGATCAAAACCGTCTTTCAATAAATACTCGGCCCAGGTCGTCAATGTTTTCCAGTGTTTGCGTGCATAGGCCGCGTCATTTTCTTTTTTTGCAATTGCCGCTGTAAGAATAAGCAGGTTGCCGCTTTCTTCCACGGGCATGTCTTCGCCATAAACCTGGCCATTTGCAAGCGGATAGGTTCCGAGATCATGGGCCGCAAAAGGTTTGGTCCATTTGCCGCTTTCACTGTAATAAAAAATTCCGTTGAGCATGCCCTTGAGCAGGTCAGGGTTATACAAAAGAAATAAAGGCGCAGATGGATAAGTGACATCAACGGTATTGATACAACCGTTGCTGAAATTTTCTTTGGACAAGAACAGGAGGTCACCCTGCGGACTCTTCACCAGTTTGTGAGCAGCTATACTTTGCCGGTAGGCCATCTCGCAAAGCTGGGCATATTCCTCTCCGCCCGATTTTACGGCGTCGCCGTGTAGCTCAGCGTCAAACTTTTCGCAGGCAGTCAGCACCCTGTCCTCGTCCTGCCATGCCAGGGAAAATAATTTTTTTATGTCCTGGCCCTCCTGATTTTTCCACCAGGGTTTAAGATTCTGCCCAAAATACTGAACGGAATACAGGTCGTCGTATCCTACGAGGATGGTTTGTTTTTTTGTGGAGGAATCTATTTCGCCAAAAGGAATAATGGTGTTCAGCATCAGGTTTTTCCCTGATGTAAGCGCCGTATTCATCTTATTTGAATCAAAAAGAGAATGATGATCCCTGGCAACGGATACCGACTGGCGGGCGCCGCCTGCTTTCGGGGTTGCCACATAAAAATAGCCCCAGTCGATCCGAAGGTCGTCGCCCTTTTTCTGAAGCAAGGGTTGTTCTTTAGTGCCGGCCCTCGCAATCAGCAAGCCTTCATGTTCTGAAACGCTGGTTTCCATTTCCTGAGTGCTCGTATTGGATGCCAATGTGGAAGACGCCCCGAAATAAAGACTTACCTGATGTTTCCTGCCGTCTGTTGACTTCACGCGGTGCCGCAGGTAGGTAATGGGACGGCAGGACCAACAGTTCAAGGTCAGTCAACAGGAGCGGTGAAACAAAGTCAAGGTCGAGCTGCACCCCACCGGCATTGAATCTATAAGCGGTTTTTGTTGCTGTAACCGTTAGAGATTCTTGTGTTGCCGCAGGTATTGGTTCATCTACTTTTTCGGGTTTTGCAGCCAAGCCGATGTCGACCCACTGGGCGCCGCCAGTATTTGTAACGTGAATGGCGATGAGGTTCTTTCCTTTTTTCAGCAATTGTTTGGAGTTTTTCAGTGGGATGTAAGCGAACTTTCCGTTCACGCCAACCATATTGAAAACTTTTTTCCCGTTGATGAATA
>Ga0193752_1001544_pt1 | contig 18981 bp, 12 predicted proteins | sample H1c1metaG_FD_144924 | JGI IMG/M metagenome (GOLD analysis project Ga0193752, IMG submission 144924) | Soil microbial communities from a riparian zone of the East river system, Colorado, United States - H1c1 | ecosystem: Environmental > Terrestrial > Soil > Riparian zone | place: USA: East River...
TGCACTTCGGCTGCACCTCCGAGGACATCAACAACCTGGCCTACGCGCGCATGCTGCGCTCCGCCCGCGCGCTGCTCTCGAACGATCTCGAGAAGCTGATCGAGCGGCTGCGCGGCTTCGCGCACGAACATGCGGCCCTGCCGATGTTGTCGCGCACGCACGGACAGACCGCGAGCCCGACCACGCTCGGCAAGGAATTCGCCAACGTCGTTGCACGCCTGCGCCGCGCCCGTGCGCGGTTCGACCGGGTCGAGATCCTCGCCAAGTGGAACGGCGCGGTCGGCAACTACAACGCGCACGTCGCGGCGCTGCCCGACGTCGACTGGCCGGCGGTCAGCCGCCGCTTCGTCGAGTCGCAGGGTCTCGCGTGGAACGAATATTCCACGCAGATCGAGCCGCACGACTGGATAGGCGAATACTGCGACGCGCTCGCGGCCATCAACACCATCCTGATCGACTTCGCGCGCGATGCCTGGGGTTACATCTCGCTCGGCTACCTGCGCCAGCGCGCGGTCGCCGGGGAGGTCGGTTCCTCGACCATGCCGCACAAGATCAACCCGATCGACTTCGAGAACGCCGAGGGCAATCTCGGTATCGCGAATGCGCTGCTGCATCACTTTGCCGCCAAACTACCCATCTCCCGCTGGCAGCGCGACCTCACCGATTCCACCGTGTTGCGCAACGTCGGTGTGGCGCTCGCGCACAGCCTCATCGCCTGGAAGGCGCTGCAACGGGGTCTCTCCAAGGTCGCGGCCGATCCGGCCCGTATTGCGGCGGACATCGAGCGCGCACACGAGGTGCTCGGAGAAGCGCTGCAGACGGCGCTGCGCGCCGCCGGCGTCCCGAACGGTTACGAACTACTCAAGGATTTCACGCGCGGCACGCAGGTCGATGCCGCCGGCATCGCCGCGTTCATCGACAAACTACCGCTGCCCACGGCCGAACGCGCGCGCCTGCGGGCTCTTGCACCGCAGCAGTATCTCGGCCTCGCCGCCCAGATGGCCCGTTCGATCTGATCAACTAACACCTGCCGGTTTCTCCTTATGCCGCACCGCAGGCACGACGCGTAAAGTGCGAACCAGCACACGCTTTTCGGCCAGATGTGCGTAATACCCGATGAAAGCGTGACGCATTTGGCGCAGAACGAGGGGGAAGCAACCTACCCTTTCGCGGGCACAGGTCACAATCTGACTGGGTCATCTAATCGGGGAGATGTCGTCACAAATGACGACCGGGGAATTCGACTTTACGAGATTTTCGCAGCGCGGCACGGCGCCCGGGGTTGCCTTGCCCGCGGAGCCGCTCACGCGCGCGGAGGATAACGTGCGCGTCATCAGCTCCCTCGAGGAGATGCGCGCGGCGGTCGACGCCGTGGCGCTCAGCGCGCAGCGGCTCATGTCCATCTACACGCCCGACCTCGAGCCCGACCTGTACGACCAGAACGCGTTCCTCGAGATCGTCAAACGTTTCGTGCTGGCGCGCCGCTTCGCCAAGGTGCGCGTGCTGCTGTCCGACTCGGGCCGCCTGCTGCGCGACAACAACCGTTTCATCGCCATGGGCCGCAGGCTCACGAGCTGCATCGACATTCGCCCCGCCGCGGGCGTCGCCAAACAGCGCGCGTGCGGCTACCTGATCGCCGATGATCGGGCGATCGTGTACCGCGTCCATTCCGATCGCTGGGACGGCGTCGCCGATCTCAACAATCCGCCGGTCGCTCGCCAGTACCTCGATGAGTTCGACGAGATCTGGCATGCGAGCGCCGCCGACGAAGCCTCGCGCCAGGCGATTCGTTGATTCTTCCGGGTTAGTTAGTCCTGCGTGAGCCTCAACCCTGAAGTCACGGTGGCCGCCATCGTCGAGCGGGACGGCCGCTTCCTCATCGTCGAAGAACGCATCTCCGGGCGCCTGGTGCTCAATCAGCCCGCCGGGCATCTCGAAGATGCGGAAACCCTGATCGAAGCCGCGGTGCGCGAGGCACGCGAGGAAACCGCGTGGCGGTTCAACCCCGAGGCCATGGTTGGCACCTACCTGTGGCGCAATCCTGCGAACGGACGCAGCTATCTGCGTTTCGCGTTCTGCGGCACCGTCGACGACCACCAGCCGCAGCAGCCGCTCGATGAAGGCATCGTTCGCGCGGTCTGGTTGTCGCACGAACAGTTGCGGGTGCAGCCTAATCGGCTGCGCTCACCGCTGGTCCTGCGCTGTGTCGATGATTACCTGCTCGGCAATCGGCAGCCGCTCGAATCGGTGGCCTGTATTGGGCTCGACACGGCGCTGCAGGGCTGCTCCATCGAACCCGTAGCCGTCGTGAACCTCTAGCGAAGGTACAATCCGCGCCGTGTCCGGGCGCGCAGAAACCATCATTGTCGGCATGTCGGGCGGCGTCGATTCGGCCGTCGCCGCGCTGCTGTTGAAGCGTGCCGGCTACGACGTGCAGGGCCTGTACATGAGCAATTGGGAGGACGACGACTCCTATTGCACCGGCGCGCAGGACTTCCAGGACGCGCGCGCCTGCGCGGCCGAACTCGGCATTCCGCTGCACCGGGTCAGCTTCGTCGAGCAATACCGCGCCCGCGTGTTCGAATACTTTCTCGCCGAGTATCGCGCCGGCCGTACGCCCAATCCCGACGTGCTATGCAATCGCGAGATCAAATTCGGCATCTGTCTCGATTACGCGGCGCGGCTCGGCGCGCGCCGCTTCGCCACCGGCCATTACGCAAGGCTCGATCACACGGGCGGCGCACCCGCGCTGCTCAAGGCGCGCGATCCGGACAAGGATCAGTCCTACTTTCTGCACGCGGTAGCACGCGAACATTTCGCGCGCGTGATGTTCCCGCTCGGTGAACTCACGAAGCCCGAGGTGCGTGCCCTGGCGCGAGAGGCGGGACTGCTGGTGTTCGACAAGCCCGACAGCACCGGCATCTGTTTCATCGGCGAGCGGCCGTTCCGCGAGTTCCTCGCGCGCTACATTCCCACTTCGCCCGGCGACATCGTCACCGAAGGCGGTGATGTCGTCGGCAGCCATCGCGGTCTCGCGTTCTACACGCTGGGTCAGCGCGGCGGGCTCGAAATCGGCGGCCGCGCCGGTGCGCGCGAGGATGCGTGGTACGTGGCGGCCAAGGATCTCGCGCGCAATGAGTTGATCGCGGTTCAGGGCCATGACCATCCATTGCTCGTCAGCCGGGCGCTGGCCACCGGCCCATGCAACTGGCTGGTGCAACCGGGAGCCATTGAGTTCGATTCTCAGATCAAGGTCCGCTATCGGCAGGCCGATCAGAGTTGTCACGCCGTGCTGCGCGCCGATGGCGCGCTCGACGTGCGGTTCGAGGAGCCGCAGCGTGCGGTCACGCCGGGGCAATTCGCGGTGCTCTACGACGGGGAACGTTGTCTGGGCGGCGGCGTGATCGAGCAGACGACGCCGCAATAGTGCGAGGTGCGTTAGAATGCGGCGCTTGTTTGTCGTCGTTAGATGCGAGGAGAGAGATTCATGACAGGTAGTTCCAACACAGCGACCCTGACGGTCGGTTCACGTTCTTACGAGTACTGGAGCTTCGCGCAGCTCCCCGCCGAGAAGGTCGCGCGACTGCCCTACTCTCTCAAGATCCTGCTCGAAAACCTGCTGCGTTTCGAAGACGGCGTGAACGTCACGCGCGCCGACATCGACGCGGTGCTCGGCTGGGACGCCAAGGCCGCGCCCTCCTACGAAATCGATTTCACCCCAGCGCGCGTCATCATGCAGGACTTCACCGGCGTGCCCTGCGTGGTGGATCTCGCCGCGATGCGCGAAGCCGTGCAGAAGCTCGGCGGCGATCCACAGCAGATCAACCCGATCAATCCCGCTGAACTCGTCATCGACCACTCCGTGCAGGTCGACAACTACGGTAGCGTCGGCGCGCTCGCGGCCAACAACAAGATCGAATTCGAACGTAACGCCGAGCGTTACGCGTTCCTGCGCTGGGGCCAGACGGCGTTCCGCAACTTCAGCGTCGTGCCGCCGAACACCGGCATCGTCCACCAGGTCAATCTGGAGTTTCTCGGCCGCGTGATCTTTCCGCGAGAAGTCGATGGCAAGACGGTCGCCTATCCCGACACCGTGGTCGGCACGGATTCGCACACCACGATGATCAACGGACTCGGCGTGCTCGGCTGGGGTGTGGGCGGCATCGAAGCGGAAGCGGCCATGCTGGGCCAGCCCATTCCGTTGCTCATTCCGCAGGTCATCGGCTTCAGGCTGATCGGAGCGATGAAGCCCGGCTGCACCGCCACCGACCTGGTGCTCACCGTCACCGAGATGCTGCGCAAGAAAGGCGTGGTCGACAAATTCGTCGAGTATTTCGGCGACGGACTCGCGAATCTTCCGCTGGCCGATCGCGCCACGATTGCCAACATGGCGCCCGAATACGGCAGCACCTGCGGCATCTTCCCGATCGATGAAGAAACGCTGCGTTATCTCGAGCTGTCCGGCCGTCCACCCGAGCAGATCGCACTGATCGAGGCGTATGCCAAGGCACAAGGCATGTGGCGCTACAACGGCGCCACGGCCGCCGATTACACCGACGTGCTCGAGCTCGATCTCGCCACCGTCGAACCCAGTCTCGCCGGGCCCAAGCGCCCGCAGGATCGCGTGCCGCTGTCGAAGGCGAAGGCGGTTTACCTGGCCGCGCTCAAGGGCATGGCCGAAGAGCGCACCAAGAAAAACCCCACCGCCACCGGGCACGCGGAGATCCAGCTCGACGGTCAGCAGACCGACATCCGTGATGGCGGCGTCATGATCGCCGCCATCACCAGCTGCACCAACACGTCGAATCCGTACGTGCTCGTGGCCGCCGGCCTGCTCGCACGCAATGCCGCGAAACTGGGCCTGAAGTCGAAGCCCTGGGTGAAGACCAGCCTCGCACCCGGATCGCGCGTGGTGACGGACTATCTGACCAAGGCCGGGTTGTTAGCTCCGCTCGAGTCGATCGGATTCAATGTCGTTGGCTACGGGTGCACCACCTGCATCGGCAACTCCGGGCCGCTGAAGCCCGAGATTTCGGCCGGCATCAAGGCGAGCGATATCGTTGCCACCTCGGTGCTCTCCGGCAATCGCAATTTCGAAGGCCGCGTGCATCCCGAGATCAAGATGAATTTCCTCGCCTCGCCGCCGCTGGTCGTGGCGTATGCGCTGGCCGGCACGCTCGATATCGATTTGCAGACCGACACGCTCGGCATCGGTCCGGACGGGCAGCCGGTGTTGCTGGCAAACATCTGGCCCTCGGACCAAGAGGTCGCGGACGTGGTCCGCGCAACCATCAATTCGGCCATGTTCCGCAAGAGTTACGCCAACGTATTCACGGGCGATGCCAACTGGTCGTCCATCAAGATTCCGGTCGGCAAGATCTATGAGTGGAAAGAGGAATCCACGTACGTGCGCAATCCGCCGTATTTCGAGGGCATGACCATGACGCCGAGCCCGGTCACCGACGTCACCGGCGCGCGAGTGCTGGCGTTGTTAGGCGACTCCGTCACCACCGATCACATTTCGCCGGCCGGCGATATCGCGAAGACCAGCCCCGCGGCGAAATACCTCGTGTCGAAGGGCGTGAAGCCCATCGACTTCAATTCCTACGGTGCGCGCCGCGGCAACCATGAAGTCATGATGCGCGGCACATTCGGCAACATCCGCCTGCGTAACCTGCTGGCGCCTGGCACCGAAGGCGGTGTCACGGTGCACGTGCCCACGGGCGATCAGATGTCCATCTTCGATGCCGCCATGCGCTACAAGCAGGAAGGCACGCCGCTGGTCATTCTCGCCGGCAAGGAATACGGCACCGGCTCGTCGCGCGACTGGGCCGCCAAGGGCACCATGTTGTTGGGCGTGCGCGCCGTCATCGCCGAAAGCTTCGAGCGCATCCACCGCTCGAACCTCATCGGCATGGGCGTATTGCCGCTGATGTTCCCGGTCGGAAAAGGCGCCACTTCACTCGGGCTGACCGGCAGCGAAGTATTCGAGATCACCGGCATCGACAATGCCGAAGCCAGGACCGTGAAGGTCGTGGCGACGCCGCCGAAGGGGACTCCGATCACGTTCGAAGCGCGCGTGCGCATCGATACGCCGAAGGAACGCGACTACTACCGCCACGGTGGCATCCTGCAGTACGTGCTGCGGCAACTGGCATCGAAGGCCGCGTAGCTGCAAGCGCACTAATCCCGGCTCTCCCTGCCTGACACCCGTGACCAGTCGACGCGGCGCGTGGCGATCATGAGGATCGTCAGCACGGCGAACAGCAGCAGCGCACCCATCAGCAGCGAGTAGTCCTCCGAGCGCAGGATCCAGTACAGCATCACATAGAGGGTTGCGAGGCCGGCTCCCGCACCCAGTGCGAGCCGCAAGCTTCGCAGCACGCCGCTCAGATATGCGGTTATCAGTGCGACCAGCGCACCGGCCGACAGGCCGTAGGCCAGGTCGAACGACAGGTGCTCCGACAACGCCAGCAGCAGTAGATAGAACAGCGCCAGCGCGAGTCCCACCATCAGGTATTGCATGCCATGGATCGCAAGGCCACTCACGTGCTCCCACAGGAAAAACGTGAGAAACGTGATCACGATGAGCAGCACGGCATAGTGAACCGCGCGATAGTTGCGTTGATACACGTCGACCGGCTCGTAGAAGGTGACGCCCACGCCGCTGCGTGCGAACGCCTGCTCCACCGGTTCACCCTGGTTGACCTGCGTGTCGTACCAGTACTGCCCGAAGCTGCGATTGATCTCCAGCACCGACCAGCGCGCCGTGAAACCGTCGTCCGTCACCACCGGATCGAGCGGCGCCGGCGCGCCCTCGAACTTCGGATGCGGCCATCTGGACTGCATCCGGATGTCCGCCTTGCGCGCCAGCGGCAGGAACGTGATCTGGCTGCTGCCGGCGAGCGTGAGCTTCATGCTGAACGGCACGGTCGCGCCATCGCGCAGCGCGGCGCGGGGCACACGGACCGAGATGCCGGCCGATCCGGCGTAACCGTCGGCCGCCACCGGCGCGCTCTCGCCGGCAACCTGCAGTTCATCCACCGCGCGCAAGGCGCGTGATTCGGAATTCAGCACCAGCAGCCGCGCTTCATCCCATTTGACTTCGCGGCTCTGGCCGGCGGTCTGCGGCGAATCCAGCAGAAAGCCGAAATCGCGATTGACGAACGAGCCTTCGATCTGCACGTGGGCCAGGTACACCGGCGTGCGGTACAACCCGACGGTGCGGTAGCTAGGCTCGGCGTCGGCGACGATGTTCAGCGTGTCGGGAAGCACGTACAGGACGTTCCGCTCAACTTCCGTGCGTTCGGTTTCACGGCCAGCGATGCCCTGCTCGACCACCTTGCGGGTGGTTTCGACGGGAATGGCAAGTAACACGGCCGCGGTCGTCTGCGCCCCGCCCCAGGACTCCGCGACGCGCGCCGCGGCGAGGTTGCGCATGCCGACCCGCTCGCCGACCAGGTTCTCGACCTGCGCGATGGGCAGCAGCAGCACCGCCATCAGAAAGCCGACTACCAATGCCTTTGCGGCGAGCGGCGGCAGAAACCTGAAACGTACCGACATCGTCCTTCCCCTGCGGCGTGGAAACTGCCGGGAGTGTCGGCGCGCAAAGTGGCAATCCGTGCGGCGCAATTGTGGCGAATCGTGGCAGCGCCACGGTTAAGATCGCAGTCCATGGCCATCGCATTCTTCGATCTCGACGGCACCATCACACACCGCGACACGTTAATCCCGCTGGTTCTGCGAGTGCTGGCGCGCCGCCCCCTGCACTTGCTGCGGTTGTTAGGCGTATTGCCGGCCAGCGTGCGCTTCCTGTTCGATCAGGACCGCGGCGCGCTCAAGCAATCCTTGCTGCGCATGACACTGCGCGGCATGCAGCGAGCGGAGCTCGCGCGCGAGTCGGAGCAGTTCGTGCGCGACACCATTGCACGCCGCTGCTTCGCCGACGCGCTCGCGAAAATTCGCCGCCACCGCGACGCGGGCCATTTTCTGGTGCTGATGTCGGCCAGCGTCGATTTCTACGTACCGGAGTTCGGCCGGCAACTGGGATTCGATAACGTCATCTCGACCGGCGTGCGCTGGAATGGCGATCGGCTCGACGGGACTCTCACCACTCCCAATCGGCGCGGAGAAGAGAAATCGAACTGCGTGCGCGCGCTGCTCGAACAGCGCGACGATTCCGACACATTCGCTTACGGCAACAGCGATTCGGACCTCGCGCACCTGTTGCTGGTGCGACACGCATTGCTTGTGAACGGCTCGACCAGCGCTCGCCGAAAGGCCGCCGATCTCGGCATCCCGACTTCGGACTGGGTGTGATGCGCATCACACTTATCGACTGGTAGCGCTTTCCAAACCAACGCTCCGGGCGCCGCATCGGACGCCAGTCACATAGCACCCGGGCACCCGCCACTAGGATGGGGCCTGGAGTCGTCCGCAACGTCTGAAAATGCCAGTAACGCGGGGAAAAATCCGATCCTTCGCTGATTTCGCGCGCGTCGCGTTTGCGCTGACCTGCGCCCTCCTTTCCAGCGTCGCGTTCGCTACCCCGCCACTCAGCGTGCAGCGCTACAGCCTCGAGGAGGGACTCTCGCAGCAGGCTGTCAACGCAATCGTGCAGGACTCCGAAGGCTTCATGTGGTTCGGCACGGAAGACGGCCTCAACCGCTTCGACGGCTACGAATTCCGCCAGTTGCGCCATGAACGTGGCAACACCCACACCTTGCCGAATGGCTGGATCTCCTCTCTCGTCGCGAGCGAAGACGGGTTGTGGATTGCCACCGATGGCGGTGGCGTGGTGTTTCGCAACGCGCAGACCGGTCAGCTCGAAGAGCCCGCGCTGCTGCGCGACGCGCCCGACCTGCAGCGCGTGCGCATGCTTGCGCGCGACCGCCTCGGAAGGTTGTGGATCGCTTCGCGCGACGCCGGTGTCGCCATCTACGATGCGCGCAGCGGCGAACTCAAACGCATCCAGCATTCCGTCACCGAAACGCGCTCGCTGTCCGATAACGCGGTTCACAGCATCCTGCACCTGCGCAGCGGCGACACGCTGGTGGGCACGGCGAGCGGACTCGACCGGTTTTCGGCCGCCAATCTCGATATTTCACGCATCGCGCTGCCACCCGAATTGAGCCCGCAGGGCCAGCCCGTGCGCGTGCGTGCACTGACGGAATCCCCCGACGGCATGGTCTGGGTCGGCAGTGATGCAGGCCTCGGACGTTACGATCCACGCGCTGAGCGCTGGCGCGTCTTCCGCGAGAACTCCGCCAACACCAACGCCCTGCCCGACAACCGGGTGCAGGCGCTGCTCATCGACAGCCAGGGCCGCCTGTGGGTGGGCCTGATACACGGACTGTCGTGGTTCGATTCATCGACGGAAACCTTTTCGAGCTATCACCGCGACGACGCCGAAATCCGCTCGCTGCCCGACGACTACATCGTCTCGCTGTTCGAGGATCGCGGCGGCAGCCTGTGGATAGGCACCAAGTCCGGTGGCCTCGCGAAATGGAACCCGCGCACCTGGTCCTTCGGCCACTTCCGCGCCAGCGCCGAGGAAGGATTCACCGATCGCAACATCACCTCGTTCGCCGAAGATCGCCTGGGACGCCTGTGGATCGGCACGTTCGGCAGCGGCATCAACCTGCTCAACCGCAATACCGGCAAGGTGACCCCCGTGCGGCACGCCGCCGCGCGCGGCAGCCTGAGTGACGACCGCGTCATGGCCATGCTCGAAGGCAGCGAAGGCGAAGTGTGGGTCGGGACGATGGGCGGTGGTCTCAATCGCTTCGATCCGCGGACTCTGAAGTCCGACGTCTATCAGCATGATCCCGGTGTTCCCACCTCGCTTGCCGCACCTGGCGTCATGAGCCTCCTCGAGGTCGACAAACAGCTGTGGGTCGGCACGTTCGGCGGCGGCATTTCGCGTTTCGATGCGCGCACGCGCCGCTTCGAGAATCTGCGGCCCGGTCCCGAAGATGGCCTGCACCTGTCGAGCGGCCGCGTGACGGCGCTGGCGCGCGATCGCGGCGGGCACGTGTGGATCGGTACCGATGGCGGTGGCCTCAATGTATGGGACCAGAAGACGCGCCGGCTCTACTACTACAAGCGCGACGCCAACCAGCTGGACTCGCTGAGCGCCGATTCTATCTACTCCATCCTGGTAGATGATGGCGGTGGCGTCTGGATAGGCACTCGGGGTGGCGGCCTCGATCGCGTGCTCGACCCGGCCGATGGGCCGGCGCACTTGCGCTTCGCCAACATCTCGGAGGCGCAGGGCCTGCCGAACAACACGGTTTATGGACTGCGCGCCGACGGCGCCGGCAACATCTGGATCAGCACCAACTTTGGCCTGGCCCGCCTCGACCCGCGCAGTATCGGCCCGCAGAACCCGGCGATTCAGCGCTTTCACCGTCTGCACGGACTGCAGGCCGAAGAATTCAATTTCGGCGCGCACTATCGCGATCGCAGCGGCAAGTTGTTCTTCGGCGGCGCGGCCGGCTTCAATTCCTTCTACCCGGAAGTACTCGAGTTCAACGAGCGTCCGCCGCGCGTGGTGCTCACGCAGTTCCTGAAACTCAACTCCCCCGGCGTCGCCGGCGTGCCGGAGGAACGGATCGAACGTCTTTCGCTGAGCCACAAGGAAGACGTCATTACGTTGCAGTTCGCCGCCCTCGACTTTGCCGACCCCAGGGCGAATCGCTACGAGTACAAGCTCGAGGGCTTCGACGATGACTGGGTGCGCGCCGATGAGCGCCGTGCCGCCACGTACACCAATCTGCCGGGTGGCAAATACGTTTTCCGTGTGCGCGCCAGCAACAGCGATGGCGTGTGGAGCACGCAGGACCTGGCGCTGCCCGTCGACGTTTCTCCCTCACCCTGGGCCTCGCCCTGGGCGTACCTGGCCTACGCCCTGGTGGCCGTGCTGATGCTGCTGGCCGTGTGGTACGCGCAGCAGCGCCGCATCGCACGCGCCGCCGGACAGCGTCTCGAGCTCGAACAACAGGTGAGTGATCGCACCTATGAACTCGCCGAGCGCAATCGCGAACTTGAAGAGGCGAACCGCAAGCTCGAGATGGCGAGCTTCACCGACACATTGACGGGTCTCGCGAATCGTCGATACCTGATGGAGCATTTCCCGCGGCTGCTGGAAAAACGCGACAGCCAAGGCCTCGCCATCATGATCATCGACCTCGACGCGCTGAAGCCGATCAACGACCAGCATGGCCACGCCGCCGGCGACGAAGTGATCGTGGAGATCGCGAAAACGTTGCAGCAGGCCATCCGTCCCGATGATGTGCTGGTGCGCTGGGGCGGCGATGAATTCGTGGTGGTGGCGCAGGCGCGGCACGTCGAACACGCCACCATGCTCGCCGAACGCATTCGCGAACGCGTCGCGAAGATGAAATGCGTGTTGCCGCGCGGCGCAGTGGTGCGCACCAGCTGCTCCATCGGCCTCACCTGCCTGCCTTTCGTTCCTGGACAGCCCGACGCCGTCAGCTGGGAACATGCGATCAAGATCGCCGATCTCGCGCTGTATCGCGCCAAGCGCGGGCGCAACGCCTGGCGCGGCTGGTTCGGCACCGAGCTGGTCGCCTCCCTGCAGTCGGTGATCAGCGCGGTTGAATCGAACGTGGATGGACTGATCGCCAACGGCGTCATCATCGAGCAATCCTCGACGCGCGGCGGCGACGACACGGTGAATGCGTTGCGCGTGCTGCGCGAAGCGCGTTAACTGAGGCCCGCATGGACAGCGACATCGCCCGATCCCTCCCCGACCTCGCGCTTATCGTGCGACGCGACGGCATCATCCTCTCCTGCGTCGGCGGCAACGCGGTGCGCGGACTCAACGCGCCCGAAGATGAGATACCCGGCCGCAACGTCGATGCGTTGTTTCCCGAATCCATCGCCACGCACCTGCTGCAGACCGTGCGGCGCATTCTCAAGACCCGCAAGACCGCGCAGCAGCGCTACCAGGACGGCAACCTCGCGCTCGAGATGCGTTTCCAGGTGCAAGGCTTCGACCGCGTGCTGGTCGTGTGCCGCGATCTCGGCGCGGGCACTACGTCGAACGACTCCGGCCTCTATCCAAGTACCGGGGGGAACACCGTCGGCGCCATGCTGCCGCATCGTGATGGCTTCGAAAAATCGCTGCGCATGGCCCTCGACATGGCCGCGCTGCGCGAAGACGCCGTGGGTGTCGTGCTCATTCACATCGGCGGCTACGTCACCTATCAACACGTGTTCGATTCCGCGCTGGCCAACCGGCTGCTCGAAACCGCCGCGAAAGTGATCGCCGAGAACATGCCCGAAGCGCGTTCCAATCTGACGCGCCTGGCGCGCGTGTCGGATGATGTCATCGGCATCGTGCTCTCGGACATTTGCTCGCGGGCCGACGCCGACGCCGCGGTGGAAACCATCATCAAGGCGCTGCAGCATCCCGTCGATCTCGACGGGCAGGTCTTCCAGCTCGCGCCCCAGGCGGGTGTGACGTTATCGGGTACCGACGGCGAACGCGCCACCGAACTGATCGAACGCGCGCTCACCACGCTCGACGCCGGCCGCCGCCAGGGGGACAACCGCGCGATTACCTTCTATTCCGACACGCTGCGCCTGGCATCGCTCACGCGCATCGACCTGCAGCAGGAACTGACGCAGGCGCTCCAGAAAGACGAGCTCGAGCTGCACTACCAGCCGCGTTACCTGCTCTCCACGCGCGAGATCGTCGCGGTCGAAGCCTTCCTGCGCTGGCCGCACAAGATCCGCGGCATGGTGCCCACGTCCGAATTCCTGCCCATCGCCGAACTGTCCGGATTGTCGGTGCAGCTCGGCCGTTGGGTGCTGCGCCGCGCCTGCCGCGACCTGGCGACGCTCGCCGAACGTGGCTTTCCACGCTTGCGCGTCTCGGTGAACGTCGGCCGCCAGTATCTATCCGCCGAGAGTCTTGCCGAGGACGTCACCAATTCCGCGAAGGAAGCCGGCATCGAACCTTCGCAGCTCGATCTCGAGATCACCGAACAGATGTTATCGACCGGCCGCAGTGGCCTGGCGGCGCTGCATCAGCTGCGCGGCCAGGGCGTGCGGGTGCTGATCGACGACTTCGGCACGGGTTACGTGTCGCTCGGCAAGCTCAGAAACTCGCCGCTCGACGGCATCATGATCGACCGTTCGTTCGTCGAGGAAGTCGGCCACGATCACGAGGCGCGCGCGGTATGCCGCGCCGCCATTGCCCTGGGCCACGCCTTCGGTCTGCGCATCGTCGCCGAGGGCATCGAGACCGAGTCGCAGGCGCAATTCCTCGTGGCCGAGCAATGCGACGAGGGACAGGGTCACCTGTTCTGCGCCGCGACCCCGCTCGCCAACTTGTTAGACAGAATATTGCCGGGCGGAAAAGAAGCGCCAGCTTCTGTAAATCGCGCGGCGACGCGCTGACTTAACGCGCCGATTTAACCGGCCCTTATCAGAGGCCGGTCACACTTTCCGGGAGAGCCGCGTCACACACGCACGCTTGGGCGTCGCCGTCTCCGCCTTTAATGACCCCGTTCGCGCAAGCGGACTGGGGCCACAAAAGGGGCGATGTTCCGATGATGGCAAGTGTTCGCAAGACCGCCGCTCGAGTCCTGGGAGCGGTTACCGTGGCAATGCTCGTGTCGTGTTCCGCCGCGACATCGAGCACGCCCGTGGCGGGGTCCGTCGCGGTTGAACGTCCCGCCAACGCGAAGCACAGCTACATCGTCGAAGGCGCGACGACCGACAGCGCCGCGCGGGCGGTGGTCGCGGCCGGCGGCGAAGTAATTTCCCGCCTCGGCGTGATCGACGCCGTTGAAGCCACTCTCACCGACGCCGAACACGCGCTGGTCCGGAGGGCAGAAGGCATCAAGCAGGTCACCACGAATGACGTTGTCACGACGCTGGCCGCCGCCAGTGTGCGTGACAGCTTCGAAACCAGCTCCCTCGCGAACAACGACGGCACCCATCGCTGGTACGGCGACTGGGTCGAGCAGAGCGACAACAACTCGCCGTATGACGGCAGGATTTCGATCGGCTGGACGGACAAGAACGGCAAGCGGCTCATTCTGACCGGCAGTTCGTCCATCTACCGCCGCGCCGCGACGCCTTCGAGCTCGGCTGCGGTCACGCTGAAGTTCAAGAGTTTGCGTTTCGGTCTCAAGGCCGGCGAATACGTCGCGATCCAGGCGAGCGGCAACGGTGGCACCACCTGGACGGAAATGGGCCGACTGTCGGGCCCCGCCAACGACTCCGCATTTGTCAACCAGAGCTACAACCTCACGCCGTTTCGGGGCCGTAACACCGCGGTGCGCTTCACGGCATCGATGAACGGCACGTTCGGCGTCGACCACGTGAGCATCGACGACGTCGAGATCGCCTACACCACCAGCTTCGACGACGGCGATCCCCAACCGGTCGACGTGAACGCGCGCGACCTGCATATCGCGGGCATTCGCGGCAAGGACGTGGGCGTCGCCATCATCGACACCGGCTACTGGAAGGTCGATTCACTCGACAAGGATTCGGGCGGCAGTGGCCGCGTGTCGGCGCAGTACGACGCCATGCGCAATGTCGTCGATTCGACCTGGTCATCCGTCTCCACCGACACCACCGGTCACGGCACGCATGTCGCGAGCCTCATCGCCAGCAGCCGCAAGGACAGCGCCAATCGCTACTTCGGCGTCGCACCCGATGCGCGCATCATTTCGGTGAAGGCGTTTGGTGAAAGCGGCTCGAGCACGTATGCCACGGTCATCCGCGGCATCGACTGGGTCGTGACGAACCGTTACAACTATGCAATCAAGGTACTGAATCTATCGCTAGGGGCCCCGGCGCGTTCGCGCTATTGGGACGATCCGCTTAATAAAGCCGTGATGCGCGCGTGGCAATCCGGCATTGTCGTAGTCGTGTCAGCGGGCAATAGCGGACCGCTGCCGCAGACCGTGGGCGTACCGGGAAATGTCCCGTACGTCATCACGGTCGGCGCGATGACCGACAGCTACACCAATTCGGCGCAGGACGATCGCCTCGCCTCTTTCTCATCCACGGGACCGACGTTCGAAGGATTCGTGAAACCCGATCTCGTGGCGCCGGGCGGCCACGTCTGGGGCTTCATGGCAACCTACATGAAGATCGCCGTCGACCACCCGACCTACATGAACAACGGCGACTTCTTCACGATGTCCGGCACCTCACAGGCGGCCGCCACGGTTTCGGGCGTCGCCGCGCTCGTGCTCGCATAACCCCGGTCTCACGCCCGACCAGGTCAAGTGCCGGATCATCGCCAGCGGCCGACCCGCCGTGAAGACCGATGGCTCGCTCGCCTACAGCGTGCTGCAGCAGGGCACCGGCCTGGTCGATGCCAAGGCCGCGGTCTACGGCGCGACTAACAACTGTGCGAATCTCGGGCTCAATATTGCGGCCGATCTCAACGGCACGCAGCACTTCATGGGCCGCGTCACCCAGACTGCCGACGGCACGTTCAAGGTCACCAGCCCGAACGGCTTCCTCTGGGACCAGGGATACCTGTGGGACCAGGGCTACCTGTGGAGCCAGGGTTTCCTCTGGCCGCAAGGGTATCTGTGGCAGCAGGGTTTCCTGTGGAGCCAGGCGCAGAACTACAGCGCCGACATCAAATGGACCGACGGCTATCCGACCGTGATCGGAAGCGGCGTCAGCAGCGCCGCGGCGATGTCCGTGAACAGCTGGGTCGCGCCAGAATAGTTAGAAGAAGCGGGCCGGGAACCTCTTCCCGGCACCACTCACATCGACGTTCTGACCTGCCACAACTCAGGAAAGAACTTGAGCTCGAGGACCTTGGCGAGATACGAAGCGCCACCCGTGCCGCCCGTGCCGGGCTTGTAGCCGATCACGCGTTCCACGGTTTTCAGATGATGGAAACGCCACAGCTGGAATTTCTGATCGAGGTCGACCAGCCGCTCCGCCATTTCGTACAGGTCCCAGTCCTTCTCGGCGTTGTGATACACGCCGAGCCACGCGGCCGTGACGGCCTTGGACGATGTGTACGGTTCGGAGAAATCCCGCTCGATCAATTCCTCGGGGATGCCGTAACCGCGGCGCGAGAGCAGCCGCAGCACTTCGTCGTAGATAGAGGGTGCGTTCAGGGCACGCTCGAGACGTTCGTAGCCCGCCGCGTCGCGTTTGTGGACCGCGAGCACGTCGCGATTCTTGTTGCCGAGTTGAAACTCCAGCACGCGGTATTGCAGTGACTGGAATCCCGACGAGCGGCCGAGCGTGTTGCGGAAGGAGGAATACTCGAACGGTGTCAGCGTCGACAGCACGCTCCACGCCCCCAACAACTCCTCCTGCAGGCGCGAGATGCGCGCCAGCATCTTGAACGAGGGATCGAGATTGTCGCGCCGCACGCACTCCATGACGTGACCGAGCTCGTGCAGGAACAGCCGCATCCACAGTTCCGACACCTGGTGCACGACGATGAACAGCATCTCGTCCTGCTCGATGGAATTCGGCTTTTGAGCGTCCAGCAGCTTGTCGAGCTGCAGGTACTCGCCGTACGACTGCGAGGTACCGAGATCCCAGTGCACGCCCTCACTCTTCAAATCCACGCGACGCGGAGTTTCTTTGTCGTCGTTCGTCATAGGTCGGAAAACACCCAGCGCGGCACGTGGCGCCAACCTTGCACGAGTTCCGCATCGAGCGCGCGCCAGTCGGCGCAGTTGCGTTCCACCGCGGCCCAGAAGCGCACGGAGTGGTTCATGTGTTTGACGTGCGTGAGCTCGTGCACGATGAGGTAGTCGACCACGGCGGGCGGTTGGAACAGCAGGCAGACATTGAGGCTGATGGTACCGCGCGCCGAACAACTGCCCCAGCGCGAACGCTGGCGGCGGACGGAAATCCGCGAATACGCAATGCCGCAGCGGGCGGAGAGCGCCGCCACGAGCGGCTCGAGCCGCGGACGCGCGGCGCGCAACAGCCAGGCGCGCAATGCCTTGCGCACGGCGGTGGGACCGCCCATGCCGCTGACGCGCAGTACGCGCCCAGCGTCGCCAGTGCCGCGTTCGGCGATCCGGATGGCGCCTGCCCCACCTGCGATGTGCAGGCGCCAGTGCTCGCCGGTCAAGGGAAATTCGACGGCCGGCGGCGGAAACACCTGCGGCGTCGGCCGGTTGCACAGCGCCTGCGCGCGTTTGGCGTCAATCCATTCCCGGTGCGCTGCCATGAAATCCTGCACGTCGCGCGGTCGCGCGCGCGGTGGCACCACCAGTTCGACGCGCGCATCCGGATACACGCGCACAGACAGGCGGCGCGCACGAGTGCTGACGCGGATCTGGGGACTGTCCCCAATTTCACCGCGACTTTCGTCGCTCAGAAAATCCATCTGAAATTGGGGACTGTCCCCTCTATGGAGACCCTCCCCTCTTCGTTCGCGATCGCTGTTCGAGTTCATAACGCAGCCGCGAGCGTAGCGCCTTCCCGGATCGCGCGCTCGGCGTCGAGCTCCGCGGCCAGCAGCGCGCCGCCGATCACGTGTGCCTTCCGTCCCACCGCAGCCAGCTCCAGCGCGAGCTGATTCACCGGATCCTGCCCGGCGCAGATGATCACATGGTCGACGGCAAGAACTTCGGCGCCCTGCTCCGTCGCGATGTGCAGGCCGGCATCGTCGATGCGTTCGTAGGTCACGCCATTGCGCATGATGACGCCGCGCGCCTTGAGCGCCGAGCGGTGGATCCAGCCGGTGGTCTTGCCGAGTGTGAGCCCGATCCTGGTCTGCTTGCGCTGCAGTAGATAGACCTGGCGCGGTGCACGCACCGGTTGTCGCGGCGCGAGGCCACCACGCGCCGTCAGCGTGCGGTCGATGCCCCACTCGGCGAAGTAATCGTCGGTGGCGCGGTGCGTGAGAAAGGTGGCGACGTCGAAGCCGATGCCGCCGGCGCCCACGATCGCGACCGTCTCGCCGGCGATGCGCGCGCCGGACAGCAGCTCCGGATAGGAAATGACCCTGGAATGTTCGATGCCCGGAATCTCTGGCCGGCGCGCGGAGACTCCGCTCGCAATCACGATCTCGTCGTAGCCATCCCTGGCGAGCGTGGCGGCGTCGGCGCTCGTGTTGAGTTCGAGCCGGATGTGGGTCAGTTCGATGCGGCGCGCGAAATAACGCAGCGTGTCGTGGAAGTCTTCCTTGCCCGGCACTTCGCGTGCGTAGCGGAACTGTCCGCCGATCTCGTGCGCGCGTTCGAACAGCGTCACGCGATGACCGCGCCCGGCCAGCGCGGTCGCGCAGGACAAGCCGGCCGGGCCCGCGCCCACCACGGCGATGCGCTTGGCGTGGGCCGTCGGTGTGAGCAACAACTCCGTTTCATACGCCGCGCGCGGGTTCACCAGGCAGGTCGCGCGCGCCCCCTCGAAGACCTTGTCGAGGCAGCCCTGGTTGCAGGCGATGCAGGTGTTGATCTCGTCCTCGCGCCCCTCCGCCGCCTTGAGCGGCAGATCGGGATCGGCCAGCAGCGGCCGCGCCATGGACACCAGATCCGCCGCGCCGCTCGCCAGCAGCGTCTCCGCGTCCGCCGCAGCGTTGAAGCGATTCGTGGCGATCACCGGCAGGCGCGTCGCGGCCTTGATGCGCGCCGAGACCCAGCCGAATGCGCCACGCGGCACCACGCCCGCAATGGTCGGCACGCGCGCCTCATGCCAGCCGATGCCGGTGTTGAGCATACTGGCGCCGGCCGCCTCCATCTGCCCGGCCACCCACTCGACTTCGGCGCCGGTGCAGCCGCCTTCGACCAGGTCGATGCCGGAGAGGCGGAAGATGATGATGAAATCGCGTCCCACCGCGGCGCGGGTCTGTCTAACCACTTCGAGGGCGAGGCGCGCGCGGTTCTCGAGCGAGCCGCCCCACTCGTCGTTGCGTGAATTGGTCCTTGGCGCGAGGAACTCGTTGATGAAGTAACCCTCGGATCCCATGATCTCGACGCCGTCGTAGCCGGCCTCCTGGGC
>Ga0193752_1001545_pt1 | contig 18975 bp, 16 predicted proteins | sample H1c1metaG_FD_144924 | JGI IMG/M metagenome (GOLD analysis project Ga0193752, IMG submission 144924) | Soil microbial communities from a riparian zone of the East river system, Colorado, United States - H1c1 | ecosystem: Environmental > Terrestrial > Soil > Riparian zone | place: USA: East River...
AACCTCAGGTAATCCGTCTTGTTTTTGTTCGCGAATTCATTGATTTCAGCGGCCTCTTCCACCGCGCTGTGGTCTTTCCAGAGCACGAACATCGCATTGGGATTGGTGGCAAATTGCGGTAAAAGCGCCAGTGGGGTTCCGGATTCATCTACGGCTACAGGGGTGGACCCGGTCGTGTCTACCGATATCGCGCGAACTTTTGACGCAAATGCCGGACCCATCGCAGACAGGCATTCCCTGATGGTGCTGGTTATACCGTTGATGTAATCTTCGGGGTGTTGGCGAAATATGTTCCGGGAGGCGTCGCAAAATTTCTTGGCCGCCCATAGGGGATAATAAAACACTGAGGAGGCCTGAGGCTCACCGGTGGCCGAATCCACAATAACGGTTCTGACTGAATCGGTGCCGAAATCCACACCGATTACATAGAAATTTTCGTTTATCATGGCATTTGCATTTAAATTTCCACAATTATTCCGGTCGATCTGAAAATCAAAATAAACGTTTTTTTGACGTTTTTAATAGATTTTTTTTTGTGAACCCGGCCGGCACGGACCTGGAATTGCTGTAATATTTATATAATTAGAAGATGATTTTATATAGCGGACAAAAGCGTAATCTCGTTGCCCTGGACTGCATCATATTTGGATTTGACGGAAAAGACATCAAGCTTTTGCTGATCAGGAGAGGTTTTGAACCCGAGAAGGACAAATGGAGCCTGATGGGCGGTTTTCTTCAGCCGAACGAAACCCTTGACGAGGCTGCGAACCGGGTGCTGCTGCAGCTGACAGGGCTTGAGGGTGTTTATATGGAGCAATTGCAGGTGTTCAGCCAGATCGGCCGTGATCCAATTGAACGCACAATTTCAGTTGCTTATTTTGCGCTTATCGACATTCATAAATATGAAAAGCAGATCAGTGATCAGTATCACGCGGAATGGTTCCTTCTTTCGAAAAAGCCAAAGCTGATCTTCGATCATGACGACATGGTAAAACTGGCGCGTAAGCAACTCCGGTATAAGGCCGCCCTCCACCCTATAATATTCAAGCTCCTCCCCGAAAAGTTCACTATTCCCCAGATCCAGAATCTGTATGAGTGTGTGTATGAGACCAAATTCGACAACAGGAACTTCACCCGCAAGATCATGTCTACCGGGTTGCTGATCAAAATGACCGGGAAGGACAAGTCGGGATCGAGGAAGGGCGCATTCTTCTACAAGCTCGACAAAAGGGCATACAGGATCAAGGAGGATGCCTTCCTGAATTTTGTGTCCAAACCCGACAAGTTCATCTAAGGCCGGTCAGCTTTCTTCTTCAACCGGAAACTGGTGGAGGATGTTTTTACCCCTGGACCAGTAGTTCTGAACAGCAATTTGGTTTATTCCTGCAGATGGAAATGATGGAAAAACCTGTGGGCCGCGGGAGCGAGAAGGAACCCGATATTTGTTATGAAGGCTACCCCGCTGAAGATGGCATAGGCAGATGAAAACAATTTTCCGCCGGTTGTTTTGATGGTGATGACCGGCCCCATTCCACTCAGGATCATGGATGCATTGTGCAGGGCATCGATCCAGGGCACCTTTTCGGTGAAACGGTAACCGAGGATGCCAATAAGAAGACATAGCGTTAATATACCAGCAACATAAAGAAAGTTCCGAAGGAGACGTCCGTAAAAAACATGCAGGGGTGCAAGTGGATCAGTTTTCTTTTCGTACATTATTTGGCTAAATGGGCCCTTAGCATCCAGGCCATTTTTTCATGGGTTTCCATCAGTCCGGTAATATAGTCACTGCTGCCGGCATCGTGCAGGGCGGTTACATAGTTGTCCACATTTCCCCTGAGATGAATCAGAATGCTTTCGTGATCGCTTAGCAATTCACTAATAAAACCAAAACTGTCATTTTTATGCCTGCTTTCTTCTGTAAGGTGGGTCAGCTCGAGAAATTCCTTTAACGAACCCGGCGCGTAATGACCGAGTGTCCTGATCCTTTCAGCTACCTCGTCAACGATGTCGGCCAGCTGATTATACTGATCTTCAAAAAACTTATGCTTGTTGTAAAAGTCGGGACCTTCGACATTCCAATGGGCCTTGCGTGTTTTGGTGTATAGAATGAATTCATCGGCAAGAATGCCGCTGAGCGATTTTGCTACTGCGGCGAGGTTTGCTTCTTTGATGCCTATATTCGCTTTCATAAATTAGATGGTTTCAGACAACAAAGTAAATGACATGTGGCCTGATTTCCAACAATCATTTTTTTTGAAAACTTTTTGAGAAAGAGGAAACCTCACGCACTTTTTTTTAGAAAAAAAGTGCGCAAAAAAATCTGGCGCTGTCAGAATAAGCCCTAAAATTTTCTGTGTGCCGCTACGGCGAAGGAATGCTCCAGTCGGCTGATGTAATTCTCTTCTGCAGTGGCAACTATCGTCTACATATTTTCAATCCGCATCTTCGCCGTTTTCCGCGTCACTTGAAAATTTTGCCTCCGCCCGCTTTTACCCACCATAGATCCCGAAGGGGGCGACGGCGGGCGTTCGGCCCGGCCTTATTCTGAAGGCGCAATACATATTTGCTCTAAATTCAACGCCCTCTTCCTCTTTCTGTTTTCTGTTTCTTCCCTCTTCTTCTTTCTCTTTCTGATTCTGATTCTCCTATGGGCATACATTGGAAAGACGTTAAGAAAATCGAATCGAAGGGCGTAGAAGAAAAACAGATGTTACTGAAGTTGGGCAATATTCTTTGTCCGTAAGTCCTACTGTCGCCCGGATTTATTCTAATGTTGTGACTTGTTTTTCTTCAGCCCAGAGATACGATTTTTAGTCTTTCCAATGTGAGCCTTGATTTTTTGCCCGCTTTTTTATCAAGAAAAAAGCGGGAATCATTTGGTTTACTTTTTTCAAAAAAAAGGAAGAAGATACCAACCATTTGCTTCAGTGGCGGAAATGCACCCAAATTCACCATCCCTGCTCGTGAATCTCTCCATGGATGGAAGCAGTGTTCGGTTCAGTTTCCTGTCTAATGGTTTACCCTTAGATTTTTGTCCAAATATGTATACCGCTACAAATGATCCCCTGGTAATTTGCTGAGCGCCTGGATAATGACGTTCTTATCGTACTTCCTCTTCATATTCAAACCACCATACGTGAAAAGCCGACTACGCCAGACTGTGACGATCCTGATTTTATTGATAGTGGCAGTTAACAGTTATTCACAGGAAAAAAACATTCGTTTCAATCACATTGGCACCACCGAGGGCCTTTCTCACAGTAATGTGATCTGCATGCTTCAGGACAGTCGGGGATTCATGTGGTTTGGCACCCGGGACGGCCTGAACCGATACGATGGCTACACGTTTACCATCTACAAAAACGATCCGACAAATCCTTACAGCATCAGTAACAATATCATCAATGATCTTATCGAGGACATTCATGGAAATATCTGGGTCGGTACCTGGGGCGGAGGACTCAACAAATTTGACAGAAATACAGAAAGATTTACCAGCTATAAACATGACGATGCCAGACCGGGCAGCCTGTCGAGCGACCTGATCAATTCCATCTGCATGGACAGTCACCAGGTTCTCTGGGTGGGAACAGAAGGTGGAGGCGTTGATGCATTTAATCCGAAGACAAATTACTTTTCTCACCACATTAATGACGCGGCCGATGCAAATAGCCTTAGTCAGAACCAGGTTAAAGACATTCTTGAAGACAGTTACCATCAATTGTGGATGGCCACAAACGAAGGCGGCCTCAACCGCTACGACCGTCTCACAAATAAATTCAAAAGATTTATCCATAACGAGAAAGACCCGGGATCCCTTAGTTCTGACGCGCTAAAAGTGCTTTTCGAAGACAGCAGGCAACGTCTTTGGGTCGGCTCCCGTGGCATGGGACTGAATCTGTTTGATCGAAGGACCGGTACATTCAGGTTCTTCAGAAAAAAAGCACATGAAAACAGCATCACGCATAATGATATCCTTTCAATAAACGAAGACCTTACAGGTAAACTCTGGATTGGAACCGAGAACGGAGGCATGAGTATTTTCAACACGGACACCCAAAAATTCTTCAACTATAGTCAGGACGACATCGATCCGGGCAGCCTTAGCAACAATTCGGTCTGGACCATCTATCGTGACCGTAAAGGCGACATGTGGGTAGGTACTTTTTCGGGCGGGATCAATTTATGGAGCGAAGACGGAAATAAATTCACGCATTACCGGCATACGAGCTCCAGGGAAAGCCTGAGCCATAACAAAGTGCTCACATTGGGCGAAGATTCCAGAAACAACCTCTGGGTTGGTACCGATGGTGGCGGACTCAACCTTTTTGACCGCTCGAGTGGCCGCTTCATCACTTTCCGTCATGACGAACGTAATAAAAACAGCATAGGGGGGAATTATGTGCTAACCACAGTAGAAGACCATTTGGGTAACTTATGGATAGGAACCTGGGGAGACGGCATCACCGTAATGGATCCCACGCGAACGAAATTTACCCAGTTCAGGAACAAGCCCAATGATCCGGGTAGTTTATCTACAAACAACATCTATTGTATATTCAAGGATCGCGAGCAAAACATCTGGATTGGGACATTTTATGGTGGACTCAATCTTTACCAACCATCCACCAAATCATTTACCCATTATAGAAATATTGAAAAGGACAGTAATTCGATCAGCAGCAATACGATCAATTGCATTTTTCAGGATCGAAGCGGGAATATCTGGATCGGCACGGATGGCAGCGGTCTCAATCTTTTTAACAAAAAAACCGGCACATTTACCCGTTTCCTGCACCGGGAAGGCATCAACAGCCTCAGCAACAACAATGTTACCAAGATACAAGAGGATGATTCTGGCAACCTTTGGATTGGCACGATGTCCGGACTGAATCATCTGGAAGTAAAAAGGAATAAGTTTACTGTGTTTACCACTGCCCAGGGCCTTCCTAATAATGCGATCGGGGGAATGGAGGCGGACAATTTTGGGAATCTCTGGATAGGCACCAATAAGGGCTTGTCGAGAATGCATCTGCAAACTAAAAGCTTTCGGAATTTTGGCATATCTGATGGCCTGCAATCAGGAGAATTTAAGATGAACGCTTCCTTCAGAAGCCGTAGCGGTCAATTGTATTTCGGAGGAAATAATGGCTTCAACGAATTTTTCCCCGATAGTATCCATGAAAAACCATTTGACCCACCCATCGTAATAACTGGTTTCGAGTTGCTAAATAGACCGGTGCCCATCGCTACCGGACCCAATGATCCTTCTCCACTAAAGAAACAAATTGAGGAAACAGACAGCGTCAGCGTAGGATACAAGGATGCTGTGATTAGTTTTGAATTCACTTCACTGAATTTTGTTCCGGCTTTGCACAAGCATTATCGTTATCAGCTGGTTGGCTTCGACCTGCACTGGAACGACATCGGCACTAAACGGTCTGTTACCTACACCAATCTTGATCCAGGCGAATATACCTTCAGGGTCAACGGACAGAACAACCAGGGGGAATGGTCAGACAAAGTAAAGTCCTTGTACGTGAGAATCATTCCGCCTTTCTGGCTCACCTGGTGGTTCAAATTGCTGGTTGGTATTAGTGTAATGGCGGCGATAGCCTCTGCCTACTGGATCCGTGTCAAAGGCGTAGAAGCCCAAAAGAAAAAGTTACAGGAGCAGGTCAATCTACAAACCGCACAACTTATAGAAACCACACAGGAGGCCGAACGCGCAAAACTTGATTCAGATAAGGCGCGAGTGGAGGCCGATGAAGCCAACCGTGCCAAGAGTATATTTCTCGCTACGATGAGCCATGAAATCCGCACTCCAATGAACGGCGTGATCGGGATGGCCTCATTGCTGGAACAAACACGTCTCAGCGATGAGCAACGGGTGTACGCACAAACCATCAGCACTTGCGGAGAGAATCTCCTTACAGTAATCAACGACATCCTTGATTTCTCCAAAATAGAATCCGGCAAGATGGAGCTTGAGCACAATGAATTCGAACTGCGCACCTGCGTGGAAGAAGTGCTTGATGTCTTCGCCACCAAGGCTTCCGAAATCGGGTTGGACCTGATATATCAGATCGACCCATTGGTACCGGCCCATCTCATTGGCGATGGCGTACGCCTGAGACAAATACTGATCAACCTGGTCGGGAACGCCGTTAAGTTTACTCATCACGGAGAAGTTTTTATTGGCATTCGACTGCTGGACGATCCCCAGTGTGCCGTCTGTAAGATCGGATTTGAGGTGAAGGACACGGGAATAGGAATACCTGCTGATAAGATGGAACGTTTATTCAAGTCCTTTTCACAGGTGGATTCTTCAACGACCCGCAAATATGGTGGCACTGGCCTTGGCCTGATCATCAGCGAAAAACTTGTTGGGCTAATGAAAGGTGAAATTCACGCCTCCAGTGTCGAAGGCCAGGGAACCAGTATTCATTTTTCAATTAATATTGACGCCGGCAATCCTTTGCGAAAAGCCTCCACACCAATTGATGCTTCAAGCCTGGAAGGCAAACGCATACTGGTTGTTGATGATAACGAAACCAACCGCAGGATCCTCCACACACAGCTGTTGCAATGGAAACTGGAGCCAATATTGGCTTCATCCGGGGCGGAAGCACTAAGTCTATTGGCTTCATCAGGCAGATTTGATTTGGTATTAATGGATATGCAGATGCCGGAAATGAATGGCGTCCAGCTGGCTATAGCCGTGAAAGAAAATCATCCTGAGCTGCCACTGATTGTATTGAGTTCAATGAGCGAGAACCTGAGTCGTCAGCAGTTGTCACTTTTTCGTTCGACGCTCACTAAGCCAATCAAGGAGCAGATCCTTTTTAAGCATATCCTTGCTCAATTTCAGGAAACAACAAAGACTGTTACAGAAGATAAAATTCCGGAAAACGTACTCAGTGCTGATTTTGCACTGGAACATCCCCTGCGGATTCTGATTGCAGAAGACAATCCTATCAACCAACTATTGGCTACTACCATCCTGGAAAAAATGGGCTACACTCCTTCTGTTGCCAATCATGGAAAAGAAGTGGTCGAGACGCTTGCCACGAACAGTTTTGATGTCATTCTGATGGACGTGCAGATGCCTGAAATGGATGGCCTTGAAACTACCAGGTGGATCCGTTCCAATTTGAACGACCAACCCGTGATTGTGGCAATGACGGCGAACGCAATGCAGGGGGACCGGGAAGACTGTCTCGCTGCCGGCATGAACGACTATCTGAGTAAGCCCATCAAACTCGAGGAAATAGAAAACCTGCTGCGGAAATGGTCCGAACACCTGCGGTACCGGCAAGTGTCGTAAGCCATTGGATGAATCCGCGACCTTATGGTATTCAATCAGAAAAATTTCATTGCACAGTCGGAAAAGGACAGCTATTGAACAATATCGGGTAAATCAATTACCCTATTTTCACGGTATATTTCGAGATGAAACAATCTTGCTTTTCACTGGTTGTATCCATTCTGCTTTATCTGCAAACTTTTTCCCAGGCCCTGGGCACAAACCCTGAATTGGGACAGGGCACTTACAAAAACCGGACATTCTTCAACCTCGAGAGATACTGGGACAGTACCCGGGTTTGTAACAACCCTCACAAAGGCTGGTGTATCCATTATTACGACAATGGAATAACAAACTATGGGAACCGGATGACGGCTACTGATTCGCTTCCCGACTTTCCGGGATTGAATGATATTTATTTAAGACTCGCCTGGAGTTATCTTGAACCGGAAGAAGGAAAGTTCAACTGGCAGGTGATTGATTCAATAATCGACAGGTGGATAAGGTGGGGACATACCATTTCTTTTCGCATCACCTCTAAGGAAACAGAAATTGTGTATGCCACACCTGAATGGGTAAGAAATGCAGGTGCGAAAGGAAAATTTGTTGATCATCCTGATTTGAGTATCAGGGCCTGGGCACCGGATTATGACGATCCTATCTTTCTTCAGAAGCTCAGTAATTTTCACAAGGCATTTGCCGCGCGCTATGACGCCAAACCCTGGGTAGAATATATTGACCTGGGAAGCATTGGAGACTGGGGCGAAGGGCATACCGCCTATTCAGGTTGGGAAGATGTACCTGTAGCCACGATAAAAAAACACATCGATCTCTACTCAAATCTTTACAAACATTCAGTGTTGATCGTAAGTGATGACATGGTAGGTCAGCGCAACAAAGATGATGGCGCAGACTATGAAATCTATCAATACTGCCTGAAAAAAGGAATTGGTTTCCGGGACGACAGCGGAAATGTCGAATGGTACAAAAAATTAGGATTCGGCCCTTCATGTATCCGCAGTCCAGAACTATACAGTAGGGTGTACAAAAAGATCCCCGTGATCCTGGAATCTGATCATTATGGCGATGCCTATAAAAACGGCATGTGGGGAGATGGATCCGGTTTCGAAAAGGCGCTCCGAGAAACGCATGCGAGCATAATTGGGTTTCATTATTATCCCCGCGAGTGGTTGAAGGATAATTTTGAATACGCCGGAAGACTGGCTAATCTTTCGGGGTACTGGTATTTCCCAAAGTTTGCGATGCTGCCCGATACGCTTCGAAAAAATTCAACCCGCAATTATATCCGCCTGACCTGGGAAAATCATGGAGTAGCGCCAGCCTATCACCAATACAAGGTTTTTATCAAACTGGTCAATAAAGTAAGTGGCAGGAACTTTATTCAGGAGTTGAAGGAATCCGACAACAGGAACTGGCTGCCCGGTGAGATTATTGCTGAGCATTGTTCGTTAAAACTAACCGATTCGGTTGCTCCCGGTCAGTATGAACTATTACTGGGCATGCGTGATCAGATGGATTTTCGCAGTAAAAACAGAAATATTGAACTTGCGATTCAGAAGGAGCGTGAAGCGGAGCCAGGGTGGTACAAATTGGGTGAGATTTCCGTCAGATAAGGTTTAAAGGATTCAAATTATTCTTTCCATCATCTTTCTTAAGCTGCCGGCTATTTCTTTCCAGCTTCAATTCCAAAATGTCCGACCAGGGCGTTGTACTCATCCTTTGAAATTGTGACCATACAGCCGTGACGAACGGAGTCCGGCAGACTGTACTTATCCCAGTCACTAAAAAAAGTATATCCGGAAGCCTGGTACCAGGGCCCGCTTAGGTTATCTGCGATTGACAATCCATACGAAATTCCAGGATATTGCTCATAATACAGATACCATATTTTATCATTGGGAGACGGAACCAGCATTGGAGCTTCCCTGAAATTCGGGCTGATTGGCGAAGAAGGTTCAGAATAAGGGCCGACCAACGAAGGTGCTCTTGAAATACGAATGGTTTTACCCGTAGGCCAGTAAAGTGTGGGATAGGTTTCATCTTTTAGTACCGCAAAGTATTGTCCGCCAATTTTCCGGATAAATACATCGATAGTTCCCATATCCCATTCGAACAAACGGTTAGGGTGGTCTGAAAAAGTCTTCAGGTCTTTTGATAACACATACAAAGTCCTTTGACTTGCCCAATATCGCTCAGGGTCTTCCTTCGTTCCTGCTTTGTGTGGCGTGTGCCAGGTCAGTATGTACTGTTTCAAACTTTCATCATAAAATATTTTGGGCGCACCGATCCGCTGGAGAGCATCTGAATAACCGGGTGTGGCCTTAAGGTCGGGAGTGTAAGTATTGTATTTTTCCCATCGGATCAAATCTGAAGAAACCCAAAAATCAATCCCGGGTGCACCATCACTTTGATTGCCGACAATATAATACCTGCCGTCGTGCCCTTTACAAATATCAGGATGGCCCTTATATTCTGGAAAAACCCTTTTTTTCCCGTTGAGTGCGTACCAGTGCAGCCCGTCAAGACTAACGGAATAATATAAGCGGCCATAATCCTGGTGTGTCATATGCGCAAAAAGATACGCTTGATTTTTTGCCTCTTTGGCATTTTTGACCTGGCCCGGGGGATCGGGTTGCTGAGAAAAGGTTCTGCCCGCGAAAATTCCTGCGACGAGTAAGACAAGTTTTAATAACGAATTCGAATTCATAGGTTATGCATATCCTTTAGTGATTCAATATTTGCCCCTGAGGCAAGTGAGTAATTACGCCATCTTTCAATCCTGCGGGCAAAAGTATTTAAAATAACGACACTTCAGCTGCAGTTCCGGTTACGGTAACTTAGCATGCCGGCAAGCATGGCAGGTGGTGAAATTACTTAAATAATTTTTTCAGATACATAAATACGAATCACTATCCTGCACCTGGCATCAGATGCGTTATCATTTTTTTCCGGATACCAGTTCAACCCTATTGAGGGTATAACTAAAATATTCATTGCCAACTCTGAATTCTTTGTTTTCATCCAGGATAAAAAGAACGTTTTCGTCTCCTTTCAGAATATAGAAGTAGTCTCCGGGTTTGCCCAGTGATAACTGATAGATTATGGCATTGGGATTCGATTTTGCGCCTTGAACAATTTTCCATTTTCCTTCAAGAACTTTATGCCGGTATGAGCTGCCCTCCATTTTAACTACATCGCCACCTCCAATAATAGACAAGGTATAGGTGGTTGGTTGAGATGTTGCCTGATCACGGTAAAGGGTGAGGTCGCATTTTAACTTTATGCAATCAGCAGTTGTTGCCAGTTTGAGTTGTCTTGTTATTCCCTGACAGGGTGGCCTTCCTTCAAAAACGCCAACAACAGTGGGACCCTTTGGTATGGGACGGAAAGTGATGGTTTTTGAAAGTTTATTGTCAACCGCAGCTGTCTGTGCTTCCGAAAGATTTACAAACAAAGAAAAACATGTCGATGCAATTGCAGTTATAATATATTTCATAGTAATTCTATTTATAAACTTCTTCGATGCACAATTTATTTATTATCGATACTGCTCAACGTATAACTCCAGGCAGCACTTCCTATCATCAAGCGACCATCGCTGTCTAATAAATGAAGAAGATTGTCACTCAGTTTTAAAAAAGAGATTGTTTTGTTTGTTTTCTCATCATTTAGCTGGTAAATTATCGCATTGGAGTTTGGTGCAGCATTTTTAATAATCTTCCATTTTCCTCCCATGTCAATTTTTTCTCCTCCTCCGATGAATCCTGTGGTTCCCTGCTTAGGCAACCCATATACATAATGAAGTTTATAAGTAGTGGGGGTTTTCTTAGATTCATCCTGAAAAAGAGTAAGATTCCATTTAATTAATTCACAATCTGTCTTGACAGAAATACCAGGTGCTGGTCTTGTGCCCTGGCTGCAGGGAGTGCTACCTAGAAAAACTCCGACCAATGAAGAACTCCTACGACTATTTTCTTGTGAGCAGCAATTTGTTACTATAAAAAATAACAAAGAGGCCAAAAAGACAAATTTGAGCGGTTGCATGTATATCAGTTTTATGAAAGCTACGACCTGCCAACCCTTCCGAATAAAGATTTACATGTAATAATACAGAACCTTGACAAATGGTTAGGCTGACGCTATAAAACGCCGGAGAAGGAGTCTGACTGGTAAAATCGTTATTTTTATCTCAAATGGCGGGTAATTTTATTTCGAAGCATAAGAACGTTCTCCTTTATGGGATTTGCCTCGCGCTCTTGCTTTTTTTCCTGAAGTGGCTGGAGTTGCGCCTGATTATAGTGCACAATTCTTTTGAAATTTATATAGCCGTGGTTGCCTTGTTATTTACCGCATTGGGAATCTGGCTTGCGCTTAAACTGGCAAATCCGAAGATCCGGACAGTTGTAGTTGAGAAAGAAGTATTTATTGAAAAAACTGGTGATTTTACGGTAAACCAACCGATACTCGATAAGCTCGGCCTGAGCAAACGTGAGCTTGAAGTGCTTCAACTCATGGCCCAGGGTTTGAGCAACCAGGAAATCGCATCCAGACTATTTCTTTCTCTTCATACGATCAAAACTCATTCATCCAGGATATTTGAGAAAATGGATGTCGAAAGACGGACACAGGCGATAGACCTGGCGAAAAGACTAGGCATCATTCCATGAAAATTTCACTCGAAAGGATGAAAAATCCTGCCCGATAAGCAGAATCATACTTTAGTATGAAGTCGAAATGACTTTGTTTTAACATTTTTACAGCGACAAAATCAATCTGCAATGAAAAAAAATGTCTGGGTTTTCGGAATAATTTCCGGTTTGGTGGTTACCGCGATGATGCTTTATACAGCAGCCAAAATATCCCGGGGCGATGATTTTGAGGGCAACGAGATACTTGGTTATACCACAATGATAGTGGCGTTTTCGTTTATTTTTGTCGGCATCAAAAACTATCGGGATAAGTATAACCAGGGGATCGTCAGCTTTGGTAAGGCTTTCAAAATAGGCTTGTTAATAACGCTGGTCGCTTCAACCATGTATGTTGCCGTATGGTTAATTGACTATTACCTGTTCATACCCGACTTTATTGATAAGTACACTGCTTGTGTAATGAAGGATGCCAGCGGATGGCGCCACCCAGGCGCAGTTAGACCTGAAAGCAAGTGAAATGGCCAGCTTCGGAGAACTGTATAAAAACCCGCTTTTTGTTGTGCTGACGACATATCTCGAAATATTTCCGGTCGGCCTGATTGTTTCGCTTATCGCAGCACTGATACTAAAACGAAAAATCAGCAAACAGGTGCAGGCATGAAGTTGAGGGCGAGGATTAAACCGGTTGATGTTCGACCCACTGCCCCTATTTTAGTGAATTGTATATGCCACTGGCTTGTTTATACGTCGATTCGGCAGCAGAAAGCTCTTCCTTCCTTATTTGTCCCTGTTTGTTCTTCCAGCATTGGTCAACTGCGCCGATACACCAATTAATACTTTCCGCAACACGAACCGGAGCTTGGTTGACGACAACGAAAACCGGATTGGTATGGGCGCTTGGAAAGATCCGAAGCGCAAACCATCCTGATTCCTTCACTGTGTATTTGAATTCCAATTCATTCCATTTTCCGTTGGCACTGATTATTGTACTGTCTACCGGCTTGCCATTGAATATTAATTCAACAGAAACATTTCTGGAGCTACCCTTGCGGGCGCGTTCGATGTGCCAGTAAGGTGACTTGTCCAACGATCGACTTGCAATTTCGACTCCTTCTTCTAATTGCGTTTCAGGCAGCATTGCAACTGCCTTTGCCTTAACTTTTACAACCGAGGGTGCCGACAAATCAAGCTGACTGTTTCCCTCGCCCATTTCCTTTCCATTAACCGAAAAGTCGATGAGATGTGACCTTCCATCGGAAACATAGCTTTTGCCATTTTTAATCGCATCGATGTATTTTTCATAATTCAAGGGAGCAGTAGCTTTGAAGTAGCTCCTTGCAATACCAACACGTTCATCGAAGATGCAGGGAAAATCGGTTTCACCACTCAATCTGGTTCTAAATCCACAGTTTAGCGTATGGTACCACATATTCAGTTCCCAGGGTGCGGGCGTATCCCCTGCGCTATAAAAGTCAATCAGATTTTGCGTAACCGTGACGATGTATTCGTTTGCACCGATGCCATCCATTTTAGGCAGCACATTAGTTAGCATTTCTGTGGTGCCGTTGATCGGCTCCAGGCCCCATCCCGAATGTGCGTAGCCAGTCAGGGCCTGCTGTTTCCTGGCCCATTGCAACACCGGGGAAGTCCAACTCGGCCAGTCTTCAATTGTAGTTGTTGACGGATAGTCGTCCTCCTTTAGGTTTAGTAAAACCAGGTGACCCGCGTGAGAAGATGGAAATCCCGATACTTCCACGTCATAGTGCATTTGATTTCCTGGTTTTGATAAGGGACTTGTTTGTCCGGTGAAGTTTTGTTTTTGATGATACCAGCCGGGTCCCCAGGTGAGGACTGCCGCCATATTCAGATCTTCTCCCTGTACTTGCCTGAGCATCGCCGGGGGATCCACGCCTTCTTCGGGGCTCTCATAATGGCTGCACCCGGCGGCATGCACATGATGATCACCACTGAACCATCCGAGGGCAGACATGTTTATCCATCGTTTCAATTTAAATGAAACCTCCATGGAGTCCAGTCCTTCGGGGATAACAAGTTCTTTTTTCTGAGCGATATATTCCGGCCCCCTTGTAAATTCAACCTGATAATGACCGGCTGCAAGTTCAACGGTCTCACCATCATTTCGATAGATCTGTGGTTGAAAGAAAAAATCCGGATAAGGATCGGTTGTTGCAAGTCTGCGCGATGGAAGTGGATAGAGACCCGTCAATTGTTTTGACGGGACACCGAATTCACTGGAGGCAGTTGTCAGCCGATAATCTGTTGATTGTTTTGTGTCATCATTTGCGGGCAATCTATTGATATGATCGCTGATCACAAAAGAGGCCATGTTTGGCTTTCCATCCGCATCTGCAATGCGAAGTTTTACGCGTACGGCAGGCTTGCTGTCAAACAATATGGAGACCGCATTTCGGAAGCCAATATCCTGAGAGCCTTCCCCAACATTGAACGACAGTTGCGCTTCTCTCCTGCCCTTATCCCTGCAATACACTTGCAAAATCACATATTCAAGCGGAAAACCGGACAACTGTTCATTCATGGGACGGTTGCGGTATAACAATAGCTGGAGGAATCGATTGGAAATATTCCCTGCCGAAATTTTGTTCTCAGGTCTTGCGCGAGCATCATTTGAAGACATGTGCATCAGTGGCTCCGCACTCGGACTCTCAGTTTGCAATTTCGCGGTGACGCCCGCCTGGTTATGCACTTTCACCAGGAAACTTTTCCAGCCCGACTGAACAAGCACTGGCTTTGCAGCGCCTCTTATTACTTTCACCCTGGATTCCGGGTTTATTTCTACCGCAGCAATGCAATATGGATCGAGTATTTGTTGAATGGTGGAAGCAGTGTTACCGTCCGGTTTTCGACCGGCCAACAATTTCAGCTGGCGGCTATCATCCGGTTTGAGCGAACTACCAAGGAATTGCAAGGCTTCTTCCAGGCGCAGAGCCTGTGCAACCAGGGGCTGAAGATCTGCGTGCTCTGGCTTGTGATGCTGGGCAATGCTATTACCCGGTGCTGCCGCCGTTAATAATAGAACGGATAAAAGATATGGAAGGTATTTTTTCATAAGCATGAGCAGCCGTATTGAACCCGCCTTTCCGGCTTGCAAATTATACAACTTTGAAATGGGTTTACAAAATTCATGATCTGCCTAACTGTCCGGCCTTATGGTTGGGAAATAGTCACACCGGGATCAATTAATACTAGTCCTGCGGACGTTCCACATATACCAACCCTCCACTGCCAGATAGCATTCCAGGCATCCTTCCCAATCAAAAATCTATAGTCTGGAGTGATCTATTAGAATATCTTTGTTGTGAACATAACGCATGCCATGAGCACCCGGTCTTTATCTATCGCAGTTTCTTCTTCCATCGGTAAGGTCTCGGCCACGATGATCGTTCCGCAAAAAGCAAATGCCATTGTTACCATGGCCCACGGTGCGGGCGCAGGCATGAACCATCCCTTCATGGTTTCTCTTGCGGAGTTGCTGGCAGAAGCTGGCATTGCGTCATTGCGGTTTAATTTTCCATTTATGGAGAAGCAACAACGCCGTCCTGACACGCCAGCAGTGGCCCACAAAACCATAGAGTCAGCGATCAGGAAATCGGAAAAATTGTTTCCCAGCCTTCCGTTGTTCGTATCCGGTAAATCCTTTGGCGGTCGCATGAGTTCGCAATACCTGTCCGAGAATTCTGACTCTGCTGTAAAGGGAATCATTTTCTTTGGCTTTCCGTTGCACCCTCCGGGCAAACCATCCATCGACCGCGCGGAGCATTTAAAGCAAGTAAAATTTCCGATGCTTTTTTTGCAGGGTACCCGCGATGAGTTGGCCAAATTAGATTTAATCGAAGCAGTATGCAAATCCCTTCGGACGGCAACTTTGGTCAAAATAGAAGGTGCCAATCACGCGTTCAAGGCTGGAAAACAGGAGATCCTGCCCATCCTTGCCAATACCGCGCATGATTGGATAATGAAACAAATCCAAAAAAAGAACAAGCGTGGTGCCGGGAAGTAAAGGTCGTACGGACGTGCGATAAATTTACAATAACTCGTATATTCAGATTCCATTTTCAATACAGAAAGCCGTGAATAAATTCCTTGTTGCCATCCTTGCAATTTTCATATTTGCAGTGCCTCCCGGCCCTCCTCCAATGGCAAGTATCTCAAATGGCCTGATTACTGCTCAATTATATTTACCGAATGCAGTTAACGGCTACTACCGCGGTACACGGTTCGACTGGGCAGGTCAAATTCCTGTTCTTAGATATAAGGGGCACTCTTACTTTGGCCAATGGTTTGAAAAGTACGATCCAATGTCACATGATGCCATTATGGGTCCGGTAGAGGCCTTTGACCCTGTCGGATACGATGAAGCACCCACAGGAGGGCGATTTATCAAAATCGGCGTCGGTGCGCTCCAAAAACCCCAGGAAGAAGGTTACTTTTTTGCCAACTCCTATTCGCTGGTAAACAGTGGAACCTGGAAAATTTCCAAACAATCAACCTCGGTGACCTTCACGCACACACTCAAGGAACAGGACTACGGTTATCTGTATTCAAAAAAAGTGCGGCTGGCTAATAACAAACCGGAACTGATCCTGGAACATACCCTGAAAAATACAGGCAGTAAATCCATAGAAACGAATGTGATGAATCACAATTTCTTCGTTATCGATTCGCTGACCACAGGTTCTGACTTCACAGTTCGATTTCCCTTCAAACTTCAGACGCAACCGACAAAGGAACAATCGGCGGCACAGGTAAAAGACCAGGAGATACATCTCGAAGCAGGCGATCCCCGTAAAAAGAATTTTTTCCTGGAAGACATCAAAGGATATAGTTCAGACGCTAAAGATTATCACATCACGCTGAACCATGAACCATCAGGGACCGGAGTGACCATCTCGTCCAACCGGCCATTCGAGAAACTTAACTTCTGGGCTTCAGTGAAAACGATTTGTCCCGAACCCTACATCCACATCAAAATTAGTCCCGGGGAGACATTTGAATGGACGAATGTTTACCAGTTCTATGCAAGGCCCAGGGGAAAGTAAAAATTAAAAATTGAAAATGAAAAATTCTAACCTGCAGGAATCCCCGGGGCACCGATCAAACGGTTGAGATAGTCGTTGCAAAAAAAACAGAACTACGAAATGAAGAATTATCAGCCGGCTAATGTCGATCTGCAATTCGCGAACCCTGCTCCAAATTATCCTAAAGAGTGCGGAAGCCTACTTAAATCTGAAAACGTACACTATAGTATTTTTAATTTTTGATTTTTGATTTTTACTTTTCAATTTATTCATATGCGAATTCTCATCATCTTTTTTTGTGTGCTGTTTACGACGAGCTGCGCCACTACCAGAGTCGTCACTGAGTACGACTGCGCCGATGCGGTTTCTATCAACAAGGATACCACCGTTTGGCATTTTCTATGGGGACTGGTGCAGGCAAAGGACATCCGACCGGCCTGTGATGCGCGGTATAACCATCTCAATAAAGTTGAGGCTAAAACAACGGCTGGCCAGGTAATTCTTTCTTTCGTCACACTGGGTATCGTGATGCCTCAAAAGATCTCATGGTGCTGTGCGCCCTACAATCCCAGTCCGGGAACATTGGGTCAACCTCGTCAACCTTAAATCATATTACTATGAGTTTACCTGCAGGCATTTCACGGATTCCCATCACCGATTGGCAAAATGGTCATTTAAATTTCAGCGTCGAACTAACAAAAGATGCGAGTTTCAACATGCGGTTGCCTTTCGCCTTCAACCAAAACGAAGACAATTACCGCGCTACCACTAAAAATTTTCAGTGGTTGATCCAACATGCAATCGACAATGGACTCACACTTCGCGCGTTGGGGAATGGTTGGTCCTTCAGCGAAGTGGCTGTCTGTAAGGGCGGACTGGTTGACACGCGGGAGCTGCGCACATTTTTTAAAATCGGTGACAGCTTCTTATCTCCAGCCTACCTGGCCACCGGGAAAACTGCCAATGATCTGGTGTTTACGCAATGCGGCATGAGCATTCTGCAAATGCACAAGGAACTGGAATCCGAAAACGGGTGGCTGCGATCTATGAAGGCATCGGGTGCAAGCAATGGCCAGACCATTGTGGGAGCTACTGCAACAGGCACTCATGGATCAGCCATGGGAGTAGGAGCAGTCCATGATGCGATTCGCGGACTGCACATTATCACCGGGCCCGACAAACACGTGTGGATCGAACGTGCCTCGCAGCCCGTGGCCTCCGACGAGTTTATCGCCTGGCTGGGAGCCGCTCCCATTCGCGACGATGCTGCCTTCAATGCGGCAGTGGTGAGTTTTGGGAGTTTTGGATTTATACACAGCGTGCTGATAGAAACGGATCCGATTTACCTCTTGAAGAAATTTGTTAGAGGACCTCTCGCTTACACAGAAGCCGTTAGACACGCGATCAATACCTGGGATTTTACCGGAATAGAAGATTTGTTTCCTTTTCCGTTGAACAGCCCCGACAAAGAGCTCTATCACTTCGAAGTGGTCGTAAACCCCCACAAATTCGCCAAAGAAGATCCAGTTAACGGTGTCTTCATCAAAACCATTTACAAAATGCCACACTCTACCGGGTATCCACCACCGAACACTGAGAACGGCCGGTTTCAGTATGGTGACGAATTGCTGGGCGTCATGCAGTCGGTGCTGGATGCAGTCGGCAAACCCCTGCGGCAGAAATTAATCCCGCCCATTGTTAACCAGTTATTTCCATTGGCTTATGCAGCAGCGGAAGAAGTCACCGGCACCATTGGCGAGATGTTCAACAACACCAAATTTCGCGGACAGGCGGCCAGTGCGGCGATGGCAATAGACAGCAAGGACGCCAGCCGGGCCATAGAAGAAATTGTAGCCATCAACAGCAAGACTGTTTTTGCGGGTGCAATTGCCTTGCGGTTTATCAAGGGCACACCCGCGACTTTAGGGTTCACGCATTT
>Ga0193752_1001546_pt1 | contig 18968 bp, 17 predicted proteins | sample H1c1metaG_FD_144924 | JGI IMG/M metagenome (GOLD analysis project Ga0193752, IMG submission 144924) | Soil microbial communities from a riparian zone of the East river system, Colorado, United States - H1c1 | ecosystem: Environmental > Terrestrial > Soil > Riparian zone | place: USA: East River...
CACCGCCCCGGCGGTCAGGCCGGAAACCATGTAGCGCCGGAAGGCGTAGTAGATCGCCGCCGGCGGCAGCGCGTAGACCAGGCCGGTGGCCATGAGGAGCTCCCAGGGCGAATCGTCGGCGGCGATGAAGTGGCCCAGGGCGACCGCGAGCGTGATGGTTTGCTCATGGCTCAGGAGAAGGTACCCGTAGAGGTACTCGTTCCACGCCAGCAGCAGGGCATAGGTGCCGATTGCCACCATCGAGGGCGTCATCAGCGGCAGGTAGACCAGGCGGAAGATCTGCAGCGGCGTCGCGCCGTCGATGCGCGCCGCTTCGTCGAGCTCGAACGGCAGCTTGTCGGAGGCCTGCTTCAGCACCCAGATGGCGTAGGGCGCGGCGAGGGTCACCATGGCGAGCACCAGCGACCAGCGGCTGTTGAGCAGGCCGTAGGAGCCCATCGCCTTGTACATCGGGATCGCGAGGAAGGCGGCCGGGATGAAATAGGTGAAGAGGGCGAGGTTCATCACCGTCCTGCCGCCTTTGACTTTCAATCTACTAATTGCAAATGCAGCACACGCGGCGATGGCGAGGGTGATCGCGCCCACCGCCACCGCGATCCACAGCGAGTTCCAGATCTGGATCCAGAAGTGGTGCAGGTAGAAGTGGTGCTGCAGGGCGATGGTCTCGAAGTTGCGCAGCGTCGGCTTGTCGGGCCACAGCGCGCCGGAGAAGGCCGAGTCCTTCGACGAGATCGAGAACAGGAAGATGTGATAGATCGGCAGCAGCGACCACAGCAGAATTGGAATGGCCACTAAAAATAAAAATGCTTCGCGGGAAAATCGCTTCATTGCGCGGGCCGCGACAGGTTCTTCATCATGAAGTAGACGAGCGGCAGCACCAGCGGCATCGCGCACACTATCGTCGCCATGGCGAGGTCGACCTGGTCGAGGCGGATGTAGCGGATGCCGAGCGTCGCCAGCACGTGCGTCAGGTCCGCCGGCCCGCCGCCGGTGAGGAGATACACGCTGTTGAAGTCGCCCAGCGTCCAGATCATCGACAGGATGGTCGAGGTCAGGTACAGCGTGCGCAGCGACGGCCAGGTGACGAACTTGAACTTCTGCCAGGCCGAAGCGCCGTCGACCGACGCGGCTTCGTATTGCTCGCGCGGGATGCTCATGCGCCCGGCGATCAGGATCAGCGTCCAGAACGGCAGCGACTTCCAGATGTGCGTCAGCATCGACAGGCCCAGGCCGATGTGCGGGTCGTTCAGCCAGTTCGGCCCGTCCAGGCCGGTGAGGCGGAAGATGGTCGAGTTCACCACGCCCCACTCGGGATTGAACATGAAGCGGATCGAGAAGATGGTGGGGATCGACGGTATGGCCCACGGCAGGAGGAACAGCACCGAGACCCAGCGGATCCACACCCGGTCGTGCACGAAGAAGCCCGACAGGTACAGCGCCATCAGGAACTTCAAATTCACGGCGACCAGCAGAAACACGATCGTGTTGACGACCGTGCGGAAGAAGATCGGGTCGGCGAAGAGCTTCACGTAGCTCTCCGGATGGCGCGCGAGCCACAGCCCGTAGGTCACCGGATAAAGAACGAACGCGAGGAACACCAGCGCGTAGGGGGCGAGCATGATGAGGCCCCACGTCTGGAAGGACGACATGCGCCGCTTGGGCGGCGCTACGGGTGGATGCGGTATTGCTATGGAAGCCATGGTGTCTTGCTTCGCCCCCCTGTTAAGGGGGGAAGCGAGCTTGCGAGCGGGGGGTTGCTTTGAAGAACCTCAAAACCAACCCCCCGTTCGCCTTCGGCTCACGGCCCCCTTGTCAGGGGGCCGAACCGAATGATCAGCCGGCCACTTCCTTGATGCGGGCGATCATCTCGTCGACCGCCTTTTCCACCGGCCACTTGTCGGTGACCACGCGGTTCATCGCCTTGGCCCAGACGTTCTCGTTGTTGAGGATGGTGAATTTCCAGTTCTTGGTGAACTCGAAGGTCACCGTGCCGGCCGAGAACTGCTCGTGCACGATCTTGCGGTGCGGATCTTCCGTCCAGAACTTGCTCGCGGCGCCCGACTTGGTGACCGGATACCAGCGGCCGAGCGCGCCCTCGACGTAGGGGTTGAGGTTCTCCTCCTGCATCAGGAACGCCGCCAGCTCCTTGCCGCGCTTCTTGTTCTTCGCGCTGGCGAACACCACGCCCACCTTGACCGCCGAGCGGTACTGCATCGGCTTGCCGTCGGGCTTGGTGGGGAAGCCGGAGGTGGCGATCAGCTTCTCGTAGTTGGTCTTCGCCTGCGCGCGCTCCTCGGGCTTGAGCTTGTCGTTGTTCATGTCATCGAGCCACTTCGCGGCGATCGAGATGGTCGCGTTGTGGGTCATGATGATGGTCTTGTTGTGGAAGCTGACGTTGTTGTCCGGGTCCTTCCAGTTGATGGCCGAAGGCGGCGTGCAGCCCTTGCCGATGGTGTCGGTGTAGTCGCGCACCGCGTTGACCAGGCCGGCGCGGGTCGCCTTGTTGTCGACGTTCAGCTTGCCGTCGTCGTTCACCAGCTTGACGTTGTACCCGTCCATGTAGGTGAGGAACGAGAAGAACGAGTCGGAGGAGTCGACGCCCATCGGGCTGCCCACCGAGTAGACGCGCTTGCCGGTCTTCTTGCGGTAGCCCTCCTGCACCTTGCCGCACCAGAAGTCGAAGTACGCCTTCCAGGTCTTCGGGATGTCCGACTCCTGGAAGCCGGCCTCGTTCAACATGTCCTTCCAGTACTGGATGTGCATGGTCTGGCGCTTGACCGGGAAGGCGTAGTACGCGCGCTTCTTGGTCTTGTCGTTGTACATGAAGGTGGTTTCCAGCGTGTTCGGCAGGAACTTGCCCTTCATCGGCGCCAGGATGTCGGAGAGGTCCTCCAGGCGCCCCTCGTAGGCCCACTTGCCGGCCACCTGGAAATCGACCACGTCGCCGTAGACCATGTCGGGCGGGGCGCCGGAGTCGAGCGCGGCCACCGTCTTGGGGATCATTTCCTGCGGCGAGTAGCGCGACAGCTCCACCTTCACGCCGGTCTTCTTGGTGAATTTCTCCACCAGCTCGTCGACCGCCTTGTCCTCGGCGGGGTAGAACCCCTTCTGGAAATAGACGACGATCGTTTCCTGCGCGCCGGCGAGCGAGCAGAACGCGGCCAGGACGATCGCAGCAGATAGCTTCTTCAGCATGGCTCCTCCTCTAAGGGTCCACTTGTATGATAACTACAAGTAACTGGAAAGTTAAGACCGGGGAGGAATTCCTCTACCGCTTCTTCTTGAAGGCCTCGAATTCAGCCTTGGTTTCGGCGTTGGGCGGGTAGAGGCCGAAAATGGAGCGCCCTTCCTTGACGCGGTCCTCGACCCAGTCCTCGAACAGCGTCTGCGCGGCGCCTTCCTCGGCCACCTCGTTGGCGATGTTCGCGGGGATGACCACTACGCCCTCGGCGTCGCCCACCACCACGTCGCCCGGGTAGACCGGCACGCCGCCGCAGCCGATCGGCACCTGGCTCTCGACGGCGTGGTGGCGCACCAGGTTGAGCGGCGCGGAGCGCGCGGCGCAGTAGGAGGGCCAGGGCAGCTTCTCGATGGTCGGCGAGTCGCGCAGGCCGCCGTCGGTGACTACGCCGGCGACGCCGCGCACCATCAGCCGCGTCATCAGGATGTCGCCGCCGGTGGCGGCGAAGGCGTCGCGCCGCGCGTCCATCATCAGCACGCTGCCCGGCGGGCAGGCCTCGATCGCCTCGCGCTGCGGATGGCCGCGGCCCTCGAAGGCGCCGATGGAATCGAGGTCCTCGCGGGCGGGGATGTAACGCAGGGTGAAGGCTTCGCCTACCATTTTCGGCGTGGTTTTACTTAATGCAAAAACTCCCTGAATGAAGACGTTGCGGAATCCCCGCTTGAAAAGAACGGTCGTCAGGGTGGCGGTGGAAACTTTCTTCAGCGCCTCGCGGCTGGCGGCGGATAAACTGGTCATATGGTCGAGTTGAAGGTCAAGGATGGAGTGGCGGGCATCTTCCTCAACCGCCCCGAGAAAAGCAATGCTCTCAATTCTCCGCTGCTCGAAGAGCTTCTTGCCGGATTGAAGCAGGTCGCGGGCAGCCCCGGCCTGCGCGTGGTGGTGCTCGCCGGCAACGGCAGGAGCTTCTGCGGCGGCGCGGACGTGACGGAGATGGCGGAGCTGAAGGCGTCGTCGGCCAAGAAATTCATCACCCGGATCCATCTTTGCTGCGATGCCATCCGCCGCCTGCCGGTGCCGGTGGTGGCGCGGCTGCACGGTGCGGTGGTGGGTGCCGGCGTGGAGCTCGCCGCCTCCTGCGACCTGAGGATCGCCGCCGAAGGCACGGCATTTGCCATGCCGGAGGTGCTGCTCGGAATTCCCTCGGTGGTCGAGGCGGCGCTGCTGCCGCGGCTGGTCGGCGCCGGCCGCGCGGCGTGGCTGGTGCTCACGGGCGAGCCGATCGACGCGAAGACGGCGCTCGAATGGGGCCTGGTACAGGAACTTGTGCCGCTCGCCGCGCTCGATGAAAGAGTCGGCGCGCTGCTCGAGCGGCTGGCGGCGGCCGAGCCCGAGGCGCTCGCCGCCCAGAAAGAGCTCCTGCGCCTGTGGCAGGACGAGCCGCTGGGCAAGGCGGTGGAAGCGAGCATCGGCATGTTCGCCAGGGCTTTCTCGTCGGACGCACCGAATAAGCGCCTGAGGGCTACAATATCTAGGGGTAGGGGGACAAAAGAGAACTAAATACAGTAAATGGCAAAACAGCAGGTCTACGACGCATCCGCCATCCAGGCGCTGAAGGGCCTCGAGCCGGTGCGCCGGATGCCCGGTATGTACACGCATACCGTCCATCCGCTCCACATCATCCAGGAAGCCATCGACAACGCCGTCGACGAGGCGCTGGCCGGCTTCGGCAAGCGCATCACGATCAGCGTGTTCAAGGACGGCTCGGTCCAGGTCGAGGACGAGGGCCGCGGCATTCCCGTCGACATGCACAAGGAAGAGAAGAAGCCGGCCGTCGAGGTCGCCTTCACCATGCTGCACGCCGGCGGCAAGTTCTCGCGCTCCGGCGACGGCGTTTACCACATCTCCGGCGGCCTGCACGGCGTGGGCGTGGCGGTATCGAACGCGCTGTCCAAGCGCTGCGAAGTCACTGTCTACCGCGGCAACGAGAAACACACCATCGCCTTCGAAGGCGGCGAACTTAAATCCAAATTAAAAACCGAGAAGTCGAAAGACAAGCGTAGCGGCACCGTAGTCAGGTTGTGGCCCGATCCCAAGTATTTCGATTCGCCAAATATTCCTATGAATGAATTGGAACATTTGGCCAGATCAAAAGCGTATCTGCTGCCCGGCCTGACGATGGTGCTCGAAGTCGAGGGCAAGCAGAACAAGGTGTGGAAGTACGAGCGCGGCATGGCGCAGTACTTCGAGTTCATGCTGCAGGGGCGCGAGCTGGTGGCGCCGCTCTTCTCCGGCGAGAAGCACTTCGACGAGAAGTCGGTGAAGGACATGACCGACATCGAGCCCGGCGAGGGCGCGTCCTGGGCGATCGGCTGGGTGGCCGAGGGCGACATCTTCGCCGACAGCCACGTCAACCTGATCCCGACGCGCTCGGGCGGCACGCACGAGGCGGGCTTCCGCTCCGGCATCTTCGAGGCGCTGGCCGCGTTCATGGAGGCGCGCGCCCTCGCGCCCAAGGGCGTGAAGCTGATCCCCGACGACCTGTGGCAGCGCGCCTGCTTCACGCTCTCGGCGCGCATCGTGCGCACGCAGTTCCACGGCCAGACCAAGGAGAAGCTCACCACGCGCCACGCCGCGCGCCTGCTCGAGATGTGCGTGAAGGACGCCTTCGAGCTGTGGCTGAACGAGCATGTCGACGAGGGCAAGAAGATCGTCGAGCTGGCGATCGAGCAGGCGATGGCGCGCCTGGCCAAAGGCAAGAAGGTCGAGCGCAAGAAGTCGAGCGGCATCGCCACGCTGCCGGGCAAGCTGGTCGACTGCGCCTCCGGCGATATCACGCGCAACGAATTGTTCCTGGTCGAGGGCGATTCCGCCGGCGGCTCGGCCAAGGAAGCGCGCGACAAGGAGACGCAGGCGCTGCTGCCGCTGCGCGGCAAGGTGCTGAACACCATGTCGAAGGACAGCCGCACGGTGCTCGCCAACAAGGAGCTGCAGGCGATCGCCACCGCGATCGGCGTCGACCCGCATTCCTCGGAAGAAACCATCGACCTGTCAGGCTTGCGCTACGGGAAAGTCATCGTCATGACCGACGCCGACGTCGACGGCGGCCACATCCAGGCGCTGCTGCTCACCTTCTTCTTCATGCACGCGCCGCGCCTGGTCGAGTCCGGGCACCTCTACGTCGCCCAGCCGCCCCTCTACAAGGTGGAAGTGCCGAGCCAGGGCAAGGGCAAGCCGCAGCGGCGCCTGTATTGCCTGGACGACGACGAGCTGGAGGAAGTGCTTGCCACGCTGAAGAAGGAAAAAGTAAAGGAAGGCAGCTGGGAGATCTCGCGCTTCAAGGGCCTGGGCGAGATGAGCCCGATTCAGCTCTGGGAAACGACGATGAACCCGGACACGCGCCGCCTCATCCGGATGGACTTCGACCTGAAGAACATCGGCAAAGTCCGCGAGGCGTTCGAGCTGCTGATGGATTCGGGCGAGGCCGAGGGCCGGCGCAACTGGATGCGGGAGCACTGGAAGACAGTTGAAGCGGACATCTAAACAGAAACCGTTCTGGGAGCGCGCCTACAAAGGCCACGCCCTCTGGCTTGGAAAGACCAAGCTCGGGAAAGTCTCCCTCGCGGCCAAAGACAAGTACACGTGGGAAGCGGCTGGGAGAGCCGGCGAAGCCGAAGATCTTGAAAAAGCAAAAAAGGCAGTGGAGCTCGCCGTCACGATGGCCGACAAGCAGCTCGATCTCTTCAAGGCATAGACCATGGACACGCTGACACCCGATCTGTTCACCAAGGAAAGCGGCGACGACGCGGCGCCGATCGAGCAGCACGCCTCGCACGCCTACCTCGGCTATGCCGTCTCCACGGTCAAGTCGCGGGCGCTGCCGGAGATCGCCGACGGCCTGAAGCCGGTGCAGCGACGGATCCTCTACGCGATGGGCGACACGCCCGGCGGCGGAACCTCCTTCTCCAAGTGCGCGCGCTACGTCGGCGAAGTGCTCGGTAAATACCATCCCCACGGCGACAGCTCGACGTACGAGGCGATGGTTCACCTCGCGCAGCCCTTCTCGATGCGCTACCCGCTGATCGATGGACAGGGAAATTTCGGCTCGCGCGACGGCGACTCGGCCGCCGCCTACCGATATACGGAAGCAAAACTGTCCCGCTACGCCGAGCTCCTCCTGTCTGAAATTGGGGAGGGCACCGTCGACTTTCAGAAAAATTACGACGGGAAGTTCGACGAGCCCGTCCTGCTGCCTGCACGGTTGCCCTTCGGCCTGCTCAACGGCAGCTTCGGCATTCCGGTCGGCTTCTCGACGCGCATTCCGTCGCACAACCTGAAGGAAGTCGCGGCCGCGGCGGTGCACGTCATCAAGCACCCGCGCGCGAAGGTCGAGGACGTGCTCGATCTCCTGCCCGGCCCGGACTTCCCGGGCGGCGGCCAGATCATCTCGCCGAAGGCGGAGATCAGGGAGGCCTATGCCACCGGCCGCGGCTCGCTCGTCATGCGCTGCAAGTGGGAGAAGGAGCAGCTTGCGCGCGGGCAGTGGCGCGTGGTGATCACCGAGCTGCCGCACGGCGTCTCGGCGAGGCTGGTGGCTGAAGAGATCGAGGCGCTCGCCAATCCGAAGGCGCTGGGCAGCAAGAAGGAAGTTTCCCAGGAGCAGCGGCGCATGAAGCAGTTCATCCTCGACCAGGTCGAGGGGGTGCGCGACGAGAGCGACCGCAAGTCGAAGCTGCGCCTGGTCATCGAGCCCAGGACGTCCAAGCAGGATCCGGAAGAGCTGATGGCGGCTCTCATGGTCAACACCTCGCTCGAGACGCGCTACGCCGTCAACATGACCTGGCTCGGCCTGGACGGCCTGCCCGAGACCAAGGGCATCGTCGAGATCCTCACCGAGTGGGGCGAGTTCCGCATCCGCACGGTGCGCCGGCGCACCCAGTTCCGCTTCGACCGCGTGCAGGAGCGCCACGAGATCGTGATGGGGCGGCTGCTCGCTTTCGTCAAGATCGATGAAATCATCAAGCTGATCCGCGCGAGCGAGGATCAGCCCGAGGCCAAGCTCAACCTGCAGCAGAAATACAAGTTCACCGAGCGCCAGTCGCAGGACATCGTCGACCTGCGCCTGGGCCAGCTCACCAAGCTCGACGGCATCAAGCTCAATGACGAGAGGAAGGCGCTGGAAGCGGAGCGCAAGGATCTGAAAAGTATTCTGGATGATGAAAAAGAATTGAGGAAAATCGTCATCGCCGAATTGCAGGAGGATGCCAAGAAGTTCGGCGATGAAAGAAGAACCCTGATCAAGACCGCGGAGCGCGCGCAGGTCGAGCGCACGGTGGTCGAGGAGCCGGTCACCGTGATCCTGTCGCGCAAGGGCTGGATCCGCGCGCGCACCGGCCACGGCCTGGACGTCTCGCAGCTGAGCTTCAAGGACGGCGACGCGCTGCTGCAGGTTCTCGAGTGCAAGACCACCGATCCGGTCACCGTGCTCGCCGCCTCGGGCAAGAGCTTCACCCTGCAGGCGGCCGACCTTCCGTCCGGGCGCGGCGACGGCGCGCACGTCAACACGCTCGCCAACTCCGGCTCCGACGACATCGTGTGGATAGGCACCGGCGACCCGGAGCAGAAGCTGCTGATGAACAGCTCCGCCGGCCTGGGCTTCATCTGCAAGCTGGGCGACCTGGCGACGAAGACCCGGCAGGGCAAGGACTTCATGAAGGTCGACGACGGTGCTCAGGCGCAGAAGCCTTTTGTCTTTTCTTCGCCTCTGGCCCACGTTGCCGCTCTTTCCTCCGATGCCCGCTTGCTCTTGTTTGCGCTGGAAGAACTTCCTGAAAGAAACAATGGGGGCGTCGGAGTACAGATGCTTGCTTTACCCGACAAGCTGACGCTTGCGGCGGTGGCGCTTACGGATGGAACGTCTCTTATCGTGTCGGGGATAAAGAGAAAGAACAGAGCAGTCGAAACCCTGGACAAGAAACAGCTTGCCGAGCACATCGGCAAGCGCGCGCAGCGCGGCCGCCTGTGTGATGTCGGCTTCCGCCCGGATCGTCTAGGCGAGTGAACAGCTTCCGCCCCGCGTGGTTGCCCGCGGGGATCGTCGGGGTGACGGCGCTCGGCGCGTGGCTGCTGACGCTCCCCGCCGAGCTCGCCGGGCTGCGCCACCTCGGCCCTTACGTGGTGCTCGGCATCGCGACGGGGCTCGCGTGGTGGTTCAACCGCGGCCGCACCTTCGTCATCGCCGCCTCGCTGCTCGGCGCCTTTGCCGCGATGGAGGTGTTTCCCGGCAAGGGCGTCTACACCCTGGTCGCGGTGCTGGTGCCGCTCAATGTCCTGCTTGCCATGATCGTCAACGAGCGCGGCGCGCGGCACGGCGCGGCCGTGCTGTGGCTGGCGCTGCTCGGCATCGAGGCGGTGCTGATCGCCTGGACCGGCCGCGGCCCGTTCTCGGGCGGCAGCGAGCTGCTCGAGGCCTGGGCGCTGCGCTCGCCGCCGACCCCCCTGATCGGCCGGCTCCTCTTCGCCGCCGCTTTCGCCGCCGCCGTCTGCTGGCGCGCCTGGCCCGACTTCACGCCGCTGCAGGTCGGCAACGCCGGCGCGCTCGCCGCGTTCTTCATTGCCGCCGAATGGGGCCACGCGCCCAACATCTACGCCGCCTTCATGGCCGCCGCAGGCGCGATCCTGATCGCCTCGACCCTGCAGGAGTCGCACCGCCTCGCCTTCCGCGACGAACTCACCGGCCTGCCGGGACGGCGCGCGCTCGACGAGCGGCTGCGCGCGCTCCCCGGTCGCTACACGGTGGCCATGGTCGACGTCGACCATTTCAAGAAATTCAACGACACCCACGGCCACGACATCGGCGACCAGGTGCTCAAGCTGGTCGGCGCGCGGCTGGGCGAGGTCGGCGGCGGCGGCATCGCCTACCGCTACGGCGGCGAGGAGTTCAGCGTGCTCTTCCCGCACAGCGACATGGCCGAGGCCTTCCCGCATCTCGAGGCATTGCGCAAGTCGATCGAGCAGTACCGCATGGCGGTGCGCAGCGAGCGCCGGCCGAAGAAGCCCGAGGTCGGCGCCAAGCAGCGCCGCGACGGCCTGGACATGACGCAGAAATTCCTCTCGGTCAACGTCTCGATCGGCGTCGCGCAGCCCGATGGCGAGGCGCTGCGCTCGCCGGCGCAGGTGGTCAAGGCGGCCGACGAGGCGCTCTACCGCGCCAAGCAAGGTGGACGAAACCGGGTAAGCAGATAGAGTAGAGCCCGTGAAGAAGCTCCTTCAGCTAGTCATCGCAGGATGGATCGCCGCGACGCTCGGCCTGCCGGTGCTTGCCCAGGACACCGAGCCGAAGCCCAAGCCCAAAGCCAAGGCCAAGGCCAAAGCCAAGGCCAAGGCAAAAGCCAAAGCCAAGCCCAAGGCCCAGGCCGAAACCAAAGCCGACCCCAAGGCCGATGCACCGGCGAGCGCAGCGCCGCCTGATGGCCAGACCACCTCGGAGCGCCTGAACGAGCGCATGCGCCGCGGCGCGGAGGCCGACCAGAAGGATCGCGCGCGCGGCACCGGCGCCAGCTCCGGCGCGACGTCCTCGACGCCGTCGGCGCCGTCTGGAGTTGACACGACCCGCTAAAAAGTAGTCCGCCAGGACTACGTTGTCGGGGTTCTCCCGGCACGAGCGTTGCAACGGACCGTCTCCATACTCGGTTCCCCCGAGCGATCAACTCGACTCAACAGGAGACAGTACCCATGAAGAAGCTCATTGCCATTGCAGTAGCAGGACTCGCCGCGGTGGCGTTCGCCGTCCCCGGCTTGGCGCAGGACGTGAAGAAGGACGCCGGCATCAAGCCCGAGACGAAGGCCGATGTGAAGGCCGACACCAAGACCGAAACCAACGCGGGCGCTGGCGCGTCGAGCGACACCAAGACGGGCAAGAAGGCGGAGAAGAAGGCCCGCAAGCCGGCTAAGGTCGAGTCGAAGACCGAATCCAGCGCCGGCACGGGCGCCAGCGTCTCGCCGTCGCCGTCGCCCTCGCCGGCGCCGACGCCTGCACCGGCAGCCACCGAAAAAACCAAGTAAACACGCCGTTGCTTTGGCGCAAAGGGCGGGCATATGCCCGCCCTTTTTGCGTCGGTATTCGCTTACAGTCGGCGCATGCGGATCCCGGAAAGCGAGATCGAGATCACCGCGGTGCGCGCGCAGGGCGCCGGCGGGCAGAACGTCAACAAGGTCTCGAACGCGGTGCACCTGCGCTTCGACGTGCGCGCTTCCTCGCTGCCCGAGGCGGTGAAGGCGCGCCTGCTCGCGCGTGGCGACCAGCGCATCACGCGCGAAGGCGTCGTCGTCATCAAGGCGCAGCAGAGCCGCAGCCTCGAAAAGAACCGTGAAGACGCGATAGCCCGCCTTAACGCATTAATTGAAACAGCTTTTCACGTACCCAAGGCACGAAGGCCGACTCGTCCCACCCGGTCGTCGAAACGAAAGCGGCTGGAAGGCAAGAAAAGGCATTCCAAGCTGAAAGCGCAGCGCCGCGGGGTGTTCGAATGAAGAACATCCTCGCCGCGGTGATCGCCGCCGTCGAGGCGGAGGGCGAGAAGCTGGCCGAGGAGTTCTACCTGCCGCAGGGGCCGCGCGGCAGCCGCGGCAACGCGCCGATCGACACCGAGATCGAGGAGCGGCTGCGCGACAAGCTGCAGAAGCTCCTGCCGGCGACCTTTGCCGGCGAGGAGACCGGCACCACGCCGGGAAGCGAGAAGGGCTGGGTCTGGCTGGTCGACCCGCAGGACGGCACCAGCGAGTTCCTCAGCGGGCGGCGCGGCTCGGCGATCTCGGTGGCGCTGGTGCGCGGCGGCGAGCCGGTGCTCGGCGTGGTGCACGCGCCGCTGCCGCCCGACCGCGACCGCGACACCATCGCCTGGGCCGAAGGGGCGCGCGCCATGCTGCGCAACGGCCAGCCGATCGCGCCCGGCCTCTCGCGGCGCACGCTCGCGCCGGGCGAATTCATCCTCGCCACCGCCTCTTCGGCGCTGCGCCCGCAGACGTGGTCGGAGGCGGCCGCCCCGGCGCGCTATATCGCGCTGCCGAGCATCGCCTACCGCATGGCGCGCGTCGCCGCCGGCGACGCGGTGGCCACCGTCTCGACGCACGCCATCGCCGAATACGACATCGCCGCCGGCATGGCGCTGGTCCGCGCCGCGGGCGGCGTCGCGCTCGACCTCACCGGGCAGCCGATCGAGCTCGCCGGCCAGGCGGACCGGCGCGTGAGCGGCGTCTACGCCGGCGCGCCCGAGGCGGCCGCGAGGCTGGTGAAGTTCGACTTCGCCAGGCTCGACGGCGAGCCGCGCCGCACGCGGCGCGTCGAGCTCGGCTTCCCGCGGCGGCAGCTCGGCGCCGCCCTGGCGCGCGCGCAGGGCTGCCTGCTCGGCCAGGTGATCGGCGACAGCCTGGGCTCGCTGGTCGAGTTCAAGGCCGCGCGCGACATCGCGCAGCGCTACCCGGGCGGCGTGCGCGAGCTGGGCGACGGCGGCGTGCACCACACCATCGCCGGCCAGCCCACCGACGACAGCGAGATGGCGCTCGCGCTGGCGCGCTGCCTGGTGGCGAACAAGGCGTTCCTGCCGGAAAAAGTCCTCGATGCCTACCGCGAGTGGATGACCACGCGGCCGCTGGACATCGGCGCCACCACCGAGCGCGGCCTGCTCGGCCTGCACACCAGCGAGAGCGAGTCGAACGGGGCCCTGATGCGCGTCTCGCCCATCGGCATCTGGGCTATTAATGACCTGGAGAAGGCTTCCCATGCAGCGCGCGCCGATGCGGCCCTCACACACCGCAATCCCGTGTGCGTCGAGGCTTCGGCGGGCTATGCCGCGGCAATTGCCGCGGGCATCGGCGGCGCGAGCCGCGACGCAATGATCAAGGCGGCCCTGGCGCACAGCGCCGGCGTCGCGCAGGAGGCGATCCGCCGCGGCGCCGAAGGCGCGCCGCCGGCGCAGTTCGAGAAGAACCAGGGCTGGGTGCTGATTGCGCTGCAGAACGCGTTCTTCCACCTCGCGAGGTCGGGCTTCGAGGAGACGCTGGTGAAGACGGTGGGCTGCGGCGGCGACACGGACACCAACGCCGCGATCGCCGGCGCGCTCGCCGGTGCGGCGCTCGGGCGCGAAGCGATCCCCGAGCGCTGGATCCGCCCGGTGCTCGCCTGCCGTCCGCTGGTGGAGGCGGGCGCGCCGCGCCCGCGCCCGATGCCCTGCTGGCCCGACGACGTGCTGGAGCTCGCCGAGGCTTTGCTACTAGCCGGTTCGCCCCCCTGACAAGGGGGGAGCGAGCTACGCGAGCGGGGGGTTGGTTTTGGGTTCTTTAAAACACGAAATCTAGAACAAACCCCCATTCGCCTTCGGCTCACGACCCCCTTGTCAGGGGGTCGAACCGGCGCCCGTTCTACAGGAGGAAGGTGGTTCTGCGTCGCCCCCCTGACAAGGGGGGGCGCGAGCTACGCGAGCGGGGGGTTGCTTCTACTCCCGGTAAGCCACCCTGCACAGCTCGATCTCGGGATCGGACATCACCGGCTTGATGACGCACAGGGCAAGGCGCGCCTCGCGCTGACGCTGGCGCTCGGCGGCCGCGTCCTCGGCTGCTTTCTTGCGCGCCAGCGCTTCGTCTTCCGCCTTCGCCTTGGCGATGGCCTCCTCGCTCATCTGCATGTCTTCTTCCGCTTTTTCCAGCTTGGGATCGGCCTTCATCGCCTCGGGCTTGGCCGCCTCCGGCTTCGGCGCTTCGGGCTTGGCCGGGGCCTGGGCTTGCGCGGCGAACGGCAGCATCAACAGCAGAAATGTCAGTGTGAACTTCATCACGCCTCCCTGGACGCAGAGTTTGCCCAATATAAACTTCATTCAGGGGGTACGCAAAAGTGAGCGTCGAGGTCTGGGCCGCGGTAATCGGGCTGGCGGTGATCGTGCCGGCGGTGCTGCTGTTCAACCGGCTGGTCGCCGCGCGCAACCTCGCCAGGCAGGGCTACGCCGATATCGACGTCCAATTGAAGCGCCGGGCCGACCTGGTGCCGGCGCTCGTCGAGGCGGTCAAAGGGTATGCCGCCTATGAGAAGGCGCTGCTAAGCGCCGTAACCGAGGCGCGCAGCGAGGCGCTTGCCGTGGCGTCTTCCCATACTTCAGGCGCCGAGCGCTTCGGACTGGAGCGCTCGCTCGGCCAGGGCCTGAAGCAGCTCGTCGCCCTGGCCGAGGCCTATCCGAACCTCAAGGCCGACGCCAGCTTCCGCGACCTGTCGGTGCGCCTGGTCGAGGTCGAGGACCGGCTGCAGCACGCGCGCCGCTTCTACAACGGCGCGGTCAAGGAGTACGTGACGCGCCTCGAGTCGTTCCCGGACCTATTGATTGCGAAGCCGCTCGGCTTCAAGCCCATGCCGTTCTTCGAATTATGAGAATTTTGCTTTTGTTGTTGTTGTTATGTGGAAATGCCGGGGCGGTTGAACGGGTCCTCGACTTCCACAGTGAGATCCGCATCGCGGCCGACGGCACGCTGACGGTGACCGAGGTGATCGTGGTGCAGGCCGAGGGGCGCGAGATCCGCCGCGGCATCCTGCGCGACTTTCCGACCGATTACCGCGACCGGCGCGGCGCGCGCGTCGTGGCGCCCTTCGAGGTGCTGCGCGTGACGCGCAACGGCGAGGCCGAGCGCCATTCGCTCGAGCGCCGCAACAACGGCGTGCGGGTGCGCATCGGCGACCCGGAGGCGCAGCTGCGCTACGGCCGGCACACCTACGAGATCCGCTATCGCACCGCGCGCCAGATCGGCTTCTTCGACGACCACGACGAGCTGTACTGGAACGTGAACGGCAACGGCTGGACCTTCGCCTTCGACAACATCTCGGCCGAGGTGACGCTGCCCAAGCCGGTTCCGCCGGCGCAGCTCAAGGCCGAGGCCTACACCGGGCCGGTCGGCGCGCAGGGGCGCAACTACCAGGTGTTCACCCAGGACGGCGCCGCCGCCTGGCGCTCGACCCGGCCTTTCCAGCCGCGGGAAGGCATGACCATCGTGCTCGCCTTCCCGAAGGGCGTGGTGGCGCGGCCCACGCCGCTGCAGCGCGCCGCCTGGTTCCTGTCGGCCAACCGCGGCGTGCTGGCGGGGCTCGCCGGCATGTGCGTGCTGCTCGGCTTTCTCTACTGGCGCTGGTCGCTCGTCGGCCGCGACCCGCGCGCCGGGCCGCGCTTTCCGCGCTACGAGGCGCCACCGGGCCTCGGGCCGGCCGGGGTGCGCTTCATCGACAAGATGGGCGCCGACGACCGCGGCTTCGCCGCGGCGCTACTCGGCTTGGGCGCGCGCGGCTACTTAAAGGTGACCGAGGCGGCTCGCCAGGCGGGCGGCGGCTACGCCATCGAGCGCACCGGCAAGAGCGTCGAATTCTTCCCCGGCGAGCAGGCGATCTCCGAGATGCTGCTTGGCCCGGGCAAGCCGATCGTCATCGGCAGGCAGCACAGCCTGGGCGTGGAGGCGGCGCGCAAGAGCTTCGCCGTCGACCTCGAGGGCCGCTTCGGGCAGGCCCTGTTCTCGAAAAACCGCGGCTCGCTCGCCGCCGGCGCCGGCATCGCCTTCGCCACAGTGGGCTTGATGCACCTGCTGGACGCGCCGGGGGCGTACCTCGCCGCGATCGGCGGCGCGATGGCGCTGCTGCTGCTCTTCTTCGCGCGCATCCTGCCGGCGTACAGCGTGGGCGGGCGCAAGCTGCAGGACGGCATCGAGGGCCTGCGCCAGTACCTGAGCGTCGCGGAGGCCGACGAGCTGCGGCGCATGAAGGCGCCGCCGCAGACGGGCGAGGAGTTCGCGCGGATGCTGCCTTACGCGGTGGCGCTGGGGGTGGAGAAGACCTGGGCGGATCGCTTCACCACGCTGCTCGGCGCGTCGGCCGTCGCGGCGGCGGCGGGCGCGTACTACAGCTCGGACCAGGGCTTCGGCGACGCCGGCAGCTTCTCGAGCTCGGTGGCGAGCCTCGGCGAATCCGTCAGCGCGGCGGCCACGCCGCCCGGCAGCAACTCGGGCAGCGGCGGCGGCGGCTCGTCAGGGGGCGGGGGCGGCGGGGGCGGAGGCAGCGGCTGGTGAAGTTTCCGCTGTGGCGTCGGTCGCGGCATGGCCGGCGGCCAGGGCAACCAGGAGAACGAGGGCAGTCAGGGCGGTGGCGTGCGAAAGCTGCATAAAACGGACTCCTTCTTCTTTCCCATCCCCCTGCTTCTTGTCCCCTTACCTGCAAAATATTCTCCCACCGCTTCATGACATGACTGCGCGCCCTATGTCACACCGGGTACGCCGATTGCTCCAGTTCTCCGACACCATGCGTAACATTTTCCTCATCGTTTCGATATTCGCCCTGGGCACGGCCTGGGCCGTGGACCCCCTGGTCGGTCCGGGCAAGGTCGGCGAGAAGGACGAGAAGGGCCGCGTCAAGGGCGTCGACACCGGCGCCGGGCAGCACCGGCACTTCAACCAGCAGTTCGAGCGCCGGGTAGACCGCCCTGAAGAGGCGATCGAGAAGGAAAAGAAGGCAAAAGAGGAAAAGGCCCGCAAAGAACAGCAGGTCGAATCAAAGCCCCGCTAGTCGGAATTCCGACCTTCAGTCGCAGAAGAATTCCACCGATTCGTGCGCGCCGATGCGCGTCTGGCCGAACGAGATCCAGCCGCGCTTGCGCAGCGGGATTTCCGCGCGCTGCAGCAGCACCTCGTCCTCGTCGCCGATCGTGACGTAGGTGCCGTTGGTGCTGTGGTCCTTGAGCACGAAGTGATCGCCGTGCCGCTCGATGGTGCAGTGGTGGCGCGAGCACTTGTCCTCGCCGATCACCAGCCCGCTGGTCTCGTCGCGCCCCAGCGTGACCGAGTCGTTGTCGCGCCGGCGCACCAACTCCTTGCCGCGGTACTTGAGGCGCAGAACCACTGACTTGGGTTTCGCGGCGGCGCCCTTGGGCTTGAGGACCACGGTGGTGGCGCCGTCGTAGCGCCACATCAGCTCGTACAGGCCGATGTCGTCGGCCTTGCCCTTGACCGTGATGGCGTACAGGCCGCGCAGCCGGTCCTTGTAGCTCTCGCCCAGGTCCTGCGCGGTCTCGCTCGAGATGATGATCTGCTCCTTGGTGGCCTGCGCCACCAGGCGCGCGGCGAGGTTGACCGTGTCGCCGAAGACGTCGTTGTCGCGCTGGATCACCGGCCCGCTGTGGAAGCCGATGCGCACGCCGAGCTTCATGCCGCCGATGATCGGCAGGATGTCGGTCTGCATCTGGATCTGCGAGGCGGCGCCGGCCGCGGCGGCCGAGGTGGGGAACAGCGCCATCACTTCGTCGCCGATGGTTTTCACCACGCGCCCGCCTGCCGCCTCGGTGGCGCGGCGCATGTCGGCAATCATGGCATTGATGGTCTGCAGGGCGACGACGTCGCCCGCGGTCTCGTAGAGCCTGGTGCTGCCGCTCACGTCCGCGAACAGGACAGTCGCGTGCCTGCCTTCGTCCCTGGCTTCTTCTTCATCCCCCATACGGGGATTTTGCCACGCTGCAGCGTACCCTTAGGCATGCCTTTCGCCCCCGCCAACTATTCACGTCTCGTCCTGGACACCAACGTCTGGCTGGACTGGCTGGTGTTCGCCGATCCGGCGGCGGCGCCGATCCGCGCAGCGGTTTGCGCGGGGCGCGCCATGGTTTTCATCGACGACGCCTGCGCCGCGGAGCTCGAGCGTGTGCTCGCCTATCCGCTCGGCCGGCGCACGCTCGACGCCGCCGGCCAGGCCGCGGCGCTGGCCGAGTGCCGCCGTTTCGCCCAGCGGATCGAGGATCAAAGTTTGAAAGATGACGGGATAAGCGCGAGCCGCGCACGCCTGCCGCGTTGCAGCGACCCCGACGACCAGAAATTCCTCGAGGCCGCCGCCGCGGTGCGCGCCGACGTGCTGATCACCAAGGACGCGGCCTTGCTCGAGCTCGCGCGCCGCGCAGTGAAACCGCCGTTCCGCATCCTCACGCCGCAGGAGTTTGCCGAGGCACAATCGTCCGATGGCCGCTAACGACGCGAAGCGCTGGCTGGCTTCGTTTGAAGAGGCATTGAAGAAAAACGACCTGAAAGCCGTCGCCGCCCTGTTCGGCGACGAATGCTACTGGCGCGACCTGGTCGCCTTCACCTGGAACATCCGCACCTGCGAAGGCCGCGACGAGATCAAGGCGATGCTCGCCGCCACGCTCGCAACTGCTTCACCTTCCGGTTTCTCCTTGATGGGAATGGATGGAGAAGCAGCCTGCTGGTTCACCTTCGAGACGGCTGTCGGCCGCGGCATCGGCCACCTGCGCCTGAGTAACGGCAAGGCCTGGACCCTTCTCACCACGCTGCAGGAGCTCAAGGGTTTTGAAGAAAAGCGCGTCCCCTCCCATGAAAACAGTTCTTCCCGGGAAAACCCCTATGTGGTGATCGTAGGGGGCGGGCAGGGCGGCATCGCGCTCGCGGCGCGCCTGAAGCGCCTGGGCGTGCCGGCGGTGGTGCTGGAGAAGAACGAGCGTGCCGGCGACTCGTGGAGGAAGCGCTACCGCTCGCTCGTCCTGCACGACCCGGTCTGGTACGACCACCTGCCGTACGTGCCGTTTCCCGAGCACTGGCCGGAGTTCGCACCGAAGGACCGCATCGCCGATTTCCTCGAGGGCTACGTGAAGATCATGGACCTCGATTACTGGACCTCGGCGAAGTGCATCAACGCTTCCTATCTTGAAAGCGAAAGCGCCTGGCAAGTCAGGGTAAACCACGAGGGCCAGGAGCTCGTATTGAAGCCGAA